>JGI1652J44930_10000175_pt1 | contig 25224 bp, 20 predicted proteins | sample NewIslsDNAsample_FD_44930 | JGI IMG/M metagenome (IMG submission 44930)
ATGATGTGCATAGCAAAGGCAGGCTTAGGAACCAACAACAATAATGCTAAAAAATAAATTGGCTTTTTAAACGAAATGTTCATAAAAACCCTCCTAAAAAATATATGAATAATAAAAAAACACTGCTAAAATAGCAGTGTCCCACAATAAGGCATAACGATACGCATAATGCTAGTATGATGCCTATTCGTGTACCTATCCTCGTAGGACACTACCATCCNCTCNATACGGCAGGTCTCCTGGCTTAGAGTCATCGCTCAAAATCGCCTTCCCGTTTTCACAGTGGCCTTTGTGATTTTGAGCTCCTCATCACAGTGGCGGGACCGCACTAGATTCTCACTAGTTTCCCTTTTAAGCTAATGTCCATTAGCACCGTATAGACTATTCATTTGTTGTAAGTAATTTGTATTTTAACACAATGTTTTTAAAATTTCTATATCATTCTAAAAAATAAAAACTTTTTTCGTTCTAATTTCCAAATAATTGTCATAATAAAAAGTAGTACAAACCAAATTCTGGCTTGTACTACTATTTTGAAAATTATAGAGGGATATTTCCGTGTTTTTTGCTAGGTCTTGATTCCTCTTTATTTTCAAGCATTTCCAATGCCTGGATCAATTTAATGCGCGTTTCTCTCGGATCGATGACATCGTCCACCATTCCAAGGGAAGCAGCAACATATGGATTTGCGAATTTTTCTTTATATTCTTCAATTTTTTCTTGACGAGTTTTTTCCGGATCCGGAGAGTTTGCGATTTCATTCGCAAAGATGATGTTCGCGGCACCAGCTGCACCCATTACGGCGATTTCTGCGTTTGGCCATGCGAATACAAGGTCGGCGCCGATGGATTTGGAGTTCAATGCCACGTATGCGCCACCGTATGCTTTACGCAGGATGACTGTAATTTTTGGCACTGTCGCTTCAGAATAAGCATACAAGATTTTCGCACCGTGACGGATGATGCCCCCGTGCTCCTGTTTAACGCCCGGGAAGAATCCGGATACGTCTTCGAATGTGATGATCGGAATATTGAATGCATCACATGTGCGGATAAATCTTGATGCTTTATCGGATGAGTCGATATCGAGACCGCCCGCTAAAGCTTTTGGCTGGTTACATACAAGTCCGACAGATTGTCCGGCGATGCGTGCAAATCCGACCACGATGTTTTTCGCAAATTCAGAATGCACTTCCATGAAGGAACCTTCGTCCACCACTTGTTCAATCACTTTTCGAACATCGTATGGACGTGTTGGCTCGATTGGCACAACGTCAATCAATTCCGGACGCCAATCGTCTCCTTCCGGACGAGGCATGCGTGGCGGTTTTTCTTTGTAGCTTTGCGGCAAATAGCTTAATAGTCTTCGGATTTGTTTAATCGCTTCTTCCTCGTTTGGCGCGCGGAAGTGTGCGTTCCCGCTGATGGAGTTATGAACTTTGGAACCGCCCAAGTCTTCGGAAGAAATTTTTTCTCCTGTTACCGCTTCGATTACTTTTGGACCAGTAATGAACATTTGAGATGTTTTATCAACCATTAAAATAAAGTCCGTGATTGCAGGGGAATATACTGCCCCACCGGCGCATGGACCCATGATCACAGAGATTTGAGGAATTACTCCGGAATAGATGGAGTTGCGGTAGAAGATGTGGCCATAGCCGTCTAATGATAGTACCCCTTCCTGAATGCGGGCACCGCCGGAATCGTTAATTCCGATGAACGGAGCGCCGTTTTTCGCAGCCAAATCCATTACCGCCGCGATTTTTTTCGCATGCATTTCACCCAAAGCTCCACCGAACACTGTGAAGTCCTGAGCAAACAAGTAAACAGGACGGCCATTGACTTTACCGTATCCTGTTACTACACCATCACCAGGGCCCTTTTGTTCGCCCATGCCGAAATCGGTTACACGGTGTTTGATGAATGGGTTAATTTCTACGAAAGTGCCTTCATCCAATAGCAGATCGATGCGTTCGCGGGCAGTGAGTTTTCCTTTTTCGTGCTGTTTTGCGATACGTTTGTCCCCACCGCCTAAATAAATTTCTCTCTTTCTGTCATACATCTCATTGATTTTATCTAGCATGTCCATTATTCATTAACCCCTTTTCCACTTTTTTCATATAGTTCATATAAAACTCCAAAACTATTTTTTGGATGAATAAAGCAAGCTTGTGCACCACCAGCGGCAGGAATCGGCTCATCGGAAAGAAGACGGACTCCTTTTTCTTTTAATTCCGCCATTGTTTCCCGAATATTGTCGACGCTGAAGCAAACGTGCTGGATTCCTTCCCCGCGTTTTTGAATATGATTGTAAATTGCTCCTTCTTCGCTTAAAGGTTCTAGCAATTCAATGTGCACATTGCCGGCATCGATAAATGCGACACGCACATTTTGAGTTGGAACCTCTTCGATTCTCTCTAATTTTAAACCTAAAACTTCTGTGTAGTATTTTACTGTTTCATCCAGGTTTTTTACCGCGATCCCAATGTGATCGATTTTTTCCATGATGACACCCCTTCTGTTATAGTACATATCCTATTGTAACGAATTTACGAAAATTGCGCTACGTACTTGAGAAATTTTTCAAATTTGATAAACTAAACTTATGAAAAAAAGGAGAGAGCGAGAAAATGAGCAACAAAAAATTTCAAAAAGTTGTCGTATATGCCATGATTGCAATTATGGTGCTATCGACATTGGCTTTTGGATTGTCGTTTTTCTAAAATGGACTGGCGGTTACTTTTCAGTAATCGCTATTTTTATTTCCACAAAAGTTTTTTCAAAAAACTTTTCTCGTTATTTTCTGTATCACAACAGATACAATTGGCAATTTTCATTATAAAAATAAAATTTCCTGATTTCTGAAAATACAAGTTGCACTGAAAAAATAATGTAGAATCCGCAATACTTCTGTACCACTCCGTATGCGGATTCTCATCATTTTTAATCAAACTTCATCACAATATTCCTCAAAATACGCTTGTAAATTCGTAATAACAGACATCACATCATGCCCTTCAATCTCATGGCGTCCAATGTCGGCAACCACTTTGCCGTCTTTCAATAAGACAAATGCCGGAGATGAAGGAATATGATCTTCGCCGAAGTGTGCACGGGCAGCCGCAGTCGCTTCTTTATCCTGTCCGGCAAAAACCGTTACCAAATGATCTGGCCGCTTATCATAATGGATTGCATTTGCAGCCGCAGGGCGCGCAATTCCGCCGGCGCAACCGCAAACAGAATTGATCATGACAAGGGTTGTTCCGGGACGTGCAAAGGCCTTTTCCACCTCTTCAGGCGTTCTCAGCTGCTCGTATCCCGCATTCTCCATTTCGGCACGGGCTGTTCTGATAATTTCTTGCATAAATAAATCGTAATCCATCATTTCATTTCAAACTCCTTTCAATTATTAATTTTAGCATAGTGGATTGAAAAGTTAATTGCAAATGCGGTAAAAGGAAGAAATGAAATGAAATTTCTATGGATTACACCCTTTCAACGAAACTGATGATCTTTAGGAATTCGTTATACGATTGTCAAAGAATATTTTAAGTCCGACTTTCAACGAAACTGATGATCTTTAGGAATCATAATCCTTGAACAATTCCTGAATTCCTTGCGTTACGGTTAATTTGCCCTGCAATATTTTCTCTTCCAATTGTTTCACCAGGTCTTTGTTCTCTTTCTTGCCGAAGAATGAATCGATCAAATGGTCGTAAATCATGGAATGGAACCAATCGCTCGTTTGTTCTTGTCTTCTCGTATACCAATAACCGGAATCTTTCATTTGCTTTTCAAAGGAACAAATCATTTCCCATACATCTTCCAAGCCGGTTTTTTCATAGGACGATACCGCCAGGGCCTTCGATTGCCATCCAGGAGTGGAAGGCTGCAAGAAATGCAATATTTTCTGGTATTCCCGGACCGTCTTCTTTGCCTTTTCGACGTTATCTCCGTCGGCTTTATGGACAACAATGCCATCCGCAAGCTCCATTATGCCTTTTTTCATTCCTTGCAGCTCATCTCCTGCCCCCGTCAAAACGAGGAGTAGGAAAAAGTCGACCATTCCCCGCACATATGTTTCGCTTTGGCCTACACCTACCGTTTCGATCAGGATGACTTCATATCCTGCCGCCTCACAAAGAAGCATCGTTTCCCTTGTTTTCTTGTGCACGCCCCCCAGAGTACCTGCGCTTGGAGAAGGACGGACAAAGGCGTTTTCATGCCTGCTCAAGTTTTCCATCCGCGTTTTATCGCCCAAAACGCTGCCTCCGGAAATGGTTGAGCTAGGGTCGATTGCCAGTACTGCAACTTTCTTCCCCATATTGCACAACATTGTGCCAAAAGCCTCAATAAAGGTACTTTTTCCGGCGCCTGGAACGCCCGTAATTCCGATCCGGACGCTGTTTCCGGTGTATGGCAACAATTCTTGCAATAGGTTTTGGGCCAACACTTTATGTTCGGCATTGGAGCTTTCAATCAATGTAATGGCTTTTGAAAGTGAAGTGCGCTTTCCTTCGCGCACTTCACTTGCCAATTGGCGTATATCAATTTGTTGTTTTTGTTTTTTGCGGAATTTTTTTGGAGCGACATACGTCATTCCATCATGTTTGCTTTCAATGCCTTTCATGACATTCAAAGCTGTTTCTTCAGAGCTCTTTTCCTCCATCATACCGTCACTTCCTCATAGCCAAGTCGACGATAAATTTCTTCGATGATCTTGATGGCAGCTACAGGGATGACCGTACCAGGACCGAAGATGGCGGCCACTCCTTTGTCGTATAAGAATTGATAATCTTGTGGCGGGATTACTCCTCCAACAACAACCACAATATCTTCTCTTCCTAATTTTTTCAATTCTTCGATGAGTTCAGGCACCAATGTTTTATGGCCTGCCGCCAATGAAGAAACTCCCACGCAGTGAACATCGTTTTCAACCGCCATTTGAGCTGCTTCTTGCGGAGTCAGGAACAATGGCGAAATATCCACATCAAAGCCGAGGTCGGCATATCCTGTGGCAACCACTTTCGCACCGCGGTCATGTCCGTCTTGTCCCATTTTGGCAATCAAAATACGTGGACGACGGCCTTCGTTTTCCAAGAATTCTTCCGTCATTTGTTTTACTTCTTCAATCAATTCATTATCGGAGAAGTTGGATGAGTATACGCCGGAAATAGAACGGATCACTGCTTGATGGCGTCCGCAAACTTTTTCGATGGCGTCAGAAATTTCTCCAAGCGTTGCGCGGGCGCGCGCTGCATCAACTGCAACCGCAAGCATATTTTCTTCTCCAGTGGCAGCCGCTTTCGTCAAACGTTCAAGATGTTTTTGCACCTCTTCTTCATTGCGTTCTGCCTTAATTTTGTTGATTCGTTCGATTTGTTTTTGACGTACAAGCGTATTGTCAATATCCAAAATATCGATTGGTTCTTCATGGTCTAATGTATATTTGTTTACGCCGACAATTGTCTCAACTTTGGAGTCGATTTTAGCTTGGCGTCTTGCCGCGGATTCTTCAACCTTCATTTTTGGAAGACCTGTTTCGATGGCTTTTGCCATTCCGCCAAGCTCTTCGATTTCTTTAATCAATTCCCAGGCGCGTTTTGTCAATTCGTCCGTCAATTTTTCAACATAGTACGAACCGCCCCAAGGATCGATGACTTTCGTCATCAACGTTTCTTCTTGCAAGAATAGCTGAGTATTACGCGCAATGCGGGCTGAGAAGTCCGTTGGCAGCGCAATCGCTTCGTCCAAGGAGTTTGTGTGCAAACTTTGCGTATGACCCATTGCCGCAGCGTTTGCTTCGATCAATGTACGTGTTACGTTGTTGAAAGGATCTTGTTCTGTCAGAGACCATCCGGATGTTTGGGAGTGAGTACGCAATGCCAAACTTTTTGGATTTTTCGGATTGAACGTGCTCATCATTTGTGCCCAGATTCTGCGGGCAGCGCGCATTTTCGCTACTTCCATGAAGTAGTTCATACCGATGCCCCAGAAGAAGGATAATCTAGGAGCGAAAGAATCGATATCAATGCCAGCTTTTAATCCTGTCCGCACATATTCCAAGCCGTCCGCCAATGTGTAGGCAAGCTCAATATCGGCTGTAGCGCCGGCTTCTTGGATATGATAACCGGAGATGGATATGGAGTTGAATTTCGGCATATTTTTACTTGTGTACTCAAAAATATCCGCAATGATTTTCATCGACATTTCAGGAGGGTATATGTACGTATTCCGCACCATATACTCTTTCAAAATGTCGTTTTGGATTGTACCTGAAAGTTTTTCCGGTGTTACGCCCTGCTCTTCTGCCGCAATGATGTAAAAGGCCATGATCGGAATAACGGCACCGTTCATCGTCATGGAAACGGACATTTGATCAAGAGGAATGCCGTCAAACAAAATTTTCATATCTTCTACAGAGTCAATCGCAACGCCGGCTTTCCCTACGTCCCCTTTTACGCGAGGATGGTCGGAGTCATATCCGCGGTGTGTAGGCAAGTCAAAAGCGACGGACAACCCTTTTTGCCCCATTGCCAAATTTCTGCGGTAGAAAGCGTTGGATTCTTCCGCTGTCGAGAATCCGGCATATTGGCGGATTGTCCATGGCCGTCCCACATACATTGTTGGATATGGTCCGCGAGTGTTCGGAGCGATACCAGGATAGTCTTTTAAATGTTTGGCATCTTTGATGTCTTCATCCGAATAAAATTCTTTTACTTCAATTCCTTCATTTGTTGTAAATGTATGAGAAGGCTGGATTTGTTCGTTGTCCAATATTTCTTGTATGTTTACTGATTGAAAGTTCCCTTTCATCGTTGTACCTCCTTCAAGCTTTCAAGAAGTCCAGTGAGCTTTTCCACGATGTTTTGACCGAGATAAATGAAACCGTTTACTCCTTTGGACAGCCATTCTGCCTCTTCTTCTGGGTATTTGCCTGCCACGTCCAAAATGACATTTTCTTTTTTCGCTTCCAATAATGCAGGAACGATTTCTTTTGTTTGTTCATTTGTTGCTGCAATCACCACATAATCAGCATCTGTCTGCGCCAACCAATTTTTTGCTTCTTCGATGGATTCGATTTCTCCGGATTGTTCAGGCACGATTCCGGCTGTTGCAAAGAAACCTTTCACAAAATCGGCGCGAGGTTTGAATTCTTTTAATTTACCGTAAGTCAAGATGCTGACTTTTGGTTTTGCCTGGCCATATTGTTCGCGAAGTTTTTCAAACGGAATCGACAAACGTTTGATATCTGCATAAAGCGGATTTGTTTCTGTTTGTAATTCGTCCGCCGGATTTGCGTAAATGTTTGTTCCAATCAATGAATGTTTCCGTGTTTCCACTTGTTTGATGCGCTCATTGTATACTTCTTCCAACGCCGCTTTCAGTTTTCCGGAATTTTCGTATTCGTCAATACCACCAGCTTCTTGAATTTGAAGGAATAGTTCCCAGGCTTTTTCCACATATTCTCTCGTCAATGTTTCGATGAAGTAAGATCCGCCTGCAGGATCAAGCACATCATCCACAAAGGATTCTTCTTTTAATACCAATACGACATTGCGTGCAATACGGATTGATTGATCCGTAGGTTTAGTCAGCACATCATATGGGTATACAGTAATAGCATCTGCTCCGCCAATCAATGCTGAAAACGCTTCATTTCCTGCGCGCAATAAGTTGACATAGATATCATATTTAGAGAAACTGCGCAAGGATGTTTCGGCAAGCACAGGAACCGGAACGGCTTTGGCATCGTAAGCTTTTGCAAAAGCTTTCCATAACACTTTAAATGCTCTTAATTTTGAAATTTCTTGGAAGAAATGTGTATCAATCGCAAAATTTACGAAAAATTTATTGGCAAAGGATTCGAAGGATTCAGACTTCTCCGCATATTTTGCGGCCAAAGCCAGTGTAAGAGCCAATTCTTGCACAACATGTGCGCCTTCATTGTGATATGGAACGGTATTTGCGCCATTTGTGCGGACATTCGGATAATCTTGAAGTTCAACCGGTTCATTTGAAACAATATATCCTTTTACATTGGCGCGATCGGATTCCGGAATTTTGTCAAATACATCTAAAATGCTTTTATCGTAGACGTACAATTTAAACGGATATTTCACCAAGTATGTTGCCAATTCCGTTAAATTATTGTCGTTCCATTCAAGAACCCGGCTGTCGATGCTGATAATGCCGTTTCCTCTTTCAACGCTGTCTTTTAACCGTTCAAAGAATTCTTGTTCATTATCCCCGTAAATGATTTGGGCAGCTTGTACAGAATTGGAGTATTGCAATGCACGTATAGTCGAAACTTGTTTTTCTAATTGATCCCCTAATTTTTCAATTAACATTTCTTGAGTATATAACGGTTGTAAAGTAACGCCTTCAATCGTTTTCGTGAAAAGCGATTCAAACGGCTTCCCCTTTAATGACTTGATTGCTGCTTCTTTCCACTGTTCATAACTAACCGCAGGAAAATCAATTTCATTCATGTTGATTGACATAGTTGTCGCTATACAGCTTCCCCCTTTTGTTATTATAATTTTCATAATTCTTATAATACATTAGAAAACCAATGCAATAAAGTCTAAAAATTAAAGAAAGCCTTGAATTACAAGGCTTTCTGGATTTATTAATAAACCGTTTTTTCATAATAATTCGTATTTTCGAGAATATCTTTTACTCTTTTAAGAAATTTTCCGCAAATGAATCCGTCTAAAATCCGATGATCTATGGACAAACATAAATTCACCATATCCCTGATGGCAATCATGTTATCGATGATGACAGGACGTTTTACAATTGCTTCCACTTGTAAAATGGCAGCTTGCGGATAATTAATAATGCCCATCGATTGTACCGAACCGAATGTTCCGGTATTGTTCACGGTGAAAGTTCCGCCCTGGGTATGTTCGCTCTTCAACGTTCCATTTCGGACTCTTTGGGAAAGTTCATGAATTTCCCTTGCTATGCCTTTAACGGATTTTTCATCCGCATGCTTGATTACCGGCACATACAGGGCATCATCTGTGGCTACTGCAATGGATATATTGATATCCTTTTTTTGTATGATTTTGTCCCCTGCCCAAACGGAATTCAACATCGGGAATTCTTTTAATGCCTGGGCAACCGCCTTGACAAAAAATGCAAAATACGTGATGTTGAACCCTTCCTGTTCCTTGAATTGTTTCTTAATGGAATCCCGATATGCGACCAAGTTGGTCACATCCACTTCCATCATCATCCAGGCATGCGGAATTTCCTGCTTGCTTCTCACCATATTATTCGCTATGGCGCGTCGAATGGCAGTGATTGGGATTTCCGCATCTCCCGCGCTTTTTTCAATCTGAATCGGCGTTGACGGCTGGGACGATACGATTTCTTTTTGAGTTTGGACAATCTCTTTTGAAGTTGTCCCAGCGGAAACCGGGCTCATGTCTTTTTGCGATTCAATGTATTGCAGCACATCTTTTCTTGTAATGCGGCCATTCAATCCGGTTCCTGTTATTTTCTCCAAATCAATTTTGTGTTCACTGGCAAGTTTCAATACCGCCGGAGAATATCGGCTTTTTTGTTTTGGAATCAACTGACCGTAGTCCGGTTCATTGATTTTTACTTTCAAATCGGATTTTGTCGCATTCCGGATCGCTTCGCTTATATTGGATTCCTTTTCTTCGGAGATTTCAATCGTACAAATGACCGTGCCGACAGGATAGGTTTCCCCTTCTTTTCCGATGATTTCTTTTACGATGCCTGTATGCGAAGAAGGGACTTCCGCATTCACTTTATCCGAAATGATCTCCGCGATAGGATCGTATTTTTTGACAAAGTCCCCGGGTTTCACAAGCCATTTTTCTATTGTTCCTTCTGTCACGCTTTCTCCCAGTTGAGGCATAATCACTTTTTCTATTGTCATACACATCCCCCTTAAAAGGCAGCCAATTCCCGTATTGCCCGTTCAATTTTTTCAGGACTGATCATGAAAAATCTTTCCATTGTCGGCGCATAAGGCATTGCCGGAACATCCGGCCCCGCCAATCTCATGATTGGTGCATCCAATTCGAACAAGCAGTATTCCGCAATGATTGCCGCAACCTCGCTCATCACGCTGCCTTCCTTGTTATCCTCCGTCACAAGCAGCACCTTTCCGGTCCGGCTGGCCGCTTCAATGATGGCCTCTTTATCCAGAGGATAGACTGTCCGCAAATCCAATATATGCACATCGATTCCATCCTCGGCAAGGCGATCCGCCGCTTGGAGGGCATAATGGACGCATAGGCCGTAGGTAATCACGGTGAGATCATTCCCTTCCCGTTTCACATCCGCTTTTCCTATTGGAATCACATAATCATCCGAAGGCACTTCCCCTTTGATTAACCGATAAGCTTTTTTATGTTCGAAAAATAGAACGGGATCTTCATCGCGGATGCTCGCTTTTAACAACCCTTTTGCATCATAAGGATTCGAAGGGATGACAATTTTCAGTCCCGGCGTGTTCGCAAACAGTGCCTCGACCGACTGAGAATGATACAACGCACCATGGATTCCGCCTCCATACGGCGCCCGGATGACAATCGGACAATTCCAATCATTGTTTGAACGGTAACGGATTTTGGCAGCTTCCGATACAATTTGATTGACAGCGGGCAAAATGAAATCGGCAAATTGCATTTCCGCTATGGGGCGCATCCCTACCATTGCAGCTCCGATCGCCACACCTGCAATGGCGCTTTCAGAAAGAGGGGTATCCAACACTCGCCATTCCCCAAATTGTTCATACAGGCCCTGGGTAGCTTTAAAAACCCCCCCTTTTTTACCGACATCCTCCCCTAAAATGAATACTTTTTCGTCCCTTTCCATTTCCTCTTTCATTGCCAAATGAATCGCTTCAATAAAAGATAGAACCGCCATCTTATTCATCCCCTTCCCAATAGACAAATTTCAACGCATGTTCAGGGGGAGCATAAGGAGCTTTTTCAGCATAATCCGTTGCATCATCAACGATTTCCATGATTTTATCATTCATTTCCTCGAGGTATTCTTTTGTCGCCACATTCGCATCCATTAAATATTTTTCAAACAGCAGCAACGGATCGTTCGCTTTTTCTTTCGCTATTTCCTCCAATGAACGATACTTGTCGTCATCATCGGAAGAATGGCTTGTCAAGCGGTAAGTGACCGCTTCAATCAAGCTCGGTCCTTCGCCGCGACGGGCACGTTCCACCGCTTCTTTCATCACTTGATAAACGGCCAAAGGATTTTTCCCGTCAACGGAGACCCCATGCATTCCGTATCCAAGCGCCCTGTCGGCCACTCTTCCTCCCAACTGTTTATCAACCGGCACCGAAATCGCGTACTGATTATTTTCTACCATTATAATGACAGGCAGTTTATGCACTCCCGCAAAATTGGCACCTTCGTGGAAATCGCCTTGGTTGGTCGAACCCTCCCCCAGTGTAACGAAAGAAACATAATCCTTATTTTGCATTTTTCCTGCCAACGCTACCCCGACGGCATGGGGAACTTGTGTTGCCACAGGCGATGATCCGGTCAAAATCCGTTTCTTTTTATATCCGAAATGCCCCGGCATTTGCCTTCCTCCCGAATTTGGATCTTCCGCTTTTGCAAATGCCGATAACATTAACTCCCGAGGTGTCATCCCGAAATGCAGCACAACGCCCATATCCCGGTAATAAGGGGCGATATAATCCCTTCCTGGGTCCAGGGCGAAGGCGGCTCCGACCTGGGCTGCTTCATGCCCCTGGCAGGAAATGACAAATGGAATTTTTCCGGCCCGGTTTAACAGCCACATCCGTTCGTCCAATCTTCGGGCCAAAAGCATGGTTTCGTACATTTTTAACACGTCTTGGTCAGTCAAACCCAACTCAACATGATGTAAATTGGTCATTCACATACTCCCCTTTCGCGGAACACGAAATTAAAAATGAATCGCTTTCCCGTCCACCGCCAACGCTGCTTCGTAAAAAACCTCGCTCAATGACGGATGAGGATGAATCGCTTCTCCAATCTCCCCAGGTGTGGCATCTAAGAGAAGCGCCAAGGAGGCTTCCGAGATCAAATTCGTCACATGGGGGCCAATCATGTGCACTCCCAGCAGATCATCGGTTGCTTTGTCCGCAATAATTTTTACAAACCCTTCCGCATCCCCCTGAACTACCGCTTTTCCAACGCCCTTAAATGGAAAGGAACCGATTTTTACATCATAGTTCAACGATTTTGCCTCTTCTTCGGTCAGCCCGATGCTTGCAACCTCCGGAAACGAATAAACACAGCGGGGAATTTGGCGGTAATTCACCGTTTTTCTTTTTCCCGAAGCGATATGTTCCACCGCCGCAATCGCTTCGCTTGCGGCAACGTGTGCCAGTTGGGCCCCGCCGATGCAGTCCCCGATGGCGTAAATATGTTTTTCTTTTGTTTGGTAAACATCATTGACTTTGATGAAAGACGATTCGGTTTCGATTTCCGTGTTTTCAAGGCCTATATTTTCAACATTTCCAATCCGGCCGATTGAAATCAACATTTTCTCTGCAATAAATTGTTTGTCGTCGCCCTTTACTTTAACGTTCAAAGTTACGGCATTTTCGCTTTTTTCGATCGCCTCGGGGGACACTTCCGCATTCGTTACGATTTCGATTCCTCGTTTTATTAATTGTTTTTCCATTTCCTTTGAGATGGAAGCATCTTCTTGAGGCAAAATCCGTTCCCCGTATTCCAATACGGTCACTTGGACACCAAAATCGTTTAAACAAGAGGCCCATTCAATTCCGATGACGCCGCCTCCAACAATGATGATCGATTTTGGAAGCTCCTTTAATTCCAGCAAATGGTCGGAATTTAAAACCGTTTTGCCATCAAATTCAATACCTTTTAAAGGACGTGGCTTGGCTCCTGTTGCAAGTATGACGTGTTTCGGAAGCAGCATTACATTCTCTGAGCCATCATTCATTTCCACGGAAACCGTCCCACCGGCCATTGGAGAAAAAATGGATGGTCCTAATAGCCTTCCTGTTCCGTAATAGCAGTCAATTTTTCCTTTCTTCATTAATCCCCGGATACCCTGATGCAATTGTTCTATCACGTTCTGTTTCCGCTGCTGCAATTGCGGCAAATTCAAACCGATCTTTGAAATTTGCACGCCAAAATGTTTCGCTTTTTTTGCATCGCGGTAAATTTCTGCGCTCCTTAAAAATGTTTTTGTCGGGATGCAGCCTTTGTGAAGGCAAGTCCCTCCCAAATGTTCTTTTTCAACAACGGCTGTTTTCATGCCAAGCTGTGCGGCACGGATTGCTGCGACATATCCTCCGGTACCTCCGCCAATCACAACTACATCATATTCACGAGCCAAAGCCATCCCTCCCGAATAAAATTCAAATATCAACTATAATAGTTTTCTGCTTAAAATATTTTTCTCTTTCCGCAAGAATTGCTTCCTAGATTTTAAAACGCTGTTGATCCGCTCTTCAGCCAGCCGGTTGGCGGCCAAATAGGTCGGTATGTTTTCTTCTTTTGATGTTTTAAAGATTTTTGTTAACGTATCGTAAATCGTTTCAACCCGCTTCATTGCCCGTTCTCTGTTGTAACCGTATAACTCGTCGGCTACGTTGATTACTCCGCCGGCATTGATGACATAATCCGGAGCATAGATGATTCCCATTTCATGGAGTATTTGGCCATGCCGTGATTCTTTTAGCTGGTTGTTTGCCGAACCGGCAATGACTTTCGCTCTCAATTGCGGAATCGTTTCGTCGTTGATGATGGCACCAAGCGCACATGGAGAGAAAATATCCGCTTCCTGCCTATAAATGTCATTCGGTTCTACCGCTTCTGCCCCGAATTCTTTCACCGCCTTTTTCACTTTGGCTTCATTGATATCCGCCACAATCAGTTGGGCTCCTTCTTCATGCAAATATTTGCACAAATGATACGCAACATTGCCCAATCCTTGAACGGCAATCCGCTTTCCTTTCAGACTGTCATCCCCAAAAGCTTCCTTGGCGCTCGCCTTCATGCCCAAATATACGCCGTAAGCAGTTACAGGAGAAGGGTTTCCGGATGAACCGAAACTCGGCGATACCCCTGTTACATAATCCGTTTCTTCATAAATAAGGTTCATGTCTTCCTCTGTTGTACCGACGTCTTCCGCCGTAATATAACGCCCGTTTAAACTTTGGATATACCGTCCCAACGCCCGGAACATTTCTTCATTTTTATCTTTCGACGGATCGCCGATAATGACCGTTTTTCCTCCTCCCAGATTTAAGCCGCTGATGGCGTTTTTATAAGTCATGCCCCGGGCAAGCCTCAATGCATCCTCTATGGCTTCCTCTTCCGACTTGTACGGCCACATGCGGGCCCCGCCCAAGGCAGGTCCAAGGGTTGTATCGTGAATGGCGATAATCGCCTTTAATCCGGAATTTTGGTCATGGCAAAAAATCAATTGTTCATAATCATATTTCTCCATATACTTAAAGATTTCCAATGTTATTCCCTCCTGTTAAGAAATGAATGAATCCGCTATTTAATTTATAAATTTTCTATTTCATAACATTTTTTACTTTACAATACTTTTTATTTACCCAATAATCAACTAGAAACACCGGAAATCCTTCTTTTCCNAATTTTCAGATTATTCGCTCTTTTNGTGTATTATATTACTGGTATAATTTATATGAAGATTCCTTATAAAATATTGGCATTTATTTGTCGAATCTTGACACCGCTTTTCTACAATGTAAAATTGAAGTAATTGTAAAGGAGGTTATTTCATGGCCCGTTTGATTGCATTTATCGTCTTATTAATTCCCGCTCTGATCGCCGGGGCTGGAATCAAATTTATGAGAGACACGCTATATGGCATTTTAATTTCCCCATTTCCTTGGTTATGGCTGCAATTTCTTGTGGGCCTGATCTTTGCAGTTGCCGGAATCGGCTTTTTTGCCGGCTACTTATTGCACAGAGACCGCAAAAGGGGACGGGTAGCGCCAAGATTTCAAAAGAAAGATGAAACAAGAGAAATGAAAATAAAATAAAAAATGCGTTCAATGAAGGAGTTGCCCTTTCATTGAACGCATTTTTATGCATTTAATTCCCCAAGTTCCCTCGAAAATCTTCCTTTCGTCAAACTCGATAACAAAGACCCTTTATTTCCGATTTGAATCAATGTTCCCGGATAAGCTTCTTTTTTGACGATGATTTCGCCTTGCCCTGCCGATTTTATGTCTCTCATCAATTCCTGGATTTCAAAATCCAATTGGAGCATCTGCTGCTTTTTGTTTTCCAGCATTTCCTGCATTTGCTTTAACGTCTTCAACTGCGCCTGGCGCAGATTTTCTTTGAATGACGATAACTTTTCAATATTATTGTTTAATCGCAAAATTTCTTCCTGCAGGGATTTTAATAACGCCGCTTTTCTTTGAATGATTTGATATCCTTCTTGGCGATCTAAGGATCGAATGATCAAGTCCGTCCGTCTTTCCATGCGGTTTCCCGAAACAGCCGTGACGATTGTATTTTTCGCAATCGCCTTTCCCCCGATGATTTTCCCATTTTCTTCGTCCAACAGTATGGAATCCGCTTGCAGGAAAGAGTTGAAAGAGTAGAAGCCGACGACAATATTTTTCTTTGCAAATAAATTCGCTTCATTCACGTGTTTTACATAAATGCTGCCGCCCGCCTTTATGTCCGTTTGGCCTAATCCGAACACCCCGCCTTTTATGTAGATGTCCCCTTCCCTGGATTCGATGGTTTTTGCTCCTGTGACGCCTTCCAATCCTTCAATGGAAATATCCCCGGTCGCAATGACGCTGAAACCTTTCTGCACCGTTCCCCGGATGGTGATGGACCCATCAAAATCGATGTTCCCTGTCTCAACCCCTACATCGCCATTAATTGGCAAATGTCGGCTCACCGTCAAAAAACCATGCCGTTCCTCCACGACACCTTTTGTCAAAGCGCGAAGCACGATTTTCCCGTCTTCTACCGATTCATAAGCGGACTTCCGGTCGTATTTCAGCGGCTTGTCTTTACCGGGAGGAGCTGGAATCTCTTCTCCAAAGACATTTTTCCCATTGATTCCCGGTTTCGGTGGAATTTTTTCCCCCAACCAATCATTCTGATTAATTTCAAAAATGAAGTTCATATCAAAATAATCCGCTTTGCCGTCTTCCCTTATAACCGGTTTTCTTTCCGGAATTTTCAGATAGGTAATTTTGGCATCCTCGCCTTTAACCGGTTTGGTTCCCTCGGCGACGACGACGGGTTTGGCAATCATAATTGAATGAACATCAATTTCTTTTATTCCAAAAATAATCTTCTCTTGTTCTAATAAATCTTCCAGAGCTTCCCGAAATGCCTTCTCATCTTCCAGCACGTTCGGCTCATATACAAATAGTTGGGCCGTCATCCGGTCTTTGGATACTTCAATTTTCATCGGCGGCAGCCAATATCCAATTTCTTCCGGCTGTCCTGCTGCTTCCTGCAAAGCAATTTTTAAATTTAAAAAATTTGTCACTTTGATCCGGGGAAACTTCCGAAAAATGTCATCCATCTGCCTGATTGAAAATCCTTTTTTGAAAGTGTTGATGAAAACTTTTCCGTTTTCTTCCACAATCTCAAAAAATTCATTTCCAAAAATGCGCACCCGGTCTCACCTCTTTATCTATCAGATAAGATGAGTATAATATAAATTTTTCGTTTTTTGTTTAATAAAAAAAGAAAAAAATTTGATATGCGAGAAAAAATATCCAACTTATTTCCCTTGGGAACATCCACTTCATGTTTCAATCAAAGGAAAAGAAAAACCACATCATGCCGATGTGGTTTGGAACATTAAATAACTTTGAATATTGAAATAATATTTTCAGCATAGCTTTCTTGCCATTTTTCATTGCTGTCATCTTTGCTGTTGAAATAAAAGATTGTATTGTCTTCCAATTCCAACGTTAATTCAACCTCTGAATCAGCATATGTCAAATCTTTTCTATTGATCTTGCTTTTATATTGTCTGATCTTGTATGGGAATTTATAAGTTTCTAGTTTCGGATCATAGTTAAATTCCACTTTGACAACCGAATCCGCTAAAAAATAATACAGCTCCGTTTCTTTATTATTAAAGAAATTCTTGGCATAAAAGCCTTTAAAATCTGTATAGAACTCCTTGATGGTCTGATGTGCTTCTTTAAAGACATATGGATACGATTTTTTAAATAATAAGTCCTCGAATTGCAGTTGGTCCATACACACATCTCCCTCCTATCTACCATCATTATACAATGGTGCTAAAGTCAGGAGAATGAGGTTTTTCCGCATGAAATTTACAAACTTATGTACAAAGCCTGCCGCTTTTCTGCAGCTACAATGAAACCGTTTGGTTGGGAACAGATTTTCCTTGTTCCGCTTCATTATTTCCATATTCCATGAGCATCTTTTTCCCACTTACATCCTTGCTGAACGCAAAAAAGCGCACCCATTTATCAGGACCGACCCAATAAATGGTGCGCATCATCCATTTGGAAAACCAATGCTTCCAAATACAAAATATTTACAAATGCAGAAAGTCCATGATACATCCAGATTTCATTTTATTATGAAGCAACCAGTTCTAAGCGGATTTTGTCCGCGATCATGGCGATGAATTCGGAGTTTGTAGGCTTTGATTTCAGATGATGTACTGTGTAACCGAACATTTGGGAAATGGATTCGTAATTGCCTCGATTCCATGCGACTTCGATGGCGTGACGGATCGCGCGTTCGACACGGGAAGGAGTTGTACCAAATTTTTTCGCGATTTCCGGATACAATATTTTCGTTACGGAACCCAGTAAATCAATATCATGGTAAACCATTTGGATCGCTTCTCTCAAATAAGCGTAGCCTTTGATATGGGCAGGTACGCCGATTTCTTTGATAATGGATGTTATCGTTGTATCAAGTTGTCTCTGGTTCACTTTTCCTGTCGATTCAGGCTGCAGGATACTGTTACGTTTAAATGTTTCCCGTTTTTGTCCTGCACAATGCATAATTTTCTGAACAAGCTGATCGAACTCGAACGGCTTTAACATAAAATAGGAAGCCCCGTATGTAACGGCCTGTTTCATTACATCCTCTTGTCCAAAAGCGGTCAACATGATTACCTGAATATCACGGAAACGTTCATCGTTATAGATCTCCTGAAGAACGCCCATCCCATCCAAATGAGGCATGATGATATCCAATAACAAAATATCCGGTTTATATTCTTCAAGCATATTTAGACACAATTTCCCGTTGGAAGCCGTAGCGACTATTTCGATGTCCGGATGATTTTCGAAATATTGTTCCATTGTTTTCACTAAATCCCGATTATCGTCAGCAATTGCAACTTTGATTTTCGTCACATCAATTCCCCCTTTAACCTTCTCCCTCATAAATATGTCATAGTTTCGGTTTACTTGACAATATAGTTTTCGACATTTTTTTAGAAATACCTTTCTAATTTTAAAAATAAGAATGTAGTCGGAAAGTTTCTGTATTATTTGACAAAATTTGTTTTGCAAAAAATTATTTTAATACAATTTTTTAATTCAATTATCAAAAAAAGACCACACCGAATGCTCGATGTAGTCTTTTTGTATTAATCCGGTTTCTTTTTTAGCATTTCCGATAGGGTTATGGCCGCACCACGGGCAGGTTGTTCGACAAACATATGGGTGACTGCTCCGACAAATTTCCCGTTTTGCAAAATAGGGCTTCCGCTCATTCCTTGTAAAATGCCGCCGGTTTTGGATAACAATTTTTTATCTGTTATTTCGAATTGTAAAAAATTATCTTCAATTTTCACGATTTCGATGATAAAACTTTCGACTTTTGAACCTTCGATGGCTGTCAAAAGCTCTGCCTTGCCCAATTGTATTTCATCATCATGCATAATCTCAATCGGTTTACGCATAATCTGATTTATGTCAGATTCCCAATTCCCAAAAATGCCGTAAATATCATTGGAGGAAATATTCCCCAAACGGATATCATCCGAATTGATCACAGAAATTTTATAACCAGGGTTCCCGGGACTGGATTTTTTAATTTGCTCAATTGAGGCTAAAAAAATAGAGCCCTCCGTGAACTCAGGGGGTTTGTTTAAAACCCCGTCGATGATTTGATGCCCCAATGCTCCATATTCTTTAGTTTCGGGATCGATGAATGTTAATGTTCCGATACCATCCGTTTCATCTTTTATAAAAGGAAGGATGTTATTCGCCTGTTCGTTTGTGATGGTGATGGTTCTCGTTTGACCGGAGTCTTTTTTGATGGTCAGCGTATTTTGATTTTCCGTGATGGATGCCTTTAACATCTCAATTGATTCGATATGCTTCCCATTGACTTCCTTAATGATTTCCCCTTTTTTCAGCCACTGGCCATTGGGCAACAGCACATCATGTGCCACATAAACAAATGGCAGCTCCAGCTGTATACCGATCGATTCCCCCATTGGAATCAATTTTTTCGCTTCGGCCACTGCTGAAGGTGTTAAAAAGGCGATGACAAGCACAAGATAAATCAACAGATTATGCAAACGGCATTTCATAGTCCACCTCCTCAAAATGTATGTAACTTTACTATGTGTAACTGTTCTTTTATTAATGTGAGGTAAATATTTGTCGCTTAGGTACTTTCATTTCTAGAAAAAACAGTATATTCGCCTGCTGATGGCCGTATTGCTAAACCGGAAGTGAACCTTTGGATGCCAATCCATGTTTTATTTCGTTTTTCTTTTCATTCGCCAGCTGCAATAACTCACGGGCGTGTTGCATGGTCAATTCCGTAATTTCCGTGCCGCTCATCATTCGGCTGATTTCTTCCACCCGTTTTTCTTCAACTATTTTTTCGACGGTTGTATAGGTGCGATTTTTTTCCACTTGTTTGGAAATTAAATAATGCTGGTCAGCCATTGCTGCGACTTGCGGCAAATGGGAAATGCATAATACTTGAGAATTAAGGGAAATATTGGCGATTTTTTCTGCGATCGACTGCGCAACCCGACCGCTTACTCCGGTATCCACTTCATCAAAAATAATGGAAGTGATTTGGGATTTTGATGAAAAAATCGTTTTTAACGCAAGCATAATTCTCGATAATTCCCCACCAGAGGCAATTTTTGGCAAAGATTTGGGCGGTTCGCCGACATTAGTGGAGATGTAGAATGATATATAGTCTTTCCCATTCATGTCGAAATTATTTAACCGGTCAAACTGAACGATAAATTTCGCCTTTTCCATATGCAAATCACGAAGTTCGTTCATGATGGCTTCACTTAACTGGGTTGCACATTTTTTGCGTACTTTCGTTAACTCATCGCATAAATTTTCCAATTCCTCTTCCAATTTTCTCAACTGTTGTTCTTTTTGTTGAAGGGCTTCATCACGATGCAGCAACGTGTTTAACTCTTTCTTGATTTTTTCATAATATGTAATGATCTCTTCGACGGTGCTTCCGTATTTTCTTTTTAGCATTTGATATTGGGCAAGGCGGGATTCCACTTCATTTAAACGTTCCGGATCAAATTCAAGTTCGTCGATTACGCTTTTGATTTGATGGGATGCATCCTGCAGTGCATAAAAAGAAGAAGATACCGCTTCATAAGAATCGATGAACTGTTCATCCAGCTGTACAATGTCTTCCAAAGCGCTCATGGCTTCACCAATATAATCCAGGCCTTTCATTTCGCCGGAAATTGCTTCGTATGCATTGATGGCATGCTCATAGATCTTATGGAAGTTTTGCAATCGTTTCCTTTCTTCCAACAACATTTCTTCTTCTTTTACAGACAATTTGGCATCTTCGAGTTCCTGAATCTGGAATTGATATAAGTCAATCCGCTGGGCAATTTGCTGTTCATTGATATTGATCGCCTGCACTTCTTTTTTTAATGAACGGTATTTTTCATATAACCGATGATATTTTTCTTTAATCGGCCGCAATTGTTTTTCTGCAAATTGGTCAAGCAAAAATATGTGCCGTTTTTCATCCATCAATTCCTGGTTTTCATGCTGTCCGTGAATATCCACCAATGTGGAGCCGATTTCCCTCAAAACGGATAAAGGAACCAGTTTGCCGTTCACCCTGCAAACGCTTTTTCCATTTTCATTGATATCCCGTCGCAAAATGATTGTCCCTTCATCCTCTTCAACATCGATCCCCACTTCCGTTAACTTTTCAAACACCGGATGATGGTCGGGTACAAAGAATAAACCCGAAAGTTCCGCTTTTTTCGCCCCATGACGGACAAACTCCTGGCTTGCACGGCCGCCGGTCAGCATATGGACAGCATCGATGATAATCGATTTACCCGCGCCTGTTTCCCCCGTCAAAACCGTCAAACCGTTTTCAAAAGTGACGGCCAATTCTTCAATAATGGCGAAGTTTCGAATATTCAGCTCTTTCAACAAACGGACCACCTCGAATTAAAGTAAATCTAAAATTCGCTGTTTAATGATTTCACGCTGTTCTTCTTCCCTGACAATAATCAAGATTGTATCATCTCCGGATAACGTACCCAATACTTCAGGCCATTCCAAATGGTCAATCAACACCGCAACCGCATTTCCGTTGCCCGGCAAAGTTTTTAGCATCAAAAAATGGGCCACGCCATCAATACTGACAAAAGAGTCCGTTAACGCCCTTTGCAATTTTTGCAGCGGATTGAACCGCTGATCTGCCGGCAAGCTGTACTTATAACGCCCATCCGGAAGAGGAACTTTGACCAAGTGCAATTCTTTAATATCCCTGGATACAGTGGCTTGCGTCACATTAAAACCTGCTTCTTTTAAAGCTGCCACCAGTTCTTCCTGAGTTTCAATTTCATTGTTTGCTATGATTTCACGTATTTTCATATGCCGTTGACCTTTACTCATACCTAGCACCTCTTAATGAATATAAATGTATATTTATACTATCATTACAATTGTTTATTCATCAAGTAAAAATAGGGAATGACCATTGCCATTCCCTGCCAGTATTAACGGAATTCTTGATGGGCCTGTTCCACAACTTTTTTAAAATCTGTAAATGGAATCACTTCCTGCCCTTCCTGAGGTTTTACCAAGTGGAATAAAAATTCAATATTCCCTTCTCCCCCGGTAATCGGGGAATAAGTTGCATTTTTTACGGCAAAGCCGGTTTCTTCAGCCATTCTTGCCGTTTTCTCCAACACTTCCAAATGGGTTTTGGGATCGCGGACAATCCCTTTTTTTCCCACTTTCTCTTTTCCCGCTTCAAATTGCGGTTTGACAAGGGCAACGACGTCCCCTCCAGGAAGCAAAATATTATACAATACCGGCAAAATCAGCGACAAAGAAATAAATGATACGTCGATTGTCGCAAAATCCGGCAATCCCATTGTAAAATCTTCCGGTTTTGAATAGCGGAAATTCGTTTTTTCCATAACGGTAACCCGTTCGTCCTTCCGCAGCTTCCAGGCCAATTGATTGGAACCTACATCCAATGCATAGCAATGTTTCGCCCCATTTTGAAGTGCGCAATCTGTAAATCCGCCGGTGGAAGCTCCGATGTCAAGCACCAGTTTTCCTTCCACATTTAAATCGAACTCTTTCAACGCTTTTTCCAGTTTTAATCCGCCACGACTTACATATTTTAATTGCTCACCCTTGATTTCCAAAGGCGCATCGACCGGAATTTTTTCTCCCGGTTTGTCTATTCTCGCTTCTTTTGAATAAACTATGCCCGCCATAATAGCCCTTTTGGCTTTTTCCCGGGTTTCACACAATCCCCGTTGAACGAGCAGCACATCTGCCCGTTCTTTCGGCGTTTTCGTCATACGGTCTTTTTACCCAACGCTTTATTTTTTACTAAAGATTCGATGCGGGCAATGGTTTCATCTTTCGTAATATGCAGTTCTTCCAACAACAAGTCGACGCTGCCATGGTCTACGAACCGGTCCGGAATTCCAATCCGGTCAATTTTTATGTGATGGTATTGATTGTCGCTGGCGAATTCCAAAATGGCGCTGCCAAAACCGCCTTTCAACACCCCTTCTTCAATTGTCAAGATCGGGATGTTTCGGCCCATGATTTCGTGCAGCATTTCCTCATCGAGAGGCTTGATGAAACGGGCATTCACCACTTTTACATGAATGTTCCGTTTTGACAATTCTTCTGCCGCTTCCATAGCCATCGGAATCGTTGTACCAAAAGTCAGGATCGCTGCATCATTTCCTTCCCTGAGCACTTCCCATGTACCGATCGGAATCGTGTGCAGCTCTTCATCAAGCGGAACGCCGAGTCCATTGCCGCGTGGATATCTGAGTGCGATTGGCCCCTCATTATAGTCAATGGCCGTTTTTACCATGTGTTGACCTTCATTTTCGTCTTTTGGCATCATGATGACGACATTAGGGATATGTCTCAAAAATGCAATATCAAAAACCCCCTGATGCGTATCGCCGTCAGCGCCGACGAGACCGGCGCGGTCGATGCCGATGAACACATTCAGCTTTTGCCGCGCAATATCATGCAATACTTGGTCATATGCGCGTTGCAAAAATGTCGAATAAATCGCTAAAAACGGTTTCATATTTTGGGTCGCAAGCCCCGCAGCCATCGTTGCCGCATGTTGTTCCGCAATGCCTACATCAAAGAAACGGTCCGGAAAGTCCTTTTGAATACCTTCCATCTTTGAACCGACCGGCATCGCAGGGGTGATGGCCACAATCCGCTGATCCTCTTTCATCAATTTGCGGACTGTTTCCGAAACAAGGCTCGACCAGGAAGGACCTTTCGCTTTATTTTGTATAAATGCCCCTGTTTCAATTTTATATGGTCCCGTTCCATGCCATGTGCCGATTTTATCCTCTTCCGCAGGTTTATAACCTTTCCCTTTTTTTGTAACCACATGGACTAGAACCGGGCGGTCATCCACTTTTTTCGCATATTCCAACGTTTTTTCCAACGCATCAAAATCATGTCCATCAATCGGTCCTAAATATTTGAATCCCATTTCCTCAAAAAATACGCCGGATACGACCAAGTACTTCAAACTGTCCTTTACCCGATCGGCAGCCTGGGCAAGCTTGCCGCCCACAACAGGGATCCGTTTCATCATCGACTCCAATTCTTCTTTTGCCTTTGAATACTCTTTTGCCGTTCTCAATCTTCCCAAAATATTGTGCAAAGCCCCGACATTCGGAGCGATGGACATTTCATTGTCATTTAAAATCACAATCATTCTTCTTTTTTCATGGCCGATGTGGTTCAAAGCCTCCAAAGCCATTCCGCCTGTTAAAGCGCCATCTCCAATAATCGGTACAATATAATGATTTTCCTTTTTAATGTCCCGCGCTATGGCCATTCCCATCGCGGCAGACAAAGAAGTGGAGCTGTGTCCTGTTTCCCATTCATCATGGATGCTTTCCGCCCGTTTCGGAAAGCCGCTTAAACCTTTATATTGCCGCAGCGTATCAAATTGGGCGGCACGGCCCGTCAATATTTTGTGGACATAGGCTTGATGCCCTACATCCCATAAGATTTTATCGAAAGGGCTGTTGAACGCCCGATGCAACGCAATCGTCAGTTCCACAACACCTAAATTCGGTCCGATATGTCCACCGGTTTTTGAGCATTTTTCAATCAAAAAATCCCGAATATCTTGAGCCAATTCCTCCAGTTGTTGTCGATTGAGTTTTTTTAAAAAGGATGGACCAGTAATTGTCGTTAAATCCATCTCTCACACACCTTTTCTTCAGTTTATTCGCTTTGAGGTTGTCATTTCATTATAACAAGGTAAATCCACTGACAAAAGCAATCCATTCGGCCGTCTAATGATTTCGGGAAATGATATAATTTGCGATTTCCCTAAGAAGAGTTGTATCTTCCGATAAATTATCCAACGCCTTCAGCGCGCTTTGATAATGTTCCTCCAATTTTTGTTTTGCGCCATCAATTGTCAATAATGCAGGATATGTGTTTTTATTGCTTGCCTCATCTTTTCCTGCCGTTTTCCCTAATTGGTCGGACGTGCCTTCCACATCAAGAATATCATCCTGAATTTGAAAGGCGAGCCCAATATGGCGGGCATATTCTATTAACGCCCGGCGCGCTTCCGATGTTGCATCGGCCAGAACGGCGCCCGCTTCAATGCTGAAACGGAGGATGGCGCCCGTTTTGCGGACATGGNCCTGTTCCAATTCAGCCAAATTATACCGCTTTTTTTCCCC
>JGI1652J44930_10000176_pt1 | contig 25223 bp, 27 predicted proteins | sample NewIslsDNAsample_FD_44930 | JGI IMG/M metagenome (IMG submission 44930)
TCATTCTCCTTATGGTTGGAGTTAAATATATAGAAAAACAATATGAGATCAATGTAATTTCTGAAGTTGAATCGAAACTTAATCAAGCAAATGAAAAATATAAAATAACAGATACATTCTTTTCCATTATTGATGAGATTAAAGGATTATTTGGTGAAGCCGAGATTGGTGAGGATTTAGAAGAATTTTCGGAAGAAATTAGAAAAGAAGTAAAACTAGAAAAACCAACGAAGCATTTATTCTCCATTCATAATATTGAGATTGGGCAACCAAAGGAAATAGTAGAGCATCAATTAGGGAAAGAGAAAAGAGTAAGTATGAACGAATATGGAACGAATTGGTATACTTATCATCAAAATTATCAACAATTCGTAATGGTTGCCTATGATAATGAACAAAACGTGGCTGGATTATATACGAACCAAAATCTCATTACCTCTACTGTAGGGATTAAATTTGGAACTGCAAAAGAGCAAGTACGCCAAATATTAGGTGAACCTCTCGAAAAAATACAAAAAGGATTTATTGTTTATCAAATTCAAAAAGATCGAGACTACGATATTTTTCATCACAATGATAGCTACATCACCATTTTTTATGATAAACATGCCAATGATACCGTTACAGCTATCCAAATCATTAGTGAGAAATTGGAAAATAAAAAAACGAACGTATATACTCCTGCAAGTGAAGAATTAAAAATTGGTTTTGAATATCAATTATTTGATTTAACGAATGCAAGTAGAGTGAATCATGGGCTATCCGTCTTGACTTGGGATGAACATGTTCAACAAACAGCAAGAAAACATAGTAAAGATATGGCCGAACATAATTATTTTAGTCATACGAATCTTAAAGGAGAATCACCTTTTGATCGAATGCTTCGTGATGCGGTAAAGTTTTCATTAGCTGGGGAAAATTTAGCATATGGTCAGTTAAGTAGTATATTTGCTCATGAAGGATTAATGAATTCTAAAGGACATCGTGAGAATATCCTTCAACCAGATTTTCAATATTTAGGAGTAGGTGTTGCTTTTAATAGCGAATCACATCCATACTATACACAAAATTTTTATGCTAAGTAAATTTTATATTATCCTTTCGATTATAGGGACCTGGTTTATTGAATAGAAGCTTGGATAAATCTTTTTCAAATAAAAAATTGTCACTCATGTTTATGATCATGAGTGACAATTTTGTTCCCATTGTTCGTATGAATCTAATAATTCATCAATATCTACAAATTCGATTTTTGCATTATCAACATCCGAATCTTCCATATCAAACCATTCCAAAACCTGATCAATATCATAATTTTTCATAAACGGACACTCCTTCCAATATTGTTGGAATCCACTGTCAAACGTTATGAAATTTTCATTATTCATCTAAAATATACGTTTGCATCCATAGAATTTTGTCCGTTTCATGTAAATTTCCTGTATTGTTTATCAAAATGAAGATCAAACGTCTATAATATTTAAAAAATGTCTTAATATATTTGCTGTTAATCCCCAAATACAATAATCTTTATAAAAATAAAAATATTCATGGATTGTTTGGGTGTGCCATTTATAATTTCTCCCACCATTTATTAAGTGAAAAGGAAAATTTTCTTCAGGTACAATTTGAGATTGGACGTTATAACAAAGAGGTTCCATTCTTTTTAATTCGTTGATTGGTGCAGTAAAAACATGATCAACTTCATCAGGATTAGGATGGAATTTAATGTTATCTTTTAAAAATCCTACAAATGGATAAATAATGCGATTTCCAAATGAAGAGACAATTACATCTAAAGGGTAAACGTGATCAATTTGGGATACAGAAATTCCTAATTCTTCTGAAGTTTCACGAATAGCAGAGTATTGAGGATTGGGATCAGTTTTATCAACGGCTCCTCCTGGAAAACAAATTTCTCCTGGTTGTTTTTTTAAATTTTTTGATCTGACCTCAAATAATATATGATAATCTTCATCTTTTTTTACGATTGGTAGTAATATTCCATATTTTCTTAATTGCTCTTCTCCAAAAATGGAAGGAGTCCGATTGGCTAACTTTTTTACCATTTCTTCTTTCGTCATGTTCATTACCTCTTTATTTAATGGTTACTTTTATTGTATCAAAAGAATTTAACAATTGTGTAAAAATAGTTTTCAATTAAAAAACGTCTGCAATTATGCAGACGATATCATTTAATGTTCATTCCATAAAATATTTCGTTCATTTCTGTTAAAAGTTTTTCTTCGATTTCTCTTTGTTCCTCTTTTGACAGTTTATCTTTTGTATAGCCGAATAAATAATTATTTAAATCAAAGTCTTTAATTTTACACTTTGTATGAAAAATATTCGATTGGTATACGTTCACGTCAATTATGTCGTATTGTTCTTTTATTGTCGCCGGTATATAGTTTTGAATGGAGTTTATTTCATGGTCTATAAACAGTTTATAGCCTTCAATGTCTCTTGTAAAACCCCTTACACGGTAATCAATCGTCATAATATCAGTATCAAAGGAATGGATTAAGTAATGTAATGCTTTCAATGGTGAAATTTCTCCACACGTTGATACATCTATATCTGCCCGGAAAGTACTAATTCCTTCATACGGATGATATTCTGGATATGTATGAACGGTTATATGACTTTTATCAAGCTGCATGACAACGGATTCTGGAAGAGGTCCTGGTGATTCCTCATATGTACTTTCTGGAACTTCAACTATTGGTCCTTCCGATACAAGCAATGTTACACTTGCTCCTTGAGGGACATAATCTTGTTTGGCGATATTCAGAACGTGTGCCCCAATAATGTCGGATACATTTTTTAATATGTTGGTTAGACGATTTGCATTATATTGTTCGTCAATATATTGGATGTAGGCTTCTCTTTCTTCCTTTGTTTTAGTGTAACAAATATCGTACATGTTAAAACTTAAAGTTTTTGTTAAATTATTAAATCCGTGTAATTCAATTCTCTTTTCAGGGTTCATCATATTGGCCCCCAAATATAATATTTACTATTTTATAGAATAGGTAAACAATAATGGATTTATTCGATCTCAGTCATTCATTTTTCTTTTCGTCCTTTATGTAACGTAAACATCCCATAGCTGCAGCAAATGTTGATGCTCTTAATGGAATTCCTTTATTCATCAATTCCTTTGCCACTTTTTCAATCTTCTCATGATCCAATCTTTCTCGATTCATTGTACCACCTCCATTCATTATTTTTTCCAACAAAGCAAAATTTCATCATTGTCAAATTCCATGTATTTGAAAGATCACATCGAACAATACCATAAAAAAAATTCTTAAATAAGAATAGGCACCCGTGAATAACAAGTGCCTTATTTTAAGTGAACTTTCTTTTAATAGAAGGTAAGTACCTTTTATTTTGTTCATCATTAAAACTCATCTGGATCCGGACCAACGCGTTTATTTTCATTTAAAGAACGTATGGCATCCATTTCTTCTTTTGTTAATTCAAAATCAAATACATCTGCATTTTCTTTTATTCTATGTGGTGTAATTGATTTTGGAATTGTTACAACTTCATTTTGTAAATCCCAACGTATAATCACTTGTGCAGTAGATTTGCCATACTTTTGTGCAATTTCTACTAAAGTTGGTTCGTTTAGTATTTGACCTTGCATTAATGGAGACCATGCTTCTAATTGAATGTTATGTTTTTTACAATATTCATGTAATGATTCCTGAGTTAATTTTGGATGAAATTCGACTTGGTTAACCATCGGAATAATTTCACAATCTGAAATTAATTGTTCTAAATGTGTTTCTTTAAAGTTACTTACTCCAATAGCACGTACACGTCCATCTTTGTAAAGTTTTTCTAATGCTTTCCATGTTTCTTTGAACAAGCCTTTGGATGGTTGTGGCCAATGAATTAAATATAAATCTAAATAATCAAGTCCTAATTTTTTCAGACTTTCATCAAAAGCTTTTAATGTTGAATCGTATCCTTGGTCTTTATTCCAAACTTTTGAAGTGATAAATAATTCTTCTCGTGGAACGTTACTCTCTGCAATAGCTTTTCCTACGCCTTCTTCATTTTTATAAATAGCGGCTGTATCAATGCTTCGATAACCAACTTCAATCGCAGTTTTTACGGCATTGATTACTTCTTCACCTTCTTGAACTTTAAAGACGCCAAGTCCGAGCCAAGGCATTTTTACGCCGTTATGTAATGTTGTGCAGCTTGTTAACCCGTTCATGTTTTCACTCCTTATCTATTTAACGATAATAATCTACAACGTAATTTTCGCATAACATTCATACACTTGGCAAATAATTGAAATTAATTTTTAAACAAATGTTTAATTATTAGAAGATTCATAGAGTTCAAGAACAATAGGACAGTGATCGCTGCCTAAAATGTTAGCATGAATTTCGCTATTCATTAATCGTTCTTTTAAACGTTTAGACGTAATAAAGTAATCAATGCGCCATCCGATATTCCGTTCCCTTACATTTTTCATATAACTCCACCATGTATAGGCCCCTTCTTTATTGGGATAGAAATAGCGGAACGTATCGATAAAACCACTGTTAAGAAGTTTCGTCATTTTCTCACGTTCTTCATTGGTAAATCCAGAGTTTCCTCGATTCGTTTTAGCATTTTTTAAATCCAAATCTTGGTGTGCGACGTTTAAATCGCCACAATAGATGACAGGTTTTATATTATCAAGAGATATTAAATATTCCCGAATTCGATCTTCCCATTCAAGACGATATGTTAATCTAGCTAAATCTCTCTGTGAATTTGGTGTATATACATTCACTAAGTAAAAGTCATCAAATTCTAACGTTATGATTCTTCCTTCCGGTTCGATTTCATCTTTGTTAAACCCATATGAAACTGAAAGTGGTTTTCGTTTTGTAAAAACAGCAGTACCGGAATATCCCTTTTTTTCAGCATAGTTCCAATATTGTTCATATCCATTCAAATTTAATTCTAATTGTCCTTCTTGCATCTTTGTTTCTTGTATACAAAAAATATCTGCATTCACTTCCTGGAAGTATTCAAGAAAACCTTTTTTCACACATGCTCGTATTCCATTCACATTCCAAGATACTAATTTCATTGTCGTTCCCCTAACTTTTTAACTAATCTATGTAAATCTTTATAAATGGAAACAATTTCATCCATTTTCATACGTACTAGTCCGCTTGAAGAAGGAGCAACAAAATCAATCATATTGGGTAACACTGACTTTTTCTGTTTCCCCCAAGGAATATCAACTATTTGGGAGTATTCTTTATATACTCCTTTTCCAACAAAACAAACAATTTTTGGTTGGTAGTAGACTAACTTTTCTTTTAACCGTATCCTACCTTCCTCATATTCCTGTTTTGTAATTTCAGCAGCAGATTTGGTCGGACGTTCCACAATATTCGTTAATCCGTAACCTAAATGAAGCAATAAATGATCTTCTTCTGCACGATATAGGCGATCCGAAAGGCCTGATGCATATAGTATTTTCCAAAAACGATTATTTTTATTTGCATAATGATGGCCAGTTTCACCTGAAACGATACTTGGGTTAAAACCAACAAAAATGACATTTAAATCTTTTTTTAAATGATCAGGAATCACTTTTTTACACCTACTCTATATCGTCATATTTCGTATTGTAAACGAAAGGTGTGCTGTGATAAAAGAAATATGACTTGGATCTTTTTCATTTGATTGAAATGATAAAAAGCTCAACCATATCAACCGGCTGAGCTAACGATTTTATCGACCAATAAACATTTGAGTCCAATAGTTACCATTAGAAGTATGCCCTACTCCAATATGCGTAAAATTAGGATTTAAAATATTTCTTCGATGCCCTTCACTATTCATCCAACTATTTACTACTTGTTCTGCTGTTGTTTGACCTCTGGCGATATTTTCACCGGCAGTATTATATTGAATTCCGAAGTCTCTCATCATATCAAAAGGGCTACCATATGTCGGACTATTATGTGAAAAATAATTGTTCGATGCCATATCGACAGATTTTTTTCGAGCAACACTAGATAAATGTGGATCCATTGTTAATGGTTTTAAGCCGTTTTTTTGTCTTTGTGCATTTGTCAAATCAACAACAGCTCTTTCCAATTGTGTAATGGATGTATCTGATACTAGTGGTTGTTTTGCTTCCCCCTGTTCTGGAGTTGTAGGTGCTTGTTGGGCAGGCTGTTGTTGTTTCGGTTGAATTGGTGGTTGTTGATTTGGCTGGGTTTGTTGTTCTTCCTGTTCTATTATTATGCCGTTTGGCTGTTTTGGTAACGTGCTGAATCCAAACTTATGCAATGTAATTTGCCATTGATAATTCTTTTTATTGTGAGGAACGTTTTCACTGGATTCATTGATACTTGTGGCTAACATATTGACATTTCTTGAGTCATTTCTTGTTTGTTCGGTTTCAAATGGATCGTTATCATATCGATCTCTTATTGTTTCATTGTTGTTCATATTACATGCACTTAAAACAACTGTTAATATCATTATGATGGACAAAGATTTTATCCGTTTCATATTTGACCCCCTTAACTTGATTAATATCATTTATAGGGTGGCAATGTATAAACAAAACTATAGATGGAAAAAAAAGAAAAATTTATTAAATCAACCGTTGTTTCTGTTAGGTGAATACATCAATTATATTTAGCTAACCATTTGTTCTACGATAAAATTAATAAACAACATAGTACACTTAGAATAAAAAAAGCTTCCATAATGGAAGCCTTTTTATTAGTTAGCTACTAATGATTCACCAATTTTTGCTAAGCGTTCTTCTACTTCTTCTTTAGATAAGTTATGTTCTTTTACATATAAGTTTCTAGGGTGTACTCGACATTCATGAGAGCAACCGCGTAAATATTTATGCTCATTTTCTTCGGAACAAAGAATTTGTTTATTACATTCTGGATTTGCGCAGTTCACATAACGTTCGCATGGTTCGCCATCAAAATAATCTCTACCAACAATCACATGTTCTTTGCGGTTAATCGGTACAGAAATTCTTTCGTCAAATACATAACATTTACCATCCCATAAAGCTCCTTGAACTTCTGGGTCTTTTCCATAAGTGACGATACCGCCATGAAGTTGGCTAACATCTTCAAAACCTTCTTTAATTAACCAGCCAGAGAATTTTTCACAGCGAATTCCGCCTGTACAGTAGGTTAAAATGCGTTTACCTTCTAGAAGATGGCGATTTTCACGGATCCATTGAGGTAATTCTCTGAACGCTTTTATGTCTGGGCGAATAGCGCCACGGAAATGTCCTAAATCGTATTCGTAGTCGTTTCTTGCATCAATGACAATTGTGTCAGGTTTTTGCATTTCTTCATAAAATTCTTTTGGTGATAAATAACGACCAGTTAATTCATTTGGATTTACATCTTCTTCTAAACGTAAAGTTACTAGTTCTGGACGATGGCGAACGTGCATTTTTTTGAATGCATGTCCATCATGCTCGTCTATTTTAAAGACCATATCGCTAAAGCGTGGATCTTGTCTTAATGTATTCATGTAAATATCTGTTTGTTCAATTGTTCCTGAACAAGTACCATTAATTCCTTCTTCAGCAATAAGGATTCTTCCTTTTAATCCAAGTTCTTTACAAAATTTTAAATGTTGTTTTGTAAATTCTTCTGGATTTTCGATGTGTACATATTTGTAGAATAACAATACTCTGTAATTTTTTTCTGACATTTGATTACCACCTATCCTTTATATTTGCAAGATATAATGTAAGATGGCTATTATAAAATAGTCTTACATGTCCAAATGAAAATTATATCACAATTTTTATTTTTATCAATAGAATGTTACGAATAAAAAAGACGGAATAGATTACAGGTCTATTCACGTCTTCATATTTATCATATTTGATTTTATAAAAACTGAATACTTAAGTATATGATGAAAGAAATGCCAACAGGACCAATGGTTAAAGCGAATCGCTTCCATCGCTTTTCAACAATCGTATTTTTGTACTCAGTCAATGATTTTGATTTTATGTTTTCCATCTTTTATCACCTCTAGCCAGTACCTTTCTTGCACCATTTAATATATCTTATGATATTAGTGTAAAAAAATGAATGATCACTTATTTTTCGCTAATACAATAATGGTTGCTATAATGCAAAAGGCACCTAACCATTCGAATAATCCAAAAGAAACTTGTAACCAAATCACCGCTAAAAGTGCGGCAGATAATGGTTCTGCACATGCGAGCAAACTAGTTTCACTTGCTGATAAATATTTTAAGCTTTCTAAATAACAATAAAATGGAATAACCGTACCAAAGATGATAACAAAAATAACGGCTATAATCGCTTGAGGTGAAAAATTTCCTTCAACATTCCAAGGTTGATGATAAAAACTCATACCGACTCCGCCAATAAGCATTCCCCATGCCATCACTAAAGATGAACGATATCGTTGAAGTAGTTTAATCGGATATAGCGTGTAAAATGCCAATGCTAATGCCGATGATAGCCCCCATATAATTGCAGCTGAACTTATGGATAATTGGTTTAAATCTCCATTTGTCACTAATAAAAATGTTCCGATAAGTGCTAAAAAAATTCCTATGAACTCTACTCGTTTCGGCATATTTTTTGCTTTAACAGCTAAATAAATAACAATGAAAACGGGAGCTACATATTGCAATAATGTTGCGGTAGCAGCATTACTTGCTTCAATGGCAGCGAAATATGTATATTGAACGGCTAACATTCCTAAAATACCAAAAAAAACAATAGCTACAGCATCTTTCTTATTTGTCCAAATATCCAATATGGAAATTTTATTAATAGCTGAAATAACTAATAACAGAAATCCAGCTATTAACAGTCGTATCACAACTAACCATTCTGAAGAATATCCTTCTTTATGAAACAAATATTGTGCTACTGTACCTGAAACACCCCAAAGAATGGCAGCTGTTAATACTAAAAGTATTCCTATCCCTTTTTGTTTTTGAACAGCTTTCGTTTGAACAATTTCCATCCCCGAATTCCCCTCTAACCTATTCCTATCACATATGAATTTCTAATCTCAACTATAACACTAATTTTAACTTAAATATAAATTTAATGACAAAAAGGAAGGACTTCAATCCTTCCCAAATTGTGTGATAACCTTAGATGCCTAATTTGAAGGAATTTCATCAAGATTACTTAGTGAATCCATATGGGAAGCAATTAATGCAATAATCGTGCTTGCTTCATCTTTACTAAAGATAAAATTGGATTCATCTTCAATTAATTCATCATTTGTTGTTAACACTTTATTTACTCTACGTAATACACCATCTCCGGTTTCACGAACAATTCCGAATTGATATAAAACTTCGACCTCATCTTCATGGGCATATGCTGTTATTTCCGGTGTTGTCCAATCGACATCGATTTCGTCAAGTACGTCCGTTTCGTGTAATTCCTCTTCTTCTTCATCATCATTTATATAATGGTGGAAACTTTCATGAACAGCATCGACAATGTCATCGATATCAGTAAGGATGACACGTGTTGTTTGTTCTAATTGAAGGTCGAATTCTTCCGTATAGAATTCTTCATTAAATGGATCGTAAAATAAAGTACAAAAATAATCTCGATTTCCTTCCTCATCTTCGACAAAAAATTCGATGATTGGATGTTTGGCTGCTCGATCAATCGACATATGTCCTTCTTGATCATACTTTTCACATATTGAAGTTAAATGATCTTGTAGTTCCGCACTCACTCGATCAAACCAATCTAAATTCATTAGGCATCCCTTCCTTTCAAAGGTTATCACTATTAGTATGAACATGAATATCAACACAACAACTGTCCATTTTTAACCAATGAAAGGATGATTTTCTTATCTTTATTATACAATATTTCGTTCATTTTTGATTCGATGATCAATGATTGGTACTTGTTCAAAATGGTCTATTTAAAAAATTTTATCTATTTAAAAATTGTGTATTGATATAAAAAATACCTTCTGATATGATGAAGGTGAAAAATGAATAACTATACGCAGTAACTGACGACAAATGTGGAATTAACCACGAGGGAGCTGCGTAAATATATATAATGTCGGGTCGTCTGGGCAGAGATAAGGAATTGTATAAATATCCTTATCTCTTTTTATGTTTTTAGGAGGAGATTCTATGGAAACATTAATTTTAGACGGTCTAGAAGTAGCGAAATCCATTCAAGAGAAACTAAGAAAAAAAGTGCAAGTTTTAAAAGAAAATGGCGTGACTCCATGCTTAGCAACGATCTTGGTTGGAAACGATCCATCATCCGTCACATATGTTCGTATGAAAGGAAATGCTTGTAAACGTATTGGAATGACTTCAAAAAGGATTCATCTCCCTGAAGAAACAGATACAGAAACTTTAATTGCAACCATCGATCAATTAAATCAAGATCCAAACGTTCACGGGATTTTACTCCAACATCCAGTACCGAGCCATATTGATGAAAGAAAAGCTTTTGATGCGATTGCCGTTGAGAAAGATGTAGATGGTGTAACAAGCAAAGGATTTGGAGAAACAGCCTTTAGTATTGGTCATTACCCATCTTGCACCCCAGCAGCAATCATAGAAATCATGGATTACTATCACCTACCAATCGAAGGGAAATATGCTGTTGTTGTTGGTAGAAGCCCAATTTTAGGTAAACCTGTTTCTATGTTGCTACTTAATAGAAATGCAACCGTTACGACATGCCATTCTAAAACAGTTAACCTTCCAGAAATTATCCGTCAAGCTGACATTGTTGTCGCAGCTGTTGGAAGACCAAAATTTATTAAAGGTGATTGGATTAAAGAAGGTGCCATCATCTTAGACGCAGGATATAATCCGGGCAATATCGGTGATGTTGATTATGAGGAATGTGTGCAAAAATCTTCGGCGATCACCCCTGTTCCTGGCGGTGTGGGTCCAGTCACAATATCTATGTTGTTAAAACATACGGTAAAATCAGCTGAAAAACAACTACTCGCTAATTCGCCATTATTTCAATCTCCGCCTAAAAATGCGTAACAAACTTGGAAAAAATAATCCTTTATAATTGAAAAAGCCAGTGAAATCTTTATTTAACTTTTCACTGGCTTTACATGTTATTTAGTTTATAACGTTCTACTTGCAAATAGATTCAACCAATTTACAAATATCTCAAGCGACTTTCAAGTAAATGTCTGTGACTTATGTACCGTCAAGAATTTTGTGTAAAGTAAGATAGATAGGGTATCTCTGAAATAGATTTAGAATAGAGGGGAAGACTGGTTTCCTCTTTATTTCCCTGCGAACAAGAAGATGTCCAGCCTGATATTGTTTGCTTAGCCAAAGGCATCACAGGAGGCGGCAACATTGACAACAGAAGAAATTTATTCTGCATTTTTAGGAGATGTTCATGAAAATAAAACATTTTTCCATGGTCATACATATACGGGAAATCAATTATCTTGTTCTGTTGCGTTAAAAAATATTGAGTTGATCGAAAAGAGAAACTTAGTTTCGGATGTCCAACGAAAAGCCCATGCGTTGGCAGGTAAATTGCAAAAGCTTTATGAACTGCCGATCGTCGGTGATATTCGTCAAAAAGGACTCATGATTGGCATCGAAATCGTCAAGGATAAGAAAACAAAAGAAATATTCGAGCGCTCGGAGCAGATTGAGCATAAAATTATTTTAGAAGCTAGAAAGCGCGGGCTTATTATCTGACCATTAGGTCCTGTCATCACGTTTATCCCTGTTTTGGCGATGACCGATGATGAGCTAAAGACCGCTGTTGATATTATTTTTGATTCGATTGCGGAAATGGTAAGCATCAAGCAGTTTTAAGATGAAGGTAATGTATCGCTGCAAGGGGATGTCTCATGTTTTGAGACATCCCCTTCTTACAATTAGTCAAGAGTTTTTAGTAAAACTATTTGTTTCAGTGGATTTATTTAGGCGGCTGTCCGGAAAGTCAAAATCCACTGAAAACGAAACATCATAAGCATTGATATATCAACGTTTCTAAAACATTAAAGGGGCGTCTATAAGCCGGAAAATCGACTTATTAGAAGCCCCTAACTAAATAAATTTACCCATGCCAAATAGACCCAACGATTCTTGCTTTTTTTCGCCAGGTCAAATATGTTATACTTTTCCTACACAATTACGAAGTTGCTGATGCGATTTCGTAATTGTAGGCGATTATGTAATATTTCCCCTTCATAAACATAAATCTGAGCAGAATTATAAATAACCATATAGCTCTTTCCCATACTAACATCAAAGGCAATGACACTTTGCATAAACCTTCCTCCATTATTTGTAGTGCCTTCATAAAACCTTAATGATTCCCTTTTCTTATCCACGATCTCATGGATCCAACATATTAAATCTGATTCTTATAAGATTCATGAAGTAGGCCAGTTTTTTTTATTGCGAACCAACCGTTCTTTAGGCTGTCACGACCTTTTCTCCACTTCTACTAAAAAAATAGCAGCGCAGACCTTGACCGTGGTCTGTGCTGCTAATCTTAATATGTTTTTATTTACATGAAATGAAGTTAAGGATTTCTTCTTTTGTCGGTAAGGATGAAATTGCACCTTTTCCTGTTGTTGTGATCGCACCGCTTGCATTGGCAAAGGTGAGGATTTCTTGATGGTGCTCATTTAATACATCTATTAAGTTATCATGGTTTACTCCTTTTTCGAGTAGTTTATATAAAAAGCCACCGATAAAGGCATCTCCTGCACCTGTAGTATCCTGAACCTCAACTTTGAAACCAGTTGATTCATATTTGGCATTCTTCGTGTAAAGGTCGGCTCCATTAGCTCCTTTTGTGTAAATAACGGCTTTTACATCACCTGTGAATAAGTTTTCAATCGCCTCTTTTTCATTAGTGAATCCTGTGATAAACGCTAATTCTTCATCGGAAATTTTGATGATATGTGCTTTCGGTATAAATTCTAAAATCGTTTGTCGACATTTCTCTGCACTGTTCCATAGTGGAAGGCGAACGTTGGGATCAAAGCTAATGATTCCCCCATTTTCTTTAACAAGTCGAATTGCTTTTTCATGGGCTTTTTTCATTGGGCTTTCGACTAGATCGACGGAGCAAAAATGTAAAATATCTCCTTTAGCAAACCAACTTTCTTCAATTTCATCTTCTGAAAGCAAAAGATCTGCAGAAGGATTGCGATAGAAGGAAAAATCACGTTCACCATCTTCGCGCAGTGAAACAAATGCTAATCCTGTATTCGCTTCCTTTGTTCGCTTTATTTTATCTGTTTTCACACCGATTTTTTGTAACTCTTCAATTAAAAAGTCACTAAAGGCATCCATTCCAAGCTTTGTGATCATTGCAGATTCTGCCCCAAATCTCGCAACAGCTGCTGCAACGTTTGCTGGGGCTCCCCCAGGTGCACGTTTAAAAGATTGAACATCCTTTAATGCTTTGCCTTTTTGCATTGGAATAAAATCAATTAACACTTCACCAATTGAAAATAAGCGTCCCATTGTCTACACCTCCCTTTTAATTCATAGTGGATAAGTTATATTTCGTTGTGTCTAATGTAACTTTTCCGTTTCGTGCAAAGAAGCGAATATCTGTGCTTTCAGGTCTTGGAAAAATTCGGCTCGTAAATACTTCATCGCCGTCATTGATAAAAATTTCGACAGAAGACGTATCAACAAACAGATGAAGCTTTAACGTATCCCCTTCAACGCTGCACTTTCTCGTTGTTCCATATTCTTTAGCTGGAACCTCCCCTGAATGGGTACGGTCTAAGGTCACTTTTTGTTCCTTTCTGTTATAGGAGATGACCGTTTTTTCATCATTACATGACCGGAATTCAATCCCGACTTCATCTGCTTCCATGTTCGTAAATTCACAAATAAGTTCATACGTCGTCCCATTGAATCCTTCATACATTTTTTTCTCATCATCGAGAATATCTTTCACATTTACCGAATCTTGTCGCAATGCTTCTAGTTCTTTTACAGGACACTGAATAAGCTTTCCATTTTGAACGGTCAACTCTCTCGGTAATGTTAAACAATGAGCCCACCCATCCTTATCAGTTGGATACTCGATTTCGGGAAGACCCATCCACCCGACTAAAAGGCGACGTCCCTTATGGTCAATTGTCGTTTGTGGTGCATAAAAGTCAAATCCACGGTCTAACTCAACAAACTCACCGTGTTCAAAAACTTTTGTCTTTAAATCTAGTGTGTTCCCTAAAAGATAACCAGATTGATAGATATTTTGAAATTGATCTCCCTTTGGCTCTAACCCTTGTGGTGAGAAGATCAGCACACCTTTTCCATCTAGTTCAAAATAATCGGGACATTCCCACATAAATCCAAATTCCTTTAAGTTTGTTTGAACCTCACCTTCAAATGTCCAATTTTTTAAATCAGGTGATGAATAAAGAACAATACAACCTGTTTTGTTTTTCCTCTGTGCCCCGATAACAGCATAAAATGTGCCATTTTCCTTCCAAACTTTCGGATCGCGATAATGATCGGTATAACCTTTTGGAACTTCTTTAATAACCGGCTCTTGTAATTTTTCAATACGACCATTTTCATTCATTACCGCTAAGCATTGATATGGATGACGAACCCAATTTTCGTCTCTTGTATTTCCTGTATACATTAAATGGAGCTTACCGTCATGACAAATAGCACTACCTGAATAAACTCCGTGAGAATCAAAATAATCGTTCGGCTTAATACCAATTCCGACATTTTGCCAATTGACAAGATCTTTTGATTTTGTGTGATACCAATATTTTAATCCATGAACAGGACCTAGCGGAAACCATTGATAAAACAAGTGATATTCTCCGTTAAAATAAGAAAAACCATTTGGATCATTTAAAAGTCCCGTTACTGGTTGAATATGAAATTTCTGACGCCAAATGCTTTTGTTGACTTTTTCTTTTAATGCATTCAATTCTTCTTTTCTCACTTCTTCGATTCGGCGATACCGTTGTTTTCTCGTCCATTCCATCTTTAAACCTCAACTCCTTCACGATGTAAACACAGGGCCTGACCTCTTTTTAAGGATCAGACCCCAATATTTAATTTATTATGATGCTTTTTCTGCTGCTTGTTCTTTTTTCGCTGCACGTTTCGCTAAAATCATGGTTGTTACGAATGCAACGATGAATGAAATAACCATTCCAATTACGTATGGAGCTATGGAATCTGGACGAATTGAAATAATACCTGGTAAACCGGCTGCTCCAAGCGCAACAGCTTTTACTTTAAAGATCGTAATAAATGCGGCTGATACAGCTGCACCTGTAATAGCACCAATAAATGGATAACGAAGCTTCAAGTTAACACCAAACATAGAAGGCTCTGTAATTCCTAAAAGAGCCGAAATACCAGCTGCGGATGCAATACCTTTAATTTTCTTATCATTAATAATCAAAAAAACAGCTAATGTTGCTGCACCTTGAGCTACGTTTGACATAGCCGCAACAGGGAAAATAAACGAACCACCTGTTTTAGCAAATTCTGCTAACAATTGTGTTTCAACTGCAATAAAGCTATGATGCATACCTGTAATAACGATTGGGGCATAAACTAAACCGAATAACGCACCACCAATGANTCCCGTAGTATCATATAACCAAACAAGTCCGTCTGTTAATAAGTTACCTGCAGAACGAGTAATCGGTCCTACTGCTGTAAACGTTAAAATGCCTGTAATAAAAATCGTTAATAATGGCGTTAATAAGTTATCAAGTGCAGACGGAATATATTTGCGTAAGAATTGTTCTGTTTTCGCTAAAATAAAGGATGCTGCTAATACAGGTAATACGGTCCCTTGATAACCGACTTTTTCAATTTCAAATCCGAAAATACTCCAAACTGGAATTTCACCGTTCGCTAAGGCGCCACCATATCCCCAACCATTTAATAAATCAGGGTGAACCATTAACATACCTAAAGTAGCTCCTAAGTACGGGTTACCACCAAAGCGCTGTGTAGCGGAGAAACCAATTAAAATTGGTAAAAAGACAAATGCCGCATTGGCAAATGTATTAATAAGTGCTGCTAAGTCCGCTATTTCTGGATAAGCATCAATGAGGGACCTACCTTCAATAAATAGATCCTTTGCCGTTAATACGTTATTAATCCCCATTAAAAGACCGCCAGCAACAATGGCAGGAATAATCGGAACGAAAATATCAGAAAGTAGCTTCACTAAACGTTGAATTGGATTTAATTTTTTCGCTCCAGCATCTTTCACATCTTTTGTAGACATTTCTTGAAGTCCAGTTAATTTGGTCAATTCTTGATAAACTTTGTTAACTGTACCTGACCCTAAAATAATTTGGAACTGTCCACCCGTTGAAAAAGTTCCTTTTACATCGTCCATTTTGTCAAGCGCTTCTTGATTTATTTTACTTTCATCATTTAAAACTAGACGTAAACGTGTCGCACAGTGAGCTGCAGCAGAAATATTATCTTTTCCACCAAGAGCTTCTAAAATTTCTTTTGCGATTTGATCGTATTTCATAGCTTCNTCCCCCATTTATTTAGTGGAACCGGTTCCATTTTTTCGTGATTTAGGAACCGGTTCCTAACTTTATGAAATGGAACCGGTTCCAGACTGATTATAAGTCATTAGGAATGATGCTGTCAACGCTTTCTCGTTCAATAATTTCATATTTTGATAATGTTCTTTTTGGAACTGACTCCTCATTGACAAGCTTTACAATGTTTTGCGCTGCCATCTTTCCAGCCTCTTTAAAAAACAGTTTTACTGTTGTTATCCCTGGGTGAATAATTTCCGTCACATCATATCCTCCAAAACCCGTAATAGAAACATCCTTTGGAATGCTTAATCCTTTTAATTGTGCTGCCCTTAAAGCACCAAGAGCAATATTATCCGTTGCACACACAATGCAAGTTGGCTGAAATCCTTCTAGCATTTCTGTTACCCTTTGTTGAGCAGCAAACATATTAAAACCTGTTTCAAAATAACGAACCTCACATCCTTCCGCTTCTGCTATTGCCCTTTTAAATCCTTCCTTTCTTCTTACTCCAACTGCTACATCCTTTTCGGTAACACCTAAGTAAGCAATTTTTCGATGCCCTTTCTCTAATACATATTTTCCAATTGCATAGCCTGCTTCCAAATCATTATGAATCAGACTATGTACATCAGGATGTTCTTGACCAACAAGAAGAATCGGGATGTTCACCTTTTCAAATGCCTCTAAATGTACTTGTGTAATTTGGGTAGCAAGTAAAATAATTCCCGCAACTTTTTGACTAGCCAAGCTATAAATCGTTTCAATTTCACGTTCAATTTGCTGATTCGTATTGGATATTAATAATTGAAAATTCAACTCTTTTAATTGTTCATCAATCCCAATTAAAGTATGCGATGCTGCATAGGAATCTAATCGCGGAACAATCGTTCCAATAAAATATGTTTTCTTAGCCTTTAAACTTTGTGCAAAAGGATTAGGTGTATATCCTGTTTCTTTAATGGCAAGTTCAATTTTTCTTTTTGTTGCTTCACTAACAGATCCACCATTTAAGTAGCGAGATACAGTGCTTTTGGAAACTCCCGAAATTTTTGCTATATCTGCAATAGTTTTATTCATTCCTAGTCCACCTCAAAAATGAGTTCTCTTTTTTTCTCATTCAAATTGACTATCCTTCCAAATGGTCAAAACAAATTAAGTCCTGGGTTTGTTCCCAAGTTTTAAACCCAGGTCTTTAGTATTTTCAGCTTACCTACATACACAAAAACAGACTATTTACTTAATAATTTATTTTATTTCAAAAATTATTCCAATAGTCTGATTTTTAGAAGGAGCACGATTTTCGAAAATCGTTAAAAGAACTCATATAATCCGTTGGCAAAATAATTATAGTCTTCTTCATCAATGATTTTTTGGCCGTAGCCTTCAAAAAAGATTTGTTTATCTCTTCCGGTTTCAAAGGCATTCAGTTTCGGGGAATCGCAAGGGATACATCATACCTCGGGTCCCCATAAACACCGCCGGCCCAATCGATAATTCCGGTGACAACGGCATTGGAAACTAAAACATTATCGATGGTAAAATCCCCATGTATAAACGTTTGTGTAAATTCTTTCGGCTTATTTTCTTTCAATCTTTCCAGTAACTTTCTCGTCCCATCAACTTCATAATGAGTGAGATTATATTCCGCTTCCGCTAACATTCGATCCAGCCACGGTTCCTTCGTTCGTAATTCTTCGGGACAGGGAGTTGAATGGATTTTAGACAAGATTTCGCCAAGGCGAAAAATAATTTCACAACGTTTTTCTTGGTTCTTTTCAGTAAATAACGCCTGTCTAATGGTTTCTCCCTCGATATAATCTAAAAGAGCCCAACACTCATGATTTTCTTCCACAAATCTCCATACTTTTGGTACTGGAAGATCTGTCGTCCTTAAACTATTTAATATTGATACTTCCTTTTTCAACCACGAATGAAACCTTTCTCCCCCTCGTCCTTTTAAGGGCAAACATTCCCCTGTCACTTTCGATAATGGGCACATTTGATGTATAACCTTGGCGGGGGAAAGATATGGATATGATTCTATTTAAAAATTCTTTAATTGTGTTTGGAATGTCATTTAGATTAATTGGTGACAAACCGATCCTCCTCATAATTTGCATTTAAGATGAAATATTGCACTAGTGTCTCATTAAAATAACACAACATAATTAATGATACAGAATATTTCGTTAGTTAACTTTTCCATACAAAAATCCTTTATAATGGTTTTGGTAGTAAACCTATCCAATTCCAAAATAAAGGACAACACATGGATAAGTTTACACGAAAAACATCATTTGAACAATGGCTTTCACCTATTAACCAGAAATTGTTTGAGGAGCTGGTGAAAACCTATCCATTAAATTACTATACAAAGAAGCTCTACATGGCTCCTTTTATGAAGTTACTCTTATACGCCCAACTCCACGAAACAGAGAGCTTACGGGCATTAAGCGATGCATTATTTTCAGATGAATTACAATGTGCAACTGGATTCGAATCCATTAGTTTCTCACAATTAGGAAGACGTCTGAATCAGGTTCCAACTTGCTTCTTTCAAACGGTTTTTCTAGATTTGGTTGCACAAATTCATCAGAAAACCAATTTTCAAACACGTAGAAAAATGACAACACCACTGAAAATCATTGATTCAAGTACATTGCCACTAAACTTGACGAACCATAAGTGGGCTGAGTTTCGAAAAACAAAATCTGGTGTAAAACTTCACCTTCGGCTTGTTTTTATGGATAAAGGACTTTCCTATCCAGATCAAGCAGTCATCACGAATGCCGTCGAACATGACCGAGGTCAATTGGAGGTATTCTTGGATGATAAGGAATGCATGTACGTGTTCGACCGTGGATCATTACCGCTCTGCAGAATTATTTCTTGCAATTGTAGTGTTAACTTTTATGTATACGCAGTTCAGCGATAAAATAATCTATATTTATCTCCATATATAATAATTTTTTCTATTTTTACTTAAAATTGTAAAAAAACTACTTATCAATGTTCTAAATCCTCCATTAAAGCATCCATTATCATCCACTTATTGGAGACAATTGAAAACAGGATGTAATGCGGATCTTCGTCTAGTATTCTTTCAAGGGTAGAATCACGGAATTTATCGATACATTAATTGGAAGTATGCTTTTAACATTAAGACTTCGGAAAACAATTGCTCTTCTTCATCATCATCCCAAACTAAAGTATAATCGAGTAGATGTTGAAGGTGCTCGAATTGAAATTCATGGTGGTTTCGAAGGAAAAACTAAATTTGCAATTATAGAAGCAAAAAATGAAACCGTTACCGACTTTAATGTTAGACAGTTGTTTTATCCTTATCGTGTTTGGAAAAATAGAATAAATAAAGATGTTATACCCTTATTTTTTACATATAGCAACGACAAATTTTCATTCTTTATGTATGAATTTGAAGACCCAGAAACCTTTAATTCATTTCGATTAATAAAGCAAAAAGATTACATCATTCCTCGTGATAAAATTACACAAGAAGATGTTGATAGGGTAGCGAGAAATGCTACAAAATTTGTGGAAGAACCAAAAATACCATTCCCACAAGCTGACCGCTTTGAAAGAGTTGTGGACTTATTAAGTACCCTTTATAATGGGGATATTAGCTAAGAAGAAATTGCTGATTTGTACGATTTTGACAGACGACAAAGTGATTATTATGCTAATGCCTGTATTTATTTAGGTTTGGCAGAAGTGGATCGAATTGGTAGTGAAATAGTAATAACACTGAATGATGAAGGTAGAAGGGTTATGGAATTACCATATAGAGAAAAGTATTTAACACTAGCTGAAAAGATACTTGAACACGCTGTTTTTAAGGAAGTTTATGATAAACATGTTGAAATCGAGGTAGAAATGAAAAGAAAAAGTAGGAGTATAGAGTCAAATTAGTTCCAAGTTCTTTTATTGTAGAAAGAATGAAGCAAAATAAATTATATAATATTGGCAGTGAAAGTACATTTAGGAGAAGAGCATCAACTATACGTGGATGGGTTCGTTGGATAAGAAGATTACCATATAGGTAATACAGATATGCTAATTAGTTTAACAATTTTTATAAAAAATTTCGATTCAATCTGAACTTTAAATTCATCAATACCATTATTACTGAATTTAATTTTGGATCAAATCAAATATTCTTCCACTAGATGTTTGAACATGTAATAAACAAGCTATTTTAAATGAATTTTTTAAATATACTTATCTGACTTCCCAAATGTTTAGTTTTTTGCTTAACTATTTATTTTTATTTATAAATTCCCTAAGTTATTCTTTCTTATAATGTTTTGCCCTATGATAAAGGTTAAGTTTTAATTGATTTTCTAGTTAAAACGGGCAAAGCATTTTTATTCGAGGAATTTACTTATGAATAGGATTGTGTGGAAATCTATTTAATTTCAGCTGTTCTATATCTGACAAAATGAGGATTCTAATATTATCAAAATGTGTTGTAAAATTAAACTGGATATCTCGTAAGTAAAGAATTCCAACTATATCAATATTTTGATTTAGATAATCCCCCTTTCTGTCCCTTTGAATTTGTATTTATCCTTTCTACGATGGTTTGTGACCAGTCGATAGAACCACGGATTTCATTAATGCGTAAATGGGACTTGGCAACTGTTGCCGTTTTTAAATTTTTCATTAAAACAGGTAATGACCGGACGAAATCCTTTGTAACAAAAAATGGCAGAAAGTCCAAATCAACTTTCTGCCATTTTTTTCTTGAGCAAAGGTATTGACATTATATACCCATAAGGGTATATTTTTAATTAGAAAAATACCCCCAAGGGCATATTAACTGAAAGGAGAATTTTTAATGAAATCAATAACAACTGGAGAATTAGCAGACAAATTAAGGAAAAATGAAAACATCCGAATCATTGATGTACGGGAAGATTATGAAGTCGCTAATGGAAAGATTCCGGGTGCCATCCATATTCCTTTAATGGGACTTCCCGAACACCTTGATCAGTTGAATAAAAATGAACATTATTACTTAGTTTGTCATTCCGGCGCCAGAAGTGCTACCGCATGTACCTATCTCGAGCAAGCTGGCTTCGATGTAACAAATGTCGAAGGCGGCATGATGTCCTGGTTTGGAGAACTCGAATATTAAAAATCCGGAGGTTAATGACATGAAGAAAAAAATTTTAATTGTTGGGGGCGTTGCCGGTGGTGCTTCCGCCGCAGCCCGTTTACGAAGATTGGATGAAAATGCTGAAATCATTATGTTTGAAAAAGGCCCCCATGTTTCCTTTTCAAACTGTGCATTGCCCTACTATTTAAGTGGAATGGTTTCAACAAGTGATAAACTCATTCTTAATAAACCGGAAACTTTTAAAAAGAGATTCAACATCGATGCTCGAGTCAACCAAGAAGTAGTAAAAATTAATCGCGATACAAAAACCGTTTCCGTTAAAAATTTGATCACCGGTGAAACATATGAAGAAACTTATGATAAGCTCATTCTGTCACCTGGGGCAAAACCGATTGTTCCAAAGCTAGAAGGAATCGATAACCCAAATGTCTTTACGATTCGCAATGTGGTTGATATTGAAAATCTCCGTGAATATTTGACGAAAAATAAAGTTCAAGATATTGCAGTCATTGGCGGTGGCTTCATCGGTATCGAAGTAGCTGAAAATTTGAAACTGGCTAATTACAGTGTCACGTTAATCGAATTTGCAGATCAAGTGTTATCGCCGTTCGATTATGATATGGCCCAAATCATTCATAAAGAATTGTATGACCAAGGCGTCACTCTCGTATTGAAGGATGGTCTAGCCAAAGTTGGTGACGGCTTTGTAGAAACCCAATCCGGAAAAACTATCAAAGCTCAAGCCGTAGTTCTGGCGATTGGTGTCCGGCCCGATACGACCTTAGCAGAAGATGCGGGACTTGAAATCGGTGAATTTGGCGGAATCAAAGTAGATGCCAACTATCAAACGAGTGATCCAAATATTTATGCTATCGGGGATGCGATTGAAGTGTACCATCGCCTCACCCATAGCCCGACTCGTTTGGCATTAGCCGGACCGGCACAAAAACAAGCCCGGGCTGCTGCAGATCATATCTACGGTATTCCGAACCGAAATCTCGGCGTAATCGGTTCCTTTTCATTAAAACTTTTTAATTTGAATCTAGCCGCAACAGGCCTAAATGTAAAATCTGCAGAAAAAGCCGGAATTTCCTATGATTACGTCTACATTTTCCCAAACGATAAAGTCGGTATTATGCCGAATAGCCACCCGCTCCATTTTAAGCTCATTTACGAAGTTCCTACAGGAAAAATTTTAGGAGCTCAAGCGCTTGGAAAAGGAAATGTAGATAAACGAATTGATGTAATAGCGGCACTCATTCATATGAACGCTACATTAGAAGACTTGAAAGATTTGGAACTTACCTACTCTCCCCTTCTTGGCACTGCCAAGGATGTTATAAACAACGCAGCATTAGTCGCCTTAAATCAACTTGAAGGTCGATATAAAGAAGTTAAAGTTACTGAAGTCCGCAAACTCGTTCAAGAAAATGCCTTTATCATCGATTCTCGCGAAAGACACGAGTTTAACCGCGGACACTTAATAAATGCCATCAATATTCCGTTAAGTGAATTCCGCGAGCGACTTGACGAAATTCCGAAAGACCGTCCAGTCTACATCCATTGCCGCTCCGGACAGCGTAGTTACAATATGGTGATGGCTCTTAAACATTTAGGTTTTGAAAACGTGTATAACATTGCCGGTTCCTTTAAAGGGATCTGTCTGTACGAATATTTTAATGATGTAACAACGAGCCGGAAAAAAATCGTTACAGAATACAATTTCACCTAGTATTAGACTAACATTTTGCAAGATCTGTAGGAGGTTGAATCATGGAATACGATAAACAGATTACAAACCGCTTGAAAAGAATTGAAGGTCAACTTCGTGGTGTAATAAAAATGATGGATGAACAGAAAGAATGTAGAGATGTGGTCACTCAATTGGCGGCCTGTCGAAATGCCATAGATCGCACCATTGGCTTAATCGTCAGCAAAAACTTGGAACATTGCATTCGTATCAATATTGAACAAGGTAAAGATACCGAAGAACTTGTCAAAGAAGCTATCGATCTACTTGTAAAAAGTCGTTAATTTAGTGTGAAGGAGAAGAACATATGGAAATTTTACAATGGGTGATGATCATTGCGATTGTTGCATTCATCCTCTACCGCTTCCTCCCTGTTCGAGGGGTAGAAAATCTAACAGTCCAAGAGTTAAAGGAAAAATTGCGCGACAAAAATATACAGTTTATTGATGTGAGAACTCCTGGTGAATACCGACTCAATCACATTCGCCAATTTCAAAATATTCCTTTGTTTGATTTGCCTAATAAATCAAGCAAGCTAGACCGTGATAAAGAAGTGGTTGTCATCTGTCAAAGTGGCATGAGAAGCATGAGGGCTTGCAAAATGTTAAAGAAACAAGGATTTTCAAAAATCTATAATGTCCGTGGTGGAATGAATGCTTGGCATTAACAATATGATCAGGAGGAAAACAATGAAAAATAATGTAACGGTTTATGTCACATCAACCTGCCCATTTTGTACAATGGTTAAAATGTTTTTGAAACAAAACAATATACCTTTTAAAGAAGTCAATGTTGAACATGACCCAATTGCCATGCAAAAATTAATTCAAACAACCGGTCAACTTGGTGTTCCTCAAACCGAAGTTAACGGTCATTGGGTCATTGGCTTCAACCCAGGCGCCATCATGGCTGCACTTGAACAATAATACCTCTTAAAAAAGACGACGCAAATGTCGTCTTTTTTTAGAATAGTATTATGAATGAACGTTATTGTTTAAGCTATGGTAATATTAAAACAATCAATTAAATTGAAAATTATAAATATTTTTTGGTGGTGAGATTAGTGACGAAAGGGTTAAAAATTAACTCTTTAGAACCCGTTATATCCAGTAATTCTCGGGTACTAATTTTAGGAACAATACCCGGTGTAGAATCGCTCTCAAAAGGACAATATTATGCGAACGAAAGAAACCAATTTTGGCATATCATGACTTCAGTTCTTAACATAGAATTTCCTAATGACTACCCAAGAAAAATAAACATATTAAAAAATCATAAAATTGCTCTTTGGGATGTAATTCATGTCTGTGAAAGGGTTGGCAGTCTTGACTCCAACATTAAATATGAAGAACCTAATGATATTGAGAGTCTTCTCAATAATTTTCCTACTATCAAACTAATTGTTTTTAATGGTAGTAAAGCATTCAAAGTATTTAAGAAACATATCGGATTTAAATTGTTTTCTGGGGTTGATTTCGAGAGACTGCCTTCAACAAGTGCAACACCAGGAAAAAATGTAAAAACCTTCGAGGAAAAAGTGGAAGACTGGAGTATTATAAAGAATTACATAAGTTAGTATTCATTTAACTTACTAAAATAAAAACAGCGTGGGCGTCAGTGGACTGATATGCTCCCCTTAAAGTAGACAGTGGTAAAAAATAAAAATCTGTACTTTGGGGGAGTATTTTTTATGTCTAAAAGAGCACGTCCTTTAGAGGAAAAAATGAAGATAGTTAAAGCCTTTAAAAACGGTACTCATACTATTTCTGA
>JGI1652J44930_10000177_pt1 | contig 25149 bp, 22 predicted proteins | sample NewIslsDNAsample_FD_44930 | JGI IMG/M metagenome (IMG submission 44930)
CTTAGCGTTTTCCCCGCTGCGATGCGGTATGCTGGGCCACGAGAAGCGGTTTTTCATGCCATGGTAAGGAAAAATTACGGGTGTACGCATTTTATTGTAGGCCGCGATCATGCCGGTGTTGGAAATTACTATGGAACTTATGATGCGCAGAAGATTTTTCGGCAGTTTTCGGAGAAAGAATTGGGCATCGAGCTGCTGTTCTTTGAACATACCTTCTATTGCCGCAAGTGCCAAGGGATGGCTTCCAATAAAACTTGTCCACACAATGAGCTCGAGCGAATCATACTTTCTGGAACCAAAGTGCGGAAGATGTTACGAAGTGGCCAATCTCCACCGCCGGAGTTTTCAAGACCGGAGGTCATTCAGGTGTTAATTGAGGGGATGAAGAAAAACGAGAAGGTATAATGGTAGAATATGATGATGTGCATCCACTGTAGAGGCGGAGATAAGAGCTTGAAGTTTATAAGTTTTGTGACCAGGGGCTTGATCCATCCATCGTGGTAGATAAAAGGGACGGGGGCACGGTCCCACTAGATTCTAGCTTACGCTAGTCGTTACTAATCGCAGTCGCAGCAGTTAATGCATTTTCCTTCTTTTTCGCAGAGCGGCCCCCCTGTCGCTCCGCATCCGACACATTCCCATTCTACGTCGTCACGCATTCTGTTTCCTTTCGACTCATAGTAACGTGGCACTTCCCCTATGAGTGGGGGACGGCTTTGGATGTTCATGTCTGATTATAATAAAAAAATGATATAAATAAATATTTTAATCTTGTTCGTCATAAAAATGACAAAAAGTTGGGATGCAATGCATGGAGATGGCGTCAACCGCTTGAAAATACTCTTTCAAGCGGTTTTCTATTTACATGCAGAAAATCAGGGTATTTTCTTTAGTAACGGTTTGATTTCTTCACTGGGAATCGCAAAGCCAATGCTTTGTGATGGATAGATAACGATGGTGTTCATGCCGATCACTTCGCCTGTTAAGTTAATCAGCGGTCCACCGCTGTTTCCGGGGTTGATCGCGGCGTCTGTTTGGATGACTCTTCGGTAGATCCGTCCTTCGGAATGGATGGTACGGTTTTTTCCACTGACAATCCCAACGGTGTAGGTAATCCCCAGGCCAAATGGATTACCAACAGCTATCACCCATTCGCCGATGCGTGTTTGTTTGGATGGGCCGATTGGTAGTGGTTTGACAGGTTTGGGTGGAAAGATCTGAATAATGGCAAGGTCGCGTTGATAATCAGACCAAATTACTTTGGCGAGAAAGGGATTGCGATAGCCATTGACGCGCACTTGAATGATGGAGGCATCATGAATGACGTGTTCGTTCGTGAGAATATATCCTTTTCGATGAATGATAAATCCAGTGCCAAATTGGTTGGTTGTTTTTTTTTGATAAGGAGCGAAGTCGGGAAATAATAAACCCCAGAGTGAGGACTCAAAGGTGAGTGATTTCTGCTCTTCTTTTGTGTAGATGGAGACNACACTATCCTTAACATTTTTCACGATGGGAACGAATAAGTTAGCAGGGTGAAAAGATGCGAAGCGTTTACGATGCATTGAGTTGAACACCTCTTTTGCTGCTTGCTCCCTATTTTATGTAGAGGAAAATGGAAAAAGAAAGGCCATTGCCTAAAAAAGGGCAATATTTCATAAAAAAGCATCGAAAAGTACCTATTTTAGCTCACTTTTTACGGATAATGGATTGACAAAAGCAAAGAATTTTCACTATCCTTGATTAGGATAGGCAAGAATTGGTTTTTCTCAGATTTGAGTTGNAATCATGTAGAGAATGGGTGAGAGGTTTGAAAAAGAAATCCTTGTCCGTACGTCAATTGGTGTTAGCAGCGATGTTTGCTGCTTTATTGGCTATTTCGGGTCAGATCAGTATTCCAATGGTCCCAGCTCCAATTACTTGGCAAACGTTGGTCGTGATGTTGTCAGGATTGTTATTGGGAGCCCGATTGGGCTTTATTAGTATGATGGTTTTTGTTGCCTTAGTCGCCATTGGTGCGCCTTTGTTAGCAGGTGGAAATGGTGGTATTGGTGTGTTGCTTGGGCCGACAGGCGGATTTGTCTTAAGTTGGCCATTGGCAAGTATGCTGATTGGTTGGTCCGTTCAGAAGATTGCAAATCATGGAGAAATCAGATTTTGGCATCTGATGCTTGTCAATATATTTGGAGGCATTATCGTTGTTTATCTCATCGGGGTTCCTTGGCTGATGGCTGTGACTGGTTTGGAGTACAATTTGCCTAATCTGACAAAAGCTTGCTTTATCTTTATTCCAGGTGATTTGATCAAAACGGTGGTTGGTTCGATCCTGGCCATGGCTGTCTATCGAGCTGATCCGAGCTTGCGACCAAAGGGAAAACAAGTCAAACAGGAAAATCAGCAAGTGGTTTCATAGAAAACAAAAATCAGTGTGCTNNNNAGCACACTGATTTTTGTTTTTGGGGATGTTCATGTTTATTGGATGGAATAGTAAGCAGGCAGTTTTTTCTCATATTCGGCAATTCTTTCTTCAGCCTGGAGGGTGATACCGATGTCATCTAATCCCTCAAGCAAGCAGGTTCGCCGATGTTCATCGATATCAAACGAATAGGTTAAGCCTTCATCGTCATAGACTTTTTTCTCCACCAGATCAACGGTGAGTTGATAGGGTTCTTCACGATTTGCTTTTTTGAATAACTCATCCACTTGTTCTGCTGACAAACGAATTGGTAACATGCCATTTTTAAAACAGTTATTATAAAAGATATCGGCGAAAGAGGGGGCAATGATCACGCGAAAACCATAATCCAACAGTGCCCAGGGTGCATGTTCACGCGATGAGCCACAGCCAAAGTTTTCACGAGTAAGTAAAATAGAAGAACCTTTGTATTTTTCTTGATTAAGCACAAAGGAAGGAATCGGCTTTCCATCCGCATCAAAGCGCCAGTCATAAAATAAAAATTGGCCAAAACCAGTCCGCTCAATTCGTTTCAGAAATTGTTTGGGGATGATGGCATCGGTGTCTACATTTGCGCGATCAAGCGGTGTTACCGTTCCCGTTTCTTTTTTAAGTGGTTGCATGGGTTTTCCCTTCTTTCCCTAAATATTTCCAATTTCGGATATCAGTAAAATGTCCTTTAATTGCTGCTGCTGCAGCCATCTCGGGACTGACCAGATGGGTTCTGCCACCACGTCCTTGACGGCCTTCAAAGTTTCGATTTGATGTTGAAGCGCAGCGTTCGCCAGGTTGTAAAATATCTGGATTCATACCAAGACACATGCTACAGCCTGCTTCACGCCATTCAAAGCCTGCTGCAATAAAGATATCAGCGAGTCCTTCTGCTTCAGCTTGCTGTTTAACCTGTTGCGAGCCCGGAACTACCATTGCTTTTACATGTGGCGCCACTTTATACCCTTCTACCACTTTCGCTGCTGCCCGTAAATCTTCGATGCGTGAGTTGGTGCAAGATCCAATAAAGACTCGATCAATTTTGATTTCTGTTATAGGTGTACCGGGTTCCAGCCCCATGTATTCTAAAGCAAGTTGGGCTGCTTTCCGTTCCGTTTCGGTCGCGAATGAGGACGGGTCAGGTACGCATTGAGTAATGTCAGCACCCATGCCGGGACTCGTGCCCCAAGTGACTTGTGGAGCGATTTGGCTCGCATCGATTTCAACACGGTAGTCGTAAGTCGCTCCTTCGTCTGTACGCAATTTCTTCCATTCTTCAACAGCGCGTTCAAATTCTTCGCCTTTTGGAGCATAGGGGCGATCCTTGAGATATTGGAAGGTGGTTTCATCTGGCGCTACCATGCCCGCACGTGCCCCAGCTTCAATTGACATGTTGCAAATGGTCATTCGTTCTTCCATTGACATATGTTCAATTGCTTCGCCAGTGTACTCAATCACATAACCGGTTGCACCAGCAGTGCCGATTTTATTGATCAGTGCTAAGATCGCATCTTTCGCCGTAACTCCCCGTGGAAGACGACCTTTAAAATGGACTTCCATGGTTTTAGGTTTTGCTTGTTGTAGACATTGAGTTGCTAAAACGTGTTCCACTTCACTTGTGCCAATACCAAAGGCAAGTGCGCCAAAAGCTCCATGGGTAGAAGTATGGCTATCACCGCAAACAATGGTTTTTCCAGGTAAGGTGAGACCAAGCTCCGGTCCAATGACGTGCACAATTCCTTGATAAGGGCTGTTAAGATCAAAAAGGCGGATCCCAAACTCTTTACAGTTCTTTGCCAATGTCTCCATTTGTTTTTTGGAGATTGGGTCAGCGATCGGCAAGGATCGATCGGTTGTTGGGACATTGTGATCCATCGTAGCAACAGTTAAATCCGGTCTACGTACACGTCGTCCAGCTAAACGTAAACCTTCAAATGCTTGTGGTGATGTCACTTCGTGTACCAAATGAAGATCAATGTATAAAATAGCAGGTTTTCCTTCCTGTTGTTCGATCACATGGCGATCCCATATTTTTTCAAACAATGTTTTGGGTTTCATTAGATCACCTCAAGTTTCGAAGTTCTCAAGACTTTTTGACAATCATTCTACAGTAGAAAGATGTAAGACTCAATGGTAATTTATTGCTTCGTGCACTAGGATTGACGTAAGGAGATGAGCGGCATTGTATACAATAGATGAAATATATACTGTAGTTTTGAAATTGATTATTTGAGTCATGTGATATGAACGAGGGAGAATTAAGAAAAATTGACTTATAGCAATATTAAACATATAGTTAGATAGAATTGATATGAAATTCATGTTGAACAATTGTGGAGGACCCATGAGCATTGGATTCGTTAAGCAGCAAATCAATCAAATACAACTTCAAGCCAATCAAGATAATCAATTGGTTACTGTACAATATATACCCGAAGATTTGCAATTAGTAGGTGTTGGAACGGATGCAGTGGTAGTAAGGTCGCCTTTATTGCCACAATATGCATGGAAAGTGTTTGCTCCTCAAAGAATAGAAAAAAAAAATATGGAGTATGAAGTATATCAACGTTTGGGCTCATCTCCTTTTTTTGCAACCTGTTATGCACAGGGAGACAACTATTTATGTTTAAGTTATGAAGAAGGGCNCACGCTTTATCAATGTTTGGAAGAAGGCATTATCATTCCTGAGCAGGTTATCCTTGATGTGGAAGAAGCTCGCCAATATGCTCGCAATCGCGGTTTGAATCCACGAGATATTCATCTNAAAAATGTTCTGCTACAAAATGGGCGAGCGAAGTTAATTGATGTTTCGGAATATCGGAAGCCAGGTAATGATCGCCGCTGGGAATATCTTGTAGAAGGGTATGAACGGTTTTATCATTTGATTCGAGGAAAAAAGATTCCCACATGGGTAATTGAGTTGGTAAAAAACGCCTACTATAGTCAAATTTCGGAACAGTTTTCGGTCGTGGATTTTTGCCAACGTTTTATTCAGCTGTTAGGCTTAAAGAATGAATGAGGAGGATGTATATGTTTCAAAACCCATCGGATCAAGAACGTGCACAGCTTTTACGGGAAGCGAAAAATATTGCCGTTGTTGGCTGTTCCAATAAACCAGAGCGAACAAGTTATATGATTGCTCAAGCGCTACAACAAGCTGGCTATCGGATCTTTCCAGTCAATCCCAATCTCACGGAACCTGTACTGGGGGAGAAACCTTATGGATCATTAACCGAGATTGAACAACCCATTGATATTGTCAATGTCTTTCGTAGAAGTGACCAGGTTGAGCCAATCGCCCGNGAGGCTGTTAAAATAAAGGCGAAAGCACTATGGTGTCAATTGGGAGTTGTGAATGAACAAGCTTATCAATATGCAAAAGAGCATGGATTGATGGTCATTATGGATCGTTGTATTAAAGTCGATCATTCCCTTCTGCTCGGCAAGTAACAGTTGGAGTGCGTGACAAATATTGTCGAATAAGATACAATTACATCTATTACCGACTTCTTGGAAATGGGTGAAGGGAGAGGAAAACAACGTGGCGAGACCTGGCATCGATGCTCATTCGATTGTTTACCATCTAGGGGAAGGTAAACAAACATCATCAAATGATCGCAGAATCCGCGCCCGTTTGGAACGGAGACTTGCCAAAAATCCCGAAATTGATTTATATATACGGTTGGCTTATTTCGAAGCAAAGCAGCAAAATTGGGATCTTGCACAGAAAGCAATTCAGTCAGCACTGAAGATGGACCCGAAACATCGGGATGCGATGTTGTTAAATGCGCAAATTTTGGAGTCCAAGGGAGAGACTCAAAAAGCGAAACAAGCTTATCAGTCCGTAATCGAGCACCATCCGGATTTCAGCAAAGCGTACCGCGAATACGGGCGTTTTTTTATGAGGAAGGAATCACTACTGGATTTAGCACAGACTTATTTGCTTCGCGCGCTAGAGCTTAGACCAAAAGATGCCTTAGCTCACTTGTTATTGGCAGAGGTGTTTATACAGAGGGATCGCCAAAATCAAGGATTACTCCATTTGGAAATCGCGAAACGTTTCCAAGATGAGGAACCTCTTTTTCATCGCCGTTCTGTTCCGCTTTTCCTTAAGTTGGATCAATATGAAGAAGCGATTCAGCAATTACGAAAAGCACTGAAATATGATCCAAAAGATAAGAAGATCCGGACACAACTCCGCCAACTCGAAAAAATGTGTAAACAAAAGAAAGAACCAAAAGAAAAATCACAGCAGTTTTGGAAGCGTTGGAAGACGTAGGATAAAAGGGATGGAAAACGAATAAAGAGAGGTGCAGCATGTCTTATGCCATATTCGANTAAAAATGACAAAAAGTTGAAATAATCNGCATCAATATATCGACAAATTTCGGTTTGCATGATAAAATATCCCTGTAAGTAAGGTTGACCTTCTTGCTTACGCTACCACGCTTCTTTTAACTCCTTAATCTTGACCCTCTTTTAAATATAGACCAGGTTTTGATCCTGGTCTTTCTGTTGTTTTAAGGGTATTGATTAATTGAAAGAGTTTTTCCGGATCCCTGATGAAAAGAGGTAATATCATTGGCGGACTATCATCCACTTTATCGATCTTTTTTTGATCATTATCACAAAGGTGAGTATTGGGAAGCGCATGAGGTATTGGAAGAACTTTGGCAGGGGCAGCGGGATAACGATTTTTATCANGGTCTCATCCAAATTGCTGCGATTATGCATCAGTTGCAGCGAGGAAAAATTCGTGGAGCGCGGAAGTTGGCGTTTTCAGCTCGTCGTTACCTAGTCCCTTATGCGCCNAAAAATGAGGGTGTGAATGTTGAACTGGTGCTGGAATGGCTGGAACAAACTCTTGAACGTTTACCGGAGCATCGAGAGATCATGGCGAAAGGTGAAGTGGAGAAGCTGAACATCCCTGTTTGCCCATTGCCTGTTTTCACATAATCGTGCCCTTCATCGTTTTGGTTTCCGCGATTAAAGTGGGAACCGTCTATTTGTTTGTTAAGTAAGTTCCAGTCATAAAATCACGTTGTTTTCATTAAATAAATAGTAGGAAATGATTTTTTCATTGATCACAAGATTGTTTGCGGAAGGAGATTTCGATGAAGGGACGAAGGTGGCGGAGTGAAGAAGATCAGTTACTCAAAGAGACGGTCTTAAGAACCATTCAGAATGGTGGTACACAGCTGAAAGCATTTGCAGAAGTTGGGAAGAAATTGGGTCGGACACCTGGAGCTTGCGGTTTTCGGTGGAATGCGGTGCTTAGGCAAATGGATCCTGCCTCCTATCAGGAAGCGAAGCGGAAACGCGTTTATCGGCAATTGAGGAAAAATCGAGAAATGCAAATTGATTGTTTTGTGAAAGTCAAAGAGGTTTTGGAGAAGATTGAGAAGGAACGAAACCGTTTACAAAGTCGTGTGAATGAACTCAAACAGATGCTCGTAGCAAAGAAAGAGGACTATCAACGGTTAACAAAGGAGAACGAGGATCTTCAAAAGCAGCAATTGTCGCTTCAGTCATATCGCGAAGAGGTAAGGGAACGCTATAAGGAATTATTACGGTTGTTCCAGTTGCTTCAACCGCACTTCAAAACAGATGAGAATCTAAAACGGCTAGAGACAAGTGTTGATACCAAGATGGATTCAACCACATAGAATAAAGTAAAGGTTGACATGAAAGAGGTGACCCTTGTGTCCACCTCATGGACCAAAAAAGAAGATGAGCAATTGCTACGCTTGCTGAAAAAAGGAATCAAGAAAGGNTGGAGTTTACAGCATTTATTTTTGTTTATGGGTCAGACGTTACAGCGCACTCCTGAAGAGTGTATGGAACGTTTGCAAATGCTAATTGATCGTGAAAGATGGGGAGAGATTGAAGAGCGAGTGGTTCGGTTGGAACAAAAGCTAAAGGGACAACAAGCACAACTCGAAAAGCTGAAAAAGGATATGAAATTCTATGAACTTCTGCTATTAGAAGAATATCACATCTTGCTGAGATTATTGGGTGAGGACTCACAGGATATTCGTATTCACCAGATCTAAGCCCTTCGGTTATTAATACGAAGGGTTTTTTGATGTATGGTTAGGTTGATTTGAGGGCCATTCAATCAATGAAACCCTTCTAAGGTGGGTTATTGTTCATTGTGGCCAAAGGGATGTGGAAGACCGCCTTGAGAAATGTGAGGAGATAAAACGAATGATTGATCCGGTGTGGAGAATTTATCTGCCGAGGGATCGAAGAGAAGAAGCGTTGATGTATGCGAATTCGATGAGCGAGCAATTTTTTAGATAATGCCGATTTAATGTACAGTTGTTTTTGAATGTGCTGTGTTGCGGCAGATTCGATCATCAATCATAAAAGGAGGAGTACTCTTCTTGCGGAGTACTCCTTCGCTCCTTATCAAGATGGATTAGTATTTACCATATCCAAAGCCGGTTCCTCCAACGAAGACAAAGATGGTAGCAATTACGAGGAGGTAGATTAAGAGTTGGCGCCAGCCGAATCCGTATCCGCCGCTGTAGCTCATGACTTCACCCCCTTTCAAAGGACTTCTGCAGATAGCCCCTTTAGAGGCGATCAATATTTGCCAAAGCTTCCACCGACAAAGACAAAGATGGTTGCAATGACAAGCAAGAAGATCAGGAGTTGCCGCCAGCTAATGCCGATATAGCCTCCGCCGCCGTAGCTCATTATGTTCATCCTCCTTCACAAAGTGAGTCTCTTCTTTTGATACTGAATGAAGCGAGTGGTTGTAGATGTGATCTTGGNTCGATTTGTTTTGAAATGGTTTGAATATCTATTGCTGGTTTAACTTATGCCGGGTTGCGGAGAATGGTAAAGGCGAATTTCTTATAGGGAAAAAATTGGACGTTATAAACAACTAACAAACCAAAAGATGATTGGAACGATTAGTAAAAAAAGAAGTAATGCTTTCCACGGTGTCATGAGTGGATGTCCTTTCCAAAGATGATATAGAATAACATATTCATCCGTTTGCATGTTTGGTTCGAGATAAAAGAAGGATGGGCTTCATTTTGGTTTAANGTCCCTACCCGATTTCGCTAACACAACATAAGTTGTAAAGAAGCGAAAAAGGGGGGATCATTTTGCCGAATTCAGGTATATCAATGAAACAGTTAGCAGATATGATCAATGGCATCCTTGGTCGGAATGTGTTAACGGAACATCAGCTTCAACAGATTATGATTGGTGCACAAAAAGCAAATCAACAGGGTGGAATGAATGCGGTGTTGGATTATTTACTCAAGGTGACACAAGCCGATATTGATAAAAGAGAATTAAAGCGTTTTGCGGATCANATACAAGCAAATCCGCAACTGGGCATGGAGATTTTAAAAGGGAAACAAAAACCGCATCTGAAAAAACGGAGACGATAAACCGAATATGCTGGAGCTATTGCAAAGCACACCCGAATGTGGNAAAAATGAACGATTTACGCAAAAGGCCTGAACAGGGCCTTTTTTACTTGCGCCAAAGCATTTTTTAATGGAGTGGGTTTTATAAAAATCGAACAGTTCATCCATACTATAATCAATGCAACAAGAAGGAGGAGTGCGGATGTTTACACAAATCGCTCGCTATGTAGTGAATGCAGTTGCAGACCATATTGTCAATCGAATGATTAAAGATCCTTATACCGAAAATATCTTTGCTTATTTAACAGTTGCGCAAAAATTGTCACCTCGTGCGATTGTAGAAGCCGGTATGCGGGCAGAGAGTGGAAAGCCTATTGACCGGCCATTGGGAAGTCCCATTGTCCTCTCTCGCTGGGATCAATTGTTGTTTAATCCGGTCCATCTTTATCGTATGCCAACGCCCGATGAGGNACCGATTGGAACCAAAACAGTAATTGGACCTATGGCAAAGAAGCCCCTTACCTTGGAGATTCCAATTTTAATTACCGGCATGTCGTATGGGGGAGCGTTAAGCCTGCAAGCGAAGATTGCGTTAGCCAAAGGAGCCACTCGCTTAGGGACTGCAACCAATTCGGGCGAAGCGCCGTTAATCAAAGAAGAGCGGGAAGAAGCAAAATATTTTATCGGTCAATACAACCGCGGTGGCTGGATGAATGATCATGAATCGCTATCGCAGTTGGATGCGATTGAGATTCAATTGGGCCAGGGAGCACAAGCCGCTGCTCCGATGAAAACCTTGGCCAAAAACATTGATGAACCCTTTCGGCGACGATTTGGTCTCGCCGAAGGCGAAGATGCGGTGATTCACTCTAGACTAAAAGAAGTAAATCGTCCAGAGGATTTTCCCCCACTCGTAAAAAAATTGCGAGAAACCTATGGCGTGCCAGTTGGGTTAAAAATTTGTGCCACACATTATCTTGAACAGGAAATTGATCGAGCATTAGAAGGAGAGATCGATTTTATTGTCATCGATGGCGCTGAAGGGGGAACCCATGGGGGCCCCACCACTTTGCAAGATGATGTTGGTTTACCAACAATGGTGGCGTTAGCAAGAGCGGTTCGCCATTTGAAAAGGAGAGGCGTTCGTGNGCAGGTCAGTGTAATCGCTGCTGGTGGACTGACGACACCTGGTCACTTTTTAAAGGCAATGGCGTTAGGCGCTGATGCGGTTTATATTGGTTCGATTGCTTTGGTGGGCATGTTACATACCCAAATCAATCTAGCTACTCCGTTTGAACCACCCGTACAAACGGTTCTTTATCAAGGAAAATATAAAGAGGATCTTGATATTGAGAAAGCAGCGCAAAGCCTAGTTCGTTTTGTTAACTCTTGTATTGAAGAGATGAAATTGGTTGCTTATGCACTGGGTAAAACAGATCTGCATCAAGTGGAGCTTAACGATTTGGTTTGTATGGATAAAGAGCTGGCTCGCGCACTAGGAGTCGATTATGCGCTGTATGCAAAAGAAGAGCAAACCAAGCTCTGGCAGGAGTCATCGCAACCAGAACCTGCTAAAACCATAATGGTTAGGAAAGAAGAAGAAGCACCGGAAGCTTCTTATCATTAAAAGTCCATTTCCTTGTTTGGAAATGGACTTTGCCGTTTATACATACGTTTGGATCTCTTTCTCTATCTGCTCGGTTATCATTTTGCTGGAGAGCAAAATGGAAGAAATGTGATGTCCGGATGCAACGGAATTCCCGATAAAATATAAGGAATTGATTTTCTCTGCTTTATACGCATGAAATGGTGGCATACGTTTCTTTGGTGAGCCCATTCCGTAGATCGTGCCACCAACACTCTTTAAATATTCTTTCAGTTCATCAGGCGTAATTTCTTTTTCCCATTCGATATTCCGTTCCAATTGATGCAAGCCCATTTTTTCCAATTTGGTGATGACTTTGATTCGATATGAAGAATAAAATGGTTTGCGATATTGTTCCCAATTCTCGCCTTCACGCAAGGGAGGAACATGCGAAAAAATAATCAGATTTTGTTTTCCCTCAGGTGCGTGTTGTGGATTGACGAGCGATGAGACACCTACATAGACGGTTGGATCAGGAGCTGGTTCCTTTTTCTCAAATAAGAAATGAAGTTCTTGCTCAGGATTTTTGGAAAAGAAGAAGTTATGGTAAGACAATTTTTGGTAAGTCTTTTTCACTCCTAGTAACAAGTAATGACCCGAGAGCAGAGGTTCATTTTTATGAAACTTTTTTGCTACTTTTGCTGCTTGTGAAAAGCCTTTGAGTAAATGTTGATAGGTACTTTTGGGATCGATACTACAGAGAATAATATCAGCTGGAAGTTGTGTACCATCTGTCAACTCAATGCCAACCACTTCAAAACATTCTGTCAAAATTTTGCAAACCTCCGCTTCTGTTCGAATCTGTACACCCAATTCGTAGAGGATTTGGACAAGCGCTTCAATCAAACGATACGTTCCCTCTTTAATCGCATAAAGGCCGGAATGCAGTATTTCATGTACCATATATAATAAATGGGGAGAAGCTTGCGCTGGAGATAAGCTTTCGAACATGGCAAAGAAATTGAAAAACTGTTNAATTTGGGGATCTTGAAAAAACTGGTTATTTAGTTCAGCAAGCGGTTTTCGATAGTATCGGTAATATTGGTTTTTCAGTTGATGAAAGAGGAGCGAGAGGGTCGATTGATGATGCAATTTTTTTTGCATCAGCGTATGCGAGTACTGGCAGAGATCAAAAAAATGATCTACTTCTATCTTGAAGATCGATTTGCGTTTTGTAAGCACTTCGGGAAGATTTTTGGTTAAATCAAAGCTTGTCCCATCTGGAAAGAAGAAGCGACAAGGTGGATGAAGTGGTACAAGCGTGAGATAGTCACTCAGCTTCTTTTTTGCGGTTTGAAACAAATCCAATAGTACATCGGGCATGGTGAGGAAATNGGCTCCATAGTGAAATGCATATCCTTTTTCAATTGTTCTCAGAAGCTGTCCTCCAACATATTTATTTTTCTCAAGGATCATCACATCATGACCTTTTACAGCTAAATGAAGAGCAGCCGCAAGACCGCTCAATCCGCCACCAATGATGATAATCCTTTTCTTTTTTTTCATTCAGCAGCCTCCTTTCTACATTGATTTATATGACAATCAGCTATTGAAAGTTTTGCATGGTTTCCCAAACTTCAAGCTTGGTTTGGATTTTGGCGATGATCTCATCAGTTAATTCCGTAGTGGTTGCACTTCCACCAAGATCGGCAGTGCGAGTGCCTTCCCGGACTGTTTCAATTGTCGCTTCATAGATTGCCCGTGAGGCGCGATTCGCTTCTTCTTGATCAAAGTAGGTTAATAGTGAAGCACAGGCTAAAATCATCGCCATCGGATTGGCGATATTCTTGCCATAAAGTGCTGGTGCAGTTCCATGTGGTGCTTCGGCCATGACCACTTTTGTTTGGAATTGATCATCAAAACTGATTAAAATGGATTCGGCACCGGCAATGGAACCAAAGAGTTGCAGTACAAGATCGCTTAAACAGTCGCCGTCTCGATTGAGTGCCGGAATTACCAGTGGTTCACCTGAGTTATTGACCAAAAGTGCATAGGTGGCATCAATAAGCTGTGGTTCGTACGCTACTTGGGGATAGCGCTTGCTAGCTGCGTCCAGTTCTTCCTTTAACATTCCTTCATAAATGGGGCTAACGGTATATTTGGGACCGCCAAAAACTTTTGCATTCATCTTTTCCGCTTGTCGGAATGCAAATTCGGCAACAGCTCGGCAAGTGCGACGATCAATTCTCTCTGTACGATATGCCACTTCATCCATTCCAGTGTTTTCCCGCCATTCCTTTGCCCCATAAGCATCTCCAGTTGCCATTCGGATTACGGAGATAGGCGAATTGATTCCAGCAATGGGACGAACTCCAGGGATTCTTCGACCCGTTCGGATGATGACTTTTCCATCAATCTCACGACGTAAAATGGCGTTGGGGCTGCCTACATCTCCTTGCTCTTCAGGTGTAATTGTTGCTGCTTTTAACCCAAAACCATATGTTTTCATGGCTGCAGCTGCTTCAAATACAACCTGATTGTTTGTTTTTCGGCGATTTTGTAAACTTAAATCAAAAACTTGAAAATNAATTTCAAACCCAATTACGCTTGCATCTAATATACGTAATGCTTCTTCTAACAGTTCTTGGCCTGTTTGATCGCCTTTCATGACAACAACGGTTTTTTTTGCTGGCAAGGGCGGATGCCTCCTTTGTTCATTATGTTAAACCCATTATACTCCTTCTGCAGCTGAAAGAAAAAGCTTAACTTGAATGAGGAGAAGACCACAGCGGAATTTTATGATAAAATTCCTTTAGAATAGGAGGAGTTCTAGAATGAGTCAACTTCCATTCATAACAAATGTTGATCAGTTGGAAGAGTGGATTGAAGCATCAGATCAACAACCTGTTCTGCTGTTCAAACATAGTACACGGTGTAACATCAGTGCAGATGCGCTGGAAGAACTAAAGAAATATCAAGAAGAATTCGGCNGTGATTCGAAGGTTGCGATCATTGATGTGATTGAAGGTCGGCCTGTTTCCAATGCGATTGCAGAACGGTTCGGAATCAAGCATGAATCTCCACAAGCCATTTGGATCAAAGATCGAAAAGCTGTGTGGCATGCTTCGCATTGGCATATTACACACGAAGCGCTGAAGGATGCCCATCCCGATAAAGCGTGATGTTGGCGTAGTGAAATTGGAATCAATTGGACGGTCATTTGCATTTGAGCATGTTCCAATGGGCTCTTGTGTTGGCGAGAGCTTTCTTTTTTGTAATGAAGGGGGAATCGTTTTGNCTGCCAGAGATGTGGCTGAGGTGAAAGGGGGAATTTTGATTGCAAGTTCGATCATTTTTGGAGAGAGCCAATCGAGAGATTGTCGATACACAGAAATTATCTGATTTTTTATTGGAACATGTAGTAACTTTATTTGTGTTATATCTGCGTGTAAATGATAAAAAGAGTCCCTTCCGCGTTAAAGGAAAAAAGCCAGGGCAAACATTTATTGCCGCTTTTACTGACCGGGACGCAGTGGAAAATGTTCGGTTAAAGCAGCAATACGAGGTTGAGTTGGTCGAAGAACCTGTTCTTTCTTTTCTGATTCAGACGTATCGTTCCAATACAAGTGGCCTCGTCCTCAATCCGGGTTTACCTTCTTGTTTTTATATTTTGAAGGAATACTTGCATAGTATTATTGTTGAATATGCGGTTGACCAATTAGCCAAAATGTCGGGGGCTTGGATTCCGACGAAAGATGAGCATATGTTGTTGGTCGAATATCAAAAGAATGTGTATACCGTTGCCATCTATTCGCGGAAAGAAGATGCTGAACTCATGTGTAAAGAGGCAGGTGGTAAGCCTATTCTTCATTCCTGGAAAGATATTTTTGAGCGTGCGCAGCGAGTGCGAGCTCAGTCTTTATACTTACACTTCCACTTGCCTGAACAAGAATATCTATCCAATCGACATCTGGAGAAACTGTGGAAAGGAAATCATCGAGGATATCAAGAACGAAATCCTGTCTCACATCCTTATCATGTCCAACTCATCGGACAAGAATCCAAACAAACGAGTTCCAAGCCGGTAGAAGAGCCAGCACAAGCTGTGGAAGCGAAAGAAACTGTAAAGGAAACGGTGAATGAAGCTGTGGAGGAGAAACAGAAAACCGAAGCTGAACCAGTGAAAACTACAGAAAGAAAGCCAATACAGCAAGAACAGTTTACGGTGGAAGAGAGCGCAGAGGACACAAAACGGGAGGAAAAGAGAGTACATTATCCATCAGAAAGGGTCAATCCGTACAGTATTAAGAATAAAAAAGAGATTGAGTTGGAAATTTATCGCGGGAATAAAGTCATGGAAGAAACATTGGAAATTTATCGTCCTCAACCGGAGGAAAAGAAGCAGCAGCAGGAACAGAAAGAACCGCAAGAGCAGTATCAGAATCATGTCTTGACGGAACCGGTGAAAAAGTCAAAACGACCAACTATTCGAAAAGAGATTGAAGAAGAAGTACAAAAAACAAGAAAAAGGGGTAATATTGGCATTCCTGAAGATGTGCGCGTTGGTTTAGAAAGATTGGAAAAAGCCACAATTGAAGGGCAAGGAATGGCAAATGGCTGGGAGGTTTGTCAGGTATTAGCAGAGATTCGACGCATTTGGATTATTGTTGATCGGCAGGAGAATATGGTGATCTTAGCTGGGCAAGATCAAAGTCCAATTGTCGATTTCTTCACTTCCGATGTTTATGCACAACGGTTAATTGATGAAGCACATCAGAATAACCCCAATTTGCCTCCCATGTCTCCACAGTTGGTTTCAACAAAAAAGTTATATCGCGCTTTGGCGCCAAGACAACCCATTGTTTGGATTAACCGTGGTTCTCCCGGTGCTTGGACGAGTGTAATGGGAGATACATTGCCTTATGTTTTACAGTTAATGGCACAATTACAAAAACAGTAGGAAGAAATTTGACAAATGGGTTAAACTATAAGGAAAACAAAATCAATCATCGGATGTGAGAAGATGGGGAAAAACAAAGGTACAGTAACCATTTATGATGTTGCGCGTGAAGCAGATGTGTCAATGGCGACAGTATCTCGTGTTGTAAATGGAAATCCCAATGTGAAGCCAACCACTCGAAAAAAAGTGTTGGAAGTCATTCGGAAATTGGGATATCGGCCCAATGCTGTCGCCAGAGGTTTGGCCAGTAAGAAAACGACGACGGTTGGCGTGATTATTCCGGATATTTCTAATATGTTCTATGCGGAGCTGACGCGTGGGATCGAAGATATTGCGACAATGTATCATTATAATATTATCCTCAGTAACTCAGACTTAAAAACCGATAAAGAAATCAAATTGATTGAGACATTATTGGAGAAGCAAGTGGATGGATTGTTATATTTAGGCGGGGAATTGACAGAAAGCCATCGCGAAATCTTTGCTGGAACGAACGTTCCTGTAGTGTTAGCAGCGACACAAGATCAGACGAATGAGCATCCGTTTGTTACAATTGATCAAGAGAAAGCAGCTGAAGAAGCGACAACCGTTTTAATTAAGGAAGGAAATGATAAAGTTGCTTTTATCAGTGGACCTTTAACGGATCTTGTAAAAGGGTATCCACGCTATCAGGGTTATAAAAGAGCTCTCGAGAATCATCAAATTGATTTTGATGAGAGCTGGGTTCGTGTTGGAGATTATCGTTATGATTCAGGATATCAAGCCATGAAAGAGTTGCTGGAAGAACATGGCGAGTGTAAAGCAGTATTTGCAGCCAGTGATGAGATGGCGGTTGGTGCTATCCATGCTGCATTGGATTTGGGCAAAAGCATTCCAGAAGATCTTTCCGTGATTGGTTTTGAAAATATACCATTGGCTTCGCAAGTTCGACCGCTGTTGAGCACCATCCACGTGCCGATGTATGATATTGGTGCAGTGGCAATGCGTTTACTAACAAAAATCATGAACAACGAAAAGGTTGAATCATCACAAGTTGTACTCCAATATATTGTGGAACTACGGGAGTCAACCAAGACAAAAAAATGGCCAATTGAGACTTAGTAAGAACCACCAACATTATCTTCTTATGAATCGGTCATATTAAAGAATGACCAATCAATAAGGAGGTATGGATGGTGCCGAAAGATGTTTTGTGTGAAGTGAATAACTGTACTTTTTGGTCAGAAGGAAATATGTGTTCAGCTGATAGGATTTATGTTGTGAGTAAAAAAGGTGAAAAAGCGAAAAACGGAGAAGAGACTGATTGTTATACGTTCCGGCCCAAACAGGAGTAGGCTTNGACTTTTGGATTGAGGCAAACGAATGTTTTTTTCTTAAGTGATGCGATCTTCTGGCATTGCAACCTCACCATTTCGGTTGAGCATGTTAGAAAAAATTTTGGCAACAGCTTCACTCTGTATGGCAAGCGAGAGCGAGTATATCTGCTCTCGCTTTTTGTTTTATGAAAGAGAACGTTTCATTATTTTGTTGATGTGGAACTCATTTCTAATAGATAGATATATAAATTTGCTTTATTGTAATATAGATAGTAATAGGGNTGTACCATTTTGTAGAAGGGAGAGGAAATTTTTGAGAAATGCAGATCGTTTGGGGGTTATCACAGAAGGAAATCAGCTAAAAGATTATGATGAAGCAGTAAAGAATTTTGATTGGAGTCAAGTTGAAAAGGTTTTCACTTGGTCAAGGACGGGGAAAGTCAATATCGCATATGAAGCCATTGATCGACATGTTGAAGAGGGAAGAGGAGACAAGATTGCATTAAAATATAGCGATGCGAAAAGAAAAGAAGATTATTCGTTCGCCAATATGAAAACGCTATCAGATCAATTTGGCAATGTCCTGCGGAAGTTAGGTGTGAAAAAAGGCGANCGTGTTTTTATTTTTCTGCCGCGTTCGCCCGAATTTTACATTAGCTTTCTTGGGGTCTTAAAGATTGGCGCAATTGCTGGTCCACTTTTTGAAGCATTTATGGAAGTAGCTGTTCGGGACCGTTTGGAAAATAGTGAAGCGAGTTTATTGGTGACAACACCAGCTTTATTGCCACGTGTCCCCAGGGCAGAATTACCTGCACTAAAAAAGATTATTTTGGTTGGGGGCGAAGCCAACGAGGAAGAAGGAATTTATAGCTATGAAGAAGAACTTGCACAAGCTTCAACGGATTTCAACATCGAGTGGGTGGATCGGGAAGATCCGATGCTGATTCATTATACCTCAGGTTCAACTGGCAAACCCAAAGGTGTTGTGCATGTGCATAATGCAATGATTCAACACTATCAAACAGGAAAATGGGTGTTGGATTTACAGGAAGATGATATTTATTGGTGCACGGCTGACCCAGGTTGGGTTACTGGAACATCCTATGGTGTCTTTGCTCCTTGGTTAAATGGAGTAACCAATGTGATACGTGGTGGACGGTTTGACCCTGATGATTGGTATCAAACGATTGAGGTAAACAAGGTAACGGTTTGGTATAGTGCTCCCACCGCATTTCGGATGTTGATGGCAGCCGGTGACGAAGTGGTGAAGAAATATGATCTTTCATCGTTACGGCATGTTATGAGTGTTGGCGAACCGTTGAATCCTGAAGTTATTCGGTGGGGAATGAAGGTGTATGGAAAACGAATTCACGATACATGGTGGATGACTGAGACAGGAGCCATTTTGATTGCCAACTATCCACAGATGGAGATTAAATTAGGTTCAATGGGCAAACCAATCCCAGGAATTCAAGCTGGTATTATTGATGATGAGGGGAATGAATTGCCGCCTTATCAGATGGGAAATTTGGCGATTCGAACACCATGGCCATCGATGATGAGGAAAATCTGGAAAAATGAAGCAAAATATAAGGAGTATTTCCGCATTCCAGGTTGGTATATTTCGGGTGATGCTGCTTATGTGGATGAAGATGGTTATTTCTGGTTCCAAGGAAGGCAGGATGATGTGATCAATACGTCTGGTGAGCGGGTTGGTCCGTTTGAGGTTGAGAGTAAATTAGTGGAGCATCCAGCTGTGGCTGAAGCAGGTGTGATTGGTAAACCAGATNCAGTGCGTGGTGAAATTATTAAAGCATTTATTTCTCTCCGTAGCGGCTATTCACCATCGGAGGAGCTAAAAGAAGAAATCAAGATGTTTGTGAAGAAGGGATTAGCGGCGCATGCTGCTCCGCGTGAGATTGAATTTAAGGATAAACTGCCCAAAACCCGAAGTGGTAAAATTATGCGTCGCGTATTAAAGGCTTGGGAGTTAAATCTGCCTACAGGAGATTTATCAACATTGGATGATGATTAAAGCAAGAAAAAAGTCCCCAACATGGGGACTTTTCTTATGCGAGCTTACATGAAGTACATGTAGAAGAGGCTTTGTGGAGGAGGAGGCTGTGGAAATGGTCCACCGAAGTTTTCACCACCATTTAATCCCCCGCCAGGCCGTTGACCACCACCATTATCGGATGGTCCATGGTTGTTGCCGCCATCGTGTTGACCACCGTTGCCACCCGTTCTGTCGTTGCCACCAAAGCCACCGTGTTGTTCATTTTCACCGTTTCGACCTCCGCCATTGCGCGGAATTTGTGGGAATGGTGGTTCGTGCTGACGCTCTTCATCTTGTCGATTTGGTCGTTTCTCTCTTTTTTCATTTTTATTCTCTTGCTTTTCTTTGGGGCCATATTTGGATTTTTTATTACACTCGAAACATTTATGTGGAAGGGATCCACCAGGATCTTTAAAGTTACTACCTTTTTTGATTAATTCGGGGTTGGATTCGGCAGCGGCTTTAAAGATTTTGACCCAGGCATTTTTAGCGAGATTCTGATTTCCCACGTAGTTGTAATCATAACCTGACCAGACACCGAGTGAGATTTCAGGCGTAAAGCCGACAAACCATAAATCATATTGCGAGGTGGTCGTACCGGTTTTCCCAGCAACATTGTATCCGTAAGTGCGAGAGCCAATCGTCGTTGCGGTACCGCTCGTTACTACTTGGCGCAGCATCTTAATCAATTGATAGGCAACTTGTGGTTGGAAGATTTGTTTGGGTTTGAAATCACGCTTGTAGTTATAGATTTCCTTACCATCAGCGGTAACAATGCGGTCAATCAGGTGCGCTTTATTAAATTTGCCGTAGTTGGCAATCATCGCAAAAGCACCTGTCATATCCTTCACCGTATATCCGTAGGTGAAACCACCCAGAGCAATTGCTTCTACACCATTATCTCGTTTATGGATGGGGAGATTCATCTGCTCTAGGTACTGCTTTCCTTTTTCAAAGCCCAGTTGTCGGAAAATCTTAACGGCTGGAATATTGAGTGATTTTTTCAGAGCTTCGGTCGCGGTAACAGGTCCACGATAATTTCCATCAGCGTTTCTATAAACGCTTCGCGTTCCAGCTTTTCGAATGGGTTCATCAATGATCACGGAACTCGGTGAGATAATGCCTTCATTTAGAGCAGGACCATAGACGAGAAGAGGCTTAATGGAAGATCCAGGCTGGTTAACTGTATCAAGTGCATGGTCTTTCTCATTTTCATCAAAGTTACCTGCATAGAAGGCAAGGATTTCTCCAGTTTTGTTGTCGACAATGGTTGCACCAATCTGTTCTTTAATCTTAATTCCNCCTTTATAAGTGCGAGTGGGGAAATTAATCTCTTTCGCTGCTTGATTCACTTTGTTATACATATCTTCATCGATGGTGGTATAGATCCGAAGTCCACCTTGACGAACTTTCTTGGTGTAATATTCATCTGAACGTTTAATGGCTTTTGGATTCTTCTGATCCATCTCTTTTAGAATTTCGACAGCTTCTCTTTCAACTGCGGTAATGATAAATGGATATTTTTCATAACCATTCACAAACATATTGGGTTTTGCGAGTGATTTTTTGATATCGAATTGAATGGCTTCATTGTATTGCTCTTTGGTAATTTTCTTTTGTTCCAGCATTTTTTGTAAGACAAGCTTCATTCGTTTGATGCCAAGTTTGAGTTCTTCTTCTCCACGGAACGGATTATATGCATTGGGCCGTTGTACCATACCGGCGATATAGGCGGCTTGTGCCAAGTGTAAATCTTTTAATTTTTTGTTAAACAATCCACGAGCTGCTGCGTTTACTCCATACATGTTTTTTCCATGTGCGCCTTGTCCAAAGAAGACACTGTTCATATACTTCATAAAAATTTCGGGTTTGTCATAGTATTTCTCGATTCTCATGGCGTTGATGATTTCGACAGATTTTCGCTTTAAGCTCTTATCTTTATAATCGAGGAAATGTGTTTTTACTAATTGCTGCGTTAATGTACTTCCGCCTGTTGTCACGTCACTACCACTCATCTGTTGAAAAGCAGCTCGGAGGATAGAGCGTGGGACGATCCCGTTATGTTCATAAAAGTCTTGATCTTCAATCGCAAGAAAAGCATTGAGCAGATGTGGGCTCACTTGTTTTAGATCCGTAACTAATTGTCGATCATCGGGATTAATCATCACACCGATTTGTTTGGTTTTGCCATTCTTTTCGCGGAAATAAGCGTAACTGGTTTGCGATAGTGCTTCCAGTTCTCGATCATAATCTTTTTTTGTTCGAATTCGCTCTGTTTTGGTGTAGGCTGAAACGATCCCAACCCCAACACCTACAGTTGCTACTGCAACAATTAGGATGGCTACAAATATCGCAAATATCCCGCGGATCAATATTCTTTTGAATGAAAATTTGCGTTGCGGAGACCTTCTGGTTAAATTTGTCTGCATATGCCCCGTTCCTGCTACTTCCAAACATAAAATAGAGCCATCTTATGGCTGAAAATTAAGGGTAGCAGCAGGTTATCCACCTCTCTTTCCTCCTCAGTCTTCACTATTCGATCACAATGCATTTTATATCGTTCTTCGTTCCCAAAGACATTTTTTGGGTCATAAAGAAACGAGATTTACTCTTTTTCGACTTATCGTGACAATTGCAATGAATGCAAGAACAAAACAAATAAACAATCTCTAGATAAGTATACTAGAGATTGTCTGATTCATGTTTATCATTTTTGCGTCAAGATCAGCCCAAATTGTGGCTGTTCAGGAAGCATTTGAAATGGAATGCTGTTCAGCTAAAACGGAAATCGCCTGATCATATCAAGGATATTGGAGTTTGGAAATTCTGGACCAGGATGATCTTCATAGGGTGTTTCACAATTTCGGTTAGATGAACAAGGATTTCGATTGGGTACAATTGGTTCTTCTCTGGGTTCCTGATTGGGTTGCGACTCATTTGTTTCCTGATTGGGTGTTACTTCAATCGGTTGCTGTTGCATTGATTTTTGTTGTTCAAGGAGCTTCAATCTTGCTTGTTCTTCTTTTTTCTTTTGCCTTGCTTGATACGATTTTACTCTATCACAGTCAAATCCACAAATATCGTCATCCAGGCCACCTGGATTGACAAAAGTTGAATTTTTTGGGATATAGTTTGGTCGTGTTCGAGCTGCTGCTCGAAAAATATTCACCCAAGCGCGTTTGGTGAAATTGGGGTTATGGCTCATGCGGAAATTGTAATCATATCCGCCCCAGACTCCGAGTGTAATATCGGGTGTATAACCGATAAACCATTGATCGCGGTCTTTTGAAGTTGTACCCGTTTTTCCGACTAAGTTGTAATCTTTGATCCGACTACCAATATATGATGCAGTACCGCCATTGACAACCTCTCTTAACATGCGGGTGATTTGATAAGCTGTTTGTGGTGAAAAAACTTGCTTTGGTTCTACTTTATGTTCCCAGATGACCTTACCGTTTGCATCTGTGATTTTTGAAATCATATATGGTTTATTATATTTTCCCTCATTGCCAAAAGTTGAGAATGCTGCCGTCATTTTGACAACTGTGTATCCATTTGTTGCTCCACCAATGGCTGCTGCTTCGCCATCATGTGGATGGGGAGGAAGGCCTAATTTTCGTAGATAATCAAATCCTTTTTTGTGCCCCAATGAGTTAAAGGTTTTAATGGCAGGGATATTATACGAAAATTTTAATGCTTGTGTTGCGGTTACAGGACCACGGTATGTTCCCCCTGCATTGCGATAATAGCCAGACCCATCGCTTTTTGGAATTTTTTCGTCAACAATGAGTGAGTTAGGCGAGATGATATCTTCTTCAAGAGCAGGTCCATAAACCAGCAAGGGTTTAATGGATGATCCGGGTTGCCTCGTCACATCAAGCGCATGGTTTTTCTGGTTTCTTTCAAATGGACTGGTTCCGGGAACAAATGCTAAAACTGCACCGGTTTTATTCTCAATAATAACTGCACCCAATTGCTCATGGCTTTTAATTCCTTTATAGGTACGTGTATGGAAACGAAGTCCCTTGGTAGCAGCTTTATTAATCGCTTCATATAGATCCTTATCGATGGTGGTGTAGAAGTGGTATCCACCTGTTGCCACCTTGGTTTTATATTCTTGCAGGGTGCTCCGGTATTTCCCTTGTTTGCTCAATTCCTCAATATCAAGGTTGTCCAGTTCCATTAATGCTTCAGCCGCTTCCGTCTCCAGTGCAAACATGATATAAGGATGCTCTTTATATGCATATTCAAATTGCTCAGGTTTTGCAAGTGATTTTTTAATATCAAACTTTAAAGCCTCATTGTATTCAGCTTTGGTGATTTTTTTGGTCTCTAGCATTTTATCTAGAACCATCTTCATTCGTTTCTTACCGCGTTCAAAATTCTTGGTGTCTTCGCTGAAGGGATTTAGATCATTGGGTCGTTGTACCATACCGGCGATATAGGCTNCTTGGGCTAGATTTAATTGCTTGGGCTCTTTGTTGAAAAGTCCTTTGGCTGCTGCTTGCACACCGTACATTTTGTGTCCGTGTGCACCTTCGCCGAAGAAAAGACTGTTCATGTAATAAACTAAAATTTGATTTTTATCGTACATTCGTTCCATGCGCAAAGCGAGGATAATTTCTTTCGTTTTGCGAGCTAAGTTTTTCTTAGAGTTTTTCAAAACGAGGTTTTTGACAAGTTGTTGGGTAATGGTACTTCCGCCTGTCGTAACCTCTGCATCTGTTGCTTGTTGCCAAGCGGCTCGAATGAGGGAGCGAGGGACAACTCCTTTGTGTTTATAGAAATCGCGATCTTCAATTGCGATAAATGCATCGATCAGCTTTGGATTAACTTCATGTAAGGATCGAATTAGTTTCCGCTCATTTCCTTCATAGCGGAATGAACCAATGCGAATCGGTTTTCCGTTTTTATCTTCTGTCAGAAAATAGGCGTAACTTGTTTGAAAGAGATTATCAAGGTTTTTTTGGAAATCTTCTTTTGTATAGAGTTTTTCATCTTTCATAATCGCAGAGACAGCACCGGCAGTGATGCCTATGCTTCCCACAATTATAATTAGGCTAAGGGAGATGAGAAAATATAAAACATAACCAAAACCTCGAAGGAAAAACTTAACCCAAGGGACGATTTTTTTCAATTGATTCCCCCCTCCACTAATAAAATAATATCATATGATAAAGCATAGATAATTATCTGTATAGGGACTGGATTCGAAAAAATTTACGAAATATGTTTTTGATTTTACATGGAACCNATATAAACTTGAAAGGGACTTTAGGGAATTTGGAAATTTCAGATCTGGAAAGAAACATAAAAGAAGGAGAGATGGTGTGGTGGAGTTTAGATTTGTGATCTGATCGGTTCCTTCATCAAAAACTTCTGCGACTAACGTAAAAAA
>JGI1652J44930_10000184_pt1 | contig 24839 bp, 27 predicted proteins | sample NewIslsDNAsample_FD_44930 | JGI IMG/M metagenome (IMG submission 44930)
AAAAAAAGATACTATGTGATATACCGCACAATTGAAATTGTCCGAAAAACGGTTCATTCACTATTTCTCATCATTCCCATTCGTTGATTCTGAGTCAGATCATGTTCTCCTTCACAAAAAAAACACTCTTGTCCAATCCGACAAGAGTGACGCCAACTATGACTCTTTGACNATTTCCACTTCTGGAACAAGCCGTACTTGAAACTGTTGATATACCTCTTGCTGTACATGTTCAATTAAGGAAAGGATATCCGCTGCCTTCGCTCCCTGATCATTAATAATAAAATTACCGTGCAAGGTAGAGACACAAGCTCCACCGATTCGATATCCTTTTAACCCGGCTGCTTCAATCAATCGCCCGGCAGAGTCCCCAGGCGGATTGCGAAAGACACTACCGGCGCAAGGGTGATCAATCGGCTGGGTTTTACGACGATAATCTTTAAATTTAGTTAGATTCGCCGTGATTTCATGATGATCGCCTTTCTGCAATCGAAAAGTGGCTTCCAAAACGATTCCACGGATTGTTTCTTGCAATATGGTGGTCCGATAGCGGAAGTTTAATTCTTCATTGGTAAGCTCAATATATTCACCCGTTTCTAATAAAACCTTTGCTGATTCGAGTACTTTCGAAATCTCGGAACCATGCGCGCCAGCATTCATATAGACGGCTCCTCCGATATTTCCAGGGATTCCACCGGCAAATTCAAGCCCCGACAATCCTTTCTTTGCTGTTAACATGGCTAAACGTACCGTCGAATAACCGGCTCCCACTGTTATTCGCTCACCCTTTTGCTGAAAAGAATCGAGGCCATTGCCGATCTTAATCACCGCACCGCGTACGCCTGCATCGTCTACCAACAAATTGGAACCCCTGCCGATCACTCGCCACGGAAGTTGGTGTTTCCGGATGATTTCCATTGTCTTCACACAATCTTCAAAAGAATGCGGATAGATAAAAAGGTCAGCAGGGCCGCCTACCTTCCAAGTCGTATGCCGCGATAACGGCTCGTTTAAATGGACATCTTCTACTCCTAGCTCGCGTAATTCTGCTGCAATTCTCTCCATTCTGCTCAATCGGAAACCATAAAGAAGTGGTTTTCCGTTATTCTATCCCTCCCACTTATGACTTCACAATCATGGATCATTCAACAATTATGTTCTGATAAAACGAGATAAGTTCAGCAAAATCCCTACACCGACCAAGGTTAAGGTTAAGGAAGAGCCTCCATAACTTAGAAAAGGAAGGGTAATCCCTGTCACGGGAAAAGTGCCAGAGACTACACCGATATTGACTACTGACTGAATCATGAAAATGGTTGTTATTCCGGCAGCAATCAAACTGTAAAATGGATCAGAAAGGCGAAGAGCGATGCGGTAACCGCGCCATATAAGAATCGCAAATAATAACACAGTTGTGCCTGCACCGAGAAATCCTAATTCTTCTGCTAAGATGGAAAAGATAAAATCCGTATGCGGTTCTGGTAAATAGAGATGTTTCTGATTGCTCATCCCTAATCCCAAACCCATTAAGCCGCCAGGACCAATTGCATACAAGGATTGTATCAATTGATAGCCAGCCCCCAAGGGATCTTGCCAAGGATTTAAAAAAGCAGAGATGCGAGCGATGCGATAAGGCGCAGCCAGTATTAAGCCAATAAAACCAATCAATCCAATGCAAAGCAAACTCAGCAAATGTTTCCATCTGATTCCTGCTACATATATCAAAACAATCCCTGTACCGAGCAAGANGGCACCTGAACCAAGATCAGGCTGTAACATAATCAATCCAAAAGTAAATCCCAAAATAGCTAAGCTCGGCAAAAAACCTTTCCACAAATTGGTTAGCTGAAAGCGAGGATGAGTAAAAAGATCGGCTAAAAAGAGAACCAATGACAATTTCATAAATTCTGATGGTTGAATACTAAACGCGCCGACACCCAACCAACTTCTTGCACCATTGCGCAAGATGCCAACACCTGGAATCAGTACAAGGATTAATAAACCAATACAAAGGAAAAAAACTGGACGCGCCCACTTTTTCCAATCACTAGGATTACTGCCCGCAATCCAAAACATAAAAAAGATTCCTAGCGCAGCAAAGAGAAACTGTCGCTTTGCGAAATAAAAACTATCTTGATATTTATGAAAAGCAAATGCAGCACTTGCACTATATACCATTAATACTCCGATCGCAAGTAATAGAAATATAACCACGATAATCACGTGATCCGGTGATGTGCGTGCCTTTGACATCTCCTTTCACCTCTACCTCTTTTCGGGGAGCTATACTAAAGCTTATGCACAGCTTGTTTAAAAATGCTTCCCCTTTCCTCAAAAGAGGTATGCTGATCCCAGCTGGCACAGGCAGGAGATAACAAAACCACATCACCGGCTATTGCCTGCTCTTTGGCGATTTGGACTGCCTCTTCAACACTCGCTACTTGGAAACGATTCACGATACCTGCTTCCTTCGCACGCTTTAATAGAATCGTTGCGGATTCACCATAAGCGATTATTGCTTTGACACGCTCTTTCATCACCGGCACCATTTCTGCAAAATCGATGCCTCGATCCAATCCGCCTGCAATCCAAATCAGCGGTTGTTCAAAGGATTGGATCGCTTTGGTGGCAGCTTGGGGATTGGTTGCTTTGGAATCATTATAATAAACAACTCCATCCAATTCTCTTACATATTCCAGGCGATGTTCGACGCCTCGAAATGTTGACAAAACTTGGCGAATTGCTGTAGGACGACATCCACAGCATAACGCGATAGCGGTAGCAGCTAACGCATTTTCAAGATTAAACTCTCCTGGTAAAGCAATTTCCTGAATGGGCATTATCACTTGTTCAGACTCATGGATTCCCTTTGATACAATATGCTCATCGCGCACAAAAACTCCTTGTTCCACTTCTTGCGTTCGACTAAACCAAATGACCTTTGACTGTACAGACTCAGCCATTTTTCGGCATAATTCTGAATCGCGATTTAAGATTGCAAAATCAGCAGCGGTTTGGTTTTGAAAAAGTTTAGCTTTCGACTGCCAATAATCATCCATCGTNTGGTGATAATCCAAATGAGCAGGATATACATTTAAACATGCGGCAACATTTGGATGAAACTGATTGATTCCTTTTAGTTGGAAGCTGCTTAATTCCGCAACTAACCACTGATCTGCTTCCAACTGCAGCACAACTTCAGAAAGTGCTGTACCTATATTGCCTGCAACAAATACAGGTTGTTCGTCTGCTGCTAGCATTTTACCCACTAAGGTTGTTGTCGTTGTTTTTCCATTGGAACCCGTAATTCCAACTATTTTGGTTTTAGTCAACTGCCCAGCAACTTCAACTTCAGTAATCACCGGAATCTCTTTGCTGATGGCTTGTTGAATTGGTTCAATTTGATATGGAATTCCTGGATTTTTGATGACAACATCAATCTCATCCGTAATCAAATCACTGGGATGATAACCACAGATGACCGGAATGCCTAACTCTTCCAACTCATGCGCTTCGGGACAATCAGTTAACGGCTTCTTATCATTAACGATCACCTTTGCCCCAAGTTGATGCAAACACTTGGCAACCGCAACACCACTCCGAGCCAAGCCAATTACCACCACACGTCGGTTCTTCCACGCTGTCAATGAATAAACACCTCCAGCGCGACTCCGATACAAGCCAGAATAAAGCCCACAACCCAGAAGGTGGCGACAACGCGCCATTCGGACCAACCGCTTAGCTCAAAATGATGATGCAAAGGACTCATGCGGAATACACGTCTTTTCCGAATTTTAAAAGACAAAACCTGAATCATTACTGATAATGCCTCAACGACAAAAATGCCACCAATTATAATCAACAAGAGTTCGGTTTTCGTGATCACTGCTAATGCAGCCAGGCCTCCACCTAAAGCAAGCGAACCGGTATCTCCCATAAAGACTTTTGCTGGATGTGCATTAAAGACCAAAAAACCGAGCAATGCTCCTACCACCGAAATGGAGAATATAGCAACGGTGTAGTTACTCTGCACCATCCCAATGACCGCATACGCACCATATGCGACTGCTGCGGTTCCTGCCAAAAGGCCATCCAATCCATCTGTCAAATTGACAGCATTGGAAAAACCAATCAATAGCAACAACAGAAGTGGAAAGTACAGCCAATTCAATTCCAACACAAAATCGGTCCCTGGGATTGAAACACTGGAAATATACTTGTCCGGTTGGTAGACACGCACCTCCATCAAAACCCAGAATAACACAATACCAATAAAAAGCTGCCCAAATAACTTCTGATTCACGGTTAAACCTAAACTTCGCTTCATCACAATCTTTATGTAATCATCCAAAAAACCAATTATTCCATAACCCAGCGTTGCAAATAACAAGAAAAACAAGTCAGAGTTAATCGCAAACTTCTTATGATTGAGTAATACAAAACTGCTAAACGGTAGCGCAGTTAGCAAAATGGCAATTAAGATGATCGTTCCACCCATGGTGGGCGTTCCTGCTTTTTTGAGATGTGCTTCAGGTCCATCTTCACGAATGCTCTGACCAAATTTCAACCGTCTTAACATGGGGATAATCATAGGACCGAGTAGTACCCCTATGCCAAAAGCAACTGCTAATGGTATGAGAATAATGCGAATATCAATATTGCCCATTGTTCTCTGTTTACGCTCCCTTATATTAATTTCTGTACCACCTGATCCAGGTGCATTGCTCTTGAAGCTTTGACTAATAAGGATACTCCCTGGTTTCCTTCTTTCGCTAAGTGTTCCGATGCCTCATCATGTGAATCGAAGTGCTGGATTTGACAGTGTGTATTTTGCTTTGCAGCCATTGCTCCATCCGCAATCCATTTTCCTCTTTTCCCAATGGTATACAGACGATCAACTTGCTTCTCCATCGCATAAGCACCAATTTCCCGATGATACTTCTCTTCTTGCTCGCCTAATTCATAAACATCACCTAACAAAGCCCATTTTTCCAATTGTGGTTCTAACTCCTGATGCAAATCAAGTGCTGCTCGTACAGAGGTTGGACTTGCGTTATATGCATCATTGATAATCAACATCCCATTCTGCGCTTGCTGAATTTGAAGTCTCATACCTGTGATTTCTGCATTGGCAAGCCCTCGTTGAATTTCTTCGTCAGTTAGCTCAAAAAAGCGTCCTACTTCAATCGCAAAAAGTGCATTTAATACATTGTGCCGTCCAAGGATCGGCAATTGAAAACGAGTACGTTTTTCTTTGGTATAAAATTGAATGCTTTGCAGTCCCTGAAGTTCAATGTCCAATGGATACTGGTCATTCTCTTTTGGNTCAAAACCAACTTTTACCAATTGCTGATTTGCCATCACGGTCTTTTCCCGTAGCAATGGTTCATCACCATTTATTATCAAGAAACCATTTCCATTGATCCCGTCACGAATTTCTAACTTTGCTTCGGCAATCTCTTCACGGGATTTGAAAAAGGCAAGATGAGATTCACCAATATTTGTAATGACGGCTGCATCTGGTCGTGTTAACTTTGAGAGTTGTGAGATTTCTCCCTTATGATTCATGCCCATCTCTACAACTCCAACCTCTGTTTTTTCTGACATAGCCAATAGTGTTAATGGAACGCCAATGTGATTATTCAGATTGCCTTCTGTTTTGCCTACATCATATTTAACGGATAAAACGGAAGCGATCAGATCCTTGGTCGTTGTTTTGCCATTGCTTCCCGTGACACCAATCATCGGTATACCCAGCTCCTGCCGATAACGACTGGCTAACTGTTGTAAAGCGGCTAAAGGATCTTTCACCAATATCAAAGGAATTGGAATCTGTTCTGGTAGGGAAATTCCTTCCTGCCACAACGAAGCCGCTATCCCTTTTTGGATGGCCTGTGGAAGAAATTGATGGCCATCAAATTTCTCGCCCTTCAAAGGAACGAACAGCGAACCGGGTGTAGCTTTTCGCGAATCCGTCGTGACCCCCTGGATCAGTCGATATGGATCAACGGGTGAACCAACCAATTTCCCTTCCGTTGTCTTTGCAATCCAATCGCATGTTCGTACGATCAACTCTTCCCCTCCTTTCTCCTTAAGAAGGAGCGTGCAACTTCCCGATCATCAAAAGGGTAGCGAACGCCTTGAATTTCCTGATACGTTTCGTGGCCTTTGCCTGCAATTAAAATCACATCATCAGGTTCTGCTTGTTCAATTGCATATTGGATAGCATCTTTTCGATCCACTCGAATTTCATAATGGTGTTCCGTCAAACCCTCTATCATATCTTCGATAATATCTTCGGGTTTTTCTGAACGCGGATTATCCGATGTAATCACCACAAGATCACTATACTGTTCTGCAATTCTAGCCATTTTCGGTCGTTTCTTTTTGTCCCGATCTCCGCCACACCCAACGACACATATAATACGTTTTTTTGCAAACTCCTGAATGGTGATTAATGCATTTTTCAAACTATCAGGTGTATGCGAATAGTCAACAAGACAAGTAATGGGGAGATCACTCTCCACAAGTTCTAAGCGACCATCCACTCCCGAAACACTCTCAAGTCCTTCACGGATTTGCGTCAGTGTGCAGCCACAACCCAAGGCTACAGCAGCCGCTGCCAAAGCGTTATATACATTAAATTTTCCTAGCAACTGCAGCTGAACCTCAATTGAGCCTTTGAATGTATGTAATAAAAAAGAGGTACTTTGTGCCGTAACACGAATCTTCTCTGCTCTTACCATCGCCTCCTGATCACAACCATACGTAATCAGCTGAGCAGAAGTGATGTTCGCATAATATGAACTAGCCGGATCATCCACATTGAGAACCGCAATCTTTCTTCGCTGATCACCGTAAGCATTACCTAATTGAGCAAACAACAGTCCCTTGGCTTCACGATATTGCTCCATCGTTTGATGATAATCGAGATGATCTTGGGTAAGGTTGGTAAAGACCGCAATATCAAAATCAATGCCACGAGTGCGTCCTAAGTCAAGGGCATGCGATGATACTTCCATCGCGACACAGTGTAAACCACGCTCTCGGATCATATGAAATGTTTTTTGAAGCTCAATGCTCTCTGGTGTTGTATTGGTCGTTGTATATGTATCATTCGCAATCTTGATCCCCGTCGTACCAATGATCGCTGTTGGTTGCCCCGCAACAGCTAAAATGCGCTCAATCAAATGAGTCGTTGTGGTTTTGCCATTGGTTCCGGTTACACCGATCAACTTTAATTCATGTGATGGATCACCATAAAATTTTGCAGCAATAAGCGATAACGCGCGCTGCGTATCTGGGACAAGAACCGTTGGTAGAGAAGCTGAAACCTTTTTCTGAACGAGCAAGGCCGCAGCACCTTTCTCAATGGCTTGCTGAATAAAATCATGACCATCTACTGTAAATCCAACTCGCGCTACAAATAAATCTCCTGGTTTTACCTTACGCGAATCAATTTGAATGCCTGTAATTTCGGTGTCCATATCTCCCTTCTCTTGTTTCACCAATAATGGTTCGATCAGTGCGGATAATTTCAAAATTCCCCCACCTCTTATTTTTCAAATCAAANAAAAGAGTGAATAAATACGGTNAATGCCAGGATCCTCCTGGCAAAATGATGCACACTAACCTATTTTAATCTGCTTTTGGTTTTTTGTCACTCAAATAAAGTCGAATTACCATTCCCTTTTTTATTTTTTGGCCAGGTTTTGGGATTTGATTAATTACAAATTTTCCTTTTCCGAATGTTTTTATTGGTTCAGTATATAGACTATTTCTGATCTTATCAATTTCTTGCCCAATGAAGTTCGGAGTGGAAACCAAAGATGGTTCTAACGGTTCCTCTTTCGGCTCAATCTGCTTGCTCCGTTTCTTCACACCCATATATCGCAAACTATCCTCAATAATATTGCCAGCAATGGGCGCGGCCACAATTCCACCAAACTGAATTCCTTTTGGATTATCAATAGCGACATAAACGATGATCTCAGGATGATCGGCAGGTGCAAAACCAATAAAGGAGACAATGTGATTATTGGCCATATAGCGACCATCGGGACCTACTTTCTGGGCTGTTCCTGTTTTGCCACCAACGCGATACCCATCGACAAAAGCTTTTCTACCTGTTCCCTTAGCAACAACACTTTCCAATGCGTGCCGGATCTGTTTCGAAGTTTCAGCAGATATGACCCGTCGCTTTACAACTGGATGATTTTCTTCTATAACTTTTCCGGTTTTGGGATCAAGCCAAGCCTTGGCCAAATATGGTTTCAATAGCTTTCCACCATTAATTGCTGCTGACACAGCCATCACTTGCTGGATGGGGGTCACGGACACCCCCTGCCCAAAGGCGGTTGTTGCTAGTTCAACTGGTCCTACTCGATCTAAGCGAAATAATATCCCTTTGGCTTCTCCGTTGAGATCAATACCGGTTTTTTGACCAAAGCCAAACTTTCGTATGTATGAAAAGAGCTTTTCTTTTCCTAAACGTTGCCCCAATTGCACAAAACCCGGGTTGCACGAATTTTCGACCACCTGTAAATAGTTCTGACTTCCATGCCCTCCGCTTTTCCAACAACGAAGTCTGGCTNCACCAACCATCACATAACCCGGATCATAAAAGGATTCGTTAAATTGTAGTTTCTTTTCTTCAATTGCAGCTGCCAAAGTAATAATCTTAAAGGTTGATCCAGGTTCATATGTTTTCCAAATGGGTAGGTTTTGATTGTAGATCTTTGGCGATACATTCTTGTATTGATCCGGTTCAAAGGTCGGCCGTGAAGATAATCCTAGTATCTCACCCGTCTGTGGATTCATGGCAATGGCTAATGCGTTTTCCGGTTGAAACTGTGCCATTGCCTGGTCCAATTCTCTTTCAATAATCGCTTGGATATTGCGGTCGATGGTCAAAATAACATGTTGACCGTCTTGAGGTGGTCGAAAGCGTTCCACACCTCCCGGCAACCTCTCACCACGCGCATTTGCGCCAAAAGAAACATAACCAGGTACACCTTTTAACCGCTGTTGATAAACCAGTTCCAACCCAGCAAGTCCCTGGTTATCAATCCCCGTAAATCCTAACACATGTGCAGCCAAACTCCGATAAGGATAATAGCGTTTGCTGTCTTCTGCTACAAACACACCTGGTAAACGCAATCCTTGAATCTGTTTGGCCTTTTCTTCAGAAATCTTCCTTCCTTCTGGCGTTATCCGAACAATCAATTGTTTTTTTGTGATTTGTTGATAGATTTTCTCCTCTGATGCTTGCAAAATCAACGATAGTTCTTTGGCCGTTTTGGCAGGATTCCGAACCTGCGCTGGGATCACCATCACGGATGGAGAACTAATATTATATGCTAATTTTTGCCGATTGCGATCCAAAATTTCGCCTCGCTTCGGTTCAAATGGAATATTTCGTTCCCATAACTCCGCCGCTCGGCTACTCAACCAGCTTCCCTGAATCAATTGGACAAAAGCCAATCGTCCAAATAATACCAAAAACAACAGCATAGCTATCAAAAAAAAGAGATAAATTCTCCTCTTTAAAACGGACCGATAAACACCCACGCATCGATCACCCTCCTTAAGACAAGCATATTCGTAAAAATAAAAAAAATGAGCCTTCTGTTTGGGAAACTCAGCTCATTTTTTTATTTCAGAAATTGTAAATCCCGTTGATCGCGTTTATTCACTTTTTGAATCTGCAGCGTCTTTTTCATAACTTTTTTGGCTAGAGGAGCTGCAACCGTACCGCCTGAGACATTCCCTGTTGAGCTACTGGGCTCATCCAAAGCAATATAAACCACTACTTCCGGGTTTTCTGTTGGTGCAAAGCCAATAAATGAAACTACATATTTATTGGCAAGATATCCCTTACCATTTGGATTTGGTTTTTGTGCAGTGCCTGTTTTTCCTGCCACATGATAACCAGGCAAATCAGCGTTTGTACCTGTTCCTTTTTTCACAACATCTCTTAATAGCTCACGCACTCTCTTTGAAGTAGAAGCAGAAATAATTCGCTTCCCTTTCGGTTTGATTACTTTTTCACGCTTTTTGGTCTCTGGATTCCAAACTTCTTTTAACACATGAGGCTTGTAGAGAATGCCACCATTGGCAATGGCACATACGGCTGCCACCTGTTGAATCGGTGTCACCGAAATTCCTTGGCCAAAAGAGACAGCAGCAAGTTCAGTCGGATACAAAGTGCCTTTAAAATAGTAACCTCTTCCTTCAGCAGGTAGATCAATGCCCGTTTTTTTGCCGAACCGTTTGGTTACATCACCAAAGCCAAACCGATTGATATATGAAACAAGCTTTTTTTGCCCCAGCATTTGCCCTAACCGAACAAATGCAACATTGCTTGATAATTCAACGCCTTCACGATATGTAATTTTCCCCCAGCCATTCACATTCCAATCGCGTATAATCTGATCCTCAACCTGTATCTTTCCGGATTGGAACACAGCATCGGGTTGAAAAATTCCTTCTTCAATTGCAGCAGCGAGGGTGATAATTTTAAATGTTGAACCCGGCTCAAACTGACTCTGAATGGCAATATTGCGTCCATTTGTTTTGCTATCGTAAGTCTTGGACGGATCATTGGGATCAAACGTTGGTCGATTGACAAGAGCCAAAATCTCACCGGTTTTGGGATCGGCAACAATCGCCGTCCCTCCTTTGGCTTTATATACCTTCATTGCCTCTTCCAGCTCTTTCTCCACCTGCTTCTGAATTTTTAAATCAATGGTCAACACGAGATCTTTTCCATTTACAGGTGGGCTAAACTTTTGCGGTTCATCATCGACCATGATTCCATCTTTCGTCTTTTTATAGACCTTATTTCCGGTTTTTCCTCTTAAGAGACGATCATAATAGGCTTCAACGCCTCCAACCGGATAATCTTCACTATTGAGAAAACCGATTACATGTGCAGCCAATTTCCCCATATAGGCTCTTTTCTTTGTTGGAAAAGCATAAATTCCGTCCAATGCATCATCTTGCTGTTTCTTCTTTTTGATCTGATCAAATACTGACTTTGGATACTTATACTTTCCTGGAAAGCGCAACTCGATTGATTTACGCCCTTTTTTCAGTTCACTCGTTAATTTTTGTTCGATTTGCTCCTTCGGTACTTCTAAAATTGGTGCTAACACTTCTGCTGTCTTCTTCGGATTCTTCACCTGCTTCAATTCAACCCCAAAAACGTATGCTTCAATTTCCCAAGCTAATTTGTGTTTTTTGGTTCTTTCATAGATTGACCCTCTTTTTGGCGCTAAGATTTTATTCACAATCCAGTTTTTCTGTGCCTCTGTATTTAACTCGCTGGATGCTACCGTTTGTAACCAAAACAACCGGAAAATCAAAATAACCAAACAAAAGGTAATCACCATACCAACCAAAAACGTTCTTTCTTTGCTTCTTCGAGTCCGTGATGAAGCCATAGTTCACACTGCTACTTCAAAACATAGAAAATGCCTATACAAAGAATAATGCGACCATGTTGTAGATTTATGGCNAGATCCNCCAAAATCCTGTTAACATGTCATAATTCCTTGTATAAGCAATCTTGTAAACCCATTCTGTTGTTGGCTCTATGTTTCTGGTAACAGCTCTCCACCTCCCTCTTACTTCAATGTTCAAGATGCGGGTTACATTATGGGCGAATGGAGGGGATCACTTTGGTTGATTTCTGCTGAAGGCCATTCTCTTCAGCAAATTTCCGAATGCGCTCAACACTTTTTAATTTCTCTCTTTCCGATTCCAATTGAAGATTGACCTCTTTCGTTTTTTCAATCTTTGTTTCCGTTTCCCGAATCATCGCATTGAGTTCCATGACTTTGGCATAGCGAGTCAGAATAATGGAGGCTAAAAAGACACACAGGATCACACTTACCAAATAGAGCAGCTTTTCGGCGATTGGTAAGCCTGTTTTGGTAACTCGTCGAGGTCTTCGCTCAATCTCTTGCCAATCCCTCGACTTGCGTGAAGGAAAAACAAGTGCCACATTTCCTTGATTCTCTCTCAATATGGAAACCTCCTTACGCTACCATCTCTAAACTCCTAACACTTCTCAATCACTCGTAATTTTGCCGACCGTGCTCTGCGATTTCGAGCAATCTCCTCTTTTGATGGGACAATTGGCTTTTTTGTAATCAATCGAAGCAGTGGTTTTCGATTGCAAACACAAACGGGGAATTCCGGAGGACAAATACAACCTTTGGCTTGTTCGCGAAAAAACCGCTTGCAGATCCGATCTTCTAATGAATGAAAGGTGATCACGCACATACGTCCCCGCTGCTTCAAGACNTTTAATGCATCTTGTAGCGCTTGTTGCAAAGCATTCAATTCATCATTCACAGCAATTCGAATGGCTTGAAACGAACGACGTGCAGGGTGAGAGCCAGATCTTCTAGCTGAGGCAGGAATGGACTGTTTGATAATCTCAACCAATTGTAATGTTGTCTGGATTGGCTGTTGTTTACGTGCAAGCACAATTTGATGTGCAATTCTTTTCGCAAATCGCTCTTCACCATATTGGAGCAAAATGTTAGCGATGTCCTCTTCTGACCATTTGTTTACTAAATCATAAGCGGAAAAGGGCTGTGATAGGTCCATGCGCATATCCAATCGGGCATTCTTGTTGTAACTAAACCCTCGTTCGCCATGATCAAATTGTGGAGACGAAACACCAAGATCAAAGAGGATTCCATCCACACTTTTGATTTGAAGTTCATGCAACACTTGCTTGAGACGCTTAAAATTGGTTTTGACCAAGTAAACTCGACAGTGTGCTGACTGAAGACGTTTTCGTGCAACTTCGATCGCTTCATGATCCTGATCCAAACCAACAAGAATCCCGTTTGGAGACAACTTTTCGGTAATCAGCTGACTATGCCCAGCGCCGCCAATTGTACAATCAACATAGATTCCTTCAGGCTGAACGTGAAGAAATTCCACCGTTTCTTCTTTTAATACAGTCTCATGTACAAACAACCTCTACAACTCCAAATCAACTAAACTTTCAGCAATTTTTGTAAAGGCTTCCTCCGATGCTGAAGCATATTCTTGCCACAATTCCTTGCTCCAGATCTCAATGCGAGATGAAACGCCAATAATCACACAATCTTTTTTTAGTGCAGCAAACTGACGTAAATTGCTTGGAATTCGAATGCGGCCTTGCTTATCAAATTCAACTTCATTTGCTCCCGAGAAGAAAAAGCGAGTAAAGGCGCGAGCATCAGCCTTGGTAAAGGGAAGTGATCTTAATTTTTGTTCTAACTGCATCCATTCAGATTTTGGATATGCAAACAGACACTGATCCAGTCCACGGGTGAGAATCAGCGAGGAACCAAGTTCATTGCGAAATTTGGTTGGAATAATGATACGTCCTTTGTTATCAAGCGTATGCTGGTATTCACCCATGAACACCCCCACATTCCTCCCCTTTTTTACCACCTCTCACCACTTTTCACCACAATGGTAATTATACCACATGCCCACAAAAAAATCCTGCATCGATGCAGGATTCTCCAAACAGTTCCTTTTTTAGATATTTTTATAATTTCCAACTCTCCTGGTATTTCTGCTGTTCTGCTGTCATCTCATCAATATGAATTCCCAATGACTCCAAATGATACCGAGCGACTTGTTCATCGATCTGATAAGGTACATCGATCACCTGTTGGCCGATTTTCTTGTAATTTTCATTAATATAGAGAAGACACAATGCTTGTAAACCAAACGTCATATCCATAATTTCAATTGGATGACCATCTCCCGCGGCCAAATTGACAAGTCTTCCATCAGCCAGCAAATAAAGACGACGTCCATCTTCCATTACATATTCGGTGATATTTTTGCGAACAACTTGGCTTGAAGTCGACTGTGCTTTGAGATCTTCTTTATTGATTTCGATATCAAAGTGACCAGCATTGGCCAAAATCGCCCCATCTTTCATAAAGGGATAATGTGCGCCATTGATAACATTCTTATTTCCGGTTACCGTCACAAAAATATCACCATACTTCGCCGCTTCCGCAATTGGCATCACTGAAAAGCCATCCATATGTGCCTCAGCAGCATTGATCGCATCCACTTCCGTCACGATCACACGTGCACCCAATCCTTTCGCTCGCAATGCAACACCTCGACCACACCAACCATAGCCAACGACTACGACTGTCTTTCCTGCTACAACAAGGTTTGTGGTCCGGTTGATGCCGTCCCAAACTGACTGTCCCGTTCCATAACGATTATCAAATAAGAANTTTGAAAATGCTTCATTTACTGCAACCATCGGGAAACGCAACTCTCCACTTTTTTCAAGCGCACGCAAACGTAAAATGCCAGTTGTCGTTTCTTCACATCCACCCTTGACATTCCGCATCAAGTCTGGCCGCTCTGAATGCAATAAACTGACCAAGTCGCCTCCATCGTCAATGATTAAATCAGGCATGCTTTCAAGGGATAGTGTTAAATAATATTTAAATTCATCCGGTTCTGGATTATACTTTGCATATACTGTAATTCCTTCTTCCGATGCTAACGCTGCNCANATATCGTCTTGCGTTGATAGAGGGTTGCTTCCACAAATGGTCACCTCTGCACCCGCATCACGAATCAACTCAGCCAAACAAGCAGTTTTTGCCTCCAAATGTAAACAAATGGTTACTTTCTTTCCNAACAGGGGCTTTTCCACTGTCANTTTTTCACGCAATCGATTGAGGACGGGCATATGCTCTCTTGCCCAATTCATCTTTAACCGCCCCTGTGAGGCTAGGTTAATGTCTTGAATAATACTTTTATTAGCATTCATACTACTTTTTCCCTCCTTGAGAAAAAAAACAGCCAATCAAACCACAAAACATTTGAATCCTGTCAATAACAAATGTTCCAAGCAATTTCTTTTCTTATCTTACTCGATCCGCCTCAAAATGGAAAGTAGTCAGATATACACCAGCTGATGAGGAACTTGCATTAATAACTGCGACTCATGGACAAGGCGACTTAACCACGTCAACCCATGTTCATTCCATATTTGAATCAAATTGTAGACGCGCTCTTGCGGCTTCTTTAGAGGTAAGACCCGAACGACCAACTCATTCATCCTTCGCAACTCTGTTTGATACTTCTCTGCTATCGCTCGCCTCACATAGCGATGTAAGTAGTCAATCTGTTCGTTGATCTTGGTTCGATTCTTCGCGCCCATCTCGCGAAGTTTGAGTTCCAACTGTTCCTCCAACTGATGGACAAGTTTCTGATGCAATTGATCAATTTCTGCCTTTGTTTGTTGAAAGAGTTGATCCACATCAACGGTCACCTGTTGATTTAACCACTGGTTCTTTTTCTCTTCAAACGCAAAGAATAGATCTTCAATGGTCAAATTGAAATGACTCGCTCTTTTAACAGCAGTTTGATCAACAAGTGTAATTTGTGCTCTTGGGTAGACGATCGGCATTTGCAAACCCATTTCCACAAAAGCCCTTCTCAACAATGCCCAATATGAAATTTCCGTCGGCCCCCCAACAAAAGCCAAAGTTGGAAATAAGTACTCCTGCATAAGCGGGCGCGTCAACACATTGTTACTCAATTGCTCAGGTTTCTCCGCTGCAAGCTCGAGCAGTTCGTCCGTTGTCCATCGATGTACGCCATCGCGCGTTAACCATTTGTCCTGCAGATGAAATAACGGATATCGTTCTCCGTCCACTTTGATAAATAGATGTGCATGATTTTTTTCTACCTTCACGGGTACATGAAATTGATGCTGAACACACTCCTGTTGTGCTGTCAAGATCACTCTCTGTAATGAACGATTTTGTTTAACCAACTTGGAAAAAAATGAACCTTCCAACTGCCGCAATTCCTGATGATCGGAATCAATACAAATGAGTCCCCATTGTGCAAACAATCGCTGCATCATTTGTAAAAAGTGCTGTCCCCATGTCGTTGCAGAATTGGTCACATCCTTACAAAGCTGGATCCATTCCCGTTTATAAGGTGAATCCGGCAATTGATCACTTACATCTTCCAACCAATTCTGCATCTTTTCCTGATCAAGAGGCAGACTTGAAACGGGCATTCGATTAATAGTAGTCGAAAATGGATGGTCAAATGTAAGCTTTTGCATCCTNCCTGTAAAATTCCGAATCCAAATATGGTTTACTTCTTCAAAGTCATGGTCTTCCCCTGCTATCCAAAAAACAGGTATCACCGGAACGCCCAAGCGTCTCTCCTCTCGTTGCGCTAATTGAATAATTGTGATCGCTTTATATATTGTATAGAGCGGTCCCGTTAATAGCCCTGCTTGTTGTCCTCCAATTACCACACAACTTCTCTGATCCTCAAAACGTTGCAAATTCCTTTCAATTTGAGGGTGTAGTCTCTGCTGACCATATTGTTTGCGAATGACATTAATCAGCTTCTTTCTTGGAAACGGTTCATCTCTCTTCTCCTGCAAAAAACGATAACGATGACGAAAACTCTCTCCAATCCACGGATTGTAAGCAAAATGCACTGATACAGAACTTGTGTCAAAATGCTGATAAAAATCTTTGATCAATGAGCTCTCCCATGGTAAGTGTAAATCTTTGATATACATTTTTTACCCTCTCTTATGAAATGTACGTACAAATACTAGCATAATCTAGTTCACATTTCAGCATTGAGCAATTGTTCGTGTATAATGAGAGTTGAAGATTCTCGGATACGAAAGAGGGATTATTCAATGGATATAAAAGTAGAAAAGTTAAAAATTAATTACAAAACGCTAGAGGAGTTTCAGAAGTTCAGTGAATATGGTCTCCCAGAGCTCTCCATGTTAGAAGAACTGGAGAACAATATGGTTGAAAATCTGATCGATTCTCCATTCTATGGAATCTATCGCGATGGCAACCTTGTTGCCCGGATCAGCTTATATCGCATCAATGCAAAATACGATCGCTATTTTCGACCCTCACAGGATTATTATGAATTATTTAAACTGGAAGTTCTACCCCATTATCGAAACCAAGGGCTTGGAACAGCATTAATTGAGTATTGCAAAAGCTTAGGTCTGCCGATCAAAACCAATGCCCGAAATCGTTCGGATGGGTTTTGGCTAAAAATGGGTTTTCGTCCTGTCCGCTATAATCCTATTCGAGATCGCGGAGAAAGCCCCTATGTATGGCTGCCTAAAGGAATCGCTCTCCGCGATGATGACCAATAAAAAAAGCCTTTTCGTAGCAAAGGCTTACAAGAAGAGCACAATCGTTTTTCCTGCTTGTTATGCTCTTGGACCATTCACGAATTGGGAGTGCAAAGAGAGTTTGTATCGGAACCGTATATTTTGTTCCATATGACTGCAACTGGACATCCTCATTTTAGAGTTTGCTTTTCGTTTTCGTCTTTTTCGAACTCTCTTTTGCTCTCTTTATGTTGAAAGGATTGGGGATTTGTTTCGTTATCATCCTTTCCCTGAAAAGCTATTGTTCGAGCACGTTCCATAATCTGAACTAACGTCCGATAATCATCATTGACCAGTTGATAATCGGTTTTTACATGATTTAATTGACTTTTCATATGTTGATTTTCTTTTTCGAGCTCTTCAACTTCTGCTTCCCGCTTTTTTAATTCGCTTTCCAATTGTTTCTGACTGCGTTTAAGTTCTTTTAACTCCTTTTTGCATTGCTTCAGAAAACGAATCACCTGATCAATCGATTGTATTGAATCACTCGCTGTAGATGTTGATAATGCTGTGGGCGGTTTATGTCGTTTTTCTTTCATCCGTTTTTGACGCTGCTCTTTGGCTAATTCAATTGCAGCCTTATATTTTTTGCGAACGGTACTATTCCAGCGAAACCCACACGCAGCTGGAGTTCGTCCCAATTTCTCTGCCACTTCTTCAAAAGCGGATAATTGCGTTCCGCCTTCTCGAATATGTCTGAGAATCACCTCCGCTAATACCATATCATCATCAGCTGTCCACGCATCCTGTCTTTTGACTACCATTTGGACCCTCCCATCTCGTGCCGTTTTCATTATTTGTTTCTATCTATATGCAGCTGCTATAAAACATAGTATAAAAAGCTACTACCTTCATGACGGGAATCACCAATACCCCGGATCCAAATGGTGCGTTTACCAGCTTCCAAAAGTGTTCACGTTGTCTTCACTTGCAGCTGTAATATGATCACATGTATAATGAATCTGTGAAAAATCGGTATACTAACATACATACCCTTTGACGGGAAAGGAGTCATAACAGATGGACCGGATGTTTCAAGTACTCGGTTTTTGGTGTTTTGTTTTTGCATTAATGTTCTTAGCAGGAGATCTAATCATTCCTTCCATTCTCTTTTTCATACAAACTGCTTTCTTCGTTATTCTGGGCACATTGCATCTAAGAGAAAGAACTTATATGTATATCTTTGGTGGTTATATGTTGATCGCATTTTGTGGCATGGTTGGCTATGCTACCTACATCGGTTAACCGCTACCCTTTCGCCAATGCTTTTTTCTGGACCAAAACACGAAATACCTCTCCCATCCCATAGGGATGAATCAGTTGTTTGAGCTGATTTCGTTCCTTTTCTTTTTGGATGGAAAACAGCAGCTCATCTTGCAAGAGAAATTTTGTCTGCGTTCCATAAAAAAGTGTCTGCAATCCAAAGGCTTCACCCCATTCCTGCAACCAGGTAAAGTTCACATTAGCTGTGATATCCACTTCTCCTGGCTGAAGATCGGTATTTTCTACAAGCTGATGCTGTTGAAAATACCGAACCGTTCCTTCCTTTCTTAGCAACAGCTCCTCCAGTTCCCCGCCATAATCGATTGTCACCAGATATCCGACAGTTAACCAATCAGCAATCTGTTGCAACCATCTTTTCGCATCAAGATTAATCTCAAAACGTTGCCCCTCTGCCAACCGCTCTTCCACATGCGTCAGCAAAGGCAGCAGCGCTTCGTTAGAAAGCGGAACTAACGTTTCGCGCAATCGCATCTCTTTCTGATCCCAAGTGAGATGGATTTCATGCATAACACCTTCTTTCTTCTGAACACGATAAATGGGCATCGCATCAAACCATTCATTGCTATAAATGATTGCCAAAGAATAGGTTGGAATCCTGTCAAACCCTTCAACCCACTGAATCACTGGCTCGATATGCTGAGGCCGTTTTCCTTTTTCGACGATATAAAAGTCGACATTTTTAATATTCCACGCACGAAAAAAAGAGATGATCGTATTCATCAACTGACCATCTCCTGCCCCGACTTCAACCAATGCCCATCTTCCCTCATCTTGTTCCTGTGAATGCAGTTGCAAAAAATACCGAGCTAGCATCTGCCCAAATAGACTGCCCACTTGTGCATTGGTAAAAAAATCGCCCTGCTTGCCAAATCGAATCTTATCTTGGCAATAGTATCCCCAAAGGGGATGGTACAAACATAACTCCATAAAACGATAAAAGGAGATTGACGTTGTGGGACTTTGCTCAATCTCAGCTCGGATAATTTCTAATAACCGATTCTGCCGCAATTTTTTTCCTCTTTCACGATCATTTCCATCTGTCATGGTTCCAGCTCCCCTCTCCAAGCCAACATTCCACCTTCAAGGTTATATACTTCTTGAAATCCTTTTGCCGCAAGAACTTTGGCCGCAAATAAACTTCTCTTACCACTGCGACAAATGATTAAGATCTTTTTGGTCCGCAAATGTGCCAACTCCTGATAACGTGCTTCAATTTGATCATGCGGAATATGCTTGGTGCGCGGAATATGTCCACTCTGATATTCCTTATCAGTGCGGACATCAAGCAAATAGAATTGATCCTGCTCCTCTTTGGGCAATCGACAAAAATCCCTCGCACGAATCCTTTTGATCATAATCCACACTCCTATGATGGTGGTAAAATCGCTGAAACGAGCCGTTCCAATTCCGAAAGCGCTAACGGTCCTTCCTTAATGTAAGCAATCTTCCCATCAGGAGCAATCAAATATGTACTTGGGATCGGACCGATTTGATAAAGCTCCACCACTTCTCGATCACGGTCCATCCAGATTGGAAAATCAAGTTGATATTGCTTCACAAACTGCATTGCCGTCACATCCGTTTCCGCAATATTAATTCCAATCACCTCAATCCCCTGAGCTTGATACCGCCGATAAATCTCGTTTAATGCAGGCATCTCTGTGCGACAGGGTTCACACCAACTTCCCCAAAAATTTAACACAACCCCTTTTCCTTTTAATTGCTTTAAACTCTTCGGTTCCCCCTTTAAAGTTGGGAGCTGGAAATTGGGGGCATACTCTCCTACTTGGGGCTGATCCGGTTGACCCTCATCGATCACGCGATATAGTGCAAAACCAATTAATCCGATCATGACAACAAGCAAAACAAGTCGAAGCCAATATCGTTGATTCTTATTCATCGTTATCGTTCTCCTCTTAGAAACCAGTAAATCCCCCCGTTAAACGAGTAAACCAGACAATAATGGTTGTCAACTGATCCGTATAAAGGAGGATGCCAAACAAAACCAACATCGCTCCGCCAATCTTCATAACCCAATCTGAATAGCGCAAGAGCCACTTTGTACGTCCAATAAACAGGGCCATAAGAATGAAAGGAATGGCAAAACCTACGATATAGGCAGTAATATAAAGAAATGCAATCTCAGGATGAATTGCAGCTAACGCTAAGATGGAAGCTAAAATCGGACCAAGACAGGGCGTCCAACCAGCTGCAAAACCAATGCCAATCAATACGGACGAAACATAACTTACTCCTTTTCGAGAGAAATTCCATTTTTTCTCCTTTAATAAAACTTTGGGCTGAAAGATCCCCAGTAGAAAAAGCCCCATCGCAATGATGAAAATGCCACCCATCATGCGAATAAAATCTTTATAATCAACAAACAGCCGACTTAAAGTGCTCACAGTAAATCCGAGTGAATAAAAAATGATGGAAAAACCGAGTAAGAAAAAAAGCGTATGGAGCAATGTAAGTGAGCGAACCTTGCGCGATGGAGCATCTTTCAATTGTGCCACCGAAATACCAGTAATATAGGAAAGATAGGAGGGATATAACGGTAAACAACATGGTGAAATAAATGATAAAACACCTGCGCCAAAAGCCAACCAAATGGTAACTTGTTCCACACTCTGTCCCTCCTTTAATGATCCACAAGCTGCTCCATTAGCTGTTGTACTTCCTTCTCTCGGATGGATCCAATCCGCTTATAGACGATTCGGCCATGAGGATCAATGGCCAACGTCACCGGAATTCCAACCAGTTTGTATTTACCAAATGTTATATTCGTACTTTTCCGATCCAATACAACTGGAAATGTGTATTGATTCTTCTTCAGAAAACGGATAATATCCTCTTCGCTTCGCTCAGTACTTGTGGCATTCACCATCATGAAATTGACTTGATTTTTATACTTCTTATAAGCAGCCTCAATGTAAGGTAATTCCGATTGGCAAGGGCCACACCAAGTTGCCCAAAAATTGATAAATGTAGGTTTCTGATTGGTTGCATACAACTCTTTCGGTTTGCCATTTAAGTCAGGTAAGCGAAAATTGGGAGCACAAGAGCCAACTTGTAAATTTCCACCTTTGTCTTTTTGTTCATGACATGCTTTCGTCGTTGTCTGCTGATCGGTTTGATCCGTCAAGGTGAGCGTCGAGATAATCGCTACGATAACTAATAAACACAAGAGCAAAAAGCTAATGAGATTTCTCCCCCGCATGGTGTTCTCCACTCCTCCTCTTTCAACTCACAGTCAAATCAACACTGCGAGGGGCTCCTTACTGTAAAAACGGATTGGAAATCTTCTCTCTGCCAATGGTCGTTTCCGAACCATGTCCCGGGAACACTCTCGTTTTTTCCGGCTGATTTAAAAAATGCGTTCGAAGCGTTGCTTGCAACTGTTGATAATCTCCACCAGGTAAATCCGTCCGACCAATGGAACCCGCAAACAAAACATCGCCGCTAAACATTCCAACTTGGTGCTGATATGTTACGCTGCCTGGGCTATGACCAGGAGTATGGATCACCTGAAAGGTTTCACCAAAAAAAGAGAGTGTTTCTCCACCTTTCAACAGAATATCAGCTGGCTTACATGAAACAGGTGAATGTTCCAACCATAGAGCTGAACCATTTTTACTTGGGTCCACAAGCCAATCCTGCTCCAGTTGATGAACATATACAGGTGCGTTGGATAATGCACGAATTTGATCCAGACCCGCAATATGGTCAAAATGAGCATGAGTGAGCAAGATGGCTTCAATCTCCAATTCAAGCTGCTCCAGTCTTGCTAACAAGGAATGTGGCTGTTCGCCAGGATCAATCACAACGCCTTTATGATGTTCTGGGTCATATAATAAATACGCATTGGTGCTTAAACTCCCCAGCGTAAAGGTTTCAATTTTTATTTCCATCACCCTCTTTGCATAACGATTCCTCAATTCGGTCACTCTATACATAAAAGACCTGATATACAGGAAAGGGGGAAAATCATGCCTCATTGGATGCGGCGTTTACTAACTCTGCTTTGCTCGTTACTCATCGTGTCCATTCCACTTGGTTGCCAAACCAACAATCAAGCGAAAACGGACGAAGTCACACCCAACACTCCTCAAAAGATCAGCTATCAACAAACAGAACAACTCAGGCGAAACCAACCCGTTACACCAAGAATGAACCGAACAGCCAAACGCTTGGCAAACATTGCTGCTCGCGTCCCTGGTGTAAGCCGTGCAGTCGCGATCGTCGTTGGGCCCTACACGATTGTTGGCATAGATGTAAACAAAAAGTTGGATCGTGGTCGTGTGGGAACCATTAAATATTCGGTTGCACAAGCACTGAAAAAAGATCCACGAGGAAAAAATGCACTGGTAACAGCCGATGTTGATATTGTACAACGACTTCGTGAGATCAACCGCGATTTGATGAATGGGAAACCGATTGCAGGGATTCTGGATGAATTAGCAGAGATTGCCAGCCGGATCGCGCCACAACCTTCCAATGTCCGATAAACTTTCTTCGCAAACTGTTGGCAAATATGTCAGCAGTTTGTTTATCTTTGCGCTTAACTTTGTTAGTATAAGTGTAATCATATCGGATTTTTGAAATAGAAAGTAGGCACGGGTATGAAACTTGTTTGTATTCTTTGTGATCAATCTTATCAACCCACACCACAGCAAGTGAAAAAGGTAAAAAAATTCCCCCAACTGATCCAGATTTGTCCAGACTGCTCAGCCCGCATCACTCAAAAGGTATTGAAGCGAATGAAACGAGCAAAAAAAGATACACGGAAAGCGAATCACTCAAAGGATTGACGATACTTTGGCTCTGACAAAATATCTTGCAATAGCTTCTCAGCAAACTCCCGTGGAAATTTCATTGTCCTCACTTTCGGATCATCTTGCAGTTGATACTCGACATGATAAAAACCTTCAACCAATTTTTTGGAGATTGAAATAACTTGATGATCCTTCCGCAACATCTCCTCAAAAAATAACACCGTATCTTTCGCAGCGCGATCACTCGGTCTCGCTTCCCGAACAATCTCGATCTGCAACCAATTAAAAATGGCATCATCTCGTCTCATTGGATTCCCTCTCTTTTCCTTTTTTTGTCAACCACAAACGAAGCCGTGTCACAATAATGAACCCAACGGCAATCAAAAGAGAAGGAATGATCGGAAAACCTAAAATATGAAAGATTAATAATAGATAACTCCCAATCGCTAATGCTACGTACACCATCAAATTTTTTAAGAGTGGCAAGGGTTGTGCAAATGTCGTTTGATAGATCACACCTGAAAACAGTAAGATGATCAGATAATCCACCCAAACTGGAAATTGATCCAACCATTGTCTCATGCAGAATTCCCCTCTTTTAAACTCCGTAGTAGCTGAATTTCTTCTCCATACTCTCGTTCATGCTTTACAGGCGTTTCCAAAATAAATGGGAGACCTTCAAAAGCCGGCGATTGCAAAAAGCGAGCCAATGCCGCTTGACCAATTTCCCCATACCCAATCTTTTCATGTCGATCTTTTCGGCTGCGAAATGCCGTTTTACTATCATTAAAATGAACGACTTCCAAATGGTTGAGATAACCCGTTTGCTTCATGGTCGTCACCAAATCTGTGAACGTATCATCCGACCAGATCCCTGCAGCAAAGCCATGACATGTATCAAAACAAAAGCCAATATGTTCCTTTACTTGGGTGGCTTCACGAATTGCAACCAGCTCTTCAAGCGTATAGCCAATCTCACTTCCTTGTCCCGCTGTATTCTCAAGCAACAATTTGGCTGAACCTTGATAGCCTTCTAGAATTGCATTTAACGTTTCAATCATTCTCTCTTTTCCCGTGGCTTCACCTTGGCCAACATGTTTCCCACAATGAACAACTGCTCCCACTGCACCATATGCATTCGCAATTTGTAAATCTTCACGAATGGATCGAATGGTCAATTGGTGCAAATCTTCTTTTGGTGTTGATAAATTGGTAATATAGGGTGTATGCGTAACAAGGGTTAAATCTTGTTGTTGACAAAATGAAACACCCTTTCGGGCATCCTCATAATCCAACTTCTTTTGCCGCAGTGAACGAGGATTTTTGGTAAAGACTTGAAAAGAGCTTGCGCCCAACTCATAAGCTACCTTTGCTGCATGGGCAAAGCCTTTCGAAACACTGATATGGCATCCAAATTTCATCTTGATCCTCCCAAATAAACAACAAAATCCAAGCCTTCCTCAACGGAGCTAGCGCTTTCATCATATCATTTGCTTCTTGCTTATACAATGTTTCTTTGATGACGTTTTCCTAACAGTTTCAACACAAAAAAAAAA
>JGI1652J44930_10000185_pt1 | contig 24781 bp, 23 predicted proteins | sample NewIslsDNAsample_FD_44930 | JGI IMG/M metagenome (IMG submission 44930)
GATTTGTCCGTCGTTGATGACAAAAATTTCATCGGACATCGCCAAAGCCTCTTCCTGGTCATGCGTGACAAATACAAAGGTTTTTCCGAGGCGCTGCTGCAGTTCCCTGAGTTCATACTGCATTTCATAGCGCAATTTTAAGTCAAGGGCGGATAAAGGTTCATCCAGCAAAATGACTTCCGGATCATTGACAATGGCCCGGGCGATGGCAACCCGTTGGCGCTGCCCTCCTGACATTTCGGAAATTTCGCGGTATTCAAACCCTTCCAGGTTGACGAATTTCAGCGCTTCCATCACGCGCTCCCGGATTTCTTTTTCTTTCATTTTTTTTATGCGCAAGCCGAACGCCACATTTTCAAAGACATTCAAATGCGGAAACAGCGCATAGTCTTGGAACACTGTGTTTACTTGTCTTTGATGCGGCGGCACGTTATTGATTTTTTTTCCATTAAAATATACATTGCCGCTGGATGGCTCTGTAAAACCGGCAATGATTCGCAGAATTGTGGTTTTTCCACAGCCGGACGGTCCAAGCAGCGTATAAAATTTTCCCTTTTCCAGTTCAAAGTTGATATTTTTTAGTACGACTGTTCCATCATCATAGGATTTTGAAACATTTTCAAATACAATAATTGGGGTACTCATAGCCAAGCCTCCTATTCTCTATAAGTAAGATTCAGTTGCTACGAGAAGTATCCGGGATTCGCCGTCATTGGCATTAAAAATTTGGTGGTTGTTTGTAGCCTCATAATAGACGGAGTTTCCTTCAACGGCATAAAATTCTTCTTCCCCCAACACAACCCGAATCCGTCCCTTTAGTACATAAATAAAGGTTTCTGCAGGAGAAGGTTCAAATTGCTTATACTCTCCGCCTTTTTGAAATGTGATGATCACGGGTTCCATTTCTTTGTCGTTGGAAGCGGGAATCAACCATTTGATTTCATATTTTTTCTCATCATCCAAATAAGAGGTCTGGTCTTCCTCGGCGTAAACGATTTTTTGTTCTTCAAAGTCATCATCAAAAAATTCTTTCGGAGTGGACCCCAATACTTCCAGGATCGTAAAAAGGGTGTCAATGGAAGGGGAATTTAAGTCTCTCTCCAGCTGGGAAATGTACCCTTTCGTCAAATCTGTTCTCTCTCCCAATTCCTCCTGTGTCAATCCTTTTTTTATTCGCAATGCTTTTATCTTCTTTCCAATCTGCATATAGAAATACTCCTCTGAATATCGAGTGTTGATTTGGATTTAACTTCACTGTATTAAAGTTTACTTATACAAAACTTTTGGTTTACAATCACAGTTTATGATTATACAAGATTTTAAAGGGAATGCAACAAATTTTATCGAAATGTCATTTTCTCCTCCGCTTAATTTTGCATTTAGTATGATGGAATTTGTTAAATTTATAAAATCATAAAAATTTGGAAAAGATTTGAGGCGGAACTGGAGATATTTGTCGTTTGTTTCTAGTATGATGAAATGGGAAGAGTATGGAGCAAAAAAACACATATCATTAAAACCAAAAAGTAGGAAAAATTGGGGGAATCTTATATGTCAGAACGCTTAGTGGGCAAGCGGGCTCCGTTCTTTGAAATGGATGCCGTGATGCCTGATAAGACATTTGGAAAAGTTTCTTTGGAAGAAATCATGAAGGAAGGGAAATGGACGATTCTATTTTTCTATCCGATGGATTTTACGTTTGTTTGCCCTACTGAAATAACGGCAATCAGCGACCGCTATGACGAGTTTCAAGACTTGGATGCGGAAGTCATAGGCGTTTCAACGGATTCCATTTACAGCCATTTAGCCTGGATCAACACGGAAAGGACGAAAAACGGCATTGGCCAAATCAATTATCCGTTGGCTTCAGACATAAGCCACAAAGTTTCGCGTGAGTACGGGGTGTTGATTGAAGAAAAAGGGGTGGCGCTCCGGGGATTATTTATCATCAGTCCGCTTGGGGAAATTCAATATGAGGTCGTGCATCACAATAATGTGGGACGCGATGTGGATGAAGTGCTGCGCGTTTTGCAGGCCCTTCAGACAGGGGGGGTATGTCCGGCGAACTGGCGCCCTGGCCAATCTACTTTATGATTTTGTACAAGGAGGAAATGGGATGAAATTGCGATCACCATTACCGGAACTGGATGGTGCAACGGCGTGGATCAATGGTCAGGTGACAAAGAAAGATTTGTTGGGAGAGAAACCGGTTTTGATTCATTTTTGGTCGGTCAGCTGCCATTTATGCAAAGAAAGTATACCGGATTTGAATCAATTCCTGAAGAAATATAAAGATCAATTGAATGTAGTGGCCGTGCATATTCCCCGGTCGGAAGAAGATATGGATCTGGATAACGTTAAACGTACCGCGGAGGCATTAAACATGACGCAACCGATTTTTGTGGACCATGAGTTCGTTTTATCCGACCTGTTCGAAAATGAATATGTGCCATCCTATTATGTGTTTGACCGGTCCGGCCTTTTGCGGCATTATCAGGCCGGAGGAAAAGGGATCAAAATGCTGGAACAGCGGGTGGAACGGATATTATGAATGCCTGGCACTTTAAAGTGCCAGGCATTCATGTCATCGCGCGGTTGACGAAGCGGTTGATGTTGGATACTGCTCCAATGACCAGCAATATATCTCCCAATAAGATTTTCTCATCAGCTCTCGGGGAAATGATAATGTCCTCCCCCCGTTTGATACCGATGATGTTGATTCCATATTTTGCGCGAATATCCAAATCTTTAATGGAATAGCCTGCAATCCGTTCGTTTGACTTAATTTCCATAATGGAATATTCATCCGACAGTTCCAGATAGTCCAAAACGTTTGTGGACATCATGTTGTTGGCGATGCGGATTCCCATATCCCGTTCCGGATGGACGATGAAATCCGCTCCGATTTTATGCAGGACTTTCNCGTGATAATCGTTCTGGGCTTTCACTGTAAGTTTGGGAATGCCCAACTCCTTTAAGATGAGCGTAGCCAATATGCTTGCTTGAATGTCATCGCCGATGGCCACGATGACATGTTCAAAATTCTGCAAGCCGAGAGACTTAAGAGCATCTTCATCCGTTGCATCTGCTATGACCGCTTGTGTAGCAATTTTTGCATAATCTTCCACCCGTTCCGGATCGGAATCGATGGCCATGACGTCCGCCCCCAGCCGGACCAACTCTTCGACAATACTTCCACCGAAACGGCCCAGTCCAATTACTACGAATTCTTTTCTCATAATGCCCCTCCGTACGTTTATGGATGACATTATTTTAACCCACTTAATGGATTTCCACAAATGGAGGGGAAGCCCTGTCTGAGGAAACCGTTTAAGGCAACGGTCCGAATCCGCTTATGGTCTGCCAGGCAGCGTCAGGTTTAGCTAATTTTACTTTCATGGAAATTTGGGGTGTATCAGCGAATGCAAAAAGGGACGGTCCAGAACATTTTCCTTTTTGGACCGTCCCTGTGTTTATACTTCCATAATGATTGGCAAAATCATAGGCCGACGTTTTGTTTTTTCAAATAAATATGGAACCAAAATTTCAGTAATTTCATTTTTTAATTCTGACCATTGGGTTTTTTCCCGAATTTTTTTTGCCAAATGATCAGAAATCATTTTTTGTGCTTCGCTAAGCAACGTAGCCGATTCGCGCATATAAACAAAGCCTCTGGAAATAATATCCGGACCTGCCACGATTTTTTGCTGTTTCATATCTACACTGACGACAACGATCACCAATCCTTCTTCGGAAAGAATGCGGCGATCGCGCAATACGATATTGCCAATGTCGCCAATTCCGCTTCCATCGATGTAGACATCACCGGATGGTACACGTCCTGCAACGTAAGCTTCATTCGGGCTTAATGCAAGCACGTCACCATTTTCCATCACAAACGTATTCTCGGCAGGAACATCGCAGTCAATGGCAAGTTTTGTATGCATTTTCAACATGCGATATTCACCGTGAATAGGCATGAAAAATTTCGGTTTCATGAGACGAATCATTAATTTCTGTTCTTCCTGGGAACCGTGACCGGACGTATGGATATTGTTGATGGAGCCATGAATGACCTCCGCACCCGCACGGTATAATAGGTCAATAATTTTATTGACGCTTATGGTATTTCCGGGAATTGGAGAAGATGAGAATACGACCGTATCGCCAGGCTGAATCTGAATTTGGCGGTGAGTGCCGTTGGCGATCCGGGACAAAGCGGCCATAGGCTCACCTTGGGAACCCGTACATAAAATCAGCACTTCATTCGCCGGCAAACGATTGATGGTCTGTGCGTCAACAAATGTTTCTTTTGGCGCGTTGATGTATCCTAATTCCCGGCCAATCGAAATGGCGTTGTCCATAGAGCGTCCGAAAACGGCGATTTTTCTTCCGTATTGGACCGCAGCATCCGTCACCTGTTGAAGACGGTGAATATTGGAAGCGAACGTTGCGAAAATGATGCGTCCTTCCACTTTGCGGAAAATGTCGTGGATGCTTTCGCCAACTTTCCGTTCCGACATCGTAAAGTTGGGAACTTCAGCGTTTGTGCTGTCCGACAATAAGCAAAGCACTCCATCCCGGCCGATTTCGGCCATTTTCGTCAAATTTGCGGGTTCGCCTACCGGAGTAAAGTCAAATTTGAAGTCGCCGGTATGAACGATATTTCCAGGAGGCGTTTTTACGACAATTCCGTATGCATCCGGAATACTGTGGGTTGTCCTGAAGAAGGTTACAGACGTTTTTCGGAATTTGATGACGTCGTCTTCTTTAATTTCAATCAACTTTGCTTGTCGAAGTAATCCGTGTTCTTCCAATTTGTTCCGCAAAAGCCCGATCGCAAGCTTTCCACCGTACACCGGAACATTTACTTTCCGCAGCAGATATGGTACTCCGCCAATGTGGTCTTCATGGCCGTGGGTGATGAATAATCCTTTAATTTTATCGGCATTCCGAACTAAGTAAGTGTAGTCAGGAATTACGTAATCGATTCCTAAAAGATCGTCTTCAGGAAACTTGATGCCCGCATCGATGATGATGATTTCGTCTTGAAACTGTACACAGTACGTATTCTTACCGATTTCGCCCAGTCCGCCGAGAGCAAAAACGGCAGTTTGGTCATTCTTCACAAACTTCATAAAGTTTACGCATTCTCCAAACGGAAATTCGGGCTATTTTTTTCATATTCTAAATAATTGCCCTCTAATAATTGAATGTATTCAATCAAAATGTGGCGGTCCTTTAAATATTCGCGGACTTCTCGTTCAGAATTGGCTTCCAGGTACAGGCTTTTTGTGTTTTCGCGAATTGGCACTTCATCTGGATTTTCTTGATAATACACTTTGTAAATCATTTTTTCTCTCCTTCTAACCGTACATTTTCTGCATTTATTATTTTTCCACTTTTTACGAATATAATCAATTAATTTATATATTATAACGCAAATGATTTTCTCAGGATCACCATTTGCGTGAAGTGGCGGTTTTTTGATTGTAAAATACATATTGATAAATGGAATATTTCCTGATAGGCAAATGCATTTTCTTTTATATTATCATGGGAATCTTTTAAAATAAAGAAAAGCCCTTCATTTCCGGAAGGGCTCAAGCGATGGATTTTTTGCCGAGGATGCCATTAAGACGTCTCAAAAGTTTCTTTTTGAGTCTTTTTAACATGGCACATCACTCCTTATTAAAAGTATAAAGTAGAATGATATATATGTAAAGTATTTTTCATTTACATATAAATATGCATTGGAAGGGTAAGTGGGGATGAAGAAAGTACTGTTTTTTGACGTGGATGGCACGCTGTACAACAGCAAGAAACAACTGCCTCCGTCTGCGAAGGAAGCGATTTTCAAGGCTAAACGGAACGGCTATGAGGTTGCGATCGCCACAGGTCGGGCACCGTTTATGATTCAGCCGATTTTAAAAGAATTGGAGATTGATACATTTGTCACTTTTAACGGGCAATATGTGGTTTATAAAAATGAAGTAATTTTTACGGATAGTGTTCCGAAAGAAGATTTATCCAAAATTCTTGAATTCGGTTCAGAGCGCAATCATCCTGCCGTATTTATCGATGATCGGAAAATGATTGCGACGGCTCCCGGGAACAAGAAAATTGAAGAAAGTTTAAAGTCGTTGCGCTATCCTTATCCGAAGATCAATCCGCATTTTTATAAAGACAATGCGGTATACCAAACTTTGATTTTTATGGAAGAAAATGAAGAAACCATTTATCACCAGACATTTTCCAATGTGAAATTCGTCCGCTGGCACCCGTATTCCTGCGACATTCTTCCAAAAAACGGCTCAAAGGCAAGAGGGATTCAGAAAGTATTGGAAAAAATGGATGTCCCTATTGAAAATGCGATTGCCTTTGGCGACGGTTTGAACGATATTGAAATGCTCCAGGCGGCAGGCATCGGTGTTGCGATGGGAAATGCCAAAGAGCAGGTCAAAGAAGTGGCGGATGTTGTCGGCGGCCACGTAGATGACGATGGATTGGCAAAAGTGATGAAACAATTGGACATTATTTAATCTATGAATATGCATCCTATCCTTTTTTGACCCGGTGTTTGTCATGAAGAATTAACATTTCTTAACTTTTCTCCGGTTCCGATTCTCTTATCCTATTAAAAATTAAAACCCCGGTGGCACTGCATTTTTAAGCAAGTGCCATCGGGGTTTTTATTCTTGCTTTTCCGTTTCCAAAGGAAAAGCATTCGGAATAGGGGCGAAAGGATCTTCTTTATTGATATGGTCGTAAAACATGACGCCATTTAAATGGTCCAGTTCGTGTTGGAAACAGATGGCCGGCAGACCTTTTAGGCGCATTTTTCTCTCTTCGCCGTCAACTGTATAAAATTTTACAGTGATTCTTGCGTAGCGCGGCACATAGCCTGGCACGTTCCGGTCTACCGATAAGCAGCCTTCCCCTTGAGGCAAGTAGGTTTTTTCGGCGGAATGGCTGACGATTTTCGGGTTGATGGCGACAAAGCTTAACAGTTCGCCATTTTCATCTTCCAAATGCATGGCAAACATTCTTTTCAGGCAATTTACCTGGTTTGCCGCCAGTCCGATTCCAGAGCGCAATCCGTATTTTTCTGCAATTTCCGGATCTTGGCTATTTTTTAAAAACTGCAGCATGTCTTCTGCAAGTTTACGTTCTTCATCCGTTAGCGGGAATTTCATTTCTTCTGCCCGTGTTCTCAAAGCAGGATGTCCTTCCCGGACAATGTCTTTCATTAAAATCATTTTTTACTCCCTTTCAACTTCTCTATCAATTAAAGTTTTCCAATATAAAAATATCACATGTCATTTTCTTTTTCTAACTAAAAGTATCATTGAATATTATGCGTCATCTATAGGGGATAATGTATTCGGATATGGAAATTATTTTGCGAACATAATATGAANATTTTGATTAAAATATTAACTGTTATAATACAATTAGTTTTTGTGTTATAACAGGTTTTGTATTGTTTCTTCCTGAGTGAGTCAGAATAATTGTGATTTTTAAAGAAAAAACAATAATTGACCGATTTGTGACAGTGGTATATACTGTAATTAACCATAGGTTGTATCAGTTTTGAGAACGTTTAAATTAATACAGATAAAGGAGAGTTGTTTTATGAGCGGGAAAGTTTTTGATCCAAAAGGCGTGTTGGAAGAAGTAGAAAGCAAATTTGAAATGTTTCAGATATTGAACGAAGACGGGGAAATCGTCAACGAAGAATATGATCCGAAATTATCGGATGAAGATTTGGTGGAACTGATGTCCCGCATGGTTTATACAAGAATTTTGGACCAGCGCTGCATCTCCCTTAACCGGCAGGGGCGCCTCGGGTTTTATGCCCCGACTGCGGGGCAGGAAGCTTCTCAATTAGCTTCCCACTTTGCATTGGAAAAAGACGATTGGATTTTGCCGGGCTACAGAGATATTCCTCAAATCATTTGGCATGGATTGCCGTTATGGAAAGCATTCTTATTCAGCCGCGGTCATTTTGTAGGGAACCAGATTCCGGAAGGATTAAATATCGTACCTCCTCAAATCATTATCGGCGCCCAATACATTCAAACGGCAGGGGTTGCATTGGGCATCAAGAAACGGGGAGGAAAAAATGTCGCTGTGACATATACAGGAGACGGCGGTTCATCCCAGGGCGATTTCTATGAAGGGATCAACTTTGCGGGAGCCTTTAAGGTACCAGCCATTTTCTTCATTCAAAATAACCAATATGCAATCTCCACACCGCGTGAAATTCAAACGGCCGCCAAAACTCTTGCGCAAAAAGGTTTGGCGGCGGGCATCCCGTGTGTGCAAGTCGATGGAATGGATCCGTTGGCGGTTTATGTGGCGACAAAAAATGCCCGGGAGCGCGCGGTGGTCGGCGAAGGGCCGACATTGATCGAAACCGTGTGCTACCGATTCGGTCCTCATACAATGTCCGGGGACGATCCGACGCGTTATCGTACCGAAGATATTGACAATGAATGGGCAAAGAAAGACCCGATTGTGCGTTTCCGCAAATATCTGGAAGGCAAAGGGCTCTGGTCTGAAGAAAAAGAGACGGAAGTCATTGAAAGAGCGAAAAGCGATATAAAAGAAGCCATTAAGAAGGCGGATGAAGTTCCAAAACAAAAAGTGACGGATTTGATTTCCATCATGCATGAGGAGCTGCCTTTCAATTTGCAGGAGCAATATGAAATTTATAAAGCGAAGGAGCTGAAATAACCTATGGCACAAATGACGATGATACAGGCGATAACAGATGCGTTAAGAATAGAATTGAAAAATGATGAAAATGTATTGGTGTTCGGGGAAGACGTCGGCGTCAACGGCGGGGTGTTCCGGGCAACGGAAGGNTTGCAAAANGAATTTGGCGTCGACCGGGTATTCGATACTCCGCTTGCCGAATCCGGAATCGGAGGTCTTGCGATTGGACTGGCTTTGCAAGGATTTCGTCCGGTGCCGGAAATACAATTCTTCGGGTTCGTCTATGAAGTGATGGATTCCATCAGCGGCCAAATGGCCCGTTACCGTTATCGCACAGGCGGTACGTTCAATATGCCGATTACAATCCGTTCTCCATTTGGAGGCGGAGTGCATACTCCTGAAATGCACTCTGATAGTTTGGAAGGTTTGATGGCCCAACAACCTGGATTGAAAGTGGTCATTCCTTCGACTCCTTACGATGCAAAAGGATTATTGATTTCAGCAATCCGCGACAATGATCCGGTCATCTTTTTGGAGCATCTAAAACTCTATCGATCTTTCCGTCAGGAAGTGCCGGAGGGTGAATATACAATTCCGATCGGGAAAGCGGATGTAAAACGGGAAGGTAAAGATTTATCGATTTTTGCGTATGGGCTCATGGTGCATGAAAGTCTAAGAGCGGCAGAAGAATTGGAGAAAGAAGGATACTCGGTGGAAGTGGTGGATCTCCGCACAGTGCAGCCGCTTGATATAGAAACGATCATAGCTTCTGTCGAAAAAACGAATCGGGCAATCGTCGTCCAGGAAGCTCAAAAACAGGCTGGAATTGCGGCAAATGTCGTGGCGGAAATTATGGAAAGAGCCGTGTTAAGCCTGGAAGCTCCTGTGCTCCGGGTAGCGGCGCCGGATACGGTTTATCCGTTCCCGCAAGCTGAAAATGTTTGGTTGCCGAATTACAAAGACATTATCGAAACAGCGAAAAAAGTTTTAACATTCTAATCGGTGAAAGGGTGAACATAATGGCGTTTGAATTTCGTATGCCGGATATCGGCGAAGGGATCCACGAAGGCGAAATCGTGAAATGGTTCGTAAAACCGGGAGATGAGGTAAAAGAGGACGATATCTTATGTGAAATACAAAATGATAAAGCGGTTGTGGAAATCCCTTCCCCTGTCAACGGGAAAGTAGAAGAGATTTTGGTTGAAGAAGGAAATGTCGCGGTCGTCGGGGATGTGCTCATCCGGTTCGATGCCCCTGGTTATGAAAACATGCAGTTCAAAGGCGACGCGCACGTGGAAGAGGAAACGAAAAAAACGGAAGCGCAAGTCCAACGGGCGGCCGAAGACGGAAAGGTGGACGTTGTCAAAGAGGAAGCGGTTCGGACAGCGAAAGAAGTGGTTCCTCAATCGGCGAAAGAAGAGGTGGCCACCCGGGTCAAAGCAATGCCTTCTGTCCGCAAGTTTGCGCGGGAACACGGCGTCGACATCCGGCTGGTTGAAGGCAGCGGCAAAAATGGACGCATTTTAAAAGAAGATATTATTCGTTATATCGAAGGCAAACAGAAAGCCCAGGAGGTTNCGGAAGTTTCCGCTGAGAAGCAAGAAGTGGCGGCAGCGCCACAAGTTCCGGTATTGGAAGGGGAATTCCCTGAAACAAGAGAGAAAATTTCTGGAATCCGCAAAGCGATTGCAAAAGCGATGGTTCATTCCAAACATACAGCTCCTCATGTAACATTGATGGACGAAGTGGATGTAACCAAACTTGTTGCGCACCGCAAAAAGTTCAAGGACATTGCGGCGGAAAAAGGAATCAAGTTGACGTATTTGCCTTACGTCGTAAAAGCGCTGGTGGCGATGTTGAGGGAATTTCCGGAATTCAACCGTTCTTTTGATGACGAGACGCAAGAAATTATTCAAAAACATTACTATAATGTAGGAATTGCTGCAGATACTGAAAGGGGACTCCTTGTTCCGGTAATCAAACATGCCGATAAAAAATCCATTTTTGCGCTTGCGAAAGAAATAAACGAACTTGCAACAAAAGCCCGGGAAGGAAAATTGGCTCCAAATGAAATGAAAGGCGGATCGATGTCCATTACTAATATAGGGTCTGCGGGAGGCCAATGGTTTACTCCGGTGATTAATCATCCAGAAATAGCAATTTTAGGACTTGGAAGAATTTCAGAAAAGCCTATAATAAAAGAAGGTGAAATTATAGCAGCACCTATGTTAGCATTATCATTGAGCTTTGATCATCGTTTGATCGATGGGGCATTGGCTCAAAATGCATTAAATTATTTAAAACGACTAATCAGTGATCCAGAACTTTTATTAATGGAGGCGTAACAGATGGTAGTAGGAGATTTTCCAATCGAAATCGACACACTTGTAGTTGGAGCAGGTCCGGGCGGGTATGTTGCGGCAATTCGCGCGGCGCAAACCGGGCAAAAAGTAACGGTTGTGGAAAAAAATGAAGTGGGCGGCGTATGCCTGAACGTCGGATGTATCCCTTCCAAAGCGTTAATTTCCGTCGCACATCGCTATGAACAGGCGAAACATTCAGAAGATATGGGTGTCATCGCTTCTGATGTAAAACTTGATTTTTCAAAAGTGCAAGCGTTCAAAGACAGTGTTGTGAAAAAATTGACAGGCGGGGTAGCCGGACTATTAAAAGGAAATAAAATCGACGTTGTCAAAGGGGAAGCATATTTCGTTGACGCCAATACGGTCCGCGTCGTGAATGGCGATCAGGCCCAAACATACAAATTTAAAAACGCCATTCTTGCGACTGGTTCCCGTCCTGTGGAAATTCCGGCGTTCAAATATTCTGACCGCGTATTGAACTCCACTGGCGCATTGAATTTAAAAGAATTGCCTAAAAAATTGGTTGTCATCGGCGGCGGATACATCGGTACGGAATTGGGCACTGCCTACGCAACATTCGGTACGGAAGTTGTCATCTTGGAAGGCGCAAGCGATATCTTGGCCGGATTTGAAAAACAAATGACGCAAATCGTGAAAAAAGGCCTCAAGAAAAAAGGCGTGACAATCGAAGTGAACGCTCTTGCCAAAGGCGTGGAAGAAACTGAAAACGGGGTCATTGTCACTTACGAAGTAAACGGCGAAGAAAAGAAAGTTGAAGCGGATTATGTGCTTGTAACAGTTGGACGCAGACCGAACACAGATGAACTTGGTCTTGAACAAATCGGCATCGAGTTCGCTGAAAGAGGACTTATCAAAGTGGACAAACAATGCCGCACTAACATTCCAAACATTTATGCGATTGGCGACATCGTTCCTGGTCCGCAACTTGCCCACAAAGCTTCCTATGAAGGAAAAGTGGCTGCTGAAGCGATTGCAGGACATAAATCCGTTGTGGACTACTTGGCGATTCCGGCTGTATGCTTCACAGATCCGGAAATGGCTTCTGTCGGATATACAGAGGAACAGGCGAAAGCCGAAGGAATCGATGTGAAAGTGGCGAAGTTCCCGTTTGCGGCAAACGGCCGGGCATTGGCGCTAAATCAACCGGAAGGCTTCGTGAAACTTGTGGCGCGCAAAGAAGACGGCCTTATCATCGGTGGACAAATCGTTGGAGCGGGTGCATCCGACATGATTTCGGAAATCTGCTTGGCGATCGAAGGCGGTATGACTGCCGAAGATATCGCTCTAACAATCCATCCGCATCCAACATTAGGCGAAATCGTAATGGAAACTGCGGAAGTCCTTTTAGGAAATCCGATCCATATCATCGCAAAATAAATAAATTGGACAAAAAGGAGCAATCTGCGCGATTGCTCCTTTTTTTGTATTTATGAAACCGTTTGAAGATTCAAAACGTATTGTTTAAGGAGAAAAACAACCAATGAAAAGTCTTCAAGGTTTTCCAGGTTGGAAACAAGACCGTTCAGGATGGCCAGTCTCGGTCTTTCTTTTTTCATTTCTTCCATCAATAGAGCAATCGATTCCTCAATTAACGGCATTTCTTTATATTGGCTGTCCAATTGTTCAAGTAAAGATAAAATATACTCTTTTGATACCATTTCTTCAATATGGGCATAACTTATTGAATTCCACAGCTGTTCGGTAACAAAATGCAGTTTGCTATGTTCGGCGATTATGTTCACTTTTTCGGCAAGGCAATCGGCAAGACGCTCCAAATTATATTTTTGGGGATGCGTCGTAATAAATTCGGTATAACTGACCAATAAACCACGAACAACTAATAGTAAATCATATTTTAATTGTTCGCCCCTGTTTCCATAGGTTTGATGGATGATGGATAACAACGCTTCATGCTGAATGGCGTTAAATTCTTTTATTTTTTTAATGACNTCATTGTTCATCGGCTGGAAATTTTCGCGCATACACATGGAAATGAAGGAATAATGCTCTTCCAAAAGTTTGAAATTAAAATAAAAAAACTTTGGCAATTTTTCATCGACTGGAATGTTGTCATCCAAAATTTTGTTTTGGACAGCAATAAATTTTTTTATGAAATAATCGGTTATTTCCACCAATAAATCATCTTTTGATTTAAAACTGAGATAAAAGGCGCCTTTCGAAATCCCGCATGCTTCCGTGATATCTTGAATGGACGTCGATTCAACGCCTTTTTTCGAAAAAAGTTCAATCGCTTTTTCCATGATCATGTTTTTCTTTGACACAAAATCTCCTCCGGACATGAAAGAAATATTCCTGGTTCATTGACAGTGACCTTTTGGTCAATTATTATAATAAAATGTGACCNATTAGTCAAAAAAAGGTGGGTTCGAATTGAATGGATTAGTGAATTTCGTCATCAAAAATAAGCTGGCTGTTTGGTTGTTGGCCATCATTCTAATGGCCACTGGGATTTACTCCACTTCCCGGATGAACAAAGAGACCATTCCCGACATTTCCATACCGTATATCAGTGTCATGACCGTCTATCCGGGTGCGACACCTGAACAGGCCATGAATGATATTTCAATTCCTTTGGAAAAGGCTGTGCAAAACTTAAAGAAAGTCGTGGGCGTTTATTCAACATCCTATGCGAACATGTCCAGCGTACAGGTCGAATATGAATATGGAACGGACATGATCGACGCGGAGCGGGAGCTGCGTTCCGTTATTGATGGCATGACATTCCCGGATACGGCGGAAAAACCGACAATTGCCAGATTTACCGTAAACACCTTCCCGATATTGGCGTTGAGCGTTTCAAGCGACAAAGAAGATATCGCCGAATTGACTTCCACTGTCGAAGAGGTCATTGTGCCTAAGCTGGAAGGCATTGATGGCGTTTCTTCCGTTTCGATATCCGGCCAGCATGTGAATAAAGTCGAAATCGAATATGACGAAGGAAAAATGGCTTCATTGGGCATAACGGAAGATGATGTGAAACAAATGATCCAAGCGAGCGACTTGAAAGCTCCGCTCGGTCTATATCCGTTTGAAGACAAAGAGCAATCCGTTGTGGTGGACGGAAAATTTACAACCGTTGATGAGCTGAAAAATTTGATGATTCCGGTTACGCCTACCGCCCAACATCCGATGCCTTTTGTGACATTGGGCGATATTGCGAAAGTGGAATTGGTGGGAGAAGTTGAATCCGTTTCCCGCACGAACGGAAAAGAAGCCATCGGCATCCAGATTGTAAAGGGACAGGAAGCCAATACGGTTGAAGTGGTCAATGAAGCGAAAGATATCATCAAAGAACTGGAAGAAAAATATGACGGATTGCATATCGATGTGACCCTAGACCAGGGGGAACCGATCGAAGAATCCATTTCGACGATGCTAGGAAAGGCATTATACGGTGCCGGATTTGCGATTATCATCATCTTGTTGTTCTTAAGGGATATTAAATCGACGATCATCTCCGTGATATCTATTCCATTATCGCTGATGATCGCATTTACGATTCTGCACCAAATGGATATTACGTTGAATATTATGACCCTTGGCGCGATGACCGTCGCTATTGGACGGGTGATTGACGACTCGATTGTCGTCGTGGAAAATATCTACAGACGACTGCACCTGAAAGACGAAAAATTGAAGGGCCGCGCGTTAATCCGTTCGGCAACGATCGAAATGTTTAAGCCGATTTTGGCCTCCACGCTTGTAACGATTGCCGTTTTTGCGCCTCTTGTATTAGTGGGTGGCATGGTAGGCGAACTATTTACGCCATTCGCTTTGACAATGGCATTCGCCCTGCTGGCATCTTTGCTGGTGGCTATTACCGTCGTTCCGTCCCTTTCCCATACGCTATTTAAGAAACAATTGTACGGCGACAGGAAAGGCGGAAAAATCAAACATTCCAAACCAAGTACCTTGGCATCCTGGTATAAACGAGTATTGCGCTGGTCATTGGATCATAAAGCCATTGCATCGCTGGTTGCAATTGCCCTGCTGGTAGGAAGTTTATTCTTGATTCCGGTCATCGGGTTCAGTTTCCTATCCACTGATCAGGAAAAAGTCATGTATCTCACTTATACGCCTGAGCCTGGTGAGACACGGGAAAAAACATTGGAAAATGTAAAAGTCGTTGAAGATAAATTGCTGGCCCGCGATGATGTGGAAATCGTTCAAGTATCCATCGGAGGCAGCGGCGGAGCCATGATGGCCATGATGGGCATGATGGGAACTGACGGAGCACTGATGTATGTCATTTTTGACGATGAAACCGAAAACTTCGATGAAGTACAGGATGAAATCGTCAAATATATTGAAGGTTTAAATCAATCCGGTAAATGGGTTAACCAAAACTTCAATATGTCGTTGGCCAACAACGAATTAAGCTATACCGTTTATGGCGAAGACTTGGATAAAATCGAAAAAGTTGTTTCCGACATCGAAAGCATCATGAAAGAGTCCGGAAATTTAAAAGATGTAGATACGACACTATCAGAGCGCTATGATGAATTCACATTAAAAGTGAACCAACAAACACTGTTGCAGTATGGCTTGACAGCAGGCCAACTGGCGATGATGCTGAATCCTAATAAGCAGGATGAAGTGTTGACAACTCTCAAAAAAGACGGAACCGAAATTGATGTTGTTGTGAAACGGAATGTCAACCTGGCTCCATCCTTTGATGAATTATTGAATCAACCTGTGCCGTCCGCTACAGGCGCCCCTGTGCAACTAAAAGATATCGTCGAAGTGGAAAAAGGCACGGTTTCCAATACAATATCCCGCAGCAAGGGACAATTGTACGCGACCGTATCCGGTACGGTAACAAGTAAAGACGTAACAAAAGCCTCATCGGAAGTTGATGAAAAAATTCAAAAGCTTGAGCTTCCAAAAGGGGTTGAACTCGGGGAAGAAGGCGTTACAGCCGATATGAAAGAAGCCTTTACACAATTAGGGTTTGCGATGATCGTCGCAGTAGGTATCGTTTACTTCATCCTTGTCGTGACATTTGGTGAAGGTTTGGCTCCATTTGTCATCCTTTTCTCATTGCCGTTTACCGTAATCGGTTCGTTGGTCGGCCTTTGGATTACGGGAGAAACGATTTCCGTATCGGTGATGATGGGAATGCTCATGTTGATCGGTATTGTTGTAACGAATGCCGTTGTATTGGTGGACCGGATTATCAACATGGAACGTACCGGCATGCCGATGCGTGAGGCAATACTGGAAGCAGGTGCCACTCGCTTGCGTCCGATTTTGATGACAGCCATCGCAACAATCGGAGCATTAATTCCGCTTGCGATAGGCGCTGAAGGAACAAGCATGATTTCAAGAGACTTGGGCATTTGCGTCATCGGCGGTCTGTTCAGTTCAACCATGCTGACACTGATTGTGGTGCCGATCGTCTACGAAGTATTATCCAAAATGTTGAAAAAGAATCGTGTTGAAATTGAAGAGGACTGATTCAAAAAAAGAATTCGCCACAGCGGCGAATTCTTTTTTATTTATCTATGAAAACTTCAAATCCATCTTCAAAATTCGAATTCTTCCGATTTTTCGAAAACAAAAGATAGACAACAGTTTGTCACAAGTATAAAATAACGGATACGGGAGGTGAGTTTTGGAAAAAGATGAACTTTTTCCGTTCATGTATGAAAGTGATCCGGATTGTCGCTCAGGTTTTGCTTTTGTATATTTTTTACTACGCAGGGGTATTGATTGTGGACATCACCCACCTTCCATTGCCTGCAAGCATCATCGGAATGGTGCTTTTGTTTATTTGTTTGCATTTCAAATGGATCAAGGTGGATTATATAAAAGAGGGCGCCAATTTCTTAATCGCCTTTATGACTTTATTTTTTATCCCTCCGATTATCGGAATTATTGATTATCCACAGCTGATTTCCGTATCCGGAACTTTGCTTTTGGCATCGGTGATTATCAGTACGCTGTTTGTGCTGCTAACGACGGGCATAATTTCCCAGTGGATCGAGAAAAAAGAATTGGAGATGAAAGAAAAGAAGGAAAAGGGGGAAGCGGAGCATGCAGGCAAGTGTATCCATCATTAGTACGGTTATTATATTCTTGTTGATGAGAAAATTATATACCCGATATCCCTCTCCGTTGCTCATGCCGATTTTGACTTCAAGCATCATCATCATCAGCGGTCTGTTGCTGTTGAATATTCCTTTTGACACCTACATGAAGGGGGGGCGGTACCTTCAGCATTTGCTCGGACCCGCTGTTGTGGCGCTGGCTTACCCATTGTACAATCAATGGGATAAAGTGGTGAAATATAAATATACGATTCTATCAGGGATAGTCATCGCGATGGTAAGCGGGCTATTGAGCGTATATTCGCTGTTGGTCGTATTTAAAATCGACAAAGAATACATATTGACAGCATTGCCTAAATCGATTACCACACCTGTAGCAATGCATGTAAGCGAAACCATTGGCGGGATTCCGCCGCTGACCGCCGTATTGGTATTGATTGCAGGATTTACAGGTGCCCTTCTTGGTTCGGTGGTCTTCACCCTTGGAAAAATTGAGTCCCCGATCAGCCGGGGAATTGCGATGGGGAGCGCCAGCCACGGGGTCGGTACGGCAAAGCTGGTCGATTATGGCGAACTTGATTTGTCGATCGGTTCCCTGTCAATGGGGCTCAGTGCGGTAGCCGGTGCGATTTTCTGCCCATTATTCGTATATCTATTGATGTAAGAATCTGTGCCGATTAGGTGCGGAAACGCCGTTCAACCAGAAAACGGCCGTTTCAATAGGGTTCATTCATTGAGACCTAAACCATCTTCAAAAAGCAGCCTTTCGACGAGGTAGCTTTTTTGCCCAAGGGGGAAGTCCATTGAAAATTACCACGCTTTTCATTGATTCAATGAAAAAAGGGAATCCGATCAGGTCCGGATTCCCCTTTATTGCCGGTTGTTCCCGGTTTCTTGCATGGATATATTAAACTAATAAATCGGCTTTCTTTCTTTTATGACCCGGATCGTATTCAGGCTCGCATCTTCAGGTCCCTGCACCGGAAGCCCCGCTTCAATGTTCATTTGAATGTACCTGATATTTTCTTCCGTAATGACTTCTCCAGGAATGAAAATCGGAATGCCGGGCGGATAGACCATGATAAATTCCGCACAAATATAACCCGCTGAATCTTTAAAAGGAATCACTTCCGTGCTGGAATAAAAGGCATCCCTTGGCGTCATGGCAAGAGCGGGTATATCCGGAACATTTACTTCCGTTTCCTTTATGCATGCTTCCGAATCAAAGGCTTGGGACATGCGCTGCAACGCATTCACAAGCAAATTCACTTCTTTTTTTGTATCTCCGAACGTGATGATGCAAAGGATGTTGTAAAGGTCCGAAAGCTCGACTTCGATGTTGGCGTTTTGCCGCAGCCATTCCTCCGCCTGATGGCCCGTAATGCCCAAATCTTTTACGCTGATCAATAGCTTGGTAGGGTCCATGTCGTAGGTTGCGGATGAATGGAGCCTCTCTCTTCCCGCCACCTTCAAATGCGGAATTTTCTTGATCCGTTTTCTGGCTTCCTTTGCAAGCCGAATTGTGTTGTCGATCAATTCATGGCCATGGACGGCCAATTGTCTTCTGGCGCAATCTAGGGATGCAAGCAGCGGATATGAGGTTGATGTCGTTGTCAACATCGATAATACAGATTGCACCCGATTGACGCTCACAAGCCCTTCCCGGACGTTTAAAACGGAGCTTTGCGTCAATGATCCCCCCAGCTTATGTACGCTTGTTGCAGCCATATCTGCCCCAGCTTCCATTGCCGAGATGGGAAGTGCATCATGAAACTTCAAGTGGATTCCGTGGGCTTCATCAACGATGACCGGTATATTAGCCGAATGCGCAATATCGACAATGCGCTTCAAGTCGGCAGCAAATCCATAATATGTCGGATTGATCACAAGCAAAGCTTTCGCATCTGGGTATGTGTTGATCGCCTTTTCGACCGATTCGGCACTAATTCCGTGAGTGATTCCATATTCTTCATCCACTTCCGGATAAATGAAAATCGGAATCGCCCCGGAAAGGATGATGGCTGACATAGTGGATTTATGGACATTGCGTGGTACCAAAATTTTATCTCCTGGACCGACGACAGACATGATCATCGCCATAATAGCACCACTAGTTCCTTGTACAGAAAAAAATGTATGGTCAGCACCAAAGGCTTGCGCGGCGAGTTCTTGCGCCGCTTTGATCGCGCCCTTTGGCGAATGCAGGTCATCTAGTGGGGCAATGTTGATCAAATCGATTGATAAAACGTTGTCTCCAACGAATTCTCTGAAAGCAGGGTCCATTCCTTGCCCTTTTTTGTGTCCAGGGATATGGAATTGGATCGGATGTCTGTTTCGATGTTTGAGCAATGCGTCGAACAGAGGAGTCTCTAACTGTGACAACGCAGGTACCACCTCGCTTTTGTTATCATTTTTATAAAACAAAAAAATTATAGCATCTATGGGCTGTACTTGCTATATAAATTTAAAGGAAATTCAGGTTTTATTGAAGAACTATTTTATCAATATGATAAAAAGGAGATGGGCATGATGAATTGGGAGACAAGAATCACGAAATTGTTGGGAATACAATATCCAATCATCCAGGGAGGACTCGCCTACTTGGCCTATTCGGATTTGGCGGCAGCCGTATCAAATGCCGGGGGACTCGGGCAAATTACAGCGCTCACTTTGGAATCCCCCGAACAATTAAGGGAAGAAATCCGGAAAACAAGAGAAAAGACCGATAAACCTTTTGGAGTGAATTTTGCTTTCGGCAATTATGGCAAAGGATATGAGCCGATGGTGGAAGTGGCGATTGAAGAAAAAGTGCCGGTCATTTCCATGACCGGAGGCAATCCGGCGCCGATGTTCAAATTGCTTGAAGGAGTGGATGTGAAAAAGTTAGTATTAGTGGCGGCGCGCAGACAAGCCCAAAAAGCCGAAGAACTTGGCGCCGATGCGGTGATGGTTGTAGGGCAGGAAGGCGGCGGCCATTTGGGACGGGATGATGTCGGGACAATGGTGCTCGTTCCGCAAGTCGTGGACAGCGTGTCCATTCCGGTCATCGCTTCAGGAGGAATTGGAGATGGACGGGGCCTGATGGCTGCTCTGGCTTTGGGGGCGGAAGGAATTGAAATGGGTACCAGATTCATCGCAACGAAAGAGTGCGTCCATGCATCCCCTGCATATATTGAGGCCCTCTTAAAGAGTTCCGAAACGGATACAACGGTCATTAAGCGTTCCCTTGGCACTCCTGCCCGGGCATTGAAAACCGAGTATACCGAAAAGATTTTGCAGATTGAAAAGGAAAACCCAACATACGAAGCGTTGAAAGAATATATTAGCGGAGAGGCAAATAAACGTTTCATTTATGATGGGGATATTCAAAACGGCTTTGGCTGGGCAGGCCAAGTTGCCGGACTCATCAAAGATGTCCCGACGGTGAAAGAATTGTTTGACCGGATGATCCGGCAGGCGGAAGAAATACGCTCAAAGTGGGGAAGATAAGAAAAACTATACAAAGTGAGGTTCAGACAATGCAATATGCATATCCTATTTCTCCGGATTGGACGGCGGAGGAAATTATTACGGTCGTAAAATTTTTTGAAGGGATTGAACAGGCCTACGAAAAAGGAATCAAGAGGGAAGAGATAATTGAAAAGTATCGGCGTTTCAAAAAAATCGTTCCTTCGAAAGCGGAAGAAAAGACGCTGTTCCGCGAGTTTGAAGAGGTCAGCGGATATGCCAGCTATCCGGTAGTGAAACAGGCGAGGGAATTGAAAGACGGTGATTGGATTTCTTTTAAAACGGAATAAAGGCGAAAAAAAAAAGGAGCATATCATCATGCTCCTTTTTCTGTTCCAAAAGGAAATTTTATGATGGCGGAAAGTTGAATAGAAGTCGTCCCGAGGAAAAAAAACAAAGGAAAACTGTAATGTTTACCGCCGCTTTGAGCATATTAATTATACAACATATAGCAGGAAATAAACGATTTCCCAATGGATTAAAATAAAGGAATGAAAACAAAGAAATTCCAATAAAATTCTCAATTTCTTCCAATCATGATGTCGTAAATAGGCAGAAGAGCATCGAACGTATTTTCAGCCAATTTTAAAAACTCTTCCGAAGTTAGATTTATGCATTGTTCACGTGGAATATGACGTCCAACCAGAAATTCTCCTTTTTTGACATCCCTCAGACGAATCAGCAGCTTTTCCAATTGATGGTCCAATGCATCCCCCAAAGGAATGGCATCAGGAGAAGTATGATCGCCCGAAATAATGAAATCCCCAGGCAACTTGCGAAAAGAATCCAATGATCCCAGCAAACGTTCCGCCATGGAAGATTTTTGTGGAGCTTCATAAATAATTGCAGCAACCATGAATAAATGTTGATTTGTAAGCCCAATTTGAAAATGAGGAAGCGATTTGTATCCCCGTTTATACGGAGCAAATGCCACCCAGGAATCATTTGGCGGATTGACTGTCCTTCTTGCATGTTTGGCAATATGGGCAAAAAATTCCTCGCCGGTTTTGGCACTGAAATATCCGGCAAAATATTCGCCAAGCGCTTGAAATTTTGGACGGACGATGGATTTTAATGCATCCATTCGGCGTTCTAAACCGTCAATGGTAAAAACATCAAAATCGGCATTTGTCCACTTGACATCAACCATGAATTGTTTCCTCCTTTTTCAATCACATGTTTATTTTTCTTGGTTTTTGGGAAAAATTTTGTAACAAACAGCACTTCACCTTGAGACAAAAAATCAGAAGAAAGGAAAGTGATGGGCATGAAACAAATGATTAAAATTATCCGCAAAGTAGATATTGAAAAGCAATATGAGCGCGCTTTACGATTAGAGTTGGATTATGAATTGGCTTCTTTATATTCCGCAATGCAAGAAAATGATACAAAAGAAATGGAAAGATGCAAAAAACGTTTGAAAGAAATCCAGGATGAATTAAATGGTTTGCACGCTTATGCGTAAACAAATTCCCTTCCGTTAGAATCACTTGCTTTCCTTATTGAGCAAGTGATTTTTTTTTGAAATTTTTTTAAATCCTTATTGAATCTCCCCTTTTTCTTGCAATCTTTTTAAAAAGTATATAATAATAACAAGGAAATGAAAAAAATTAAGGATTCAAAAATATTTTGCAATTTAAAGGGGCTGGGAGCCCTTTTATAAAATTCATGTTACAATAATTATTATGGATGGGAATGCAGCTTCCTATATTTTAACTATGAAAATTCTGAATTTTGGAATAATATTATAGAATAGAAAGATTTGATTGTTCTGATAGAAGGTAGGTTTTATAAAAATGAATTTACAAAAAATACATGATTTTGCAATAAAAACAATTCTTGATGCCGGAGAACAGATCCGCGATTCTTTTTCAAAGGAATTGATTATAGAAACGAAAGCAAGTGCCAATGATCTGGTTACGAATATCGATCGGAATATAGAACAATTTTTTGTGGACAAAATAAAGAATTTGGACCCGTCCCATAAAATTTTAGGGGAAGAAGGGATGGGGGATAAAATCCGGTCATTGGATGGCCCTCTTTGGATCATCGATCCGATCGACGGCACCATGAACTTCATTAAACAAGGTCGCAATTTTATGATTTCGATCGGGTTCTTTATAGATGGGGCCGGCAAACTGGGATATTTATATGATGTCATGAGGGATGAACTCATATACGCCATCCGCGGCGAAGGAGCATTTCTTGGAAAGCAGCCTCTTGGCAAATTGCAGCCTATGACAATTGAGGAAGCGATCATTGGGATCAATTCAAGCTGGGTGATTCCGAACGGAAAAATCAATCATGAAAAAATTACGAAGCTTATTAAGACGGTGCGGGGAACCCGTTCTTATGGTTCGGCCGCGATGGAGATTGCCCTGGTGGTGACCGGAAAACTCGATGCCTATTTATCAATGAGATTGGCTCCATGGGATATCGGAGGCGGCACGGTAATCGCCCAGGAGGTTGGTGCGGCTGTTTCGAATCTGAAAGGGGAACCTGTCAATCTATTAACCCAAGATACATTCCTGATTGCGAATCCTTCCATTCATCAAGTGCTGCTGGATCAATACATTGAATTGAAAGAGGAGAAACAGCATTCCAAATAACCGGTAAGCGGTTGAAAAGCAAAAAAAAGTGCTCGGCCATCAAGTGGCGAGCACTTTCCGTTATAGCAGCCCTTTTTCACGGAATTTCTTTTTCATGTTGAATCCGATTCCAAAGACAGCCACTAGCGCAATGATGCTGGCAATGATGGAAATAATGCTTTTGATGGCAATCGCATAGCCGATTGCAATCATGGATAGCAGCGCTGCGATGGAAAATAGTGCCATAACCAATTTCGCGATATTCATTTGATGCCCCCCTTTTCGGTTCCGGATAGTAAAATGTATTTTTCAAAAAAGGACAATTTTAAGGTTCTTGTGATATAATAACACAGTTGACCTTATGAACAAAGAAATTGGAGTGGAAGTATGAAAAACTTGCGTGAAGATATTCGCAATATCGCCATTATTGCACATGTCGACCATGGCAAAACAACCTTGGTGGATCAATTATTAAAACAGTCCGGGACTTTTCGCGTAAATGAACATGTGGAAGAACGGGTAATGGATTCCAATGATATAGAGCGTGAACGCGGTATTACCATTTTAGCAAAAAATACTGCCGTTCACTATAAAGGGACAAAAATAAATATTTTGGATACTCCTGGACATGCCGATTTCGGAGGCGAAGTAGAGCGGATCATGAAAATGGTCGATGGAGTGCTGCTCGTTGTCGACGCCTTTGAAGGATGCATGCCCCAAACGCGCTTCGTTCTGAAAAAAGCGCTGGAACAAAAACTGACGCCGATTGTGGTAGTGAATAAAATCGACAAAGATTCAGCCCGCCCTTTGGAAGTGGTCGATGAAGTATTGGATCTATTCATCGAATTGGGCGCTGATGAAGAACAATTGGAGTTTCCTGTGGTTTATGCCTCAGCGGTCAATGGTACGGCAAGTCTTGATCCGGATCCGGCAAAACAGGAAAACAATATGCAATGTCTATTTGATACGATCATTGATCATATCCCTGCGCCAGTGGACAATTCGGATGAACCGTTGCAATTCCAGGTAACAATGCTTGATTACAATGAGTATGTGGGCCGGATTGGTATTGGACGCATTTTCCGGGGAACGATTCATGTAGGACAATCTGTGGCACTTATGAAATTGGACGGCTCTGTGAAACAATACCGGGTAACAAAATTGTTGGGCTACTCCGGCCTGAAACGGGAAGAAATTCAATCAGCAAGCGCGGGCGATATCGTTGCCGTTTCCGGTATGGATGATATCAATGTGGGAGAAACGGTGTGTGATATCAATCATCAGGAAGCATTGCCTCCATTGCGCATTGATGAACCTACATTGCAGATGACGTTCCTTGTGAACGATTCTCCGTTTGCGGGGCGCGAAGGGAAATTTGTGACTGCCCGCAAACTGGAAGAACGTTTAAAACAGCAATTGGAAACGGATGTTTCATTGCGGGTGGAAGATACCGATTCACCGGATGCATGGATTGTTTCCGGCAGAGGAGAGCTTCATTTATCCATCTTGA
>JGI1652J44930_10000186_pt1 | contig 24684 bp, 29 predicted proteins | sample NewIslsDNAsample_FD_44930 | JGI IMG/M metagenome (IMG submission 44930)
GCAGCTTCTTTTTGCATCAACAGCTGCGCAAGGCAAAAATTTGGCAGGCTGGATTATTTGTTGCTTTTATTAATATGGTATTGATACTGGCCATGATCTTGNTAAAAAACGGNCATTATTCGCTTTCGGAAATTGGAATGTTCNTGCTAATGGCGCTTGCTTCCGGCATTTTTTCCGCNATTTTGACGATNGGGCTATTGCCAATGTTGGAGGCGGCATTCGGGATTTTATCATCGATCAGACTAATTGAACTGTCTAACCCGAATCACCCGCTGCTTCGCAAAATTTTAATCGAAGCGCCGGGAACGTACCATCATAGCATTATGGTCGCCAATTTGGCCGAAGCTGCGTGCGAAGCGATTGGTGCGAACGGTCTGCTGGCGCGTGTCGCCTGCTATTACCATGACATCGGAAAAACGAAACGGCCGCGCTATTTTATCGAGAATCAAATCGGCGGGAATCCGCACGATCATTTATCGCCGCAGTTAAGCAAAAATATTATTCTTGCTCATGTAGCAGACGGAGTGGCAATATTAAAAAAACACCGCATGCCAAAGGAAATTATTGACATTGCCGAACAACATCACGGTACAACTTTGTTAAAATATTTTTATCATAAAGCTCTGGAACAAACGGGCTTTGTACTGGAGGAAGAATTCCGCTATCCGGGGCCGAAGCCGCAAACGAAGGAAGCGGCGATTGTTAGCATTGCGGATAGCGTGGAGGCGGCAGTGCGCTCGCTTTCTAGCCCGTCCCAGGAAAAAATCGAAAAAATTGTGCGCGCCATTATTGCTGACCGTTTGCAAGACAACCAATTGAACGAATGTGATATTACGTTAAAAGAATTAGAAATTGTCGCCCGTTCGTTTTGTGAGACGCTAAATGGTGTATTTCATTCGCGCATTGAATATCCAGAGATAAGAAAGGAAAAGGTGAAACACGCATGATTCTTCACATCGATTTTATCGACGAAACGAATGAAGTTACAGAAGAACAAATAACGATGATCGAGCGGTTGCTAAACCATGCGGCGGAAATTGAAGGCGTCCCTCAAGGGGCAGAAGTGAGCGTTTCCTTTGTCGACAATGAACGAATCCGCATCATCAACCGCGACTACCGTGGAAAAGACCAGCCAACCGATGTGATTTCCTTCGCGCTTGAGGAAAAAGGAGAAGGAGAGATTGAAATTATCGGCGCCGATATTCCGCCATTACTTGGCGACATTATTATTTCTATTCCAAAGGCAAAAGAACAGGCCGAAGAATACGGGCATTCGTTCATGCGCGANCTCGGTTTTTTGGCGGTGCACGGCTTTTTGCATCTGTTAGGTTACGATCACCAAACGGAGGAAGAAGAGAAAACGATGTTTTCTAAGCAAGAAGAGATTTTAAAGCAATTNGGATTAAGGAGATAGCTATGAATTGGCAGAAGGAAAAAAAACGGTTTGCTTGCGCATGGGCAGGAATGAGGACCGCAATTAAAGAAGAGGAGCATCTGCGCGTTCATATCGCCCTAGCTGTTGTTGCCATTGCTGCTGCTGCTGTCGTTCGTATTTCTAAATGGGAATGGCTTATTCTTTTGCTGACCGTCGGGAGCGTGATTACGTTAGAGCTTATCAACACGGCGATCGAGCGTGTTGTCAATTTGGTGACAACCGACTTCCATCCGTTGGCAAAAGCGGCAAAAGATATTGCGGCGGCCGCTGTTTTGTTCGCCGCCATCGTTGCAGTGGCCATTGGAATCATCATCTTTCTGCCATATATGATAGATAAGTAGGAAAATTCTAATTTTTCTGTTACATTTTCATGACGAGAGATGAAATTTATAAAGATTTTTTGTAAAATAAAAGAAGAGGTACATTGCCTTCCAAGCCGAGAAAGGAAGAGAAACNTTGAAAAAGAATGAACTCATCGAAGAAGCAAAAAAAGCACGAGAATATGCCTACGTTCCGTATTCGAAATTTAAAGTTGGCGCCGCTTTATTAACCAAAGACGGAAAAGTGTACCGCGGCTGCAATATTGAAAACGCTGCTTACAGCATGTGCAATTGTGCGGAACGAACGGCGCTTTTTAAGGCGTATTCGGAAGGGGACACGGAATTTGCCGCCCTTGCGGTGATTGCCGATACACCCTGGCCGGTATCCCCTTGTGGCGCCTGCCGTCAAGTTATTTTCGAGCTATGTCCAAGCGATATGAAAGTAATATTGGCAAATTTAAACGGTGATATAATGGAACTAACAGTGGGAGAACTATTACCAAAAGCTTTTTCAGCGGAGGATATCCATGAATAAGGAAGGATATAAATCAGGATTCGTAGCAATTGTCGGTAGACCAAACGTTGGAAAATCTACGTTTTTAAACCGTGTCATTGGCCAAAAAATCGCTATTATGAGCGATAAGCCGCAAACGACGCGAAATAAAATTCAAGGTGTTTACACGACAGAAGATGCACAAATTATTTTTATTGATACGCCAGGAGTGCATAAGCCAAAACATAAGCTTGGCGACTTTATGATGAAGGTGGCGCTGAACGCGTTAAGGGAAGTCGATCTTATTTTGTTTATGGTTAACGTCGAAGAAGGATTTGGACGCGGCGATGCATTTATTATTGAACGGCTGAAAGAGGTAAACACTCCGGTGTTTCTAGTCATGAACAAAATTGATAAAGTCCATCCGGATGATTTGTTGCCGCTTATCGATCAATATAAAGATCTTTATCCATTTGCTGAAATCGTTCCGATTTCCGCATTGCAAGGAAATAATGTGGAAAATTTGATCGAGCAAATTAAAAAATATTTGCCGGAAGGCCCACAATATTATCCGCCTGACCAAATCACCGATCATCCGGAACAGTTTATTATCGCGGAGTTGATTCGTGAGAAAGCGCTTCACTTAACGCGTGAGGAAGTTCCGCATTCTATTGCTGTCGTGGTGGAAAGCATTGAGCGGCGCAAGGATAGTGACACCGTTTATGTCGGTGCCGTCATTATCGTAGAACGCGATTCGCAAAAAGGGATCATTATTGGAAAGCAAGGACGGATGCTAAAAGAAATTGGACAGCGGGCGCGCATGGATATTGAAGCCCTGCTTGGGTCAAAAGTATTTTTGGAGCTATGGGTCAAAGTGCAAAAGGATTGGCGCAATCGCCTTGCCCAGTTGCGCGATTTCGGATTCCGGGAAGAAGAGTATTAATTAGAAAATTTTATGTAACATAAACATTTCTGTTGGAGTCAACCTATTATTAGACGGAAAAACAAGCAATGCTGCAGGCGGAAAGAGGTGTGGTTCCATGCTTGAATTCACTTGGAAATTATTTAGCCAAACAGGCAATATCGACACATATCTTCTTTTTAAAGAGCTGGAAAGAGAGCAACAGCTTAGCGGCGATGAACAAGAAGCGGAACTGGAGGAAGTTGATCAGCCTATTTTTTAATGAGCGTTCGTAAATCGGTGGTGATACGATTGTTTGAAAAATGTGAAGCAGTGGTCATTCGTACCATTGATTATGGCGAAACAAATAAAATCGTTACTTTCTTCACGAGAGAATGGGGAAAGGTGGCTGCAATGGCACGGGGAGCGAAAAAGCCAAGCAGCCGCCTTTCTGCCGTTACACAACCGTTTACATACGGCCATTACTTAATCCGCAGAAGCCGTGGGGTTGGCGTGCTGCATCAGGGAGAAATCATCGATTCGATGCGCACCATCCGCGAGGATATTTTCACTGCAGCATATGCATCCTATATTGTAGAGCTGACAGATAAAATTACCGAGGAGCAAAAACGCAATCCATATTTATTTGAACTGCTTCTGCAGACATTACAATATATGAACGAAGGGCGAGATTTAGAGATTCTTACTTGTATTTATGAGGTAAAAATGTTATCGGTGATGGGGATTCCCCCGACATTAGATCGTTGTGCAATATGCAGTCGAACGGAGGGGAATTTTTCTTTTTCAGTGAAGGAAGCCGGTTTTCTTTGTCATCGCTGCGAGTCTGCCGATCCGCACCGCATTCCCCTTTCCGCAGCCGCTGTCCGACTGTTGCGCTTGTTTTATTACATCGATATATCAAGGCTAGGAACTATTTCTGTAAAAGAAAAAACGAAGCGAGAACTCCGTACCGCCATTTCTTCCTATTATGATGAATATTCCGGATTATCGCTGAAAACGAAACGTTTTTTAAGTCAAATCGATGAATTAAAAGAGATAAGTTCATCTGGCCAAAACATGGGAAACCACAATAAAAACAACGAAAAAACAAGCGATCATTAGTTATCTTTCCAGATACAAAATTTTCTCCTTAGAAACGGAGTATAGTATAATAAATTATAGAACTTGCCATTTATCAAAGGATCACGATGTTTTTCGACTGTCACGCTAATGCGTGACAGTCGAAAATCTATGACAAATTTTTTTATCATCAGAGGTCTAATCTTCAAGTTAAACTTATATAGCTTTTAGGCAAGGTGGTGAGCAACGATCGAACTGAATAAACGCCAAGAACAAATTTTGCAAATTGTGAAAGATCATGGCCCGATTACCGGCGAAAGCATTGCCGAGAAGTTGAATTTAACAAGGGCCACATTGCGTCCGGATTTGGCCATTTTAACAATGGCCGGCTATTTGGAAGCGCGGCCTCGGGTAGGCTATTTTTATACAGGAAAAACGGGATCGCAGCTGCTGGCTGATAAAATAAAAAAGATAAAGGTTGCTGATTACCAGTCAATTCCGGTGGTTGTCAATGAAAATGTAAGCGTATATGATGCGATTGTGACGATGTTTCTCGAAGATGTNGGCACCTTGTTTGTCGTTGACGATGAATCGCTGTTAGTNGGTGTACTATCACGGAAAGACTTGCTGCGTGCAAGCATCGGCAAACAGGAGTTAACGGCGATTCCAGTCAATATCATTATGACAAGAATGCCGAATATAGCGGTTTGCTATAAAGATGATCCGCTTATTGAAGTAGCAGAACGGCTGATCGAAAAGCAAATCGATGCCATGCCGGTAGTGCGGAAAACAGAGAAAGGGTACGAAGTCATTGGACGAATAACGAAAACCAATATGACAAAGGCGTTCGTTGCGCTAGCAAAAGACGATTTGTTGTAGGAGAAAAAGGAGGAGAAAGATGAATCAACGCCTTGTTTATGTTGTTTCCGATTCAGGAGGGGAAACAGCGGAACTTGTAGTGAAAGCGGCAGCAAGCCAGTTTTATAGCTCCCATATTCAGATCAAACGCGTACCGTATGTAGAAGATAAAACGACGCTGGCCGAAGTGGTGGCGCTAGCGAAAATGAATCAGGGAATTATCGCCTTTACTCTCGTCGTTCCGGAGATGCGCCAGTTTCTTCTTGAGGAAGCAGCGCGCGAAGGAGTGATAGCGTATGACATTATCGGGCCGCTGATTGAAAAAATGAGCGATCTGTTTCAATTGACGCCAAGGTATGAACCAGGACAAGTGCGTGTATTGGATGAGGATTATTTTAAGAAAATTGAAGCGATTGAATTTGCGGTCAAATATGATGACGGGCGCGACCCGCGGGGAATTTTGCGCGCTGACATCGTTTTAATCGGCGTATCGCGCACTTCGAAAACGCCGCTATCACAATATTTGGCCCATAAGCGGCTAAAAGTGGCCAACGTGCCGATCGTACCGGAAGTAGAGCCGCCGGAGCAGCTGTTTCAGGTGTCGAGCGAAAAATGTTTCGGTTTGAAAATTAGTCCGGAAAAGCTGCTTTCGATTCGCCGCGAGCGTCTAAAGTCGCTTGGATTAAATGACCAGGCTATTTATGCCAATATGGACCGCATTAAAGAAGAGCTTGCTTATTTCGATGAAATTGTCGCGAAAATCGGCTGCGATGTGATCGATGTGACAAATAAAGCAGTCGAAGAAACAGCAAGCATTATTATGAAGAAAAGAAAACTGTAGCACATTCACGTTCATGTGAATTGTGCTTTTATTTTTTGTAGCATATTTTCAATGTTTATATTATAATAAAAAATTGCGAGAAAAATGCACAATATAGGTTTAGAGCGTGTAAAAGACGAGTAAACTATTTATAGTTATTTGTCAAGGGTAAGTGTAAAATTTTTTTCGACAAAATTCGTTCATTATACGGGGGGAAAAAGAAGGATTTTTGAGAATGGTGTAGAATAATAGGAGGTGTAAATCTGGTTGCTTCATTAGCCTATTCTAGACAACGCGCGATGAACGGCGATAGCAGTCAGATATAGACAGTGGGACCGACGGTTTTTGTAGATGCGGATGCTTGCCCGATAAAAATTGAAATTTTCTCCCTTGCCGCGAAATATAATATACCAAGTGTGTTTATTTCGTCGTACAATCACTTTTCACCGTTGCAACAAATGAAGTGGGTATACGTTGATACAGAAAAGGAAGCGGTGGATTTGTACATTTTCAATCATGCGGCACGAGGGGATGTGGTGGTGACCCAGGATGTGGGATTGGCAAGCATGCTGGTGAGCCGCGGCGTGCATGTCATCTCTCCGCGCGGAAAGGTGTATAAAGAGGAAGAGATGGCAAATGCTCTTTACCATCGCTATTTTCATGCGAAACTGCGAAGGCAAGGAGTATATCCGAAAGGAATGAAACAATTTTCTGACCAGGATCGTCGCCGCTTTCGGCAAAATTTCGAAAAAATTTTGTCGAAACTTACAGGAAAATAGACATAGACCCGAGAATAATAAGATATGGAGCTGTTCATATGGGATACCGTATTCCCGAAGAAACGATTGAAGCGATTCGCCGTAGCATCGATATTGTCGATGTGATTAGCGATTACGTCCAGTTGAAAAAACAAGGACGTAACTATTTTGGGTTATGTCCGTTCCATGGGGAAAAGACCCCGTCGTTTTCGGTTTCTCCAGAGAAACAAATTTTTCATTGTTTCGGCTGCGGTGCTGGCGGAAATGTATTCTCGTTTTTAATGGACATAGAAGGTCTATCCTTTATTGAAGCGGTCCAGCGGCTGGCCGTAAAGGCAAACGTGGATTTGTCCGCTTTCAAGTTGGACGACGTTGATAAGCACCGTCGCACCGACGCAGGCGAAACAAAAATGATGATCGAAGCACATGCGCTTTTGAAAAAATTTTACCATCATTTGCTTGTCAATACAAAGGAAGGACAGGAAGCTTTTGATTATTTACAAACGCGTGGATGGACAAGGGAAATGATCGATCAGTTTGAAATCGGCTATGCGCCTGATTCACGCGATTTCGCTGTCAAACTTTTGCTAGGGCGCGGCTTTTCACCCAGCCTGATGGAAAAGGCAGGGTTGATCATTCGCAAAGAAAACGGCGACTATGTCGATCGTTTTCGCCACCGCATCATGTTTCCCATTCATAATCATCACGGAGATGCTGTCGGNTTTTCGGGCCGGCTGCTTGGGGAAGGTCAGCCGAAATACTTAAACAGCCCGGAAACACCGATTTTCCATAAAGGGAGCATTTTATACAATTTTCATCAAGCGCGCCTACATATTCGAAAGCATCAAGAAGCCGTTTTATTGGAAGGATTCGCTGATGTCATTTCTGCCGTACAGGCAGGAGTTGCCCATTCGGTGGCAACGATGGGCACAGCGTTGACGGAAGAGCATGCGCGCATCCTTCGGCGCAATGTCGATACAGTCATTATTTGCTATGATGGCGATGCTTCGGGAATAGAAGCGACATTCCGCGCCGCAAAGCTGTTGGCGGATGCAGGCTGCCATGTGAAAGTCGCCACAATTCCTGATGGTCTCGACCCGGATGAATATATAAAGAAATATGGTGCAGCGCGGTTTCAGCGTGATATTATTGACGCTAGCAGCTCGCTGATGACGTTTAAAATGATGTATTTCCGCAGGGGAAAAAACTTGCAGAACGAGAATGATAAAATCCGTTATATTGAGGAAGTGCTTCGCGAAATCAGCAAGCTGCCGAATCCGATTGAGTGGGATTACTATTTACGGCAGTTGGCCGAGGAGTTTTCCCTTTCACTGTCCGCCTTGCAGGAGCAGTTAAACCGCTATAAAGGCACAGTCAAGCATTCTGATCATATAGACCGGGAAGCAGCACCAAAACCGCTGCTGCAAAAAAAGCTTCTCCCTGCATTTCAAAACGCGGAGCGAATGCTGCTTGCCCATATGCTGCAAAACCGCGATGTAGCGATGGTTGTTCAGGAAAAGATCGCGGGCAGATTCAATCTCGAAGAGCACCGAGCGATTGCCGCTTATATTTATGCTTTTTACGAAGAAGGAAATGAACCGAATGTCAGCTTGCTGATTTCGCGTCTTCCTGATGATTTGAAGCCGCTGGCAACCGAGCTGTCGCTATTATTGATCACGGATGAAATTTCCGATCAGGAACTGAATGATTATATAAGACATGTGTTGAATTATCCAAAATGGTTAATGCTAAAAGAAAAAGAACAAGAAAAGACGGAAGCAGAGCGAAAAAAGGATTTTTTAACTGCTGCGCGCATTGCCAAAGAAATTATTGATATGAAAAAGATGTTATCTTCTTCATAACATGGTGGTATAAGTTTTAAAAGGAGGTAGTGAAATGGCTGAAAAACCAGCCCGTTCTAAACAAGCCGATGCGGATGCAACTCTTGAGCAAGTAAAAGAACAGCTAACAGAGCTCGGCAAAAAGCGCGGTATTTTAACATATGAAGAAATCGCTGAGCGCTTGTCTGGCTTTGATCTAGATTCTGATCAGATGGATGAATATTACGAATATCTGGCTGATCAAGGAATCGAGGTCATTAGCGAATCTGATTTAGAAGCAGATCCTGATATCGATGACTTAGCAAAAGAAGAAGAAGAATTTGATTTAAATGATTTATCCGTTCCTCCTGGCGTTAAAATTAACGACCCTGTACGCATGTATTTAAAAGAAATTGGCCGCGTTCCGCTTTTGTCTGCCGAAGAAGAGATCGAGCTGGCAAAACGGATTGAACAAGGCGACGAGGAAGCAAAGCGCCGCTTGACAGAAGCTAACCTGCGCCTTGTTGTCAGCATCGCCAAACGTTACGTTGGCCGCGGGATGCTGTTTCTCGATTTAATCCAAGAAGGAAACATGGGGCTAATTAAAGCCGTCGAAAAATTTGATTATCGTAAAGGATATAAATTCAGCACTTATGCAACATGGTGGATTCGCCAAGCGATTACGCGCGCCATTGCCGATCAGGCACGGACGATCCGCATCCCGGTGCATATGGTTGAAACGATTAACAAACTGATCCGCGTGCAGCGGCAATTGCTTCAAGATCTTGGTCGTGAACCAACTCCGGAAGAAATTGCTGAGGAAATGGATTTGACTCCGGAAAAAGTACGCGAAATTTTAAAAATTGCCCAAGAACCGGTGTCTCTCGAAACACCGATTGGCGAAGAAGACGATTCGCATTTAGGCGATTTCATTGAGGATCAGGAAGCAACATCTCCATCCGAGCACGCGGCGTATGAGCTGCTAAAAGAACAGCTCGAAGACGTGTTAGATACGCTTACTGACCGCGAGGAGAACGTTTTGCGCTTGCGTTTTGGGCTAGATGACGGCCGAACACGGACTCTGGAAGAAGTTGGAAAAGTATTTGGCGTCACCCGCGAACGCATTCGGCAAATTGAAGCAAAAGCGCTCCGCAAGTTGCGTCATCCAAGCCGCAGCAAACGGCTGAAAGACTTTTTAGAGTAATCTTTTCTACAATAGTTTACTTCTTCATATCCCTTGAGAAGTAAACTATTTTTTCTTTTTTCTTTTTTCTTTTTCTTTTCGAAAGGCGGATGTGCATGGACGAACGAAGACGTGAAATTATTGTGCGGGAAATTGAATATTGGAAGCGCTCTCGCCTCCTTCCAGAGCAATATTGCAATTACTTGCTGGCATTATATACGGAAGGTGATGATAAAAAACGTCCGCATGGTCGGGGTTCAGACCGACGACGAACGGTGTTCACCTTTCTTCTTGCGGGAATGATTTGTCTATTGTTGCCAGCAAGTACTCTTGTCATTTATTTTACTGAATTGTCATTCGTTTTGCAAATGCTCCTTTACGCCCTTTTTTTCTTTCTATGCCTTGTCGCTATACGGCTGTGGAAGGGAAAAGGGAATATTCTTCATATTCCGCTCATCAGCGGCGCGTTTATTTTCCTTATTGCATCCATAAAAATCGGTGAATATTATTTTCCGAAACAAAAAGCGGTTACAGCATTAACCATTTTCATAAATTGTTTATGGTGGATATGGATNGGAAAACNATTTCGCCTACTTTATTTTCTTCTATCGGGTATAATTGGGATGAGCATTTTAATTGCTTTTCTTTTGTTTTAGCCTTTTCCAATGCGGCGATTTTGCCATGGATAATCAGATTAGGGCTTTTCCTCCGCGATAATTTACAGTAAAATAAAATTGTTTGTAGCGGTTCTATTTTTCGAACAATGGTCATACATAAGGGAGGTAAAAAGAGATGAATCGAAACCCGTTAATCCCGTTTTTTATCATTATGGCGTTCGGGATCGCACTTACTCTTGGCCTTTCATTTAAAGGGCTCGGTGATGCGAAAGAGCTCGCAAAAGAGAAAAAAGGCGGCGAGAAAACCGAACAAACCGCAGAGTTCACTCCAGAGAAATTTTATCAACAAACTTGCAGCAGCTGTCATGGGCAAAATTATGAAGGCGGGGTTGGTCCGTCATTAAAAGGAGTAGGTCAACGGCTTTCGCTTGACCAAATTAAAGACGTCATTCAGCATGGTCGCGGCAATATGCCTGCAGGCCTTGTTCCGGCGGATAAAGCGGATGAAATGGCAAAATGGCTTTCTAAGCTGAAATAAACAAAAAATCCCTTTGCCTTAGGTGAAGGGATTTTTTGTTTGTGGTACAATACACAGAAGAAAAGGGATGTGAAAAGCAACGATGAATGAATTTCGTCTGTCGAAACGCCTTGAAACTGTCGCTTCTTTCATTCCAAAAGGGGCGACGCTTGCTGATATCGGCTCCGATCACGCCTACTTGCCGTGCTATGCCTATTTGCATGGATATATTATAAAGGCAGTAGCAGGAGAAGTAGCGGATGGCCCGCTCCGTTCAGCGAAACAGCAAGTGGAAAAAGCGGGGCTTTCGCATGTCATTTCCGTACGGAAAGGTGATGGCTTAGCGGTGATCGCTCCTGGCGAAGTCGATTGCATTACGATTGCCGGAATGGGCGGCACGTTGATTGCGAATATTTTGGAAGCCGGAAAAAATAAGCTTTCCGGTGTAAAAAGGCTTATTTTGCAGCCGAATGTCGGGGCCGATATCGTGCGCAAATGGATGATGAGTAACGACTGGGAGCTGATTGCCGAACGAATCTTAAAAGAAGATGGGAGAATTTATGAAGTGCTCGTGGCTGAAAAAGGCGATGGAAAAAAGCCATATGTCGATATGAAGGCAGAACTATTATTAGGTCCGTTTTTGCTGAAGGAAAAAAATGATGTGTTTTTAGAAAAGTGGCGTCATGAATTGGAACAATGGAAGCGGATCGTCCGTCAACTGGCTGAAAAGGGAGAAACGGAGTCTGCGCTGGCCAAAAAAAGGGAGCTGGAAGAAAAAATCAAGCTTGTAGAGGAGGCATTACAGTGAACAAACTTCCATACGGTTATGAAATCATCGGACTGTTGGAACGGCTCGCTCCGAAACATCTGGCAATGGAAGGCGACAGAATCGGTCTGCAAATCGGAACGTTAAATAAACCGGTGAAAAAAGTGATGGTCGCTTTAGACGTGTTGGAGGAAGTCATCGATGAAGCGATCACCGAAGGAGTCGATTTCATCATCGCCCACCATCCTCCGCTTTACCGGCCATTAAAGCAGCTCGTTACCGATCAGGCGCAAGGTCGCATGATAGAAAAATGCCTAAAACATAATATTGCTATTTATGCTGCCCATACGAATTTAGATATTGCCAACGGAGGAGTCAATGACTGGCTAGCGGAAGCGCTAGGATTGGAGCAAGTAGAGGTGCTCGTTCCAACATATGAAGAATCGCTGAAAAAATTGGTTGTTTATGTTCCAAAGACGCATGCCGATCTTGTTCGGGAGGCGATCGGCAACGCGGGGGCGGGCCATATCGGCAACTACAGCCATTGTACGTTTAATGGCCACGGCATCGGCACGTTTTTGCCTTTAGAAGGAGCCAATCCGTTTATCGGAAAGGCAGGAGAGCTGGAAAAAGTAGAAGAGGTGCGTATCGAGACAATTGTTCCAGCCTCGTTGCAACATAAAGTTATATCAGCGATGCTGCAGGCTCATCCGTATGAAGAAGTGGCATACGACATCTATCCGCTTGAAAACAAAGGAAAAACGTTCGGATTAGGAAGAATTGGCCGTTTGCCATCGGCAATGACGCTTGCCGAGTTTGCCGAGCATGTGAAAAAAACGTTGGACGTTTCAGCTGTCCGCGTTGTCGGCAACCTGCAAGATACAATACAAAAAGTGGCAGTCGTTGGCGGGGACGGAAACAAGTATATTTCGCAGGCTAAGTCGGCTGGCGCGGACGTGTACGTCACCGGAGACGTATATTACCATGTTGCGCATGATGCGATGATGCTGGGGTTAAATATTGTAGATCCAGGCCATAATGTCGAGAAAGTGATGAAACAAGGCGTCGCCCGCTTTTTAGAAGCAGAGTTTGCCAAACGGCAGTTTGCAGCGGATGTTTATATCTCCAAAGTGCATACCGATCCGTTTACCTTTGTGTAAAACAAAGGGCTGGCCCCGCGTTGCTTGGGCCAGCCTTGTTTTCATTGCTTCGTTTCTTTTTTTGCTTTTACTTTCGGCAAAATTTTTTGCAACGGTACGTTTCGTTCCCGTTTCCATGTCGTCGGATCGTTTGGATCAAATTGCTCTAAAAAGTCGATGACTTCCTTTGTAATCGGGGTAGGGGTGGAAGCACCAGCGGTAACAGCGACTTTTTTCGCATCTTTAATCCAGTTAATATCAATTTCCGTTACATCAGCAACGCGATATGCTTTTGTACCGGCAATTTCCTCCGATACTTGGGCGAGGCGGTTGGAGTTATTGCTGCGCGGATCGCCGACAACAATTGTGACATCGGCTTCTTTCGCTTGCTCTGCCACCGCTTCTTGACGGAGCTGGGTGGCGAGGCAAATTTCTTTATGCATTTCGACATGCGGGTATTTTTCTTTTACTTTTTCCATAATATCGGCAACATCCCATTGGCTCATCGTCGTTTGGTTTGTCACCATAATGCGGTCGCTTTTGATCGCCAGACGCTCTACATCTTCGATCGTTTCAACAAGATGAATGCGAGTCGGGGCAATCCCCACCGCTCCTTCTGGTTCGGGATGTCCTTTTTTGCCGATGTAAATAATTTCGTAGCCGTCCGCTAGCTTTTTTTGGATCAAATGATGCGTTTTGGTGACGTCTGGGCAGGTCGCATCAATCGTAACCAGCCCTTTTTCGCGCGCACGTCTTTTCACTTCAGGCGATACGCCGTGTGCGGTAAAGATGACGGTCCCTTTGTCGATTTTTTCTAGAATCTCTAGCCGGTTTTCTCCGTCTAGCGTAATAATTCCTTCCTCGGCAAATGCATCAGTAACATGTTTATTGTGAACGATCATTCCCAAAATATAAATCGGTCTTGGCAGCGTTGGATCTAAGGCGGCNTTTCTTGCGATGACCATCGCATCGACAACCCCGTAGCAGTAGCCGCGCGGGGTAATTTTGATCACTTCCATTTTGTTTCCTCCTAAATTCGACATATAAAACAATTGCTTTCCCTTACATTATATCGGAGAAAAAGGGGGAATACAAAGAATATCTACGTTTCAGATATATAGCTTCGGGGTGGATGGTTTTGGTGTTTTTTCCGATTCTGCCCCCTTGTTTTCATTTGTTTTCTCTGCTTTTGGCACGGTCCGTTTTTTGGCTGAAGGCGCTGTTTTTTTCTTGTTTTTTTCCGTTTTGCTCTCTTCCATACTTTCTTCTTCATCTGCCGGTTTTAGTTCTTTCCATATGCGGATCATCGCAGGAAGATTTTTAATTAGCGGGCCGTATTGCTGCACCATTGGCATGACGTTTTGTGCAATGCCAAGCATTTTTTGCACATTCGTCAACATTCCGAGAAATCCTCCGCCTGTGTTTGCGCCGGCGCCAGTGCTAGCGACGGCGTTCTGCATCATTGGCGATATCCACGGGGATGAAGGAGCGATCGGCTGCCCTCTTGAAAATAAGCGCGATAGGAAGCCGCCAAATCCGGGACGGGGAGCGGGTGTTCTCATGGCAGGAAAGGAAGAAGGCGGCATCCTTAAAAAAGAGCGTGGCATCGGGGAAGAAGGAAATATCGGTGGCCGGTTGTAGATCATCTCATTTTCCTCCTTTCTAGGCTAAAATAAGAGAGTATTCTCTTTCATAAAGTATGCGGAAAAACGGGAAATGTTTTTTCTTCTTCTGATCGTCTTAAGTTGCGGTACCGCGCAAAAATTAGATATAATGATAAATCGAGTTATTCGGCTTTCGGCAAAGTCGGAGGAGCAGAAGGGAGTAATGGTGAATGAAGGAAACGCAATTTGAACGTTTTGCCTTTCAGCCGTTTATTATGGAAGCCATTAAAGAGCTTCGTTTTTATAAACCGACGGAAATTCAAGAACGCATTATTCCAAGCATTCTTCGCGGGGAAAGCGTCATCGGCCAGTCGCAGACGGGGACAGGGAAAACCCATGCTTATTTATTGCCTATTATCGAAAAGATTGATCCGGAGCGCGAGGCGGTGCAGGCGGTGATTACGGCGCCGACGCGCGAGCTGGCGACGCAAATTTATCATGAAGTGTTAAAAATCACAAAATTTTGTCCAAGCGACCGGCCAATTACGGCGCGTTGTTTTATTGGCGGAACCGATAAGCAAAAAGCGCTGGAAAAACTAAAAATACAGCCGCATATTGTTGTCGGAACGCCGGGAAGAATTAATGATCTTATTCGCGAGCAAGCCTTAAATGTGCACACGGCGACGATGCTGGTTGTCGATGAGGCCGATTTAATGCTTGATATGGGGTTTATCGTCGATGTGGACCAAATTGCGGCGCGCATGCCGAAAGAATTGCAAATGCTTGTTTTTTCGGCGACGATTCCGGAAAAATTAANGCCGTTTTTGAAAAAATATATGGAAAACCCGAAATATGTTCATGTTGCGCCAAAACAGGTGACAGCAGAAAAGATTGAACATGTTCTTGTGCCGCTTCGCAGCCGTGACAAAGTGAAGCTGCTGTACGATATGCTCGTTGCCTATAACCCGTACTTAGCAATCGTGTTTACAAATACGAAAAAAATGGCTGACGAATTGGCGGACAGCTTGGTGGAAAAGGGATTAAAGATCGGGGTTTTACATGGCGATCTGTCGCCGCGTGAGCGGAAAAAAATGATGAAACAAATTCGCGATTTAGAATTTCAATATATTGTCGCGACTGACTTAGCGGCGCGCGGCATTGATATTGAGGGAGTGAGCCACGTCATCAACTATGAGCTGCCGCGCGATTTGCAGTTTTATATTCACCGTGTCGGACGCACGGCACGCGCCGGCTACACCGGCATTGCGGCAACCATTTATGAGCCGTCCGATCAAGATGCGATTACCAAATTAGAAAAAATGGGGATNGAGTTTCAACACCGCGATCTTGTGCGCGGCGAATGGGTCGATTTGCCGCCTTGGAACCGGCGGAGCAAGCGGGCTAAGCAAGATGGCGAGATTGCACCGCTTTTGGCGCAGATGAAAAAGCCGAAGCAAGTGAAACCGGGATATAAGAAAAAATTGCTTGCTGAAATAGAAAAACAAAAAAAGCGGTTGCGCCGCTTAAAGAAACGGTAATGATGTAACGGAAAGGGAGAAGGGGAATGTTAAAAATCGGTTCACACGTATCGATGAGCGGGAAAAAAATGCTGCTTGCGGCAAGTGAAGAAGCTGTTTCATACGGAGCAAATACGTTTATGATTTATACCGGGGCGCCGCAAAATACAAAACGCAAAAAAATTGAAGAGCTCAACATTGAAGCAGGCCGTGCTCATATGAAAGCGCATGGCATTGAAGAAATTGTCGTTCATGCTCCGTATATCATTAATATTGGCAATGCGAAAAATCCGGATACGTTTCGACTTGGCGTAGAATTTTTGCGCTCAGAAATTGAACGGACAGAAGCGATTGGCGCCAAACAAATCGTTCTGCATCCGGGAGCGCATGTCGGAGCGGGGCCGGAAGCCGGTATCCGTAAAATTATTGAAGGATTAAACGAAGTATTGACGCGCGGGCAAACGGTGCAAATCGCGCTAGAAACGATGGCGGGAAAAGGTTCGGAATGCGGCCGCAGCTTTGAAGAGCTTGCGCAAATTATCGATGGCGTTACACATAACGAAAAATTGTCTGTCTGCTTTGATACATGCCATACGCATGATGCCGGCTATGACATTGTCGAGGATTTTGACGGCGTATTAGAGGAATTTGATCGCATTATTGGACTTGAGCGGCTCAAAGTGCTGCATATTAANGACAGCAAAAATCCGCGCGGAAGCCGGAAGGACCGTCATGAAAACATCGGCTTTGGACATATCGGCTTTGCTGCGTTAAATTATATCGTTCACCACCCGCAGCTTGACGATATTCCAAAAATTTTGGAGACACCGTATGTCGGCGAGGACAAAAATCGTAAAAAGCCGCCGTACAAACACGAAATTGCCATGCTGCGCGCGCAAGCATTTGATGAAGACATGTTAAGCAAAATTATAGAAGAAAAGTAAAAGGGCAAAAATAGTGCCCTTTTATTTTTTATTGACGAATTTTAAAAATAATTCATTTGCTTTTTTCGCCACTTGCGGCGATGTAATTTTCGCCAGCTCTTTTACCCATTTTTTTCTTTCCTGCGGGTCAAACACATTGATTTTATTCGTTCGGGCGATATGGAGAATTTTTTTTGCCTGTTCGACCGTGAGCGGGATGTTGTAGTCACGGCTATATGACACCAATTCTTCCGGAGTAATCGTTTTGAGCTTTTGTTGAACGAGCTGCTGATAAAAGTTCATTTTTTAACGCCTCCTCTTTTGCTATGCATCATATGAAATGAAGAGACGGAAAGTGTATGGTATACTAAAAGAAAAAAGAAACCGTGGTATTTTGGCACAGAAACAGCATAAAAAGGGACCGTTTAGCTATGTTATTTATCGTCTCAGTTTTATTTTTGTTGGCGCTTTCGCATCCATCGTCAATAAACATAAAGTAAGAGAAGCGCGGTTTAAATCGCTCGTTCATTAATGTTTACAAACGGCGTTCCATCGGCTATACTACGTTCGTAGCTAAATCGTAATTATTATGAATTAGCAGGGGAGAACGCGATGAAAACAGAATATGTCCTGAAAATGGAACATGTATCGTTTCGTTATGAAAAAGAAAATGTATTAGAAGATATTAATTTAGCCGTGCCAAAAGGTGCATTTTTAGGGCTAGTCGGTCCAAACGGTTCAGGAAAATCGACGTTATTAAAATGCGTATTAGGCTTGTTAAAGCCGCAGCAGGGCTATATTTCTTTATTTGGAACGCCGATTGAATCGTTTAAAGAGTGGCATCGGATCGGCTTTGTCTCGCAAAAGGCCAACAGTTTTAACAGTGGATTTCCTGCCACTGTTTATGAAGTGGTGGCGAGCGGGTTGACCGCGAAGCGAGGAATGTTTCGTTTTTTTACGAAAAATGATAAACAAGCGGTGTCGGAAGCGATTGAAGCAGTTGGCATGAGCGCGTTTGCCAAACGGAATATTGGCGAATTATCCGGCGGCCAGCAGCAGCGTGTCTTTATTGCCCGGGCGATTGTCAGCAAACCGGAACTGCTTATTTTAGATGAACCGACGGTTGGTGTCGATGTTCACCACGTGCAAAGTTTTTACAACATGCTTGAAGAGTTGAATGAGCATCTTGGCATTACCCTTATTCTTGTCACACACGATATTGGAACGATTACCGAAAAAGTAACGCACGTTGCTTGTTTGAATAAGCATTTATATTTCCATGGGAAAGCAGAAGAATTTGAAAAGCTCGGGGAAGACGCATTATCGAAATTTTACGGGCATTCGCTTCATGTGCTTTCTCATCAGCACTGATGGAGGAATGACACGATGTTTGAAGCGATATGGCAATATGAATTTTTACGCAACGCATTTATTGCGGGATTATTAATTGGATTTGCTGCTCCGCTTCTTGGCGTGTTTATTGTAGTGCGGCGTCTGTCGCTTATTGCCGATGCGCTCAGCCATGTGACGCTTGCCGGTATTGCTGCTAGTTTACTGCTCGGCAAAAATTTTCCTTACTTTACAAACTGGAATCCGCTCTATATCGGAATGGGATTTTCTGTCCTTGGTTCGCTTTTTATTGAAAAATTGCGGGCCGTCTATAAACATTATCAGGAGCTGGCAATTCCGATCATTCTTTCGGGAGGCATTGGCCTTAGCGTCATTTTTATTTCGCTGGCAGACGGCTTTAATACGGATTTGTTTTCGTATTTGTTCGGCAGTGTTAGTGCTGTTAGCCGCCAGGACGCATGGACAATATTTGCCATCGCCTGCCTCGTAACTGCCATGATTTTATTGTTGTATAAAGAATTGTTTCTTCTTTCATTTGATGAAGAATATGCGGTCATTTCCGGGATTCGCGCCAAGCTGATTCATTTTATATTTATCGTATTGGTGGCGCTGGTGATCGCTGCATCGATGCGGATTGTCGGCGTTTTGCTTATTTCTTCGTTGATGACGCTTCCGGTGGCGGCGAGCATTCGCATTGCCAAAGGCTTTAAGCAGGCGATCGTTTACTCTGTTTTATTTGGAGAAATATCGGTCGTTGTTGGCCTGTTGCTTTCCTATCAGCTCGATTTGGCTCCTGGCGGCACGATTGTGATGCTTGCTGTGTTCATTTTGCTTGCCACACTAATGTGGAACAAGTGGAAAAGGGGATAAGAAAGGATGAATGTCGCACAAGCCATTCGCTTGATAAAGGAAAAAGGATTTAAACATACAGACAAGCGGAAAGATATGCTGCAGCTATTTGCAAACACGGATAAATATCTAACGGCCAAAGATGTGCTGGAGGCGCTGCGCGATGATTATCCGGGATTAAGTTTTGATACGATTTATCGCAATTTATCACTGTTTGTAGAACTTGGTATTTTGGAAATGACGGAGTTGTCAGGGGAGAAACATTTTCGTTTCGCGTGTGATACCCATCATCACCATCATCATTTTATTTGTGTGCAATGCGGCAAAACAAAGGAAATTTCCTCCTGCCCGATGGATGAGCTGGCTGAGCAGCTGCCAGGTTATCAAATATCCGATCATAAATTTGAAATATATGGAAAATGCCCGGAATGTCAAAGGGATATCTCTACATAAAAGAGATATCCCTTTTCTTTATGTTGATAAAAGCCGTTCTACATGCTGTTTTGCTTCCAACCAGTCTTTGACGCGAATGACTTGCTTTGGAAGCGGGCCTTGGTTATATGGCGTATCGAATAAAATAACGGGGATTTGACATGCCTCGGCGATATCGCAGGCGTTATCGTATTTGTCTTCAAAAAAGGCGGAAATGCGATATGTTTTCACTGCTTCAATTTTGTCGTGAGAGCCGATCAATTCGATATGATGATAATGGACGCCGTTTTTTTGAAACCATTGCTCCGTTAAGTCATATAAATGTCTGCCGCGCGCGCTGATATAAAACAGCTCATATTTGTTTTTCCAGCTGTTGATCACTTCCAGCGCATGCTCGGCCAACGGGGCGCGTTCGTAAATCATGGCTTCATATTTCTCCATCCAGCGGTCCATTTCCTCTTCCGTTGTATCGTACAGAGGAGCTAAATTATATTGGGTGATATCTTTTAGCGTTAAATTTTTTTGAAAAGACTTGTTTAAATATGGAATAAATGTGCTCGGACAAGTAACGGTTCCATCGATATCAATTCCAAGCCGTTTTTTCATGTTCGTTTCTGCCTCCCCTAGAAATAAAACCGTAGGAATGTGGATAAAATCAGCAAAAGAGCTTATTTGCCGAAGCAAAGCAAAGGTTTGCCGCCGATAGCCTCAATCATTTTAACATCTATAGAAAATATTCACATCTATAATTTTGCATAAACTTTTCATACTAATAAATGCTCCTTACTTTAGGAAAGCGAGGGAAGCACATGGTGGATGACCGCGAACGCACGTATAACGAAAGCTACGTGCAATCGATTGGAAAAGACGAACCAGAACGCGACTTTATGGAAGAAACGGCGGCAGAAATAGCCGAGCCAGTTCGGCGCAATGATGAACGTGGCGAAGAAGAAGCCGATGGAGCAGGGTTAGGCTGGCTAGCGCTCGCCCTTTCCATTATTTCCTTATTTATTTGGCCTGTCTTATTAGGAGCAGCAGGCATTATTGTCGGTTTTATTGCACGCCGGCGCGGTGCTGAGACGCTGGGTGCATGGGCCATCGGGATTGGAATTGTAGCGATTATCGTCCGCCTGTTCATCATGCCGTTTTATAGTTAACAAAAAAGCTTGGCGCTTTAAGCGTCAAGCTTTTTGCTGTTGTTTGGCAAAGTATTCTTCCGCCAATTTGTCCACTTCTTTTTTCAGCTCCTCGACCATTTTTTCTTCTGGAACTTTGCGAACAATTTTGCCATGGCGGAATAATAAACCTTCGCCGCGCGCTCCAGCGATGCCAATATCTGCTTCGCGGGCTTCCCCTGGTCCATTGACGGCACAGCCCAGCACTGCTACTTTAATCGGCGCTTTTATTTTCGAAATATATTCTTCAATCTCGTTGGCAATGCTGATCAAGTCGATCTCAATGCGTCCGCATGTCGGGCAGGAAATCAGCGTCGCTGCATTCGATGCNAAACCGAACGCTTTTAATATTTCCCTTGCCACCTTTACTTCTTCAACCGGATCCGCGCTAAGCGAGACGCGGATCGTATTGCCGATTCCTTTGCTTAAAATTGCGCCGAGCCCGACGGCGCTTTTGATCGTTCCGGCAAATAGCGTACCGGATTCGGTAATGCCGATATGGAGCGGATAATCAAACGTGCGCGCCGCTTTTTCATATGCCTCGATNGCCAGCCGCACATCCGACGCTTTTAGCGATACGATAATATCGTGGAAATCGAGCTCTTCTAAGATGCGGATATGGTATAGCGCGCTTTCGACCATGCCGTCTGCCGTAGGATAGCCGTATTTTTCCAAAATTCGTTTTTCCAATGAACCGGCATTGACGCCGATGCGGATCGGTATGCCGCGCTCTTTTGCTGCTTTGACAACGGCTTCCACTTTTTCACGGCGCCCAATATTGCCGGGATTGATTCGGATTTTATCGACTCCGCCTTCAATCGCTTTCAGGGCTAGTTTATAGTCAAAATGAATATCCGCCACCAGCGGAATGTTAATGCGCTTTTTAATTTCCGGAATAGCGTTGGCCGCACGCTCATCCGGGCAGGCGACGCGGACGATTTGGCAGCCCGCTTCCTCCAGCCGCTTGATTTGGGCGACGGTCGCTTCGACGTCGTGCGTTTTCGTCGTCGTCATGCTTTGGATGANAACTTCGTTGTTGCCGCCAATCGTTAAATTGCCAACGCGAACNGGACGAGTTTTTGAACGATGAATAATTTCACCCACGTAAATTCGCTCCTTTAAGAAACAAGTTCATGTCGCTTTCTGAATTATTGTAACAATGTTTATCGTCACTTGACAAGAAATTCGCTATTCATCAGGAAGACTTCCAATGCAGGCATTGATTAGAAGGAGACCGCCTTTTTCTATGCAGAAGCTTCTTCGATGGGGTAGTAAGAAACTCCCGCCTCTTCATGGAATGAAGGTGGGAAAGGTTCATCGTTTATATACCGGTATTTTATATTTTTTCCCAATTCGTAATGCTTGTGCTTTTTCACCTGGATTCAACGTTTCAAAATCGGTGATCGCCTTGTCAATGGGAACAGGGAGCGGTCCGTTTTGCTGCCTTTCCATAATGGACAATAGTGTATCTCCAGGTTTGACGGTCACCGTTTGATACGGGATATGGACGTTTGTTTTTCCGGATGCCGCATATTCAGGCGCTGCTGTTGCTCCCGTGGAGGTGATCAATGTTCCAGTTGTTACATCATGATAAATGATATAGATGGAAAGACACAGGACGAAGGCAATGATTGCTTTTTTCACGCATGATTCCTCCAATGAACGCGTTGTTAGTAACTATGTATGCTTGTCCCAAAAAAAATATGTAAAATATGGTGGCCCGTTTTACGGAAACTTAACATTTGCTTAATAAAGGCATAAAACTCCTCCTTTACAATGAACTTGTACAGGGCAACAGAAACTAATAGGAGGGTCAATCGATGATGTGGAAAAAATCCATGAAATTTGGAATTGCGGCATTGTTAATAACGGGGATGCTTGCGGGGTGTGGAAAAGCGAATAACACAACAGAAGAAAATGCCGGAAATACAGACACGAAGCAAGAAGAATCGTATTCTGGAACGATTACGCTAGCTGGATCCACTGCTCTTCAACCGCTTGCAGAGGAGGCTGCAAATCAATTTATGGAAAAATACCCTGATGTTTCGATTACTGTACAAGGNGGAGGAAGCGGAACAGGCGTTAACCAAGTTNCCGCTGGTGCTGTACAAATCGGAAACTCAGATGTTCCATCTGCAGAAAAATTAGAAGATAAATCGAAAGCAGGAGAGCTCATTGATCATAAAGTAGCAGGAATTGCTTTTGCGCTTGTAGTGAATAAAGATGTCAATGTCGATTCNTTAACAGTAAAACAAATTCAAGATATTTTCTCTGGAAAAATTACAAACTGGAAAGATGTTGGCGGAAAAGACGAAAAAATTAACNTCATTAATCGTCCTGCTTCCTCTGGAACACGTGCTACTTTTGAAAAAACGGTGATGAAAGACGTAAAAATAAACGAAGCGATTGGAACTGTTCAAGATTCCAATGGCGCTGTCGAACAAGCGATTAACTCGACGCCAGGATCGATTAGTTATGTTGCGATGTCGTACTTAATCGGCGAAAATAAAGATTTAAAAACGCTAAAAATCGATGGAGTAGAACCGACGATCGAAAATATTAAAACGGAAAAGTATCCTTTCTGGTCTTATGAATACATGATTACCAAAGGCGAGCCGAAAGATGCCGTGCGTGGATTTATCGATTACGTNAAAAGCGAAGAATTTGCTTCGAAAGTAAAAGAAATGGGTTACATTCCTATGTCCGAATTAGAGTAATTCCATTAAAGGCTGGCTACATCGTTTGGCCAGTCTTATTCTTCATGAGGTGATGGAAGGATGAAAGAGAAAAGAAGGCTGAATTATTGGAAAAANGAATATATCGGAAGGATCCTAGTCACTTTTTGCGGCCTATTGATCGTTATTACTACTCTTTCGATCATTGCGTTTATTTGCGGAAAAGGAATCCAGTCATTTACAGAAAACGGAATTTCTCTAAAGGAAATGCTGTTTTCAACAGAATGGAAGCCGAGTGATTCGCATCCAAAATATGGCGCCGTTATTTTTATCGTCGGGTCAATGCTCGTATCCATTGGAGCGGTGTTGTTAAGCACACCGATTGCGATCGCCCTTGCTATTTTTATGAATTTTATTTCTCCAAAATTCGGTTCAGCCGTACTAAAACCTGTTTTAGAGCTGCTTGTCGGCATTCCGTCCGTCGTTTACGGATGGTTAGGTGTTACTCTTCTTATTCCGCTTCTTCGTGAATGGTTCGGCGGTGTAGGATTTAGTTTGTTAGCTGGAATTATCGTATTAAGCATTATGATTTTACCGACTATAACAAGCATCGCGTCAGATGCGCTTAGTGGCGTTCCGTTTTCTTACTTAGAAGCGTCATACGGACTTGGGTCAACGAGATGGCAGGCGATCAGCCGGGTGATCGTTCCAGCAGCACGAACAGGAATTTTAACAGGTATCGTCCTTGGATTGGCGAGAGCGTTTGGCGAAGCATTGGCGGTGCAAATGGTAATCGGAAACACNGTGAAACTCCCTTCAGGATTATATAGTCCGACAGCGACACTAACAGGAATTTTAACGATGGATATGNCNAATACGATAAACGGTACTGCTTGGAACNATGCATTGTGGACATTGGCGATGATTTTGTTGTTTATTTCCTTTTTCTTTATTGTGCTTATACGAATGATCGGGCAAAGAGGGGAACGATAAGATGACATCGAGAGTGGTTGATAAAGTTTGGACAAGTATATTCTATGTCATTGCTGCATTCGTCATTAGTTTGCTTATCTTCTTTTTTGTGACGGTTTTGTCGAAAGGCTGGGGATTTTGGCAGCCAGATTTTCTGTTTGGAAAACCGAGCAACACGCAAGCAGGGGGAGGAGTTGGCCCGCAACTTATTAACTCGCTTTATATGCTTGTCATTACGTTATTGATTTCTGTTCCGTTGGGATTAGGGGCAGGAATTTATTTAGCGGAATACGCCAAACAAGGAAGAATGCTTAACTTTATTCGGCTGTGCATCGAAACGATGGCGTCTCTCCCATCGATTGTCGTTGGATTGTTTGGATTATTGGCGTTTGTGACGCTAACAGGATGGGGCTACACGTTAATTGGCGGCGCGTTGGCGATTACGATATTAAATTTGCCTGGATTGACGCGTATATGTGA
>JGI1652J44930_10000188_pt1 | contig 24589 bp, 27 predicted proteins | sample NewIslsDNAsample_FD_44930 | JGI IMG/M metagenome (IMG submission 44930)
TGAAAATGATGGACAAAAATATGTCATCATCGATACGGCAGGCATGCGGAAAAAAGGCAAAATTTATGAATCGACTGAAAAATACAGCGTCCTAAGAGCACTCAGAGCTATCGAGCGTTCCGATGTCNCCCTGCTTATCCTAGATGCGGAAGAAGGCGTTACAGAACAAGATAAAAGAATTGCAGGTATTGCACATGAAGCTGGAAGAGCGATGATTATCGTCGTAAACAAATGGGATGCGATCGAAAAAGATCACAAAACGATGCAAAATTTTGAAGAAAAGATCCGCAGTGAACTTCAATTTATCAATTATGCCCCGATTCTGTTTGTGTCAGCAATCACAAAACAGCGGCTGCATACAATTTTACCAACGGTAAAACTTGTTGCAGAAAACCATGCGCTTAGAGTCAAAACAAATCTATTAAATGAAATGCTTATGGATGCAATCGCAATGACTCCAGCACCGAGCGATAAAGGAAAACGGCTAAAAATCAACTATATGACGCAAGTATCCGTGAAACCGCCAACATTCGTACTATTCGTAAACGATCCGGAATTATTGCATTTTTCTTACGAACGCTTTTTAGAAAACAAAATTCGTGATACATTTGGGTTTAAAGGCACACCAATCCGAATCATCGCTCGTAAAAAAAATGATTAGGGGGATACTATGGAATTATTGTTATCCGTTATTATCGGTTATTTGCTTGGTTCGATCAGTTTCAGCTATTTATTCGGCAAATGGCTGAAAAAAATCGACATCCGCAACTATGGCAGCGGCAACGCCGGGGCAACAAACACGCTCCGCGTACTCGGAAAAGGCCCCGCAATTACAGTCCTCATTTTAGATATTTTAAAAGGAATGATAGCTGTACTTATCAGCAAACTTATCGGCGGAGAAGAGTGGGTTCCTTTTGTAGCCGGACTATCGGCAGCGATTGGACACAATTGGCCGATATTTTTTAACTTTCGCGGTGGAAAAGGAATCGCAACAACGATTGGGGTGCTATTGCTTTTAATTCCATATCCAGCTCTTATAGCCGGAGTGATTGCAATCGCCCTCATCGCTTTGACGAGATACGTATCGCTTGGTTCATTAACTTTTACCGTTCTAACACCAATAATTTTGCTGTTTTTCGACCGATATCCGGACTCATACTTTTACGTTGCCATCATCTTCGCACTGCTTTCAATTTGGCGTCATCGCGTAAACATTAAAAAAATCATTCAAGGAACAGAAAACAAACTAGGAGAAAAAAGTACAATCGAGGAAGTGAATGAACAATGACTGATATTGCGCTGCTTGGTGCAGGAAGCTGGGGAACGGCGCTAGCCATCGTGCTTGCAGACAACGGACATTGCGTGAAAATGTGGGCGCGCCGCAAGGAACAAGCCGATGAAATTAACAACCGCCATACAAACGAAAAATATTTGCCAAACGTTGCACTCCCTGAAAATATCGCAGCATCAACCGACATGTCTTCCGTTATCGACGGTGCAGACACGATCGTCGTCGTCATTCCGACGAAATCGATGCGTGAAGTGCTGAAACAGCTAAATGAAAAACTGACAAAACCGGTAGCCATTATTCATGCAAGCAAAGGAATTGAACCGGATACGTTAAAAAGAATATCCGAAATTATCGAAGAAGAAATACATCCAGATTATTTAAAATCGATCGCTGTTTTATCGGGACCAAGCCACGCAGAAGAAGTTAGCCTTCGCCAGCCGACGACCGTTACCGTATCTTCGAGAGACAAGCAAGCTTGTGAAGCTGCACAAGATTTATTTATTAACGACTATTTCCGCGTCTATACAAATCCTGACATTATTGGAGTTGAACTCGGCGGCGCGCTAAAAAATATCATTGCGCTCGGTGCAGGAATCAGCAACGGACTCGGTTACGGCGACAATTCGAAAGCCGCATTAATAACGCGGGGACTGGCAGAAATTACGCGATTAGGAAAGAAAATGGGAGCGAATCCATTAACGTTTTCCGGTCTGACAGGCATCGGAGACTTAATCGTCACATGCACGAGCCAGCATAGCCGGAACTGGAGAGCCGGTTATGCCATTGGAAAAGGACAAAAGCTATCGGAAGTGCTGGAAAATATGGGAATGGTCGTCGAAGGCGTCAGAACGACGTTAGCCGCTTATCAACTGTCGAAAAAATATGACGTGGACATGCCGATTACAAACGAGCTTTATAACGTGTTGTTTAATAACAAAGATCCAAAACAGGCTGTCGATGATCTCATGACAAGAAAACGTACGCATGAAGTGGAAGATTTGACAGCGATGCTAACATCCAAAAATGAAATGTAAAATCACGCAAAGCATCCTCCTGCATAAAATATGTGTAGTGCAAGCTAGGAGGATGATAATCAGTGAATCAGAATTTTTTTGATAAAATCGAAAAGAAAACAAACGTAAAAAAAGAAGACATCATTCGTTTGGCAAATTCCGTCAGTTCCGCTAACTTGCGGGATGAAAAAACATTGCGGAAACTGATCGCTGACGTTGCCAAAGTTGCGAACGTCTCCGTTTCAAAAAGCAAAGAAGACAAAATTGTCAACGCCATATTAAACAATCAAATCCCTTCCGATTTGTCGCAGCTAGCGAAAATGATGAACAAAAAATAGGCGAATCAATGATTCAGACCGTGTCGTTTCACATAGACTATTATCGAAAGACAGATAAGAAACTGTTTTCATATGAAACGGTTTAGTCACCAACTGTACAAATCACCCCAAAAGGAGCTGTCAAAAACAGATTTGGCGGCTCCTTTTTATGCTTTGTTCGGATTATGTTATAATGTGTTAGAATAACAAAGGAGGCACTCATGATGTCACCAGGACTCATTAAAATGTTTTTATCCTTATCTACAATCGGACTGATGTTTATCGCTGTTATTTCGATTTTACTTGCCCGTGAGAAATTGAAGGGATTTTTCAAAATCATCGTTTCAATATTTGCATATGCATGCATGATTGTTGCTGGATTTTTGATGATCATCGTCGTTTTTAGCGGTTAACATAAAAATATTAACCATAGAGAGGCTGCTTATGATGAAACTGTTTCGCATTTGTATCAGTCTGGGATTAATTGTTTTTTTAACCGCTTGTCTCTATCCGGAAGAACGAAAATTACAAAATCAAATTCCGTATGAAGATCAGCTTTCAGCTGTACAAAAAGCGGTTGATAATTACATACAAGATCATCAGGTATTGCCGATCATGAACCGTGATATCGACACGCCGATCTATCAAAAATATCCGATCGATTTTAACAAACTAATCCCTCGCTACATGCAAGAACCGCCAGGAAACGCTTATGAAAGCGGCGGAGTCTACCAGTATGTACTTGTCAACGTTGAAGAAAACCCGACGGTAAAATTGATCGATCTTCGCATTGTCGAAGCCGTTCGCGACTATCAATTTCAAATTAACCGGTATAAACGCGAACACAAATATTTGCCGTTTGACAAGGTTTTAAACAAAGAACTATTCCAACTGAATCACGAAGCGCTCGGTTATGAATCGATACCGCAAGTAAAAAGTCCGATTACAGGAAACAACCTTCCATTTATCGTGAATGGGCAAGGCGAAATTTTTGTGGATTATTCGCAAGATTTATATCAACTTCTGCAAAAATATGGCGATGAATACAATTTTCAAGAAGGAAAAGATGACATTCGCCAAATCATTGTCGATCATTCTCCATTTGTCCCTGTATTTTCCGTTCCTTACACCGTAAAAAACGGCGAACCTGAATTTTTGGCGACTGAAAATGAAAAATAGCCATTGTCATGAAACTTCCCTGTCTTTAATAAACGTATAGAAAGGGAAGTTTTTTCTATGTCATAAGTTTTGGACAACATCATACATTGATATTGTAATGAGCAAGGCACAGGAACAACAACGAATGGAAAGGTCTATCCCAAATAAATGGATGCGGAGGGGATAAAATGGAGAAAGTCGATATCTTTAAAGATATTGCTGAACGTACAGGAGGTGACATCTACTTAGGAATCGTCGGCCCCGTACGAACAGGAAAATCAACATTTATCAAAAAATTCATGGAACTAGTCGTTTTGCCAAACATTGAAAATGAAGCGGACAAAGTAAGAGCTCAAGACGAATTGCCGCAAAGCGCAGCGGGCAGAACAATTATGACCACCGAGCCGAAATTTGTACCGAACAACGCTGTTGCCATTACGGTCGATGAAGGTTTAGAAGTAAACGTACGGCTTGTCGATTGCGTCGGTTATCCGGTTCCTGGCGCAAAAGGATATGAAGATGAAAATGGTCCAAGAATGATCAATACGCCATGGTATGATGAACCGATTCCCTTCCAGGAAGCGTCTGAAATTGGCACGCGAAAAGTCATTCAAGAACATTCGACATTGGGCGTCGTGGTGACAACGGACGGTTCTATCGGCGAACTCGCAAGAGAAGATTATATTGAATCGGAAGAACGGGTCATTAATGAACTGAAAGAAGTTGGCAAACCGTTTATCGTCATCATTAACTCGGCTCATCCTTATCACCCGGATACACAAGCGTTAAAGAAAGAATTGAGCGCTAAATACGATATTCCAATCCTTGCATTAAGCGTTGAAACAATGACGGAACAAGATATTAACCTCGTATTGAAAGAAGTGCTCTTTGAATTTCCGGTGTTAGAAGTAAATGTGAATTTGCCAAGCTGGGTCATGGTTTTAAAAGAAGGGCATTGGCTCAGAGAAAATTATGAAGAAGTCGTTCGTGAAACAGTAAAAGACATTAAAAGACTTAGAGACGTCGATCGCGTCGTGCAGCAATTTACGGAATTTGATTTTATCGAAGATGCAAAACTGGCTGGAATCGAAATGGGGCAAGGAATTGCAGAAATCGATTTATACGCGCCGGATGAACTGTACGACCAAATTTTAAAAGAAGTCGTTGGAGTTGAAATTCGCGGAAAGGATCATCTCCTCCAATTAATGCAGGATTTTGCGCATGCAAAAGCGGAATATGACCAAGTGGCAGACGCTTTAAAAATGGTCAAACAAACCGGTTACGGCATTGCAGCGCCTTCGATTAATGATATGAGTTTGGATGAACCGGAAATTATCCGGCAAGGTTCCCGGTTTGGCGTTCGTTTAAAAGCGGTTGCGCCTTCCATTCACATGATTAAGGTTGACGTCCAGTCCGAATTCGCACCGATTATCGGTACGGAAAAACAAAGCGAAGAACTCGTCCGCTACCTGATGCAGGACTTCGAAGAAGATCCGTTATCGATTTGGAATTCTGACATTTTCGGCCGCTCATTAAACTCGATCGTACGGGAAGGAATTCAAGCCAAGCTGTCATTAATGCCGGAAAACGCGCGTTTTAAACTAAAAGAAACGTTGGAAAGAATCATTAATGAAGGTTCTGGCGGCTTAATTGCAATCATTTTATAAAACTGAATCATGTTATCGAAAACGGCTTTATGAAATTTAAGGCCGTTTTTTTGTTGAAAAATGATAAAACCACTTTCTTAGCTTTACGATTTCCGTTAAGATATATAGTACAAATTAACGTAATCCGGAGATAATTCCCCTAAAAATACCACATAATTATGGAACTTTTTGTAAAAATGTTCAAGGAAAGGATAAATTTTCTAGAAAATTTATTAAATTTGCTAGAAAAATATTGAATTTATTCGTGTATTCATTTAATATAAGCGGTGTCAACCCTTGATATTGCTTGCAAAACAGTATAAAAGCAACCAATTCTGTTAAAGAAAGTATTACGAAGACATTGAGAGGAGGTGAACAGGATGAACAAAACAGACTTGATCAACTCTGTTGCTGAAGCTGCTGAGCTTTCGAAAAAAGATGCTACAAGAGCAGTTGAAGCTGTATTTGAATCTATCACGGACTCATTGAGAAAAGGCGAAAAAGTTCAACTTATCGGATTTGGAAACTTCGAAGTGCGTGAGCGTGCAGCACGCAAAGGAAGAAACCCTCAAACGGGAGAAGAAATTGAAATCGCAGCTAGCCGAGTACCTGCATTCAGACCAGGTAAAGCCCTCAAAGAAGCTGTGAAATAACTTTACATAAAACAAGGGCAAAAAAAGAGTCGCATGACGACTCTTTTTTTATGCATAGCCTGCTTTTGAAGAGAATGGGTAACCTTAAAACAGGTTACTCTATTTTTATAAATACCAGTGAAGATTCCTTTACGTTTAGGATAGGCTGTGCTAAAATTCCTTTGAATGGAGGAATGAAATCTTGTCACAATTTGATACAGAAAAAATCGAACGAGCAGTTGTCATGTTATTGGAAGCGATCGGAGAAGATCCGACGAGAGAAGGTCTGGTGGATACTCCCAAGCGGGTTGCACGCATGTTTGAAGAAATTTTTCAGGGGATGAATCAAGACCCGAAAGAATATTTTCAGACCTATTTTGGCGAAGATCATGAAGAACTCGTACTTGTAAAAAATATCCCTTTTTATTCAATGTGCGAACATCATCTTATTCCATTTTTCGGTCAGGCACATGTTGCGTACATACCTAAAGGAGGAAAAGTTGCCGGTTTAAGCAAACTCGCTCGAGCTGTTGAAAGTGTCGCCCGCAGACCGCAGCTTCAAGAACGAATTACGGCTACAATCGCGAACACGATTGTCGAAACGTTATCTCCGCACGGTGTCATGGTTGTAGTCGAAGCTGAACATATGTGCATGACGATGCGAGGAATCAAAAAACCAGGTTCGCTTACAGTCACTTCTGCTGTCCGCGGTATATTTGAAACAGATGCCGCAGCGCGAAACGAAGTCCTTAACTTAATTAAAAATAATTAATTCACGAGGTGTATCCAAATGAATTACAATCAGGATTTTTTTGTCATTAAAGCGAAAGAAGACGGCGTTAGTGTGATTGGGCTTACGAGAGGACCTGACACTCGCTTTCACCATTCCGAAAAACTGGATAAAGGCGAAGTCATGATTGCTCAATTTACCGAACATACATCAGCCGTGAAAATTCGTGGAAAAGCGATCATTCAAACGAGCCACGGCGTCATTGATACGGAAGAATAAATGGTTTGAAAATGGAAAGCTGTACAACCTTCATTTCTTTTTTTATGTGCTATAATACTTCGTATCTGCAACACGATGAGATTGATGAAAGATTAGGGGATTACTGATGGATCGTAACGAACTTTATTCAGAAGCAGCATTTTTAAAAAATGATATAGAAAAGGCGATTTATCATCCGTATCTGTTTGAGCATATTCAACCGCCAACCATCGACGATGAAAAATTGCTGCTTTTGTGTTCGATTACAAAAGAAACAGATAAAACAATTAGAAAAGAACAAATTATAAGTACGGTGCTTGTTCAAACTGCGATCGATATCCACGAACGCATTTTATATATCGATTTGATTTCAAACAATCATAAAGAACGGCAATTGACCGTTCTTGCCGGGGATTACTTCAGCAGTTTATACTACGAACGATTGACGGCTATCAATAACCAGGAACTGATCCGATTGCTGGCTGATGGAATCAGGGAAATCAACGAATTAAAGACGTTGTTTCTTTACGGTAAAAATATTTCATTACCCGAACTCATGACGATTCAAATGAAAATTGAAAGCAATCTGATCGATCAGTTTTCAATGTGTACAGCAGGTAAACCGGTTTCAAATGAATTAAAGCAACTGCTGCTCTTGAAAAAACTGATCCACGAAAAATTGTTGGATGTAAAAGGCCAGCCATCCGTTTGGATACATCTTCTCGGGCGCCACATTCACAGACAAACCGAGTCAACTTCAAATAAAATCACGCTGCTGACTTCTGAAGAATATGAACAAACCGTGCGGACAATTGAATCGATAATTAAACAACAATATGATGAATTACGCGATAAAATAAAAGTTTCAGACAACGAAATCATGTCGACAATTTTTCACAACCAAACATCTTTGTTGCGCAAAATGAATACAATCTCGGAAGGGTAGATCATCGTGACTTCGAAAGAACAGCGGGTACACCGCGTATTTGAAAATATTTCAGACAAATATGATTATATGAACTCCGTTATCAGTTTTAAAAGGCATATCGCCTGGCGGAAAGATACGATGAAGCGCATGAACGTCAAAAAAGGCGCTGCTGCACTCGACGTCTGCTGCGGTACTGCCGATTGGACAATTCAATTAGCTGAAGCCGTAGGTGAAGACGGCATTGTCAAAGGGCTTGATTTCAGCAAAAACATGCTTGCCATCGGACGGCAAAAAATCGATAGCTTGAATCTGAAAAACGTGGAGCTGATCCATGGCAATGCTATGAACCTCCCTTTCGATGACAATTCGTTTGATTATGTGACGATCGGTTTCGGACTTCGGAATGTTCCTGATTATTTGCAAGTATTAAAAGAAATGACGAGAGTTGCGAAACCAGGCGGCATGATCGTTTGTCTTGAAACATCGCAACCGACCATACCGGTTTACAGGCAATTATATTATTTTTACTTCCGTTTTATCATGCCTTTATTAGGTAAAATACTTGCGAAAAGTTATGAAGAATATTCCTGGCTTCAAGAATCAGCAAAAGATTTTCCAGGTGCAAAAGAACTTGCACAACTGTTTAAACAAGCTGGCTTGGTCAACATCCAGATTAAAAAGTATGCTGGTGGAGCCGCCGCAATGCATCTTGGATATAAACCGAAAGATGAAGGCCTAAGGTGAATAAGATGAACTTAAATCAGGTATATGATTCATTGCGAGCAGATTTATCGACAATTGAAAATGAAATGGAACAAGCTGTTCAAACCGAACAGCTGATTTTACGCCAAACTTCCCAACAGCTTTTAAAAGCAGGCGGAAAACGACTCCGTCCTGTGTTTGTTCTTTTATCAGGGAAATTTGGCAATTATGACATCGAAAAAATAAAAGAGGTAGCCGTTGCGCTTGAACTGATTCATACTGCTTCACTCGTCCATGACGATGTCATCGATGATGCTGATATTCGCAGAGGAAAACCAACCGTTAAATCGAAATGGAACAACCAAACAGCGATGTATACCGGTGACTATATTTTGTCGCAAGCAATCAACCGGATTACATTAATCAGCACTCATAAAGTTCATGACATTTTATCGAAAACGCTGAAAGAACTGATTAAAGGCGAAATCGAACAAATTCGCGATCAGTTCAACTGGGATCAAAATTTGCGCCAATATTTGCGAAGAATTAAACGCAAAACCGCCTTGCTCATCGCAACGAGCTGCCGATTAGGCGCATTGGTCAGCAATGTGGAGCATCGTTATCAAAAACATTTGGAAAAATTCGGATATTACGTCGGAATGTCGTTTCAAATTACCGACGATATTTTAGATTTTTTAAGTTCGAAAACCATTCTCGGCAAACCATCGGGCGGAGATTTAAAACAAGGGAATGTCACGCTCCCGACGCTTTATGCGATGTCATTTCCTGCGATTCGCAAAAAAATTGTTTCGAGCTTTAAAAACAACAAAATTTCCGAATCATCACTGCAAGAATTGCTCGATGACATCCGCTCGTCAGGAGCGATCGAAAAATCGATTTCGTTGAGCAATTTGTACCTCGAAAAAGCGAAAAAAGAATTGATGCATCTCCCGCTGTGTGCGGCCCGAGACCTGCTTCTGCAAATTGCCAATTCGATTGGGAATCGCAAATTTTAACACGTTGTTTCTCACAATAAAGTTTGATAAAGTATATTTTGGTTTTGAAATTTAGACAAAAAGAGAGGTCGAGGTTATGGAAAAAACATTTTTAATGGTGAAACCTGATGGAGTTCAGCGAAATTTAATTGGAGAAATCGTATCTCGTTTCGAAAAAAAAGGATTTCAACTCGTTGCAGCAAAACTGATGCACATTTCTCGGGAATTGGCGGAACAACATTACGCCGAGCATAAAGAACGCCCATTCTTCGGCGAACTTGTTGACTTTATTACATCAGGTCCGGTATTTGCAATGGTTTGGCAAGGCGAAAACGTCATTGCTACAGCTCGAAAAATGATGGGAGCGACAAATCCACAAGAAGCCGATGTTGGCACGATCAGAGGCGACTATGGCATTCAAGTCGGCATGAACATCATTCACGGTTCCGACAGTCCGGAAAGCGCGGAAAGAGAAATTAACCTTTTCTTTAAACCGGAAGAAATTCTCGAATATGAAAAAACGATAAATAAATGGATTTAATCGTAAGCCAGCCTTTGAGGGTTGGCTTGTTTACTACTTAAGAAAGGGTTAGACGATGGGGGATTACTATCAGTTTACAAAAAAAATTAAAGATTTGCTGGATATCGACTTGGATCGATACAAAGAAACACAAATGAAACGAAGATTAACATCTTTTCGCGATAAAAAAGGCTATCGCACGTTTCTTGAACTCTATGATGCGATCAAAAAAAATCACGAATTAAAAAAAGAATTTCTCGATCGGATTACGATTAATGTATCCGAATTTTTCCGCAACTATAAGCGTTGGGAAATTTTAGAAAAAAACATTTTGCCGAATCTTTTAAAAGACAAATCGAAAATCAGCGTGTGGAGTGCAGCTTGTTCGACGGGAGAAGAACCGTATACGCTGGCGATTATTTTATCGAATTTTTTGCCGCTTCACTCCATTTCCATTTTGGCAACGGATATCGATCCGAACGTTATCGAAAAAGCAAAAGCTGGAATCTATCACGAAAACTCGTTGAAAGAAGTGCCCGTGCATATTAAAGACAAATATTTTACACAAGTCAGTCCTACGGAATATAAAATTGATGAAAAACTGAAACAGCCGATCCGGTTTAAAATCGAAGATCTGTTTCAGGCAAACTACCACAGCGAATTCGATTTAATCGTATGCCGGAACGTACTAATTTATTTTACGGAAGAAGCAAAACAGCAGCTGTACCACAAGTTTAACAAAGCATTGAAAAAAGACGGAATCCTGTTCGTCGGAAGCACCGAACAGATTTTTTCTCCGCATGCATATGGCTTTGCAACAGCAGATACATTTTTTTATCGAAAAATTTAACGCTGCTGTGCTATAATTTAGTACGTAAAAGCACTAAAGAACTAATGAAATAAAGGATGTGTTACAACATGCGTTATTTAACTGCCGGCGAATCGCATGGGCCACAGCTAACCGCGATTATCGAAGGTGTGCCTGCCGGTTTGCCGTTAACAGCGGAAGATATTAATATTGACCTTGCAAGAAGACAAAAAGGGTATGGACGCGGCCGAAGAATGCAAATTGAAAAAGACCAGGTAAAAATCTTAAGCGGCGTCCGCCATGGATATACGACAGGAGCTCCGATTACGCTAGTCGTTGAAAACAAAGACTGGAAACATTGGACAAAAATTATGGGCATTGAACCGATTTCCGAAGAAGAAAAAGCGGAAATGAAACGGGTCGTCACCCGTCCGCGTCCAGGTCATGCCGATCTGAACGGTGCGATTAAATACGGCCACCGCGATATGCGCAATGTCCTGGAACGTTCTTCAGCACGCGAAACGACAATTCGCGTCGCTGTCGGCGCCGTAGCGAAAAAGCTGCTTTCCATGTTCGATATTCAAGTCGCAGGTCACGTCCTTGTCATTGGCGGAGTGGAAGCGAAAAATATTCAATACGAATCAATCGAAGATTTAAGAGAGCGCTCTGAACAGTCCCCGGTTCGCTGCATCGATAAAGAAGCCGAAAAATTAATGATGGAAGCAATCGACAAAGCAAAAGCAAACGGGGATTCAATCGGTGGAATCGTCGAAGTTATCGTTGAAGGAGTGCCGATTGGTTTAGGCAGCCACGTTCATTATGACCGCAAATTGGATGGAAAAATTGCTCAGGCAATCATGAGCATCAACGCTTTTAAAGGCGTTGAAATCGGCATCGGCTTTGAGTGTGCGTATTTGCCGGGAAGCCAAGTCCATGACGAAATCATTTGGGATAAAGAAAAAGGCTACTCTCGCCGCACGAACCGGCTTGGCGGTTTTGAAGGCGGAATGACAAACGGAATGCCAATCGTTGTCAAAGGCGTCATGAAGCCAATTCCAACGCTTTACAAACCGTTGGAAAGCGTTGATATCGAAACGAAAGAACCGTTTAAAGCAAGCATCGAACGTTCAGACAGCTGCGCCGTTCCAGCCGCGAGCGTGGTCGCAGAAGCCGTTGTCGCTTGGGAAGTGGCGAATGCATTTCTCGATAAATTCGGTAGTGATCGCTTATCGGAAATCGAAAAAAATTACAAAGACTATATGGAATATGCGAGAACGTTCTAACATGGAAACGATTCACATTCAAACGAAATCAAAGGATTACCCGTTATTTATCGGAAATGGCATTCGTCATGATGCAAACTCTTTCATCAATTCTTTGGGCAAAAACTATTCCAGCTATTTAATCATCACCGACTCAGCTGTCGAAAACCTGTATTTGCAGGATGTCGTAAACGGTTTAAAAACAGATAACGTGTTTACCCACATCGTGCCAAGCGGCGAACAGGCAAAATCGATCGATCATTACTACGAATGTTTAACGAAAGCGCTGGAAAGCGGACTCGACCGCAAATCGTGCATCATTGCCCTCGGCGGCGGTGTCGTCGGCGATCTGGCTGGTTTCGTTGCAGCAACATACATGCGCGGGATTGCATTCATTCAAATGCCAACGACATTGCTGGCCCATGACAGCAGCGTCGGGGGAAAAGTAGCAATCAATCATCCGCTCGGAAAAAACATGATTGGTGCATTTTACCAGCCGGATGCTGTCATCTATGACGTGGAAACATTGCAATCATTAAACGACACCGAATGGCGTTCCGGTTTTGCAGAAGTCATCAAACATGCCCTCATCTGGGATGAACAGCTATTTAATGAAGTGAGAAACATTCGCTCCATCGAACAATTAAAACAAAGCGATTTAATTTCCATTTTAAAACGGGCCATTAACGTAAAAGCAGAAATCGTGGCGAAAGATGAAAAAGAATCCAACATTCGTTCGTATTTAAATTTCGGACATACGCTTGGGCATGCCATCGAAGCCGAGCTCGGCTACGGAAAAATCAGCCACGGCGAAGCTGTCGCAATCGGCATGATCTTTGCGATGAAACTCAGCGAACGCCATTATCAAATCGATTTGAATATTGACGCTTATGAAACCTGGTTTCAGTCACTTGGTTTTCAAACGACAGTTCCTGCGAATTTAACTGCGGAAAAACTCATTGACACGATGAAAAAAGATAAAAAAGCTGCTCACGGAAAAATTAAAATGATTCTAATAAAAAAAATCGGAAAAGTAGAAGCTGTTTCTTTTGAAGAGGCTGCGCTCCATCAGTTTTTGAAAAATGAAATCGAGAGGAAGATGGAAAACGCATGATAAGAGGAGTCAGAGGAGCAACAACGGCAAAAGCCAACGATGAAAAAGAAATATTAGCGGCAACGAAAGAAGTTCTCGAACTGATGATTAAAGAAAACGACATTACTCCCGAACAGGTAGCCCAAGTACTCATCACGGTTACACCGGACTTAAACGCCACATTTCCGGCAAAAGCGCTGCGCATGTTTGAAGGCTGGACGTATGTTCCTGTCATGTGTGCAACGGAAATACCTGTTCCGAATGCATTGGAAAAATGCATCCGCATCATGATGACGATCAATACTGACAAAAATCAAAAAGAAATCAAGCATATTTATTTGCGGGAAGCGAAACAGCTGCGTCCGGAACTTGCTCGTTGACAATCTACATATTTGCGTATATTCTATTTGTAAGTTTAAAAGTTTAATAAGCGAGTTTAGTTTAGTTGAGTTGAGAAGAGTTGAGTTAAGTTGAGGAGAGCTGAGGGGATATTGGCATATAAAGCACCGCCCTAAGGCTTCCTTTGGCCTTAGGGTTTTTGTTTCTGTCCTCAACTTATTCTCACTCTCGAACAAATGTTAAAGAAGAGGTGAGAATAACATGTCCACAACTTTCGAAGACTTCAGAAACTCCGCAGATGAATTTTCAACCATTCCCGTTTTTGAGCAGTTTTTTATTGACACAATTACCCCGATTCAAATTTTTCAAAAACTAAAAGAAGCGGCCAGTTTCATTTTGGAAAGCAAAGACAGCCATTCGAAATGGGCGAGATATTCGTTTATCGGGCTGAACCCGTACGTTGTTTTGCAGGAAGAAAACAACCGTTTCATTGCCCGGACAACAACTGGAAAAACCATTGCTGATCAAAAACGATTCCGTGATGCTTTGCTCGAAACGTTATCCAATTTAAAACCAAAACCGCTTGACATTCAAATCCCATTTGCCGGAGGCGGAGTTGGATACATCGGTTATGACGGAATTAGCGAATTTGAACCAGCACTTGCTCCTCATCCGGTAAATGACCTAAACGTACCAAACTTTTATTTTTCATTTTGCGAAACAATCATTGCCTACGATCACGACTTAAAAGAAATTACTGTCATTACGCACGTATTTTTAAATGAACGCAATCAAAACAAACCGTTAGAGACGTTATACGACGAAGCGAAAGCAAAAATCCGCAAGATCATGACGCTTATTACAAAAGAAGATGCGAACAATTCATATACGCTTCATATGCCAAAACAAATTCTCGATGTAAACTTTGATAATCTTAAGACAAATTTTGAAAAAGATGCATTTTTACAAGCGGTGCGGAAAATAAAAGATTATATCGAACAGGGAGAAATTTCCCAGGTCGTCATATCACAGCGATTCGAACGCGACATTTCCGTAACCGGATTGGATGTCTATCGCGTGCTTCGCATTATCAATCCTTCTCCATATATGTTTTACTTGAAGTTTAAGGATTTTGAAGTCGTCGGAAGCTCACCGGAAAAACTCATACAAGTGAACAATGGGCACATTGAAATTCATCCGATTGCCGGAACAAGGCCGCGCGGCCGGACAAAAGAAGAAGATGAACGGTTAGTTCAAGATTTATTGCATGACAAAAAAGAACTTGAAGAACATGAAATGCTTGTAGAACTGGCAAAAGAAGAAATTGCGCGTGTAGCGAAAAAAGGAACGGTTGCCGTTCCGTCATATATGGAAATCGGCTATTTTTCACACGTCATGCATATCATTTCAAGAGTTTCCGGAATCCTTGCCGACGATGCATTGCCGATCGATGCGCTCATTTCAGCATTTCCAGCCGGAACATTGACCGGAGCGCCCAAACTGAGAGCAATGGAAATCATCCGGGAAGTGGAGCCGATGGCGCGCAATTTATACGGCGGAGCAATCGGATATATCGGCTTTGACGGCAACATCGATTCATGCATCGCAATCCGAAGCATGTTGATTCACAATCAAAAAGCGTATATCCAGGCAGGAGCAGGCGTTGTGAATGACTCGATTCCTGAACGTGAATGGGAAGAAACGCGAAATAAAGCGAAAGCCTTGATTAAAGCGATCGAAATCGCAGAACAGCTGTTTCAGAAAAAGGGGGTAGGTCAGAATGTTTAAAACGTATTTAAAACAAGCGCTGGACGGAAAAACGTTCAGCGAAAAAGAGGCAGAGCTAATCATGGACGAAATTATGCAAGGAAACGCCACCCCTAGTCAGATCGCCAGTCTGCTAACAATTATCGAATTTCGCGGAAGCACCGTTGATGAAATTACCGGCTTTGCACGCTCAATGCGGAAGCACGCAACGCCGATCGAACATAACGAACCGTTTGTCATTGATACATGCGGAACTGGCGGAGATGGATCATCCACATTCAATATTTCTACAGCGACTGCTTTCGTACTCGCCGCCAAAGGAATTCCAGTTGCCAAACACGGCAATCGTTCCGTATCATCCAAATGCGGAAGCGCTGACGTTTTGGAAAGACTATCCGTTCCGATTCAAACGACGCCAGAAGAAGCAGCAAAACAGCTGGCTGAAAAGAAAATGTGCTTTTTGTACGCACCGCTCTATCATTCTTCGATGAAACATGCGGTCGCACCGAGAAAAGAAATCGGTTTTCGGACGGTATTCAACATTTTAGGGCCATTGACGAACCCGGCAAGAGCCGATTATCAGCTTCTTGGCGTATACAATGCCAATCTTGCAGAAAAAATGGCGGAAGCGTTGAGCCGGTTGGGAACGAAACGGGCATTGCTTGTATCCGGCCAAGACGGATTGGATGAATGTTCGATCTCTACAGCAACCAACGTTGTTGAGTTAAATCACGGAAAAATTACGAAATATACGATTCATCCGGACGATGTCGGCCTGAAAAAAGGAAACAACGAGGAGATCATTGCAAGAACGGTCGATGAAAGTGCAAAACTGATTATTCAAGTATTGACAGGAAAAGCGCCGGAGTCGGCAACAAATATCGTTTTGCTGAACGCAGGAGCTGCGCTTTACGTTTCAGGTGAAACCGAATCCATTGCCCAAGGCGTTCATGAAGCGAGAAAAGTGATCGAAAGCGGCGATGCTTACCGGAAATTAAAAGAACTGGCAACCGAGGAGGTTTCCCTTCGTGCTCAATAAAATTTTGAAACAGAAACAGAAAGAAATCGAAGCAATCACAATCGAAACAACAATGCACGGACAAAAACAAATCTCTTTCGTCGATGCATTGAAAAAACCGAATCATTCGATTGCGCTAATTGCGGAAATCAAACGAGCATCGCCTTCGAAAGGGATCATTAACGATGCGATCGATCCAGTCGAAGTTGCCCGCGCCTATGAACAGGCCGGAGCCGATGCCATTTCCGTCCTGACGGACGAAACTTTTTTTAAAGGATCGAAAGATGATTTAATTGCGGTAAAAAAACATGTCAACATTCCCGTGCTGCGAAAAGATTTCATCATCGACAAAAAACAGATTGATGAAAGCAGGGCAATCGGAGCCGATGCAATACTCCTCATCGTAAAAGCGATTGGAGTCGAAAAAACGTACGAATTTTACCAATATGCGGAATCGCTCGGACTGGACTGCCTCGTTGAAATTCACGAAAAAGAAGAACTGTTTCAGCTGCTTGAGCGCTTTACTCCGAAAGTAATCGGCGTCAACAACCGGAATTTGGAGAATTTCCATACGACGCTTTCAATGACGGAAACGATCGCGCAACACATTCCGAAAGAAGCGATTTTTATAAGCGAAAGCGGCATACATTCCGCTGAAGATATCGAAACGGTGAAAAAGCTTGGCGCAAGCGGCGTGCTCGTCGGCGAAGCTTTAATGAGAGCCCCTTCTCCTCAAATTGGGATTGAAAAATTATTTAAACATGAACGGATGAAAACGACATGAAAATCAAGTTTTGCGGAAACCGTTCTCTAAATGATGTAAAACTGACAATAAAAAGCGGCGCTGATTTTTTAGGATTCGTTTTTGCACCATCAAAACGCCGCGTTTCGCCGGAAGAGGTGAAACAATGGCTAAACGAAGCAGCGTTAAAACCGCGCCAAAAATCGGTCGGCGTGTTCGTCAATGCAACGCTTGAAGAAATCGCCCACGCTGTAAAAACCGCTGCGCTTAATGTCATCCAATTGAGTGGAAACGAAACGCCCGACTTTTGCAAACAAATAAAAGAGGCTTGCTCTGTAGACGTCTGGAAAGTCATCCATCATCAAGCGGATGCGATTGAACAAATGGAAAAATACGTTCACATCGTTGATGCGTTTTTAATCGACAACAAAACGAAGTCGCAATGGGGAGGAACGGGCACTGCATTCGACTGGTCGTTCGTGCCCCGTTATCTTGAAAAAGCGCACGCTCTTGGGAAACACTGTTTCATCGCGGGCGGCATCAATGCATCCAACATTCACGAACTTTTAAAATTTAATCCTGACGGCATCGATCTTGCGAGTGGCATCGAAACGAATGAACAAAAAGATGAAGCAAAAATTTCGGAACTATTGAACCGGATCAATCAGTTTGCCGCTTACTCTGAATAAAACTCCCTCCTTGATGGATGGGAGTTTTCTTGCTATTTACTTATCACAATCTTTTGTTACAATTAGGTCATGAATACTTTTTCGCTTTAATACTTTACCTTAGACAAGGAAGTGTATGAAATGCAGGTCAAATCTCAACTCGTTTCATTAAANCCGTATGAGCCGGGAAAGCCGATCGACGAAGTAAAACGCGAACTCGGCTTGGATAAAGTTGTGAAAATGGCTTCCAACGAAAATCCGTTCGGCTGTTCTGAAAAAGCGAAAGAAGCGATTCGAAACTCATTGAATCAATTACATATCTATCCTGACGGTTATGCATACGACTTAAAAGTCAAACTGGCGAAACATTTGAACGTAAAAAAAGAACAAATCATTCTGGGCAGCGGTTCAGATGAAGTCATTCTCATTTTATGCCGCGCGCTTCTGTCGCCAGAAAAAAATACCGTCATGGCGTATCCGACATTTTCCCAATACAAACATAACGCANTCATCGAAGGTGCACAAATCCGCGAAGTCCCGTTAATCGACGGAGAACATGATTTAGATGGAATGCTGAAACAAATCGATGAAAATACAGCAATCGTATGGGTTTGCAACCCGAACAATCCGTCCGGCAATTACATCGACAAGGAACGTTTCCTTTCATTTTTGAAAAAAGTGCCAAAAAACGTGCTCGTCGTCAGTGACGAAGCGTATTATGAATACGTCGTTGCAGAAGATTACCCTGATACGATTTCCCTTTTGGATGAATTTCCAAATTTAGTCGTTTTGCGGACGTTCTCGAAAGCGTACGGTTTATCATCGCTCCGCGTCGGATATGGGGTCGGAAACGAAACGTTTATCCGCTCGCTTGATCCAGCCCGTCCGCCATTCAATACGACAACCCTTTCACAAGTCGCTGCAGCTGCAGCACTCGATGACCAAACGTTTATTGAAGAGTCACGACGAAAAAACCGCGAAGGCATCGAACAGTTTTACGCATTTTGTGAAAAACACCAGCTAAAATATTATCCTACGCAAACGAACTTTATTTTGATTGAGTTTGACCGAAGTGGAGATGAANTATTTCAGTATTTATTAAAACGCGGATTTATCGTTCGTTCCGGAGTTGCGCTTGGTTTTCCGAACGCTGTTCGGATTACAATCGGAACGAAAGAAGAAAATGAAGAAATCATCCATCATTTAACAGAAATGCTTAAAGAGAGATAAATTAAGGAGTTTAATCGATTATGGACGATAAACGGGTTTTAATCATTGGATTAGGATTAATTGGGGGATCCATTGCACTTGCAATTAAAAAAAAGCATAACGATGCGACGATCGTCGGTTACGACGTCGATGAAAATCAAGCAAAACTGGCGAAATCATTGGACATTATCGACGAGGCTGCTTCATCTCTGGAAGAAGGGGTGAAAGACGCCTCTCTTATTATTATCGCCATTCCGGTTATCGAAACGGAAAAAATGATCGAGAAATTGGCTTCGCTTCCATTAAAAGAAAACGTCCTGATTACGGACGTCGGAAGCACGAAAGCGGAAATCGTAAAAAAATCAGCGGTTTTTAAAGATAAAAACGCCGTTTTCATCGGCGGCCATCCAATGGCCGGATCCCATAAAACAGGAGTCATGGCATCGAAAGCGCATCTTTTTGAAAATGCGTTTTACATTTTAACGCCGGAAAAAGATTGCCAGCGAAAATACGTAGAAAAGCTGAAAGATTGGCTGAAAGGCACGAATGCGACGTTTATCGAAATGAGCCCAGCAGAGCATGACAAACTCGTCGGAATGATCAGCCATTTTCCGCATATCATTGCGGCTTCGCTCGTTCAGCAGCTTGCAAAAGCGGACGATAATGATTTCAACATTTCCCGGTTTGCAGCAGGCGGATTCCGGGACATTACGCGAATCGCTTCTTCCAGCCCTGTGATGTGGAGAGATATTTTGCTGCGCAACAAAGACGTATTGCTTCGCCTTCTCGATCGTTGGGAAGAAGAAATGAAATACGTTCGAAACATATTGGAAAACTCCGATGAGGAAAAAATATACGAATACTTTGCAACTGCCAAAAAATACCGCGACAGCCTGCCTGAACGTTCAAAAGGAGCGATTCCTTCATTCTACGATCTGTATGTCGATATCGAAGACTATCCGGGAGTTATCGCTCACGTAACCGGTATTCTCGGCGGCAGGGATATCAGCATTACGAACATACGGATTATCGAAACGAGAGAAGATATCATGGGCGTGCTTCGTTTAAGTTTTCGCAGCGAAGAAGAACGCCAAAAAGCAAAACAGCTTCTTGAAGATTATCGTTATGAAACTTACATTCTGGATTGATCGGGAGGATAGAACGTTGGCGATAACCATTCATCCATCAAATGCAAACTTACACGGTGAACTGAAAGTTCCTGGCGATAAATCGATTTCACACCGTGCGGTGATGCTCGGTTCAATTGCAGATGGCAAAACGACAGTCAGCGGATTTTTACCTGGCGAAGACTGTATCAGTACGATTCAATGTTTTCGAGCGCTCGGCGTGAAAATCGAACAACAAAACGATCAAGTGACGATTTACGGCAAAGGTCTGGATGGATTAAAAGAACCGGAAACCGTGCTGAATGTAGGCAACTCTGGTACAACGAACCGTCTGCTGCTTGGATTGCTTTCGGGAAGACCATTTCATGCGATTTTACTCGGAGATGAATCGATCGCAAAACGTCCGATGGATCGCGTTGCCATTCCACTGCGGAAAATGGGAGCTCATATCGATGGACGGGAAAATGGAAAATATCCTCCGATCGCCGTTCGCGGAGGAAACTTAAAAGGAATAGACTACGAATCGCCGGTCGCAAGCGCACAAGTGAAATCTGCGATACTGCTTGCAGGCTTGCAGGCGGAAGGAACAACATCGGTTACGGAACCTTCCGTCTCCCGCGATCATACGGAACGCATGTTAAAAAGCTTTGGCGTAAACGTACGCAGAAACGGCACAACAGTTTCGATCGAAGGAAAACAAACGTTAAAAGCAACGCACATCAATGTTCCTGCGGACATTTCGTCTGCTGCATTTTTCATCGTTGCCGCATTAATCACAAAAAACAGCAGCATCATCTTAAAAGACGTGGGCATCAACCCGACCCGCTCAGGGATTCTTGACGCTTTAATCGCGATGGGTGCCAATATTCAAATCAAAAATAAAAGAATGTTTAACGATGAACCGGTTGCTGATCTGCACGTTTCGTCTTCCGAACTGAAAAATATTGAAATAAAAGGCGACATCATTCCGCGCCTGATCGATGAAATCCCGATTCTAGCCTTAGCTGCCACGCAAGCGGAAGGAACGATGGCAATTAAAAATGCGGAAGAATTAAAAGTGAAAGAAACGAATCGCATTGATGCAGTGGCAACTCAACTCAACCGCTTGGGGGCAAACATTGAACCGACAGACGATGGAATGATCATTCATGGCAAATCCAATCTCAAAGGCGGTGCGGTCGACAGCCTGGGCGATCATCGCATCGGCATGATGCTTGCCGTCGCCAGCCTCGTTTGTGAAAACGAAACAACGCTCGAAAATGAATCATGCATCAACATTTCGTACCCGAATTTCTTCGAAGATTTTCAAAAACTGATCAAAAAATAAACGTTCACCCCCTCTAAAAAAGAAAATTTTAGAGGGGGTGAAAGAAAATGGAAAAGTCCAAAATTGTCTTGATTTTCCCAAAATATCCAGTATAATTGATAATGTAATGGTTTCTCTCCACTCCTATCCATATTTAATTTGCCCTGAAATGAAAGCGTTATCACCAGATTTCATTTCAGGGTCTTTTTTTTGCAAATAACACAACTCCTTCATATTTATTCCCAACATTAAGCTATAAAAAATCGGAAACCAATCATATCATTTGCTGTGTACAAAAATTTTCTCTATAATGAAAAAATCAAATCATAATAAGGTGATGTGAACGGAGATGGAAATTCTTGAAGAAGCGATGCAGAAATTTGAATCAGGAAAAGTCGACGAAGGACTGAACATGCTAAAGTACATCACGAAACATTCCAAAGACAAAACTGTGCTTTACCAAGTTGCTCAAACGTATTCCAACTACGGATTTTTACAGGAAGCACTGGAGCTTGCACGAAAATTGCTGAAAAAATATCCGGATGAAGAAGAATTCATTTTGCTTGCAGCTGACTGTTTAATCGAGTTGGGCGACGACTTGCAAGCGATCGAATATCTGGATTCGATAAAAAAATCAAGCGGCTATTATCTGACATCGCTGTTGATGCTCGCTGATCTGTACCAATTGCAAGGGCTGGAAGAAGTTGCTGAAAACAAATTGCTGGAAGCCTACCGTCTGAATCAAAAAGAGCCAATCATTTGGTACGCGCTTGCTGAATTTTATTTAAATCAGGGCGAATATTATAAAGCGAGCCTGTATTACGAAAAATTGCTGAAAGACAAAGAGTATTCATCGGACGAAACGATCAACCTGCACTTTGCCGAAACGCTGACCATGCTCGGCCAATTTGAAAACGCACTCCCGTATTATGAAAAAGGTTTAAAATCGGAAAACAATTTGGACGGATTGTTCCGTTACGGCTATACGGCCTACAAAGCCGAAAAATATGAAAAAGCGATTCAGATTTTGAATAAATTGCAGCAGCTCGACCCTCAGTACACAACGCTCTATCCGATTTTAGCCAATGCTTACGTACAGACGAAACAAACGGAAAAAGCGATTGAAATATTAAAAGAAGGATTGACGTACGATGAATTTAACAGTGAATTGTACGTGTTAATCGGCAAACTGTACATTAAGGCCGGAAAACACACTGAAGCGGAAAAATATTTAGAAAAAGCACTGACATTAAATACGCCTTCGCTCGAAACANTTGAAGCGTATCTATCAATATTGAAAGAAAAAGAGGATTACGATGGAATCATCGCATTCATTCAGCAGCTGAAAGACAAATATGACGACATCGATCCAGTCCTCGATTGGGAACTCGCAAAAGCATATGAACAAATAGAAAATTATGATGAGGCGCATAAATATTACAAAGCATGCTATCCATACTTGGAAAATGACAGCCAGTTTCTCGAACAATACGGTTACTTTTTGATGGAAGAAGGACACATTGAAGAAGCGAAAAAATGTTTTACTAAAGCTTTGGAAATCGACGATCAATTATTTCATCTTGAAGAATTAATTGAAGAATTGGAAAATAAACTGTAACAAGATTTTTTGGGGGAAGAGGTGGAAAAATGAACAGCTCCACTTCGGTCAGAGAAAAAAAAGAATTTTTGAAATGGTTTTTAAAAAATCACCGTTTCGAACTTCGGGAATGCGTATGGCTGCTAAATTATTTTATTAGTGATGATCTTGTCTTGGAAAACATTCATTTCGTCGAACATGCGGAGTTTTGCCCAAAAGCAATCATCGTTTCAACCGTTTGTTCAAATGAAACTCCGTTTCAATTCGTAAAAGAAAATGTCATCACATTTGATGTTGAAAAATCATTTCATGACATCCGGCTGAATCCGGAAGAAGACGTATATGTCCAGCTCAATTTTAAAGATGCACATAAAAATCTGAAATACAGTCTTATTATCGAAGAAAATCCTTATTTGCCGGCAAGCATGCAGCCAAGAAAACAATATGCGATTTGGACGGATTTCATACTCGACGAATCGCTTTACAATTATAAAAAAGAACAGTTGGATAAACAAATCAATCAAGCGCTCGATAATTATGACAAACAAGCTTTTTACGAATTGACAGCGGAGCTAAAAAAACTGCTAAGCCCTTGAAACAAGGGCTTCTTTCATGCTGAATAAAAACGCAGCCGCAGAGGAAAACTTTTGGTATTGGAAAGGAAGTTATAAACATGAAATGGGTTTCGAAAGAAATTGACGTTTATTTAACTTCAACAAATTACATCGATACAGCACTGGTAACGCTGATTCCGATCACTTTTGGAGAAGACATGAAACAAACCGTTTCCATGGGGGAATTCAGCACGGTTTTAACGTCAGAAATCGAAAGGCAGCTGCATGGAAGAATATTTGCAATTCCGCCGTTTACATACTTCAAAACAGAATCTCCAACAGAAAAGCTCGACAAACTTGAACAATGGATAAACGAATTGAAAAACAGCGGATTCAAGTTCATATTTTTGATTACTTCCGATCATGAATGGAAAACGGTTGAAGACAAATTGGATGCCAAGCTTATCTGGATTCCAGCGATCCCTCTCGAACATATGGACGATAAATACAAATCTGAAATCTTGCATGAACAGACAAAACAAATTCTGCAAATTGTAACAAATCAGTGGCAATCTGATTTCTAACCGTCTTTATGAGGCGTCAGAATATTGACTTTACGAATTTGTTTCGCTATCATGAGTGTGTCCTAGTAATATGTGCATGTCATTTTTTTTGTATCATCATCGACGATAAGGAGGGAAAACCGATTGGCGAAGAAAAACGAAATCACTAGAAGACAATTTTTGAACTACACGCTAATGGGAACTGGCGGGTTTATGGCAGCTGGAATCCTGATGCCAATGGTTCGGTTTGCAATCGACCCGATTTTAAAAACGGAAGCGGCATCAGATATGGTTGACATAGACCTTAGAGTAGAAGACATTACATCGGAACCGGTAATGAAAAAGT
>JGI1652J44930_10000190_pt1 | contig 24516 bp, 24 predicted proteins | sample NewIslsDNAsample_FD_44930 | JGI IMG/M metagenome (IMG submission 44930)
TGAAGTGGAAACGAAGCTGAAGGGATTTGCGGCAATGAATCCTTCCGGCCAATGGAAAGTGCGCCTTCTTTTGGATCCGGATGGAACCTTCTCAATCGAAGGGCAGCCGATTGGGAAAATGCAGTCCCCGAAAAAGGCGGTCCTTGCCAAACGTCCCATCCATTCGGAACATTTATTTTTATATCATAAAACGACCAACCGGGAGATTTACCAATCTTTCAAGCCGGCATCAGAAGACATATTTGATGTATTGCTTTGGAATGAAAGAGGGGAATTGACAGAGTTCATCAACGGGAATGTNGTGNTGGAAATCGATGGGAAACTGTGGACGCCGCCCGTCCAAAGCGGGCTCCTTGCAGGCACATTCCGCGGGCATTTGCTGAAAACGGGGCGGATTCAGGAAAAGGTATTGACGCTGGATGATTTAAAAACGTGTTCAAAAATTTGGTTCATCAACAGCGTAAGAAAATGGATTGAGATTGAACTGGTCCAGGGGGAGTGACTAATTCGGGCTTTTACATTTAAAGCTTTTCATTTATCCTATCGATATTATGGCTCCACCCGTCTGGGACATGGACCGGAGGGTGGAATCGGGAATTTGTTTGGGATAGGGGGCTAGAAAGTTTCGGCTTTCTGGCTCCCTTTAATTCTATATGGACATTTTCAATTATTATCCTTGCTCGTATGGAGACATTAAAATGTAGTCATTCTTGATGCCTTTTATATGCGGTGAAAGCGAACAAGGCCGCCGTAAAAGAAACGCCTCTATATCCTATATCCCCACCTTTTTTCAGCCTTCACTTTTAATGGAAGGATTCATTTTCGAATTCTATGTCTTCGGTAGAGTTAAATCTTCCGTTGGCCGATTTCCTTCTCTCCAAAAAGACAGAGTTTTTCAATTGCACATTCGTTCCCTTCTTTTGCTATGTCTGCTCTCCCTGATGACACGTTTTTCCGTTGGCGTTGGCGATTATATTATTGCTATTGGCGATAAAGAGCATGTGAATGGCGATAATCTTCCCGGTTTTGGCGATTATCCCAACCTTGAGGGGGCCCATTTTTCCATTAGCGGTTATTTTTTCTATTGGCGACGAAGCCCATCCATATGGCGATGATTCCAATCCCCAATCATCAAACCTTGCATTTGCGGAAGAAATGTTTCCATTCTTTTGTTAATATAGTGTTTAGTAAATGATAAATTGCAGGTGGAAACGATGAAAATCAGGCCAAAACGTTTGCAAAAAGGGGATGCGGTCGGCATCATCGCCCTCGGCAATCCCGTTCCATTGGAGAAATTGCGTCCGCAATTGACGCTTTTTGAAGAAATGGGATTACAATATAAGTTGGGACAAACCATCGGCCGAAATGGCGGATATTTGGCCGGTTCGGATGAAGAACGGCTGGGGGATTTGCATCAAATGATGGAAAATCCGGAAGTGAAGGCGATTTTCTGTGCAAGCGTCGGTTATGGCGCGGCGCGAATCGCCGACCGAATCGACTATCCGCTGCTTTCGGAACATCCCAAAATTTTCTGGGGATGTTCGGATGCCACTTATTTGCATATCGCCTTCCACCGGTATGCCGATGTGGCGACTTTTCATGGACCCGCCCTTTCGGAGGAACTGGACGGACGGTCGAAAAAAATGTTTTACCAGCTGTTTGCGCCATACGAAATCTACTATGATGAAACCCTGTCGCCCCTTGAAAGCATCTCTCCGGGTGCCGCCAGAGGGGAAATCATTGGGGGAAATTTGCGGCGCATCACGGATACGCTGGGGACTAAATTTGAAATTGATGTACATGGAAAAATTTTGTTGTTGGAAGAAGTGGATTTGGCCATTGAGGAAATGGACAATATGCTGAACCGATTAAGATTGGCAGGAAAATTAAAGGAAGCATCAGGTTTCGCCATCGGAAGGATGGGAAATGGCGAAGAAGTGAACGCCCTTTTGCGCGAATATTTATTGCCATATAAAAAACCTGCGCTTGCAGGTTTCAACATCGGACATTCATTGCCAAACCTCGGCATCCCCCTTGGGGTGGAAGCAATCTTGGACGCCGATGAAAAAGTGCTGCGGTTGCTGCCGGGTGTGGAATAACATATAGAGGTGATCAAATGGACTGGAACTGGGTGAAAATTCTATCGTTGATATGCATTGCCCTCGGATTTTTCATTGGAATTTATGGTTTAAAGAAAAGATCCCTATTGACGGTTCTTTCCGGGGTTACCTTTTTGCTGATTCCCATTTTCCTGTCACTCGGATGGTATTTTTTCATCCTGTTCTTTCCTCCTCTGGTGTTCATCTTTTCCAACAACGATTCGAAGAAAAGATGAGCGTCCCTAATCAGCCGAATAGATGATAAGCTCATAGATTGCCGTAGCAGCCAGGGAAAGGATTATATTTTCTGTCATGGGAACATCCGGATTTAGATAAATTTCTTGGACAATAAATAATAGCAGAATAATATTTACGAATACGGCCAACATTTTTCTCTTATTTGTTGAAAAAAAGCGGGATGACTTTCCCCAAAATCCCAATACCTCCAAAGATGAAAAAAGTTCCATGTTTTGGCTATATCCTCTTTCTACATGAATTATATTTCTAAATTCAGGAATATGAAATTCGATATAAAACAATGAGGCTGCCCGGAAAACGGATGCTTTCCGGGCAGCCTGTGTTGTAACGGCTGTCCATTGAAATACATCTTAGGTATCGTTATATAACTATATTCGACCTTTGCAATAGTTGGGAATTGGCTAAGGGTGAATGAGTGACTGGATAATGGTAAATGGTTTTTCCAAATATTGAAAGAATATAAATGACAGCCGTTACACCCCGGGGAGGACTCTCACCTCCCCGGGGGAGAGATTCCCGTGTATCAGAAATAGTTCGAATCATCAAATTCAATATGAATTTCGTAGTTTTTGGCGTTGATTAAATTGGACAGACGGTGCGCATCTTTTTCAAGCTGTTTTGCCCGTTCCCGGTATTCGCATGGATCATACATGGCCACTTCGTACAGAATCGCGCCTTCGCCATTCGTTGTATAGATTTTTTCTTTTTCCGCATTCCCCAAATCCTTGCACAAATTGGCTTCCGCCCGCAGCTGTTTCGCCAGTTCAATCGCCTCAACCAGCGGCATCGATTCTCCTTTGAACTCGATGGTATGATCGATGTTCGCGCGGTAAATCAGTTTATCNAAAGTACGGATATCTTTTCTTACTTGCGCGAGCTCAGCTTCAATTTCGGCAAGCGGACGGCCGGACTGTTTTGGCGTTTCTCCTTTTTCCACCACTACATGGGCATTGCCGTGGATTTCATATATCAGTTCCTGCACCTTTTTCGTCAAAATGCTTTTTAATTTAATGCCCTCTGCCAACGGGATTGTTTTCATTGCTTCACCCTCAATCGTAATACTTGGATTTTCAGCGGTTAACAGTTCTGTCCTGAATTCTCCACCGGCCACTTGGGTAAACATTTTGCCGCAGGATGTAAGAAGTTCCCTGCATTGCGATTCTTCCAGGGAAGGCCTTAAATAAAAGATTTGCAATGCTTCCGTCGTCCCTTCCGTCACGCTTGTCCGGACGGAATCGACGAACGGGCTGCCGAATGGGCCCATGTCATCTTTCGTATACAAGATATTTTTTAACTTATTATACCGTCCGTTCAACCCTTCATACCCGATTTCTTCAGTGCCCAGGTTTATTTCGATGTTTCCCGAAATGCATTGCGCATCGTAAATGCCGATCGGGATTTCATATTGCAGTGAAAAAAAGTTATTTAAATCGACCGCTAAATGGACGGGGGACAGGAAATTTTGTTTGGCGACCCTTCTCATCAGGCTTTCTGCGGAAAGGCGGTAACGGTTCGGATCCGCTCCAAGCGCCTTCCAGACGGTTCTCCACTCCTTGATTCCCGGCCTCTCTGTTACGGGAACATCCTGCAATTCAAAATATAAATTTTCCTGAAAAAATTGGAATCTTCCCCTTATCATTTGGGGCGATGGAGATACAACAATTTTGGTATAATGAATAATGCCGATTTTTAGATCCGGAACTCGTGAAAATACATTTTTATTGATTGAAAGGTTCAACCGCATTCACCTGCCAATGATTTGTATACCTATTGTACCATAAATAGAAGAGAAAGTAGATTTATGTTATTTTTTGATGAATTTTTGAGATGAAGGGAGGTGCCGGCCGGCCGCTCGAAAACATTTGGGCGGCATCCACTATGAAAATTGAACAGCTAAAAAATGAATTGAAAGAATATGCAAAATCGATCGGGGTGGACAAAATCGGATTTACATCCGCATCCCCCTTCGATGAGATGAAAAACCGGCTGAAAAGGCAGCAGGAGCTGAATTTCCAATCCGGTTTTGAGGAGAAAGACATCGAAAAACGGACGAATCCGAAAGGGCTGCTGCCGGAAGGGGAAAGCATCATTGCCATCGCCCTGGCTTATCCGTCCAAAATGAAAGATCCCCCGTCCGGCAAAAAGGGGGAGCGGAGAGGGATATTTGCCAGGGCCTCGTGGGGATTGGACTATCATGCCGCAGTGAGAGAGCGGTTGGATCTTATAGAGAAATGGCTCAGGGAACGCGTTCCGGATGTCGTGGTCAAATCGATGGTGGATACGGGGGAACTGGTGGATCGGGCGGTTGCGGAACGGGCCGGCATCGGCTGGAGCGGCAAAAATTGTTCGATAATTACTCCGGAATTCGGTTCTTACGTTTATCTGGGGGAAATGATCACGAATATTCCTTTTCCTCCCGATCAGCCGATTGAAAATGCATGCGGGGACTGCCGTCTGTGCCTCGATGCTTGTCCGACCGGCGCATTGGTGGATGCGGGGCAGCTCAATGCAAAGCGCTGTATTGCTTATTTGACGCAGACGAAAGAGTTTTTGCCGGATGAATTCCGGACGAAAATCGGAAACCGGCTTTATGGATGCGATACATGCCAAATCGTTTGTCCAAAAAACAAAGGGAAAACCAATTGGATCCATGGTGAGTTTATGCCGGATCCGGAACTTGCAAAGCCTTTGCTTGAGCCGCTTTTGAAACTTTCGAATAAAGAGTTTAAAAGGAAATTTGGCTCCATGGCGGGCGCCTGGCGCGGTAAAAAGCCGATTCAGCGAAATGCCATCCTGGCCCTCGCGCATTTCAAAGAACAATCGGCCGTTCCGATATTGATAGAATTATTGAAAGAAGATGAGCGTCCTGTCATCCGTGGCACTTGTGCCTGGGCTCTTGGCAAAATCGGGGGAGGAAAGGCGAAAGAAGCATTGCATGAAGCCCTTCATCATGAAAAAGATGAAGAGGTGATCCGGGAAATTCAAAAGGGGCTTGCGCTGCTGGAGGAGAGCTAGCCCCTTGCATGTGTGAAGAAGTAATAAAGAAGGAAGTGTCTTGAGTTGCCATTACATATCGTACTGTATCAACCGGAAATTCCGCCGAATACGGGAAATATTGCGCGCACTTGCGCCGCGACAAATACGACGCTGCACCTAATTCGTCCCTTGGGCTTTTCTACCGATGATAAAATGTTGAAACGCGCTGGCCTGGATTATTGGGAGCATGTCAACATCGTATACCATGATTCGCTGGATGATTTTGTGGAATACGCCAAGGACGGGGAGCTCTATCTGATCGAAACATACAATGACCAGTATTACACAGACTTTGATTTCAGCGACCGGAATAAAGATATTTATTTTGTTTTTGGGAAAGAAACGAAAGGTTTGCCGAAAGATTTCGCATTGAAGCATCGGGACCGGGTGTTGAGAATTCCCCAAACGGATAAGGTGAGATCCCTTAATTTGTCCAACGCGGCGGCCATCGTGATTTATGAAGCGCTGCGCCAACAAAATTTCCCTGGATTGAAATAAAGATTAAGATTTTAAAGCGGATCGGGGAGACTTCTGCCCAATCCGCTTTTTCTTCTTTCAATGGGGAAAAGGGGAGGAGTCCAATACTCCCGCATTTTCCGCTTCTTATTGTTCATCCAAAGTAAAGACAATCCGGATGCCTGAAGGGTCGACCGTGGAGAAGGCTTGACGTCCTCCGAACTTCGGCGCTCCTTCGAATATCTCGGTCACGTGCCCCATTTCTTTCAAATTGTTTTTGATTTTTTCCGCCTGTTCACTGTCGTTGAGCACCAATGTAAACGATTTGAGGCCGACGCTGTTTTCAGGGGCGGGGGAGCCGCCCAGGCTTTCCCAAGTATTTAGTCCGATATGGTGATGATATTTCCCGGTGGAAATGAACAATGCGCGGCTTCCGTATGTGGCAACGGCTTCAAATCCCAGAGCTTTTGTATAAAACGCCTCGGATTTTCGGAGGTCTGAGACGGACAAATGAATATGGCCCATCACCGTTCCTTCCGGCAATCCGTTCCATGTTCCATCCGCAATCTCAAGGAGGGAACGGAAATTGACCGGCTCCGTTGTCATGTACACCGTGTTTCCATTCCAGATCCATAGCTCTTCGGGGCGGTCCGCATACACTTCGATTCCGTTTCCATCCGGATCGTATAAATAGATGGCTTCGCTCACATGGTGGTCTCCCGCTCCGATTGGAACATCGAGCTGTGAAATATGTTGGACGAAATTGCCTAAATCCTTTCGCGAAGGGAGCAAAATCGCAAAATGGTAGAGTCCTGTACGCCCCCTTTGCAAAGGCTGGGCATTCTCCACCTGTTCAATGGATAAAATACTTGTTTTGCCGTCTGCCGTAAAAGCGGCGGTATTGCCGGTTTGTTCCAATATGTCAAAGCCGATGATATTTTTGTAGAACCGGATCGAACGGGCCAGGTCGGATACTTTTATTTGAACATGGGAAACAAACATGTTCGGCTTTTGATGAAAATGGGTTGCCATGAAAATCACCTTATAGTTAATTATTTTCACAAACTTACTTTATGTAACTAAGTTTATTTATTTAAGTTGGGATTGTCAAGAAATAAAAAAGGCAATCCTTTTGTCAGGATTGCCTTTTTTATATTGTTTCAAATGTCCAGAGATTATTATTCAGTATAATCCCCTTCGCGGCCTGCAGTTAGAATGGCAGTGATGAATGACAAGCAAACGATTAGAATTAAGACAGTACCCATGGAAGTATACCTCCTAAGTAAAAAATATCTCTCATTTAGTATAGCTTAATTAAATTTACATTACTATATCATTTTTTTTACGGTTTTGTTCACAATAACTAGTATCAATCATAGGGAGGTATTTGGGTGGAATATAGAAATGAAAGGCCGGAAAACGGGCATATGACCAATAATATGGAAGATTGCATCTGGTTGGGAAAACAGATGGAACGTTTGAGGGACGGGGAACAGCTGGAGGAAGATAGCCGGATTCCCGACCCGATTCAATCGGATGAAATGGATGTCCAGGAAAAAGGGAAAAAGGAGAATTCCCATAATAGGTTGAAAAACAAACACAATCTTTTGCAATAGGTTTTGTTCCCTCAAAGAAAAGATGAGCCGGGCGGAGAGATTAGCTTCCGCGGCGGCTCATCTTCATATTTATGCTTGCTGCACTTTATAATCTTTCAACTCTTCGCGAAGTTTCGCTTTCAGGAATTTCCCGACGGACGTTTTCGGAATTTCTTTTAAGAAAACGACATCATCAGGAATCCACCATTTTGCGAATTGGCCTCTTAAATAATCCAGCAATTCTTCTTTTGTCGCATGTTTGCCTTCTTTTAATACGACGCAGGCGAGCGGACGTTCCTGCCATTTTTCATGAGGGATGGCGATGACCGCCGCTTCCAGCACCGCATCGTGGGTCATGAGGGCATTTTCCAAATCCACGGAAGAAATCCATTCGCCCCCGCTTTTAATCAAATCTTTTGTGCGATCGGTGATTTTAATATATCCTTCAGGTGTCACGACGGCAATGTCGCCGGTATAGAGCCATCCGTCGCGGAACGCGTCCTTTGTGCGTTCGTCTTTGTAATATTCATGGGCAATCCAAGGCCCCCGCACCCGGAGTTCACCCATCGTTTTTCCGTCCCAAGGAACTTCTCCTTGTTCATTTACAACTTCTGTATCCAACAGCGGCACAGTGAGCCCCTGGGTTGCGCGGATATTCAATTTTTCCTCCCTTGTCCAATCATCCATTGCCGATGTGTAGTTGGACAAGGATACGACCGGTGATGTTTCCGTCATGCCATAACCGACGATGAACGGAACATTGTACTTGTCTTCGAAGGCCTGGATTAGCCCTTTAGGGGACGCGGAGCCTCCGGAAACGATCGCCCTAAGCGATGATACATTCCGCGGATTTTTCTCCAGTTCCTGAAGAACGCCAAGCCAAATGGTCGGAACACCGGCTGTTAATGTGACTTTTTCCTGTTCAATCAAATCGAGCAAGAGTCCCGGTGTAAAATGCGGTCCAGGCAAGACTTGCGTTGAACCGTAATTCACCGCGGCAAACGGCATTCCCCACGCATTGACATGGAACATCGGAACGACCGGCATAATCACGTCCCTTTCACTGATGCCCATGCTGTCCGCCAATCCGAGGGAAATGCTGTGAAGAACCAGCCCTCGATGAGTGTAAACAACCCCTTTTGGCATCCCGGTCGTCGCGCTTGTATAGCAGATGCCTGCAGGCGAATTTTCGTCCAAATTTTCTGGAAATTCGAATTCGTCCGCTTCCTCCAATAATTGTTCATAGGAATGGATGTTAGGGAAAGACGATTCGGGAACGGTTTTGTCGTCCTGCATCACGATGATATGCTTGACGGTTTTTAACTGAGGGATGACTTGTTCGATTAATGGAAATAGATTTCCGTCGACCAAAAGGATTTCATCTTCCGCGTGATTAATGACATAACTGATATGTTCAGGCGAAAGGCGGATGTTAATCATGTGCAAAATGGCGCCTGCGCAAGGCACCGCAAAATATGCTTCCAAATGGCGGTGATGGTTCCAGGCGAAAGAGCCTACTTTTGTTCCGGGTTTCATGCCGAGTTTTGTGAGAGCGCTTGCAAGTTTTCTTGTGCGTTTTGCATATTCTTTGTAAGGAATGCGGTGGATCGTGTCCGGAGCCGTACGGGAAATGATCAATTTTTCCGGAAATAACCGCTCGGCCCTTTTTAAAAAGCTTGTCAATAATAAAGGCGTGTCCATCATATCAACATACTCCCCTTTGCTTGAAATCATTCTCAATAAATATATTTGAAATAAATAGAAAATATTAATAAAATTTATTCTTTTTGTAGAATATTTTAACTTAAACCAGAAAAAGTTGCTAGATTATTTTGGGATAATGAGAGTTTTTAATCCTTATAAAATTGGTTGAAAAAATATGATTTTTTAGTAGGAATTTTGGTTTATAATAGAGTTAACGAATGGATAGGGAGTGATTTCATGGCAATACCGACAAAAACATTGGCAAATGGTGTGGAGATGCCTTATTTGGGTCTTGGCGTTTATAAAATGGAGGACAGGGAAGAAGCGTTAAACGCCATCTCGACAGCGCTGAAGTTGGGGTATCGGGCAATCGATACAGCCGCCCTCTACAACAATGAACGGGAAGTGGGGGAAGCCATCCGCGCAAGCGGCATCCCGAGAGAAGAGATTTTTGTCACAACAAAAGTATGGAATTCCGACCAGGGCTATGATGAAACCCTTCGCGCCTTCGAAACTTCTTTGCAAAAATTGGGTCTCGATTATGTGGATCTGTATTTGACCCACTGGCCGGTGGAAGACAAATTTGTCGATACGTACCGCGCCATTGAACGGCTTTATGAAGAAAAATTGATCCGCGTGCCGGGTGTATCGAACCATCACCAGCAACATTTGGAAAAAATTTTTGCAAAAGCCAATGTGAAGCCGATGGTGAACCAAGTGGAGTGCCATCCGTATTTGCAGCAGGATGAACTGAGGGCTTTTTGCGCGGAGCACAATATTGCCGTGACGGCATGGGCTCCAATCGGGAAAGGCCGCATTTTGGACGATGGGACGCTCGTGAAACTTGCGGAGAAACATGGAAAAACTCCAGCCCAAATCGTATTGCGCTGGCATTATCAAAATGACACCATCACCATACCAAAATCGGTAAGACCAAGCCGCATTGCGGAAAATATGCAAATTTTCGATTTTGAATTGTCCGATGAAGACATGTCCGCAATCAAAGCTTTGAATAAAAACGAACGGTTTGGCCAAAATCCGGACAACTTCCATTTCGATTTTTAATGTTGTGATATGCCGGCAGTGCAAACCCGCATGCGGTTTGCGCTGCTTTTTTATGGGCGAAGACGTTTTCCTGAACTGCGGTCCACATCGTTTGGCAAAATAAAATGCCGCCCTATAAAAGGGAGGCGTTTTCAAAGATGGGATATTATGATTGATCTTTTACAACAATCCGCTTATTTAAAAACGGATGCTCAAATTCCAACCGAATGGCATGCAGTTTATAATCGCCCGTTTCGGTTTTACCCGCGCGATACAAAGCATCCCCCACAATCGGATGGCCGATATGCGCCATGTGGACGCGGATTTGGTGGGTGCGCCCCGTTTCCAAATGCAAATGGACGACCGTTGTATGTTTTTTTCTTTCGACCACTTTAAAGTGGGTGATGGCAGGCTGCCCCGCTTTCGAAACGATCCGGCGGGTCGGATGGTGGCGGTCCCTTCCGATCGGCGCATTGATCGTTCCTTGATTCTCTTTGATAATCCCTTCCACTTCCGCCTCATAAGTGCGGATGATGGATTTTTCCTCTATCATCCGGTCAAACACCGATTTCGCGATAGGATGTTTGGCGACAATCAACAATCCTTCCGTGCCCTGGTCGAGCCGATGGACATGTTCCGCGTAGGCCAGGCCCTTCTCCCTGATATAAGCCATCACATGGTTCATGCAAGTATTCCGGTCCTTTTCGTCGTTTGGATGGGTGCTCATGCCTTTCGGTTTTGAAACGATTAAAATATGGTCATCTTCGTACCGGATTTTGATTTCGCAGCGTTTTGCCGGCGAGTAGCTGGACTTGGGAACATCCATTGAAAAATGGAGGACAGTCCCTTTGGACAAAGGTTCATTCCATTTCAGGGGGGCTCCGTCCTGATTTTTCACCGCCTTGGCCATCCGCAGCTCATGAACAAGTTTTCTTCCTAAACGCCATTTTTCCCTGAGCAGGGATTCAACCGTCATTCCGTCCTGTTGAATTTCAAATTGAAACCGCATCATCTTTTCCTCCAAAGAAAAATCGTGTCCTGAAAAGAACACGATCTTCCGTATCATTATTTTTCAACGTCTGCCAAGAACTCACGGATTTTTTCATCCGGTATGGCGCCTACTTCCCGTTTTACTTCTTTTCCGTCTTTGAAATAAATCAATGTAGGCGTATATTCCACATCATACTCGTCCCAGCCTTTTTCATACTCCAAAATGTTCAACTGGTCGATATGGATGCCCATTTCATCCGCGATCGGCATGAGGCGTGGTGTCATATTTTTGCAATGCGGGCATTCCGGGCTGAACAAATAGGCAACAACCGGTTCCCCTGATTTGATTTTTTTCCGGAGATCGTCCGGCAAAATGATATTTTGATAATTTTTATCATCCAACAGGTCAATGGTGGATTGTTTTAAATTCGTTGTACCGTAAGGATTGTTTTCCAATTTGCTTTTGTTTGATAAATTTGTCAATATGATGACCGCGGCAAACAGAATCACCACAATGGCCGCAATAATTCCAAGCTTCTTCAATTATTGATCCTCCTTCATCAGTTTCAGCATATAAAAACTTGTAATGGCAATCAGCAGGAATGCAGTGAGCGCCAAAAATGGAATGGTAATGAAGCCGAGCCAATTAATATATTCCCCCGTGCATGGAACCCGTCCGCAGGCAGGAGCGTGTTGGGACAAAAAGTCCAATTTTTGAAGCCCGTAATGATAGAGGGAAATCATTCCGCCGATGCATGAAAATACCGCTGTCGTCACGGCGATGCGGGCATTTTTTTGAATGTATGCCACAAGGGTGATCAACACGATCGGATACATCAGAATCCGCTGGTACCAGCAAAGCTCGCAAGGTTCATATCCACGGACTTCCGAGAAATATAAAGATCCAAGTGTTGCCGTCAATGATACAAGCCATATAAATAGCAAACTATTCTCCAATTTCTTGTTCATTGCAACTTCTCCTGTATTATTTTTTCCATGTAGTTTTGATTATAAAATGTTTTGACTTCGAAGTAAATGAATTCGTTTCATAGAATTGAATAGTTCGAGAAAAAGGGATTTCATCCAAAAGTCTGAGAGGTCCATAAATGCGCGGAAAAAATGGGAGTGTTATCATTACATTACAAAGTATTTGCCGAGGTGTAAAAAGCCGTGAATGATCATTCCAATATTACCTTATTAAAAGAGATTGCAGAATTGCTCAATGAAGAAACGGAATTAATCCCGATGTTGAAAGGCGCGCTCAGAAAGTTGTTGAAAGGGACAAATTTTTCCACGGGGTGGATTTTCTTCATTGATGACAATGGAAAAATCGACCTCGTCGTTCACGAAAATTTGCCGGACGGATTGTGCCACAACAACTGCGAATATTTGAAAAAAGGCGGCTGCTGGTGCGTTTCGCGGTTTCGCCGCAATCAATTAAAGAAAGCATCGAACATCATTGAATGCCAGCGGATTGAAAATGCCATTTCCGCGCGGGTGGGGGATACGGCGGGCATTACCCATCACGCCACGGTGCCGTTGCAGTCGGGGAATGAACGGTTCGGCATTTTAAATGTGGCCACCCCTTATACCGTTGAATTTACCGAAGAAGAATTGGAACTTCTTGAATCTGTGGCTTTTCAAATCGGGTCCGCCATTAAACGCATTTACTTGACGCAGCAGGAAAAAGAAATGGCGTTGGTCCGGGAGCGGAACCGTCTAGCCCGTGATTTGCATGACTCGGTAAATCAATTATTGTTTTCTGTCACATTGACGGCCCGCGCAGGTGTGGAGATGACGGACCAAGAGGAAATCAAGGAAACCTTCAGGGAAATCCAAAATTTGACCCAGTCCGCTTTGACCGAAATGCGCGCGCTTATTTGGCAATTGAGGCCGCAAGGGTTGGAAAGCGGATTGATTGATGCCATCAAAGCCTACGCGGAAATGTTGAAGCTGAAACTGACCATTAATGTTTCGGGCGTCATCCAATTTCCTTCAAGGGTGGAAGAAGCCCTGTTCCGTATCACCCAGGAAGCTTTGAATAATATCCGAAAACATGCGGGAGTACAGGAAGCGACCATCTATCTGACGGTGACCCAGACCGATATTCTGCTTGTCATTAAAGATGAAGGAAGAGGATTTAAAATCGACCAAAATACAAAAATACCTTCCATAGGCCTGCAATCCATACGGGACCGGGCGGCGGCCCTCGGAGGAACGGCCGAATGGGTGTCGGAAATCGGAAAAGGAACCGAATTGTTTGTTCGGTTGCCTTATTAAGGGGGGAAATCCAATGATTCGTGTATTAATTGCGGATGATCACCATGTAGTTCGCAGAGGTTTGCAGTTCTTTTTAAAAACACAAAAGGATATTGAAGTGGTGGGAGAGGCGAAAAATGGAGCGGAAGCGCTCCGGCTGGTCGAACAGTTGCAGCCGGATATCGTGCTCATGGATTTGGTGATGCCGGAAATGGATGGCATCGAAGCGACGAAGAAAATTAAAGCCCGCTGGCCCGAAGTGCAAGTTCTCATGCTGACAAGTTTTTCCGATAAAGATCATGTTCTTCCGGCCATTGAAGCTGGTGCCGCAGGTTATCAATTGAAAGACATCGAACCGGATGATTTGGTCATTTCCATCCGGCAAGTAATGCGCGGAGAGAGCATCATGCATCCGGCCGCGACGACAAAATTGGAAGAAACGTTGAGGGAAGAGGAAAATCTGCCTCATGTGAAAAACCCTTTGACGCCGAGGGAAATGGACGTTCTGGCGGAATTGACGAAAGGGAAAAGCAATCGGGAAATTGCCGCATCGCTGTTCGTCACCGAAAAAACAGTAAAAACCCATATTTCCAATATTTTTGCAAAACTGGAAGTCCAGGACCGGACACAGGCGGCCCTGTATGCCGTCAAACATGGATTGACGGAAGGAAGCGGAAAATAGTATTCGCATGCTGGACTTCCGGGGAACTGGCTTGTCCAAAAAAAGAGCGGATTAGAATTTTACTAATCCGCTCTTTTATTATTTTTCAATTCTTCCGGTTTTTCCGTTTCATGGGGCTCTATATGTACAAGCACCGTACAATTGATATCAAATCGTTGAATCGTCTGTTCAATTTTTTCTGTAATGCGATGGCTTTCCCGGACGTTCAAATCAGGATTGACCGTCACCGTTACTTCAATGAATGTGGCATTTCCATGGGTCCGCCCTTTGATATCCACCAAATCGATCACTCCGTCCACATTTTTGATCAACGTGGCCAATGTTTCGATTTCTTCCGTATCAAAGGCATCTGTCAATGTTTGCGCCGACTCCCAAAAGATATCGAAAGCGGTTTTGATAATCAGCATCCCGATGACCAGGGCGGTGATGGTATCAATGATCGGAAAACCGAAAATCGCCGCAAAAATTCCGACGGCGGTGCCGACGCTGACCAGTGCATCGGAACGGTTGTCGTAGGCGGCCGCTTTCAATGCCGAACTTTTGATCTTTTTCGATAGGGCTAAATTGTACCGGTACACAACATACATGATAGCCGCACCGCCTAGCGCCACATAGGCCGTCAAAGTGGAGGGTGTTTCACGAACAGGGTTTATGATGTTCATAACAGAATTGATGATGACCTCTATTCCAACAACCACCATAATAAAGGATGCAACCAGGGATGCAACCGTTTCGGCACGCAAATGGCCGTACCGATGGTTTTCATCCGGGGGACGCTGTGAAATTTTCAGTCCGATCAATACGGCGATAGATGCAATAATATCTGTTGTATTGTTCAATCCGTCCGCCTTTAAGGCTTCGGAACCTCCGATATATCCGACAATGAGTTTCATTGCGCTGAGAAAAAGGTATGTCCCGATGGAGACCCAGGCGCCTTTTTCCCCTGCCCGCAAATTTGTATAAAGCTCCACTTTTTTTCCTCCCCGCAAAAGTCCCGAACATGACAAAACGACTTTCTTTTAAAAGAAAGTCGTTTACATAAATCATTATTCGGCGATTTGATATACATCCATTTCTTGTTCTTTCGGCAATTTGATGACCTCAATGTATAAAATATGGTGGCCATCCAATTCTTTGATTTTGAATTCGTAGCCATCATATACAAAGCTGTCACCTTCAGTCGCATCGTAGCGCTGAGTCCAGAACCATCCGCCGATCGTATCGATATCTTCATCGTCAATATGAGTACCTAACATTTCATTGACATCGTCAATTAGCATTTTTGCATCTATAATGTAATGGCCATCACTGATCACTTGTACTTCAGGAATTTCATCTTCGTCGAATTCGTCCTGGATATCGCCGACGATTTCTTCGATGATGTCTTCGATGGTTACCAATCCGGAAGTACCTCCGTATTCATCCATTAGGATTGCCATGTGTATACGGTCATGCTGCATTTTTAATAACAGGTCGCTGATAGGAACCGTTTCAATTACCCGAATGATTGGCTGCATATAATCAGAAACCGGTCTATCTGCGTTTTTGGGATCTTTAATATAAGCCGTTAACAGGTGCTTCAAGTTGACCAAGCCAAGCACGTGGTCTTTGTCGCCATCGATGACCGGATAACGGGTATATTGCTCCACTTCCATTACTTCAAACACTTCTTTTAATGTAACGTTCTTTTCGATTGCTGTAATTTCTGTTCGCGGCACCATAATTTCTTTGGCTGTGCGGTCCGAGAATTCAAATATACTGTTCATATATTCAAATTCCGAATATTTGATTTCACCGCTTTTGAAACTGTCCGCCATAATCATACGGAGTTCTTCTTCCGTATGGGCCGAATCTGTTTCATTGAAAGATTTCACGCCAAAGATTCTTGCCAAACCGCGTGCAGACATATTGAGCAGGTGGATGAATGGATACATCACTTTATAAAATGTGTACAGCGCACCTGAAAAGTTAAGTGTCACCCATTCGGCCTTTGTAATCGCTAACGTTTTTGGCGCCAGTTCGCCGGCAACCACATGGAGATACGTTACGATACTGAAGGCGATTATGAATGATACAAAATCGGCTATAGGCCCTGACACGCCAATCCATTGGAATAATGGATTCAATAACATTTGTACGGTAGGTTCCCCTAACCAACCTAAACCTAATGAAGTAATGGTAATCCCTAATTGGCATGCAGATAAATATTCGTCAAGGTTTTCTATCAGTTTTTTCGCTTTTATTGCTTTCTTGTTTCCTTCTTCCACCAACTGGTCGATACGGGTTGATCGAACTTTTACAATCGCAAATTCAGTGGAAACGAAAAATCCTGAAAGCAAAATTAATAAGACAAAAATTGCTAACTTAATGGTCAGCCCTGCTATGTCTCCGTCCAAATACTTTCCTCGTCCCACGCCCGAATGAGGGGTGAAATGAGGAGTACACCTCCTACAAATAAATTTATTTCAATAAATTTATAATAGCGCATTTTCGCAAAAAATACAAATTATCATCTCTGAAATTTTCAGAAGATTCCGAGTCATTTCATTTATATTATATGCCATTTTCCGAAGAAATTTAAAACCTGTGGCAGAGAAAAAATTTCCTTATAACGGAAACCGCCTGATATGCATTATAACTTTGGTGATTGATGAAACAATACTTCAATGAAAACGTATTAATCAATGCGGCTTTCATTTTTGCAGCCAAAAAGCTTTTGATATAATGGAAAATCATAGTTTCAGGAAAAGAGGATCTACATGAAAGCAATCTTACTTATATTATCCATGGCAGTCATCGGAGCAATTATCGGAGGAGCTACCAACTATTTGGCCATCAAAATGATTTTTCGGCCCTATAAACCGATGTATATAGGAAAATGGCGGATCCCCTTCACCCCCGGTTTAATTCCGAAGCGTAGGGGCGAGCTGGCAAGGCAGATCGGGATTACGGTCAACGATTATTTGTTGACGCCGGATGTCATCAAAAATAAGTTGTTTTCCCAGGAAATCCGTTTTGCCATTTTGCAGTTTGCCCAATCGAAAGCGGAAGAAATGATTTTTTTAAACAATAAAACCATCAAAGATTGGCTGGAACTAGCGGGTATAAAAGATGCGCCGGAAAAAATCGAAGGAAAAGTGGATGAACTGATTGAAAAGCAATTTGGTGAACTGAAACGCACCCTGTCGACAAAATCGATTGAGGAATTGCTGCCGGAAGACATCATGGAAAAGGCCGACGAGAAGATTCCTGATTTGGTTGCGACGCTGCTCAAAAAAGGGGAAGATTACATTTTATCGCCCGGCGGAGAAGTTTCCATCAGAAATCTGTTGAATGATTTCCTTGCTTCAAAAGGAACCATCGGCGGAATCTTCCAAATGTTTTTCAGCGATTCTTCATCGATAGTGGCGAGAATCCAGCATGAACTTGTACGCATTCTCCGTTCACCGGAAACAAAACATTCGATCATGAATATCATGAATGACGAGTGGGAAAAAATTAAAAAACGCCCTATCATTCATTACCTAAATGGTATACAATTAGAACCAATACTGATTCAAATCCAATCCTATGCCAAAAAGGAATTGGCCATTGAAGAGCGGTTAAACAAAACCATTCACTATTATTTTCCAAATGGAAACGACTGGGTAAAATATGAGCTGATGCCAAAAGCAGTGAACAAAGCATTGGAAATCGCGGAATCCCATCTTGAAGATGTACTGAAACGGCTGGATATTAAAGAAGTTGTCCGGGAGCAGGTGGATTCATTCCCGATCGAAAAGCTGGAAGAGATTGTGGTGGGGATTGCAAGCCGCGAACTGGCGATGATTACCTTTTTAGGAGGCTTTTTGGGCGGATTGATTGGTATCGTACAAGGTTTGATTGTACAATTTATAAAATAAGAAGAATAGGAATGATAAGATGAGCAATTTTATGAATGCGATCCAAAGTTTAGAAACTTCCATCAGCCAAACGGAAGAGTTTCAAAAGTTAAAAGGCGCTGTGGAAATCGTGCGCAACGACGAGCAGGCAAGAACGATTTTTACACAGTTCCGCGATGCCCAGTTATTATTGCAACAGAAGCAAATGCAGGGCGAAGAGCTGCAGGAGGATGAATTCATCCATTTGCAAAAAACGGCGCAACTGGCGCAACAAAATCCTAAAATCATGGCAATGTTGGAAGCCGAAATGGCTTTAAGCCGCCTGATTGATGAAGTGAACCGTTCATTGATCAAACCGATTCAATCACTGTATGACGGGCTGTAAGGAATATGTCGGTGGGGAAATGTCCGGAAAGTTTTTGACTTTCCGGACATTTTTTATTTGTTTGAAGAGTGGTGAACCGTTCGTTTTAATAAAAAAGAAACGGTATTTTTGCAGAAAGCGGGTAGGCTCGGGCGGATGGGGTATCCTCTCGGGCGTAAAGAGTATAAACTTGGGGAATGGCGTTTCCTCTTGTACAGATGTTACATATAAACTATTTTCATGGGAAAAAACTGCGTTAATTAATAGTCATTTAAGACTATGACTGATAAAATAAAGTTCAGCTGAAAGTCAATATAAAGGAAGAGGTTTGAATGAAGAAAATTTTGGTGCATGAACGTTTCAAAGAAGATTGGATCCGCGTATTAACCCATATAGCGAATTTGTTCTTCGAAGATAGTAAACTGTACGAAGCGATTGAGAATCCGGATCTGTCGATTCGCTTTCAATATAAAAAGGAAAACAATCGGTATTCCGCGGCAAGCGAACTGGAAGCGGATGGGAAAACATGCAGCAGCACGTATACAAAAGAATATGACACGGAAGGTACGGAAAGGGAACAAAACATCCGCATGAAACGGGCCATGTCCCATGTATTGCTGGACGTGCTTGAACAATATACAGGCATTAAGCAACAATGGGGGATTTTGACAGGCATCCGTCCGACCAAGCTTTATCATAAATTGCGAAAGCAAGGTCTTTCCCGCGATGACATCCGGGNAGTGTTAAAAAGGGATTTCCGCGTATCCGATGAAAAAATCTCTTTGTTGGAATCCATCGTGGAGCGGCAATTGGCAACAATTCCGGATCTGGATGAAATCGGGAAAGAAGTTTCCGTATATATCGGCGTCCCTTTCTGTCCGACAAAATGCGCCTATTGCACTTTCCCGGCCTACGCCATCGCCCCGAACCGGAAAACCGGCAGAGTGGATTCTTTCCTTGATGCGTTGAAAATTGAAATGNGGGAAATCGGAAAATGGCTGAAGGAGCATGACGTGAAAGTCACTTCCATCTATTGGGGAGGAGGAACGCCGACATCGATTGAAGCGGATGAGATGGATGAACTTTACGAAACGATGTACGAATCGTTCCCTGATCCTGAAAACATCCGGGAAATTACGGTGGAAGCGGGCCGTCCGGATACGATTACCCCTGAAAAAATCGCCGTGTTGAAAAAATGGGGAATCGACCGCATTTCCGTCAATCCGCAAAGTTATACCGATGAAACGTTGAGAGCCATCGGACGCCATCATACGGTGCAGGAAACAATCGATAAATTTTGGCTTGCGCGGAATTTGGGCATGAAGAATATCAATATGGATTTGATTATCGGCTTGCCAAACGAGGGAATCGAAGAGTTTCAACATTCTTTGGATGAAACGGGGAAACTGATGCCCGAATCCCTCACCGTGCATACGTTGTCATTTAAACGGGCATCGGAAATGACAAAGAATAAAGAAAAGTACAAAGTGGCCGACCGCCCGACGGTGGCAAAAATGATGGAAATGGCCCAAAATTGGACGCGAGAAAATGGGTACCATCCATATTATTTGTACCGTCAAAAAAATATTTTAGGGAATTTGGAAAATGTGGGGTACTCCAAATTGGGCAAGGAAAGCATCTACAATATCGTCATCATGGAGGAAGTGCAGACGATTATAGGCATCGGATGCGGAGCGGCTTCCAAATTCGTCGATCCGGAAACCGGGGCCATCTCGCAATATTATAATCCAAAGGAACCTTTCCAATATATTACTTCATTTGAAAGGGCGATCGGGAAAAAAATAGAGATGTTGGATGAGTTGTATGGGGTACAAATGAAAAAGTAAGGTTTGGCGATTATACGGTTGAAAATGGCGATAATCTATCGAAGACAGGCGATAAACTCATTTTGGATTTTATAAATTTCCGCCAGCTTCCGAAATGCCAAAAAACGCCCGACCATCATCCGCGGGCGCTATCCACCATATGGATTAATTGTTGATAAACAATTCAAATACGTTGCCATAGTCTTCGTAGGCGTATTTTTTGTTCATATTTGTCAACCAGTCATTCGTAAATTCGGCAATCGTTTTGAATGATTCTGCCGGAGAACCTTGCGCCCTTACGCCGGAAAGGCTTTTTTGCGCATATTCCAGGCTGTCTTGGGCAAATTTGATATATTTTTGGTTGTCTTTCATGATGCGTTCCATTTCAACAAGCGCTTTGTACAAGTCTTTGACCTTGTCCAATTCTCTTTTGTCAATGTCGATGCTGAACGGCGTGTTGCCGATGGTGAATTTGATTTCCACATCCAGGTCGATGGTTCCCGCCGTTTCCAAAGAAACGTTGCTGATCGGATTCCATTTGTATTCATATCTTCTTAAAGTGCGTTTTTTGCTGACGGCCATATCCCCATCCACATGGATCAACGCCAAATTCGTAAAGCAATATTCATCCGCTTTCGTTTTAATTAAAAAATAAATTTTCTCGCCGATTTCATGCAAGACATAATCATCGGAATCCGTTTTATCGTAATCCTGCGGTCCGATCACTTTCCCGATATCCGTAAGTCCCAATGCGTCAGATGCGAATTTTTTTAACATCCGGTTATCCCCTTTCAATTTTGCAGTGATTGTTCCATAAAGTAATACGGATGGAGCGGAAAGAGGTTTCAATTTTTTTTGCTATCTGGATAGAACGAAAATATATGATAGAATAGAAACTGGCAACAAAAAAATAATAGGAGAAGTTGGAGATGGCTATTACTACAGTTGTTTTTGATTTGGATGACACGCTGCTATGGGATAAAAAAAGCATCAAAACCGCATTCGAAAAAACATGCCAATATGCGGCAACAAAGTATGAACTTGATCCTGAACAATTGGAAGAAGCTGTTCGAAAAGAGGCCAGAAAGCTTTATGAATCCTATGAAACATATGATTATACAGTATTGATTGGCATCAATCCGTTCGAAGGATTGTGGGGGACATTTGACGATCCGACCGAATCTTTCCAAAAAATGAAAAACATCGTTCCTCAATATCGGAAAGACGCCTGGACAAAGGGATTAAAAGCTTTGGGCATTGATGACGAGGAATTTGGCGCCGAGCTTGGCGAGCGTTTTGTGGAAGAGCGCAAAAAACATCCTTTTGTTTATGAAGATACGTTTGAAGTGCTTGATGCATTAAAAGGAAAATATCAATTAGTCCTTTTGACTAACGGCGCGCCAAGTCTGCAAAATTTGAAATTGAAGCTGACTCCGGAAATTCCGCCATATTTTGACCATATCATTATTTCCGGAGATTTCGGTAGAGGGAAACCGGATCCGTCCCTTTTTGAATACATGATGGAGAAGGCCGGTATCACCCCTGATGAAGGGATTATGGTAGGAGACAATTTAAATACGGATATATTAGGTTCTTCGCGGGTAGGCATGAGAAATGTCTGGATCAATCGCGAGAATAAACCTCGAAATCCGGAAATTGTTCCTACTTATGAAGTGAAATCTTTGACGGAGTTCCTTGAACTGCTTGAAAAAATTTCATAACGGGAGAGATGCGAGACGCCTTTGTCTCGCATTTTTTATTCCAAATAATCATATTTGCTCGCTTCTTCGATTTCCTGTTTTGACATGGGGAAAGGAATCTCATCCTTTAACGAGACGTGGAAGGATTGGGGATCGTCATTATTCGCATATTCTTCCGGGTCGTCGTATAGTTCGTTCACGTCTTCAATATCTCCTTCGAAATCCGATGGAGTTTCGGATGTTCCGTATTTTGCGACTGCTTGGAATGTATCTTCGTAATCCTGAATAGCGCCGTCATGTTTTCTTCCGGCGAAGGAGTTATCGACAGGCGGAACGAGCACATCTTCTTCCGTTGGCCGGTCCGTCGGCACTTCTTTGGCTTCGGCATGTTCAATGCAAAAAGATGTATATGGAATGGCCGCTAAACGATCGTATGGAATCGGTTTTTTGCAGATTTCGCATATTCCATATGTGCCGTTTTTGATTTTTTCCAAAGCGGCATTAATTTTGGCCAGTTCATCTTCCTGGTGGACTTTCAGGGAAAGATCTTTTTCCCGTTCAAATAATTCGGTCGCCAGGTCAGCCGGATGGTTGTCGACAGTCGATAATTCATCAACGGAATTCCGGATGCTGCCGCTGTCAAACGCTTGATCATCCTGCGGCTGTTTTTTCATTAACGCATGCTTTTCTTCAATCAGCTGCCTTTTTAATTTCGCAATCTGTTTTTCCGTTAAAATCATGATCACATCCTTTCGTTCGTAGTATGGGCAGAATCATATGGTTTATGTGGCCGCAAAGGTCTGGCAGCCAAAATAAAAAACCGGGCAAAGTTCAACTTTGCCCGGTTTTTGGGGATTATAATGTGATGGCTTTTACTTCGTCGATGTTTTCCAATTGTGCAACATAGACCAAATCTTCCGGAGTCACTACGTTGTCGATGGCAAGAATCATGACGGCTTTACCGCCTACACGTTCGCGGCCCACTTGCATCGTAGCGATGTTGATATCTTTTTCGGCAAGTTTTGTTGCTACGCGGCCGATTGCCCCCGGTTTGTCAATGTTGCGGATGTATAATAAGTGGCCTTCAGGAATGACATCCACCACAAAGTTTTCCACTTTTACGATGCGGGCGCCAAGGCCGTTCAACAAAGTACCAGCTACAGAATGTGTTTCGTTTTCTGTTTTTACTTCCACTGTAATCAAGTTCGTAAACCCTTTGGCTGTTGTTGTTTTGTTTTCGTTGATTTTCACGCCGTTGCGTTCAGTCAAGTAGCGGGCGTTTACGTCATTGACATTTTCGCCGTGAGTTTTCTTCAAGTAACCTTTTAATGTGTTGGCTGTTAGTGGGCGCACATCGTAATTTGCGATTTCTCCGGCATAGAACAGATTGATTTCTTTTAACGGTTCGGATGTCACTTGGGATAAGAATGAACCGAGTTTTTCGGCCAATTCAAAGAACGGTTCAACTTCCGCAAGNAATTCTTTTGGAATGGATGGCATATTGACAGGGTTTGTCACAGTGCCTGTTTTGAAATATTTGATAATGTCTTTTGAAACATCGATTGCGACAGATTCTTGCGCTTCCACTGTAGACGCTCCCAAGTGCGGCGTCGCAATGACTTGCGGCAGATCAAGCAATTTATGGCCGACTGCAGGTTCTTCCACGAACACGTCAAGAGCGGCTCCGGCCACTTTGCCTTCCACGATGGCATCATATAAATCGTCTTCATTGATGATTCCGCCGCGTGCGCAGTTGATGATGCGGACACCCGGTTTCATGAGGTCAAATTTTTCTTTATTGATCATATTTTTCGTTTCAGGCAAGAGCGGAGTATGCACAGTGATGAAATCAGCTTCTTTGCAAATTTCATCAACTGTTGATTTTGTTACGCCGAGTTCTTGCGCGCGTTCTTCAGTCAAGAATGGGTCATAGGCCATCACGTTCATTCTTTGGCCTTTTGCTCTGTATGCCACTTCTGTACCGATGCGGCCTAAACCGATAATGCCCAATGTTTTATTTTTCAATTCAACCCCAACGAAAGATTTCCGGTCCCATTTTCCATTTTTCAAAGACAGATAAGCTTGAGGAATGTGGCGGGCCAAGGATGTCATCATCGCAATCGTATGTTCAGCCGCAGAGTTTGTGTTGCCGTCCGGTGCATTGACCACGATGATTCCCCGTTCTGTTGCTGCTTGTAGGTCGATGTTGTCCACACCTACACCGGCACGTCCGATTAATTTTAATTTTTTGGCGGCTTCAATGACTTCACGGGTAACTTTTGTCGCGCTGCGAACGATTAAAGCATCCACATCTTTGATTTTTTCGATCAATTCTTCTTTTGAGTTGCCTGTGTCGATAATGATTTCAAGGTTCAAGTCTTTTTCTTCGCGCAATGGGTAAATACCATCTTCGCTTAATGGATCCGCAATAAATACTTTAATTACATCTGTAGCTGTAGTTTCTTTTGTTACCATTTGACAAACTCCTTTTTCTTTTTTATTAATTAATTATTTTCAAAAAATAGCAGAAATTACAATATCGAAATATCGAACAAATAGAAACAATTGAGTTAATAGTTTTCGATAAAATAACTCCTTTCATTCCGGAATATATTAAAAAAA
>JGI1652J44930_10000191_pt1 | contig 24435 bp, 24 predicted proteins | sample NewIslsDNAsample_FD_44930 | JGI IMG/M metagenome (IMG submission 44930)
GTGTTGCTGTTGGAACTGCCTGGATCTTTCTAGTGGCTGGAGAAATGGTAGGTTCCCAGTCAGGACTGGGCTTTCTTATTGTCGATTCAAGAAATACGCTGAATTTGGCGAATGTGTTGGCTGGGATTGTTGTTATTGGCATTTTAGGGTTTCTGCTCGACCGAGTGATTTCACTATTTGAACGAATTGTCGGTCGTTATTATGGTTCAATTTCTTAAAAAATAAGAATAAATGGAGGTATGCATGATGAGTTTATATTTAGTTGAAGCATCGCTGAGTGAGTTGGTAAGTACAAAAGAAGAGCTAAATGCCAAAGTGGAAGAGTTGAAAACAAAACTGGAAAATGCGGGCTCTTCATTGATTGAAGTTCAAGTTGCAAATGATTTTTCCCGTTCGTTTATCATTGTTGAAGCGGAAGATGAACGGTCGACGATCGATCGATTGCAGGAAGTTGGCATTATTGCAAGTCTAGTTAAAGAAGTGCGCCTTGTCGGCGATGATCTTGAAAATGTCAAGGCAAATAAAGATAAAGTCAATTATTTGGTGGAATGGAATTTGCCAGAAGATTTAACGATGGAAAAATATCTGGAAAGAAAGAAACAGAATTCGGTTCATTATGCGGAAGTGCCGGAAGTCAAATTCGCACGTACGTATGTTTGTGAAGACATGACGAAATGCTTATGCTTTTATGATGCGCCAAACGTGGAAGCGGTGAAACGTGCTCGTGAAGCGGTAAAAGCGCCGATCGATGAAATTACGGAAATATTAAATGACTAATGCTTGTCAGGAGTGGCAACGATGGTGGAAAGTGATTTGGTCACTGTTGAAACACTGATAGAAAAAGAGTTAAAACCGTATGTTCATAAAATAGACAAAGAGGCTTTTTATGCGCGCCACTTTCTGCAAAAGTTAGGCGAAACAGGAGCTTTTTCAACTCGAAATGTAAAGCAGGAACTATGGCTGATTGAAACCGTTGCGAAAACGTGTATGACAACCGCTTTTTGCTTATGGTGCCACTTTGCAGCGCTAACGTATATTCGCTACAGTGAAAATGATGCGTTAAAAACAGATTTGCTTCCTTTATTGGAAAAAGGGGAAATTTTAGGCGGCACCGGACTGTCCAATCCGATGAAATATTACGCAAATTTAGAAAAGCTTCATTTAAAAGCGAAAAAAGTCGAAAAAGGATACGAAATCAGCGGAGTTCTTCCAGCCGTTTCAAATTTGGCGGAAAATCACGTATTTGCCTTCATTGCGGAAGAAGATGGCCAAAAGCGAATGATGGGGTTCGTTGNATTTCAAGATGAAAAGCTCGAGAAAAAAGCAAAACTTGATTTTCTCGGCCTCAACGGCAGTGCCACATATGCTTGCAAATTTAATCGCGTATTTGTTCCAAATGAACGAATCGTTACTGAAAATCCCGACGAATATGTTCAAAAAATTCGTCCGTATTTTATGTTGTATCAAATTCCGCTTGGCATCGGTGTAATTGATGCATCAATTGAATGCATCGAAAGCGTAAAAAATATCAAAAATGGGTGCAATCAGTACTTGCCGGTACAAGCTGATGAATTGAAAGCGGAATTAAATTCATTAAAAGAAAAATTGCAAGAATTAATTTCTGGACACATCAATTGGCGTGAAGTGGCTGCCTTAAGGCTAAAGACCGCTTATATTACGCTGAGAGCTGTTGAAACTGCAATGCTTCATCAGGGCGGCGCAGGGTATTTGAAATACAGCCACGCATCAAGGAGGCTTCGGGAAGCCTACTTTTTTGCAAATTTGACGCCAACGATTAAGCATCTTGAAAAAATATTAGCATCTTAAAACAAAACCCTAGAATGTTGAAAGGTTGTCTTTCAGCATTCTAGGGAATTTTTATGCCTGATTCGCTTCATTTTCTCTATGATGTTTTCGTATGAGCAAATATAAGATGAGGCTGATCATCCAAATGACAGACATGGAAAACAGAAACGATTGTGTCGTTGACAATGCAAAAGCTCCAATCGTGAACGAACCGATGACGACTGCAACGGAAAAAATCGCATAGAATATCCCAAAAGCTTTTCCGCGTTCACTTACGTCTGTGTATTGGATGATTAAAGCATTTAAAGATGGGAAAATCAGCGCAAAACCGATTCCATACACAACCATTGTTGCGTACAGAAGAGCTGGTTCTGTCAGCATGCTTAGCAGCATGACCGCAAATCCTAAAATGATCAGTCCCGCTAAAAGCNTATATTCATGACGATAACGATCATACAGCTTGTTTGTAGGCAATATAAAAATGAAAATGGCAGTTAATGCAAATGTACTCATTAAGAGCCCGCTTGTTTCATCGCCTAAACGCAGTTCATCAATTTTTAGCGGCAGCATGTGCGCAAGCACTCCTTGAGAAAACATGAGTGCAAACGAGCCTAAATAAGCTAACGACAGCGGAAGATTTTTCATTAAATGGAAAACGGATGTTTTCGCTGTTTTGCTATCGATTCTTCTCGACATTTTTGCATCTTGTTGAGGCAACGCAAAAAACGTAATCGCTGCAGTAGCCAGCATCAATATTCCAATGATGATAAACACCCATGAAATGCCGGCAGTCGCTTTCATAATACCGCCAAACGCAGGTCCGATAATCGCTGCAAAGCCAACGACAGCGCCTGATAGTGCCAGCGATTTTCCTTTCGTTTTCTGTTTGGAATAGTTCGCTAAATACGTATAGGCGGCAGGCACCACGAGTCCGCTCGCAAATCCGTTGAAGAAACGAAGAACAATTAATTGAGCTGGCGTCGAGATAAACACGTATAACAGCATGATGATTCCGGATAAAAACAGTCCGACATATAACACTCGTTTGGCGCCATTTTTATCGCTCCAGATACCCGCATAAATATTTCCGACGATGTTGGTCACTGAAAAAATTCCGACGGCAAGTCCGATCAGAAATGGGGTTGCGCCCAATTCTTTGGCAAACGGGCTGATGATCGGCATTTGTGCAAACGTATCGATAAACGCAACCAAAAGAATCAGGTAAATGAGCAAAATCATGGGTATTATTCACATCCTGTATTTGCATTTTCTTTTTATTTCCAGGGCAACTATTTTTTTCGACAAAAACCTTTGAAACAATTCGCTTGATGACGAAAAAAGTCGATGCAGCTGACTAGTGCAAAATGTCTTCTTGTTTCATTAACTGTAGTAAGGAGTGATAGCGGATGGTGAAAATTTTTATCGATCCGGGACACGGTGGAAAAGATCCCGGCGCAGTCGGAAATGGACTTTTGGAAAAAAACATTAATCTGAAAATTGCGAAGCGAATCGATGCCATTCTGAAAAATGAATATGAAAACGTAACAACCCGTTTGAGCAGAACAGGCGATCAGACGGTGAGCCTCTCNGAACGTACGAATGCTGCGAACGCATGGGGGGCGGATTATTTTGTAAGCATTCACGTAAATGCCGGCGGAGGCACAGGTTTCGAAAGCTACATTTATAATGGAAAAGTCAGTTCAAAAACAACCGCATGGCAAAAAGAGATGCATAATGCAATTATGAAACAGATCGATTTTAAAAATCGCGGAATGAAAAAAGCGAATTTTCACGTGCTGCGTGAAACGAAAATGCCAGCTTTATTAACGGAAAATGGATTTATTGACACTCGGGCTGACGCAGTTAAACTGAACGACAACAATTATATTGAAAAACTTGCTAGAGGGCACGTCAACGGGCTTGTCAACATTTTTCAATTGAAAAAGAAATCCGAACAAAATCAAAGCAGCCCCAAAAAATTATACAAAGTGCAGGCAGGTGCATTTGAATCGCGTGAAAATGCTGAAAAGCTCGTTGAGGAATTAAAAAAACACGGTTTTTCAGCGTTTATCGTTGAATCCTGACAAATAGTCAGGATTTTTTTATTGAAAAATGAAATTCTATCTTATTAGAATGAGATTGTCTAAAATGCAGGCTTCGTGATCATCAGCAATATGATAATGAAAAAGATAATGTTTGTAATCCATTCATAGCGGAATAATTTTTCCGCCAATTTCATATATTCTGGCGGTATGTTATCATGTTGGTGTTCGGAAAGCAATGTTTTGATCGGTTTCGTTAACGGTTTTAAAACGAACGGCCCAAAAGCAAGCGCAGTTAAATATAATGCAAGGCTTGCGATGTACCAAAAGCTGGAGAATAATGCCGGACGAATCAATCCCATTGCAAGTCCAGAGGCGAGTAAAAGAAATCCGCCGATCATAACAAACATATGGAGACGATGACGGATGCTGTACGCGTAACGGAGTTCCGTCATGTTTTTTGCTTTCGATGCTACAAATGTCAAATAAAATCCAGGTCCCATTCCAAGGATTGCGGACAGTACGTGAATGACGACGAGCAGTTGATAGATCGTTTGCATGTTGATTCACTCCTCATTTCCATGTAGTTTCATTATAACATTAAAGAAAAATTGACAGTTTGAGAAAAGAAGGTGTTTTTATGAACAAAACGCAAACGAAATACGAATTTCTGGCTGACGATCCGAATGTACGCGTGAAACCGATAGTGTTAGCGCTCATTATCGGTGCTTTTTTTGGTTTTTTGAATGAAACGTTATTGAACATTGCCATTGTTCACATAATGGATTATTTTCAAATTTCAGTAACAACCGTTCAATGGATGGTAACCGGTTTTATGCTGGTCATGGGGATTGTTACACCAATTTCTGCACCGCTCATGCAATGGTTTACGACGCGGCAAATGTTTCTTGGCACAATGACACTTTTTACGATAGGTACTGTCATTTGTGCGTTTGCACCAGCGTTTTCCGTTTTATTGGTTGGGAGAATCTTGCAGGCGGTTGCATCAGGTTTGTTAGTTCCGGTTATTTTTAATACATTTCTGTTAATTTTCCCGCCTCATCGCAGGGGAGGCGTGATGGGGATCGTCGGATTGGTTCTTATGTTTGCACCGGCAATTGGACCGACGTTGTCGGGGATTATCGTGGAATATTTAGGTTGGCGGTTTTTATTTATTGCAGTTCTTCCATTTTTGATTTTTTCGATCGTTTTTGCTTATAAATATTTGCTCAATGTTTCAGAAGTTACGAAACCAAAAATCGATGTTTTGTCGATTATTTTGTCAACGATTGGGTTCGGCGGAGCCGTGTTTGGATTTAGTTTGGCAGGTTCAGAAAATGCAGGTTTTACGGATGCAGTGGTATTCATTCCGATTATAGCCGGTTTTCTTTCGCTTATCCTTTTTGCGGTTCGGCAAATTCGGCTCGATGAACCGCTCATGGATTTAAACGTATTCCGCTACCGGATGTTTACTTATGGTGTGATTTTATTTTTAATTATTGGAATCGGCATGTTTTCATCGGAAATCATTTTGCCGCTGTTTATGCAAAGCGCACTGCTTGTTTCAGCTGCGACTGCCGGGCTGGTGCTGCTTCCAGGCAGTTTGTTGAGCGGGCTTGTTTCTCCGTTGATGGGAAAGCTGTTCGACAAGTATGGACCGAGGAAGCTGTTAATTCCAGGATCAATCGTTTTAAGTGTTACGATGTTTCTGTTTTGCCGTCTTGCTTTACATACTCCGCTTTGGGTGATCGTTGTCGGCTATGTTTTATTGATGCTGTCGATTTCTGCGATTATGATGCCTGCTGAAACGAATGGTTTAAATGAACTGCCGAAACGTCTGTATCCACATGGAACGGCAGTGATGTCGACGTTGCAGCCAGTCGCTGGAGCAATTGGCGTTTCCGTATTTGTCAGCTTGATGAACATCAGGCAAAACCGTTTTTTAGAAAGTGCGGGCAATGTGAATGATGAATTGATCAAGCAGTCGCTTGTAGAAGGAGTGGAATTTGTATTTTCGATTTCGTTCGCATTATCGTTAATCGTTGCTGTACTCTCGTTATTTGCTTACCGCGCTGTCCCGCAAGAAGAATCAGATGGAGCAGCTGATCGTTAAAAAATTCTATTCTGTGTTATGATGGAAATTGGAAGAATGAACATGCCCACATGGAGTGTTTGACATGGAAAGAGAGAGAAAAAGATTTCAGCACGGGTTTGCTTTTTTCGTCATCTGTTATGTGCTCACCCATTTCATCCAACTTGCATTTGAAACTGAATTTTGGGAAAATCTGCTGTCTTTTTTTGGTTTGGCAGCTTTTTTCTGTTCGCTTTTGTATCTGCGAATCAAGGAAATCATTCTGCCTTTGTTTTTAATGGGGTTTGCTTTTTGCATTGCGGTGATTGACAATCATACATTGCTAACGTCCGTTTTTTGGGATGGCGCAACGACAATGCGCGCTCTCATTTCGACGCTGTTAATCATTCCAATCGTCGGCTGGGTATTAAAACAGGAAGATTATGTAAAAGATACGGTCATTTTATTTAAAAACAAATTAAAAAACAGTCAGACGCTTTATTTTTTGTTGCTGTGGCTGACACAAGTGATCGGATTTTTTCTAAACTTCGGTTCGATCGCTGTTGTCTATCAAATCGTGGAATCTTTTTTTAAAAAGCAGAACTCCGAATCTTGGCAGCGTTTTAAATCGTCCGCGATTTTGCGAGGATTTTCTTTTACTACGATGTGGGTTATCAGCATTCCAAGTTTTGCCTATGCTGTAGAGGTTATCGGTGCACCGCTTTCCCTAGCTCTTTCGCAAGGATTTTTCGTCGCCGTTGTCGGCTCGATGCTGTCATTGATTTTGTTAAGATTTTATGAAGTAAGGCGCCGGATTTCGTTTTCGGAAGATATCCAAAAAGCAATCCAAGAAGCGCTTCAAAAAGAAACGAACGAAAAACATTGGCGCAATCCGCTTGAGTTTTTCGTTTTATTCGTGACGCTCGTTTTATTTACGACCATTGCAAACGCGCTTTTTGATGCTAGTTTGTTGATCGTAATTCCGATTGCCGTGTTCATTTGGGCCGTTCTTTTTTTTGCGTTCAAAAGAAGGCTGCCTGTTTTTATCCATGAAGGGAAAAAGTATGTAAAAGACGGGGTGGCAGCGCNAGCCAGGGAGATTTCGATCTTGTATGCCGCCAGTTTTTTGATTTCTGCATTAACGTCTTCGGGGCTATCGGTTACGGTTATGACTCGGTTGTATGAATGGACGGAAATGATACCAGGTTTGAATTTTCTATGGATTTTGCCATTAATTGTGCTATTGTTTGGATTTTTCGGATTGGGTCCACTTACGGTGATGGTATTGATAGCCGGGATTGTAAAAAGCATTCATTTGCCGTATCCGCCAGAACTAATCGTCTTGGCAATGACTCTCGGCAGTTCATTAAGTGTGCTTATATCACCGCTAGTCATTCCGGTCTTGTTTTTAAGCAGCGTGAATGGCATTAGCCCAGTTCAAAATAGCGTCAAGCAAAATTGGCTGTTTGCGATCGGTTTGTATTTCATTGTGCAGCTATACATCCAGTTGCGGATTGGAACGTTTTAGCTTGACAGATTGATTGATGCCCGCTAAAGTTTAAATCGTAATGATTACGATTTAGGAGTATGCTAACTGTGAACGGAGCTTTCAAACATTTCGTTTTATTTATCAGCATCATTGCATTACTTGCTGCATGTGATGGCAATAATCATAACAGGCAAAATGATGGTAATAATGAAAATCTTAAAATTGCAGCATCTTTTTATACGATTTACGATTTTACGAAACAAATTGTCAAGGACAGAGCGGAAGTGGAGCTGTTAGTTCCAGCGCAAGTTTCTCCGCATCACTGGGAACCTGCGCCGAAAGATTTGAAAAACATTCAACAGGCAGATTTGTTTATCTATAGCAGTGAATATTTTGAAACGTGGATCGAAAAAATCGAAAAAAGCATGCAAAACCATGACATTCAATTTGTAAAAGCGGCTGAAGGCATTGAATTGATAGAAGAAAAAGAAACGGATCATCACGGACATCGTCATAAACATCAGTTGGATCCGCATGTTTGGCTCAGTCCTGTATATGCGCAGCAATTGGTGAAAAATATCGCAGATGCGATAATAGAAATTGATCCTGACAATGCCGGGTTTTATGAAAAAAATCGTGACAACTATCTCGAACAGCTAAAGCAATTGGATAATGCGTTTCGAAACAGCTTGAAAGAAACCAGCAAACAGACGTTTGTGACCGAACATCAAGCGTTTGGCTATCTTGCTCATGAATACGGTTTAGAAGAAATATCGATCGCGGGGCTGACGCCTTCGCATGAACCGAGTGCATCTCAACTTGCGAAATTAAAACAGTTTTTGCAGCAAGAAAAAATTGAAGTCATTTACATTGATCATCTCTCCAACGCTGAGATTGCCCATACGTTGGCGAATGAAGCGGGGGTAAAAATCGAAAGGTTAAGCACGCTCGAAGGGTTAACGAAAGAGCAACAGGAACAGGGATTAGACTACATTGAAATCATGAAACAAAATTTAATAGCATTGGAAAAATCATTAAAGTAAAAGTGTGTGCATATAACGCACACGCTTTTTACTATTCAAAAAGGTGGTTTTAACATTGCGGCTGGTCACGTTGGAAAATGTTGTGTTTGGCTATGCGGATGAACCGACATTAAATGGCATTTCATTAGAAATTAACAGCGGAGAATTTGTCGGGATCGTCGGTCCAAACGGCGCTTCCAAATCGACGCTTTTGAAATTGATGCTCGGTCTTTTAAAGCCCTGGCAGGGAAAAGTGGCAATCAGCAAAACCAATCAGGATGGAAAACGGCTTCGGATCGGTTATGTTCCACAGCAAATTTCTTCGTTCAATGTCGGGTTTCCGAGTACCGTTATTGAGTTGGTCCGCTCGGGAAGGTACATGCGTGGAAGCTGGTTTCGAAAATTAACAAAATACGATGAGCAGAAAGTGGAAAATGCGCTGCATATGGTTGGCATGTGGGAACATCGAAATAAAAAAATCGGAGAATTGTCTGGCGGGCAGAAGCAAAAAATTGTCATTGCCCGCATGCTTGCTTCCGATCCGGATCTGTTGGTTCTCGATGAACCGACGACCGGCATGGATTATGAAAGCAGAAAAGGTTTTTACGAATTTATGGCGCATCAAGTGAGAGAGCATCACCGGACAGTAGTCATGGTTACTCATGAACAAGCGGAAGTGCAAACGTATTTTGATAAGCTGATTATGTTGGAAGAAGGGGAACACGGCGGATGGAAATGTTTGACTTTGAATTCATGCGACGGGCATTTTGGGCCGGAGGATTAATTTCAGTACTTGCACCTGTACTAGGCGTTTTTCTTGTTTTAAGAAGACAAGCGTTGATGGCAGATACACTGTCCCATATTTCGCTGGCAGGAGTGGCGATCGGATTTTTCATCCATTCGAATGTCGTTTTGTCCAGTTTGCTTGTTGTCATTTTTGGTGCGATCGGAATTGAATATATGCGTCGGGCATACCGTTCCTATTCGGAAGTTTCAATCGCGATTTTGATGGCGGCGGGTCTATCGTTCGCGCTGTTTCTCATGAGTTTGGCGGAAGGCGGCATGACCGTAAATATCGAGCAGTTTTTGTTTGGTTCGATCATAACACTGACGGATACTCACGTATTTTTGCTGCTGGCATTGGTTGTTGTTTTTTACATTTATTTATTCATTTTCAGACGCCAGCTTTATTTGCTGACATTCGATGAAGAAATTGCGCACACAAGCGGCGTGAATACTAATTTGCTGTCTTTATCTTTCAGCATTTTAACAGGGTTGACAATCGCAGTCATCATTCCTGCAATCGGGGTGCTGCTCGTTTCAGCTCTTCTTGTATTGCCAGCTGCTTTTGCGATAAAACTGGCAAAAGGATTTCGCAACGTTCTGATTACGTCCGTAGCGGTCGGGTTATTTAGTACATATACTGGTTTATATTCGTCTTATACGCTTGCCACACCGCCTGGTGCAACGATTACGTTGATTTTAATCATCATTTTGCTTTTCGGTTTTGCCGTTCAGAAAAGCTATATGATTGCAAGAAGGCGCTGGAAGCATAAAAGCAAAATGAATTAAAAAAACCGAGTTAAATTTGCATTAACTCGGATTTGCTTTATTGAACACTTCTTCAATTTTCGGCAAAAGGGTTTCCCAGTCAACATCAAATTTTTTATTGATCGTGATAAAATCCTGGTAGCCGAAAACATTGTCTACGCCTTCGATGGACAGCAGTGAAGCGACGATCGGATTGTCCGGATTGTCATCTTTTTTGAATGTGTAGCTTTTATCTCCTTCAAAAATCTTTTTTGTCAGCGTTATTTTAATCGCATTCGGATTCGGTGTTTGATCGATACGGAATGAAAGAGCCATTATTGTTACCCCCTGTAAACAAGTTTTTTTATATATACCATCGTAACATAAATGCATAGAAAAAAAAGATGAAATCGTTAGAAATAGAAACAATAGCGATCGGATACGATTTCATAAAAGCCGAGAGAGTTATACAAATGTTTTGTAACGGCATTGTTTACTCCCGTTTCCAGTTCGATTCCGCGAATATTTTCTTTTTCCGCAAACCGGATTAAATGGAGAAGCATTTTTTTTGCGATTCCTTGATTGCGATGTTCACTATGGACAAACAAGTCGTTTAGCCAAATGTAATGCCCGCCCAATTTTAAACTTACTCCAATGTTAAAAAAAGCAACTCCAAGGATTTCGTCATTTTCCTCGGCAACGATTATATGTGCAGGGGAGTCATTTTTCAACGCCAAATTGATTCCGTTTAACAACAAATTGTATGCTTCTTTCGTATTATGACGCGTCATTTGCTGCATCAACAAAGAAGCAATTTTTTCTACAAGTTTTTGATCCGCTTCATCTGGTACGATATAAACTTTCATACAATCCCCTTCCATGACATCGTCTTTACACTATTATAACGAAGAATTATGACAAGAAATACGAAAAGTTTACAATTGCTTATAGTTTTTTTTAAAATCAAAGAAAGTGTACCATGAATTTAATAAAAGGAGTAGTCCATTTGATTTACGTTAAGCACAATGCCATCCATCAAATTCCATATCTAGAAGTCGTTGCTTCTGACAGGGATAATGAAAAATTGCCTTTCGTATTATTCCTGCATGGTTTTACAAGTGCGAAAGAACATAATTTGCATTATGCGTATTATTTGGCTGAGCGAGGATTTCGCGTCATTTTGCCGGATGCAAAGCTGCATGGTGAAAGAGCAGAAAATCTCACGGAAGCGGAATTGGAATTTTCGTTTTGGTATATCGTCATTTCAACGATTCACGAGCTTTCTTATTTCGTTGATCATTATTCTGAAAAAGGATTGATTTACAACGATCAAATCGGAGTTGTCGGCACCTCGATGGGAGGCATCGTTACGCTCGGAGCATTAACCCAATACCGCTGGATTAAATGCGCCGTGAGTCTAATGGGGTCGCCTGCTTACGTAGCTTTTGCAAAATCGAAAATTGATGCATTGAAACAAAGCGGAAAGTCAATTCCGCTTTCAAAAGAGGAGGAACAGCGATTTTACGAACAACTGGAAAAATATGATTTGAGTTTGTGCCCGAAAGTGTTAAACGAACGCCCCTTGTTATTTTGGCATAGCAAAGTGGATGATGTAGTGCCATTTGAACCAACGTATAACTTTTATTTAAAAGCAAGATCTTATTACAAGGATCAACCGGACAACTTGAAGTTTATTGAAGATGAAACAAGCGGGCATAAAGTTTCAAGAAAAGGAGTGCTTGAAACCGTAAAGTGGTTTGACATTTATTTGAAAAAAAATATTGCGCATCAATAAAATCAGGTGATATAATCAAAAAATAGTTTAGTGTTTTTTCATCTTTTTTTCTTTTTATTGTAATAATTTTATTTTTTCAAGCATGTTATAAAGAAAATAAGAGAAAGGTGGGGAATCATATGCACGTACTTGATTCTAATGTTGAAACGCTAAACCCTTATGAAATCGTTCAAAAACAAATCGACAAAGCTGCGAAATTGTTGGACCTGCCACAAAATGTTGTGGAAATTTTAAAGAGGCCAAAACGTGTTTTATCGGTAAATTTCCCAGTGAGGCTTGATGATGGAACAATCGAAATTTTTGAAGGGTATCGTTCTCAACATAACGACGCACTAGGTCCAACAAAAGGGGGCATCCGTTTTCATCCGGATGTAACGTTGGATGAAGTGAAAGCTTTATCCATGTGGATGACATTTAAATGTGCAGTCGTTGGACTTCCGTTTGGCGGCGGAAAAGGCGGGGTAATCGCTGATCCAAGAAAATTAAGCCAGGCGGAAAAAGAGCGATTGAGCCGTGCATTTATTGAAGCAATCGCTGACTTTATCGGACCAGATAAAGATATCCCAGCACCGGATGTATATACGAATCCGCAAGTGATGGGATGGATGATGGATGAATACAGCAAAATCAATAGAAAATACAGCCCTGCAGTTATTACGGGAAAACCGTTGAGCATTGGCGGTTCAGAAGGACGTAATGAAGCTACAGCAAGAGGCTGTGTGATACTGATTCAGGAAGCATTAAAAGAATTGGGCTTGCCAGTTGAAAATACAACTGTTGCGATCCAAGGCTTTGGAAATGCTGGACAAATTGCAGCGAAATTGCTGGATGAACTTGGCTGCAAAATTGTTGCAATTAGCGATTCATCAGGCGGTATCTACGATTCAAAAGGTTTAAACATTCAAGAAGTGATTGAATGTAAAACCAAAGGTCCGATTATCGAGTACAAAAATGTGGAAAAACGGATTACAAACGAAGAACTGCTTGAATTGGATGTTGATGTTCTTGTTCCGGCAGCGCTTGAAAATGTGATTACTTCTCAAAATGCTGAACGCGTTAAGGCAAAAATCATTGCTGAAGCTGCAAATGGCCCATGTACGCCAGGTGCAGATGAAATTTTGAGCAAAAAAGGTACGTTAGTCATTCCGGATATTTTAGCGAACGCTGGAGGAGTAACGGTATCTTATTTTGAATGGGTGCAAAATTTAGCAAACTATTATTGGAGCGAAAAAGAAGTAAATGAACGACTCCATGAAAAAATGGTAAAAGCTTATGAAGAAGTTCGCGATATGTCCAAAGAGTATTCGGTGGACAGACGTACCGGCGCCTATATGGTAGCTTTAATCAAAATTACAAAAGCAATGGAAGCAAGAGGTTGGGTTTAACCCTCTCCTCCTTTGTTTCCACAACCTGGCATTCGTTTCATTTTCCTTTTACTATTGCTTGGCGAACTTATTTTAAGCAGTTCGTTTTTAATTACTGGACAGATTAGATATACTATTAGGGAAAGAATAGTGAAAGGAGAATGGAAATGGATGCAAAGATGAAAGAGAGAATCATGGAAGCTTTGGAAAACGTCATCGATCCTGAATTGGGTATAGATATAGTAAATCTTGGCTTAGTATACGATATTGACATGAATGATGAGGGAGTAGTAACTGTTACCATGACGCTGACTTCCATGGGGTGTCCGTTAGGCGGGATCATCACTCAGGAAGTCAAAGCAGCGTTGTCTGAAATTCCAGAAGTACAAGATGCTGAAGTGAATATCGTTTGGAATCCGCCATGGACGAAAGATCGGATGTCTCGAATGGCAAAAATTGCTCTTGGCATTCAATAAAAGATCACAAAAGCATGAATTTGGTTTTTTGCTGAATTCGTGCTTTTATTTTTTTTTTTGTTGAATTTAGACGATTTCTTTTTCATAATTAGTCTTATGAAAGGATGTGATTGCTTGAGAATATTCAGAAAAAATAAACATGAAACTCAATCCATTTTAGAGAAGAAAATACAAGATTATCAATCCAGCATTCGTGTAGAAAAAAACAGCGATTTAGATAAACAGTTGAAGATTATCGGAATGACGGAAGAAGATTTAGCGATTCTTCGCGTCTTAAAGGAACATGTAGAGCCGCACATCGATGCGATTGCAAATCGTTTTTATGCAGCATTGACAAGCGTTCCTGAATTGTCAGATATCATTATGCAGAATAGTTCGGTTGATCGGTTGAAACAGACGTTACATAGGCATATTTCCGAAATGTTCAACGGTGCGATCGATAATGATTTCATCGATAAGCGGATTCGCATTGCGAACGCACATGTGAGAATCGGTCTGAACCAAAAATGGTACATTGCATCGTTTCAAATCATATATACAAGTTTGATAGAAATCATTCAAAACACGTTTTCATCACGGGATGATTATTTTCGTGCAATTCAAGCGGTTACAAAATTGCTAAATTTTGAACAGCAGCTCGTGTTGGAAGCGTATGACCGGAAAATGGAGTCATTGCGGAAAGAAGCGTTTGATGCCCAGGAACAATTGAAAAACTTTATCGGTTTGACTGCTGATGAACTTACGAAATTAACGCTCGATTCAAGTTCTTCGATTCAGCAAATTACTGCGCAAGTCGAAGCGATTGCTCAGCAATCCCGTAAAAATACGTCAATGGCTGCAGAAGCTGAAAATACAGCGATTGCTGGAAAAGAACGATTGGATAATCTGTTCCACGCTTTTGACCAAGTGCAAACCAGCATGAAAAACATTAAGCAAAACATTGAAAGCCTTGAAAAAACAGCTGCTCAAATTAGTGAAATTGTTGAAATTGTCAAATCCGTCGCTGATCAGACGAACTTGCTGGCATTAAATGCATCAATTGAAGCTGCAAGAGCTGGCGAGCATGGAAGAGGATTTGCAGTCGTTGCTGAAGAAGTCCGAAAACTAGCTGAGCAGACATCTGAGTCCGTATCTCACGTTTCGGCGTTGATTTCTGAAACGAATGAAAAAATTTATNTAAACTCTGAGTCAATCAAGGAAATTGAACAAAATATCGAACTGGGCGGAAAGAAAATGGATGAAACGAACGCCGCTTTTGAAAATATCGTTCATGTTATGAAAGAAACAAAAGAAATGAATGAACGAATTCAAGCAGATTTAGAAAATGTTAATAAAGTCGTGAATGAAATTGCGAGTGTCGCTGAAACGGTTTCAGCATCTGCAGAGCGGTTAAATGAAGCAATTACAAAATTGAAATAAACCGTGCTCTAAAAGAAAGGGTTGTTGCAGAATCATGCTTCCATGACTCTTGCAACAACCCTTAATTAATCCTCGACGATTAGTTTTGCTTCCATCATATCATGTCCCGTACCGCAAACGATGCTGCAGACGATCGTATATTCACCCGGTTGTAGATTTGCCGTATACGTTCCGTCTCCTTCAATGGTAATGTCTGTTCCTTCGATATGGATGCCGTGAAAACCTTCCGTATTTTTTAGTTCAATTGTTACTTTCCCGGAAGGAACGGTATAAATTTGTTGATGGAACGACCAATTTTTTGCGATAATTTCAAGGCTGTGGCCTGTTTCTTTTTCCGGTTTTTTGATTGGAATGACCGGGTTCTTGTCTGAATTGCAGGCAAAGAGAACCAGAATGAGCATCAAAAAGATAATTCCTTTTTTCATGTTGAACATCCTTTATTATTTCAAATTTACATAACGTTATTGTACAAATAAATAAGAGCCGTTAAAATACAAAGAAGTCAAGAAACAATGAAATTTTTTTAACAATCGGAGGGGTAAACAGATGAAACTGGTTGTTACGGAATCGGCAGCCGAATGGTATAAACAGGAACTTGGTTTGAAGGATGGAGATTTTATACGTTTTTTTGTAAAATTATACGGCGGCAGCCGTTCGATTCATCCGAATTATTCACTCGGCATATCAAAAGAAGAGCCTGGCGATATTGCGGTTAGCGATAAAAAAGCAGGGATTACTTTCTATTTTGATGAGCAGGATGAATGGTTTATTGAAAATCATGAATTGATTGTTGATTTTCATAATGGCGATATACAATTTACATTTAGGGATGAAGAATAAATCGGCTGCGTTGTATTTATTCATCTGATTGGAACGAAAATTTTTCATCTTGTATCAAGATAAGTCCGATATGGACTTTTTTCTTTTTATCCCGTAAAATTTATTAAGAATTTATAAATATACTATTGATTTTATTTTTATACAGTCTATAATAAACTTAACTAGGAAATGAAGGACGTGGCTGTCATGATAAAAGTTGCTATCATTGGAGCGACCGGATACGGAGGCGCTGAGTTAATCCGAATTTTGCAGCGTCATCCGCAAGTGACGGTTCATTCCTTGCATTCTTCAAGTCAGCAGGGAAAAAACATCTCTGATAGCTATCCGCATCTTTACAATTTAAAAGACGATGTTTTAGAGGATATTCAGATAGATGAAATTGCAAAAGATGCTGATATTGTATTTTTAGCAACTCCTTCCGGAGTATCGTCGAAACTTGTGCCAGAGTTGATGGAACATGATGTGAAAGTTATCGATTTATCAGGTGATTTCCGTTTGAAACAGCCATCGGAATACGAAAAATGGTATAAGAAAGAGCCGCCGGAGCAGGTTTGGCTTGATAAAGCGGTATACGGACTTTCTGAATGGGCAGATGAAGAGGAAATGAAAAATACACGCTTGGTTTCCAATCCGGGCTGTTACCCGACGGCAGTGCTGCTCGGTCTTGCTCCATTGGTGCAGCATCGGTTAATTGATGTCGACTCGATTGTTATCGATGCGAAATCGGGAGTTAGCGGTGCCGGACGGAATCCAAATTTAACGACTCATTTTTCTGAGACGAACGAAAACCTGAAGATCTATAAAGTGAATGAACATCAGCACATTCCAGAGATTGAACAAACTTTAAAGCAGTGGAATGAACAGGTTCGTGCTATTACGTTCAGCACGCATTTAATTCCGATGACGCGTGGAATCATGGCTACGATGTATGCAAACGCCGCATCGGATGCCGATATCGATCAACTGNTTGAACTGTATCATGAAAGTTATAAACATGATTATTTTGTCCGCATTCGGGAAAAAGGAACATATCCGAGCACGAAAGAAGTGTACGGATCGAATTTTTGCGATATTTCTTTAGCCTATGATGAACGGACGAATCGAATTATGATCGTTTCAGTAATTGATAATTTAGTCAAGGGAGCCGCAGGCCAGGCGGTGCAAAATATGAATAAAATGCTTGGGTTGGATGAAAAAACAGGATTGGATTTTTATCCAATGTATCCGTGAAGGGAGAACGAACATTGTTTGCGACGGAAAATGAAATTGAAAATAGCAAAATCGTTAAAGTTGAAAATGGTTCGGTAGTGACACCGCAAGGATTTAAAGCAACAGGACTGCATGCTGGAATTAAACGGAAAAGAAAAGATTTAGGCGTTATCGTTTGCGATACACCTGCGAGCGCCGCAGCGGTTTACACGTTAAATGTCATTCAAGCAGCTCCGATAAAAGTAACGAAAGAAAGCATCGCAAAAGAAGGGAAAATTCAGGCAGTAATCGTCAACAGCGGCAACGCCAATGCGTGTACGGGAGAACAAGGTGAAAAAGATGCCTATGCGATGAGAAAGGCGACTGCAAATAAATTTTCGATTCCTGAACATTATGTTGCAGTTGCATCTACGGGCATCATCGGTTTGGAAATGCCGATGGACAAAGTTATTTCCGGGATTGAAAAATTAAAACCGGAAGCAACGCAGGAATCGGCGCAAAAATTTCAGGAAGCGATTTTAACGACGGATGTTGTTACAAAATCAACCTGTTATGAAACGGTGATTGACGGCAAAAAAGTAACGATGGGCGGAGCTGCGAAAGGTTCTGGCATGATCCATCCAAATATGGCTACAATGCTGGCATTCATTACAACCGATGCAAACATTGAATCGGATATGCTTCAGCTTGCGTTAAAAGAAGTAACGGATCAAACGTTCAACTGCATTACGGTGGATGGGGATACTTCAACAAACGATATGGTGCTAGTGATGGCAAACGGAAAAGCCAATAACGAAACGTTAACGCCTTCTCATCCAGAGTGGAAAACATTCGTTGAGCTTCTTCATAGAACATGCGAAGATTTAGCCAAAATGATCGCAAGAGACGGAGAAGGTGCAACGAAACTGATCGAAGTGGAAGTCCGCGGCGCGTTAAATAACCAGGAAGCGGTGCAGGTTGCTAAATCGATAGTTGGTTCATCGCTCGTTAAAACAGCTGTTTACGGTGCGGATGCAAACTGGGGAAGAATTATTGCAGCGGTCGGTTATAGTGNTGCAACGGTCGATCCGGAAAAAATCGATGCTTCGATCGGTCCGATACAACTGTTAAAAAACAGTCAGCCGACCGATTATTCGGAAGAAGAAGCAACGGAGTATTTGCAGAACGATACGGTAAAAATTTCAGTCGATTTACACGTTGGTTCCGGTTGCGGAAAAGCATGGGGTTGTGATTTAACATACGACTACGTCAGAATCAATGCTAGCTATCGCTCATAAAACAGAGGGTTTATACCCTCTTTTTATTAAAGTTTGGGGGTTGTAACGTTGAGTAACGTCATCGTGTTAAAAGTTGGCGGAAGCACGATCGATGAACTTTCAGACCAGTTTTTTGCCAACATTTTAACAATGCAGCAGTCAGGAATAAAACCGATTATCGTACATGGCGGCGGACCTGCAATCAAAGAAATGCTAATGAAACTGAATATCGAAACGGAATTTATCGATGGCTTAAGAAAAACGACAGACCGAGTGATGGATGTCGTTGAAATGGTGCTGACAGGCGCTGTCAACAATGCGTTAACGAGAAAGCTGAATTTTTCAGGGATTCAAGCAATTGGACTGTCAGGTTCCGATTTTCAGCTCCTTGTTGCCGAACCGAAAAATTTTGAGCGTTACGGTTATGTAGGTGAAATAACAAGCGTTAACGTTCCGTTTTTAAAAAAATTAATCGATGATGGAATCGTTCCGGTTATTTCCCCGATTGCGATTGGAAAAGATGGCGTTCGTTACAACGTAAATGCGGATACGGTTGCTGGTGCTGTCGCTCGCGAAATGGGAGCAAGCCAATTAATTTTTGTAACTGATGTGCCTGGCATCATGAAAGATGATCAGCTGCTTGAATACGTCGATGAAGAAGAAATCCTTCAATTGATAGAATCTGGCGTTATTTACGGCGGCATGCTTCCGAAAGTTCAAGCGGCGCTCAACAGTTTAAATGAAGAATTGAATGAAGTCATGATCGTCAATGGAAAAGATTCTCAATTGGGCGCGAACAACCAGTTAATCGGAACAAAAATCGTGAAAACGACAGTGGGAGAGATATAACGAATGAATTCGCTTTTGCCGACTTACAAACGGTTTGATGTGCATGTTGAAAAAGCATTCGGAACGAAAGTTACCGATGTAAATGGAAAAGAATATCTAGATTTTGGTTCAGGGATTGGTGTATGCAATTTAGGTCACCGTCATCCGGANGTGCAGCGTGCTGTTGAAAACCAGTTGAATCGGTATTGGCACGTATCCAATCTGTACCATATTCCGATTCAGGAAGAAGTTGCCGATCTGCTTGTTGAAAACAGTGTCGGTGATTATGTTTTCTTTTGCAACAGCGGTGCGGAAGCGAATGAAGCAGCGATTAAACTCGCTCGGAAAGCGACTGGGAAAACAAAAATCATTACGTTTAAACAATCGTTTCATGGCCGCACCTTTGCAGCAATGTCGGCAACGGGGCAGGAAAAAATTCAAGTCGGTTTCGGTCCGATGCTCGAAAAATTTGAGTATGCACCGTTTAATGATATCAACGCGGTTAAACACCTCATTGATAGCGAAACGGCAGCAGTAATGCTTGAACTTGTGCAAGGCGAAGGCGGGGTCATTCCGGCTGAACAATCGTTTGTGCAGGAATTGGAAAAGGTCTGCAAGCAAAATTCCGTTTTGCTCATTGTTGATGAAATTCAAACGGGAATTGGCCGGACTGGGAAACGGTTTGCCTATGAACATTATGCGATTCAGCCAGATATATTTACGCTTGCGAAAGGATTAGGCAACGGGCTGCCAGTCGGTGCAATGGTTGCCAATAAACGTTTTTACGATGTGTTTGGACCTGGAACGCATGGTTCCACTTTCGGCGGCAATCCACTTGCAATGGCAGCTGCAAAAGCGGTTTTGTCGGTCGTTTTTGATGAAGCGTTTTTACGTGAAGTTGAAGACAAATCAAAGTATTTATTTGAAATGCTTACCGATCAGCTCAACGGTCTTGCTTTTGTGAAGTCGATTCGCGGAAAAGGGCTTATGGCTGGCATTGAATGTCAAGACGATATTACGAAACTGATTCCAAATATCATACAAAAGGGATTGCTCGTTTTAAATGCAGGACCAAACGTTATCCGACTGTTGCCGCCGCTAATTGTGACGAAAGAAGAAATCGATATTGCCGTTGGCATTCTTCACGATGAACTGGCTCAGCTTAACTAAGCATGAAGCCACTAATTTTGAACAGGAGTGGGAATAATTATGCCGAAAAACAAAGAGATAAATAAAGTATTGGTTATCGGATCAGGACCGATCGTAATCGGTCAAGCAGCCGAGTTTGATTATTCCGGCACGCAAGCGTGCCTTGCGTTAAAAGAAGAAGGCTGCAAAGTGATTTTGATCAACAATAATCCTGCAACAATTATGACTGACGATACGGTTGCGGATGTCGTTTACTTTGAGCCGTTGTCTGTTGAAAGCGTTGAAGCGGTCATAAAAAAAGAACGGCCTGATGGACTGCTTGCAACAGTGGGCGGTCAAACCGGCTTGAATTTGGCATTAAAATTGCATCAAAAAGGGATTTTGGATAAATATAACGTAAAAATACTCGGCACTCCAATTTCGGCAATCATGCAAGGCGAAGATCGCGAGCAGTTTCGGGCGTTGATGCAAAAATTGAATGAACCTGTTCCTGAAAGTGAAATTGTGGATAATATTGAGTCGGCGTTGAAATTCGCAGAAAAAGTCGGATATCCGATCATCGTGCGCCCGGCTTACACGCTCGGCGGTTCAGGCGGCGGCATCGTTCATAACGAAAGCGACTTGTACCGGCTTGTCAAGCTCGGTTTGAAAGCCAGTCCAATCAATCAGTGCTTAATTGAAAAAAGTATTGCCGGATATAAAGAAATTGAATTTGAAGTGATTCGTGATGCTTATGACAATTGCATCGTCATTTGCGATATGGAAAATGTCGACCCGGTAGGCATTCATACAGGAGATTCAATTGTCGTTGTTCCTTCGCAGACGTTATCGAAAGATGAAGTCGATATGCTCCGGGATTCCGCCATTCATATCATCCGTTCGTTAGGAATCGTCGGCGGATGCAATATTCAGTTTGCTTTGCATCCGACAACCAAAGAATATTTTGTCATTGAAGTCAATCCGCGGGTCAGCCGTTCAAGCGCACTTGCATCGAAAGCATCCGGCTATCCGATTGCAAAGGTTACGACAAAATTAGCGCTAGGCTACAGACTCGATGAATTGGGAAATGCCAATAAAGAGCCTCAACTTGACTACATTGTGGTCAAATTTCCACGCTGGCCGTTTGATAAGTTTCCATTGGCTGATCGGACGCTGGGGACGCAGATGAAAGCAACAGGTGAAGTAATGGCGTTAGAACGCAATTTGGAAAGTGCTTTTCAAAAAGCGATCCGTTCCCTTGAAATTAAGGCAAAAGGGCTGCTTCTTGAAGAATGTCAGCAGCTATCGACCGAACAGCTGTTGCAATCGGTGAAAGAAGCGGATGATCGCCGGTTTTTTATGCTGCTTGAATTATTGAGAAGAGGAATCGCTGTTGAAACGCTCCATGAAGCAACGAAAATTACGCCATATTTTATTTCGGTGCTTGAAAAACTGGTTAAACTCGAAAAGCTGGCAAAAGAAACAACGCTTGATACGATCACGAAAGAAACGTTTCAATTATTGAAAGAAAACGGTTTTTCAGATGAATGGCTTGCTGGCATTTGGGGAGAAACGTTGGCCAGCGTACGCAAAAAGCGGAAAGAACTGCAGATAAACCCGGTATTTCATGTCGTCGATACCCGGATTAACGGCAATCGTGCTTATTACTATTCGAGCTGGCAAGGTGAAGCAAACAAACCAGTCCAATCTTCCAAAAAGAAAATTTTAATCATCGGATCAGGGCCGATTCGCATCGGGCAAGGAATTGAATTCGATTACTGTTCCGTGCACGGCGTTTTGGCGCTGCAGAAACTTGGCTATGAAACGGTTTTAATCAACAATAATCCGGAAACGGTTAGCACCGATTATGAAGTGGCTGATCGCTTGTATTTTGAACCGCTGTCTGTTGAAGATGTGCTTAATGTCATCGATTATGAACAAGTGGACGGTGTGATTGTTCAGTTCGGAGGACAGACGGCGATTTCGTTAGTGGAAGCGCTGGAGAATGCCGGTGTTCCACTGCTCGGTTCCAATCAGGATACGATCGATCAGCTTGAGGATCGCGAACGTTTTTATCAATTGCTTAAAAAATTAAACATTCCGCACATTCCTGGAGAAATGGCAGAAACAAAAGAAGCGCTTGTCGATAAAATCAAACACATTGGATATCCCGTTTTACTGCGTCCTTCCTATGTGATTGGCGGAAGAGGAATGCTTATACTCCATTCTGAACAAGAACTGAATGATTATTTGCAAAGCCTTCATTCTTCGGAACACTTTCCAATTTTGATTGACGCCTACTATCCGGGAAAAGAAGTGGAAGTGGATGTCATTACCGATGGCCGCGACATCGTAATTCCGGCGATTTTTGAACACATTGAAAAAGCGGGAGTGCATTCCGGGGACAGCATGGCAGTAACACCGCCGTTAACACTATCTGCGAACATGAAAGAAACGATTGTCCAATATACGAAAAAAATTGCGAATCATATCGATTTTAAAGGCGTGTTTAATATCCAGTTTGTCATTTACGACGATAAGCTGTATGTGCTTGAAGTAAACCCGAGAGCGTCAAGAACGGTTCCGATCGTAAGCAAAGTGACGGGAATCAATATGATTGAACTTGCGACTGACGTTTTATTGGATAAACCTCTCCGTTCGCTAACGCAAAAATTGGATTTGCTTGCTGAAAATGATTTTTATACAGTCAAAGCGCCGGTCTTTTCAACGATGAAACTGCCTGGCGTCGATCCGAAACTTATGCCAGAAATGAAGTCTACTGGTGAAGTAATCGCATGTGCACGCGATTTGAACAACAGTTTGAGAAAAGCGTTTTTATGGAATGAACAGCTCGTTGATGCGTTTTCAAAAGAGAAAGAAATTTATTTGGAAGCTGGCTTTGCAAATGATGAACAGCTGACATCAAATCTAAAAAAGCTTGGTTTTCAAATTATTACCGATGAATGTTTTTCAGATGAGTTTCCATTTGAAAATTGGGTGAAAACCGATAAAGCATTTGCGGTTGCAAGCACGTCTGAAAATGGAAAAAAACGGGAACTTGCAATGCAGTTCGGACTTATCGTTTTGTCATCGGAAGAAACATTCAAAGCATTTACGGAAATGAGCAATCATACGGATGCGATACATTCTTTGCATCAAATAGTGAAGTCCAAGCGAAAGGAAATGATCATCCAATGACGGTATCATTGAATGAAAACTTAAGAGGCAAGCATTTTTTAAAGCTTGCCGATTTTACAAAAGATGAAATTCAATATTTTATTGATCTTGCAATCCAATTAAAAAAAGAACATAAAGCTGGAGTCGTACATGACTTTTTAAAAGGGAAAACGCTAGCGATGATCTTTGAAAAATCATCAACGCGCACGCGAGTTTCTTTTGAAGTCGGCATGTATCAGCTTGGAGGGCATGCTCTGTTTTTAAGCAGAAATGAATTGCAAATGGGGCGCGGCGAAACGATTGCGGATACTGCAAAAGTGCTTTCCCGGTATGTTGACGGAATCATGATTCGTACGTTCGGCCAGGAAATCATTGAAGAATTGGCGCAACATTCAATGGTTCCAGTAATAAATGGTTTGACGAATGAAGCCCATCCATGCCAGGTGTTGGCTGATTTCATGACGATATATGAGAAAAAAGGCAAACTCGAAGGGCTGAAATTGGCGTATGTCGGAGACGGAAACAATATGGCCCAATCGCTGCTTGTAGGCTGTTCAATCATGGGAATTGATTGTGCGATTGCGACTCCAGACAACTATCAGGTTCAGCGGGAAGTGTTTGCATTTGCCCAGGAAAAAGCGAAAGCATCAGGTGCCCATGTGTATGAAACCCATGATCCAGTTGAAGCGGTAAAAGATGCGGATATCATTTATACGGATGTATGGACAAGTATGGGATTTGAAGATGAAACGGATGAACGCATGCAGGCGTTTCAGCCGTTTCAAGTGAATGCGGAATTGGTGAAACATGCGAAAGATGATTATTTGTTCCTGCACTGTCTGCCTGCCCATCGCGGTGAAGAAGTGACGTCTGAAGTTATCGACGGACCGAATTCCGTCGTTTTCGATGAAGCTGAAAACCGCCTTCATGCTCAAAAAGCAATTATGGCAACGTTAATGAGATGAATAAAAAACGGCTCGTTC
>JGI1652J44930_10000193_pt1 | contig 24188 bp, 24 predicted proteins | sample NewIslsDNAsample_FD_44930 | JGI IMG/M metagenome (IMG submission 44930)
GTCCATCCTCGAGGCGCCAGACACATGATCGATCCAAGCCGCTTGATTCAAGGGGCGAAAGCGGTTTACGGACCGATTTTCGATAAGCTGTTTGACCCTATACTACCGATACCGGAAGATCGGGTAATCGTTAAACACGACGGGGAAACGCTTGCAATTGGTCCTGACTGTGAGCTGACGTTTTATGACACGCCGGGACACGCGAATCACCATTTCAGCATTTACGATCCAAAAAGCAACGGCATTTTTGTTGGTGATACGCTTGGCATCAAAAATAAACATCTTGAAGAATACGGATTTACGTTCTATTTGCCGGCAACATCGCCAAATCAGTTCGATCCAGACAAAACGCTGGAATCATTAGATAGAATCCGAAATTTAGGCGTTGATCGCATTTATTTCGGCCATTTTGGCATGGCGGAAGACGTTGATGAAGTGTACAGGCAAATCGAACACTGGCTCCCGATTTACGTAAAAACAGGGGAAGAAGTGTATCGGGAAAGCAAAAATGCTAATGAACTGAAAAAGCGCCTGCTTGAAAAAATTGCTGCTGTTTTAGACGAACATAACGTACCAAAAAATCATACCGCCTACCAAATCATTCAATTGGATTTGCAAGTTTTTTCCATGGGACTCATCGACTATTTCTGCAAAAAAGAAAAATCCGAAGCAAAATGATGCTTCGGATTTTTTTATGAACGGATGTGGCCTTCGCCGCGAATGATGTATTTATTCGTTGTTAACGCTTTTAATCCCATCGGGCCGCGCGCATGCAATTTTTGCGTACTAATGCCAATTTCTGCGCCAAAACCAAATTCAAAACCATCGGTAAAACGGGTAGATGCATTGTGATACAGCGAGGATGCATCAACGCTCTGGAAGAAGCGTTTTACGTTTTCTTCATTTTCGGAAACGATCGCTTCCGAATGTTTCGTACCGTAACGGTTGATATGTTCAATCGCTTCTTCAACATTATCAACAACTTTTACCGCCAGCACCAAATCCAGATATTCCGTTGCCCAATCTTCTTCCGTCGCTCGTTTCGCTTCTTTAAAGCGCTCGACTACATATTCGTCCCCGTACAATTCAACGCCATGTTCCCGCATTGCAGTCAACAGGTCGACTAAATATTGATCCGCCCATTTTCTGTGTACGAGCAGCGTTTCGATCGCATTGCAGACGGAAGGCCTTTGCACTTTCGCGTTGACAGCAACCTCGATCGCCATTTCTTTCTGCGCCGATTCATCGATGAAAACGTGGCAGTTTCCTGCTCCCGTTTCCAAAACTGGAATTGTCGAATTTTCTACGACCGTTTTGATCAAATTCGCGCCGCCGCGTGGAATTAACACATCGAGATAATCTTTCAGCGTAAACAGTTTCGACGCCGTTTCCCGGCTCGTATCTTCGATTAACTGAACCGAATCGACTGGAATTGCCGTTTTTTCCAACGCTTGATGAATAACGGAAACAAGCGCTTTATTTGATTCAATCGCAGAAGAACTTCCGCGCAACACAACAGCATTTCCTGTTTTTAAGCATAATGCAGCCGCATCGACAGTCACGTTTGGCCTCGCTTCATAAATCATGCCGACAACGCCTAATGGCACACGGACGCTTTTAATTTTTAATCCGTTCGGTCTTTCCCACTCTTCGATAACTTCTCCAACCGGATCGTTCAGTTCAGCGACTTCTCTTACACCTTGTGCAATTCCTTCCAAACGGGCTTCGTTTAACTTTAACCGGTCAAGCAAAGCTTTACTGAGTCCATTTTTTTCCCCATTTTCGAGATCGATCGCATTTTTGGATAAAAGAAAGTCTTTTTGTTTCAAAAGTTCGTCAGCAATCGCAAGCAAAGCGTTATTTTTTTCTTCCGTCGTCGCAATTGCCAGCTTTGCGGACGCTGCTTTTGCTTTTTTTGCTTTTTCAATCAGTTCCATCACGTTCTCTCCTTTTTCAATGAATTTAATACGATCATGTAATCCCGGTGAACGACTTCACTGACGTTGCGATTGACAACTGTTTTCGCCTGGTCAGTCGACATTCCTTTCACTTTCTTTAGCTCTTCGGAAGAATAGTTCACTTCTCCTTTCGCGATCAGCTCTCCTGTGACATTCCGGATTTCAACAACGTCTCCGCTCGAAAAATCGCCTTCGACGCGAACAATTCCTGCAGGCAAAAGGCTTTTCCCCATATAAAGGAGTGCTTTTTCCGCTCCTTCATCAACAACAAGCGTTCCTGAGACGGCTGAATGGAAGGCGATCCACTGAATGCGATTTTTCATCCAGTAAGAATTCGGCGCTCCGATATATGTGCCGTCTCCTTTTCCGTGCAATACATCAATAAGTTTGTTTTCGCCTTCGCCTTTTCCGATAAAGCATTTTACACCAAGCGATAATGCGGTTTTTGCCGCTTCCAGTTTCGAGCGCATGCCGCCCGTTCCTACCGATGAGCCTTGCGCTCCTGCCTGGCTTAACAATTCATCCGTGATTTCCTCCAAATAATCATATTTTTTTGCATCTTTGTGAAACCGCGGATCTTTGTTATATAAACCATTCGTATCTGTAAGAATAATTAAAAAATCAGCACTGACGATCCCGCTGACCAAAGCTGACAGCATATCGTTATCGCCAAAAGTCAGTTCTTCTACGGATACNGAGTCATTTTCATTGATGATCGGCAGCGCATTGCGATGAAGCAGTTCCGTTAGCGTTTGGTAAATATTTTGATATTGAATCCGGTCTTTGAAGTTATTTCGTGTCAGCAAAAGCTGCGCTGTTACAATGTTGTACCGTTCAAAAGCTTCCCCGTAATGCTGCATCAGCAGCGATTGGCCGACAGCTGCAGCTGACTGTTTGCCTGCGATCGTCACTGGACGCGTCGGATAGCCGAGTTTATGAAATCCGGCAGCAACGGCTCCAGAAGAGATGAGCACAACATCATGACCAAGCCGTTTGATTTTTGCGATCGCATCGACATGTTCCGTCAGTTTTTCGATAGAAAGGCTGCCGTTTGCGTTCGTTAGCGAACTGCTTCCGATTTTGACGACGATTCGTTGCTTTTTCATACTCATGTTCACCTTTCTGAATGAGCGATAAAAACTAAAAAAACTTTCCTATCCTGTGCAAAAGGACGGAAAGTCTCCGCGGTACCACCTTTTTTGGCATAACTGATGCATGCCCACTTCATTGATATAACGGATTCATCCGGTCAAACTTTCTCATTTGACAGCTCGAGGGCAGGTTCAAAAGCTTCATGTAATAAGATCTTTCAGCCTAGGGATCTTACTCTCTTTGTACATGAACGGCTTTTTACTAGTCCCCTTCATCGCTTTTTCCATGTCCATTTTTACATCATTATGACAAATTTGACCAGTCAAGTCAATGATAAAGCGCATTTCATCAACTTCATCTATGTAAATGAACATTCTTTATTCATTTTTGTTCAATAACATTTTTCCATACATTTGCAATTCTTCGCCTACGGAACATTGATGGATGCAAAACCGCTGCGCATACGTTTTTCCGTACGTATTTCTTAAATGTCTCCGCAAAAAGCAATCTTTGCAGAATGTCTCCAGCAATTCATCCACTTTGGAAAGAACAGCTTTTCTGTTCAACGAAGTTTACCCCCTGATTGAAAAACTTGCAATATATTTCTTTTCTATTTAATATGTTAAAATAAATAAAGCTATTGCATCACGATCTTGCCAAAATATTATGACGTAAGGAGCTTTTCGATATGCCGATTAACATTCCAAACGATTTGCCAGCTAGAGAAATACTAGAAAGAGAAAATATTTTTGTAATGGATAACGAACGAGCCTATCGACAAGATATACGGCCATTAAATATCGTGATACTTAATATTATGCCTGAAAAAGAAAAAACTGAAACACAATTGCTCCGATTGTTGGGAAATTCGCCTTTGCAGGTGAATATCACTTTAATTTTTCCAGAATCACACAATCCAAAAAATACATCCAAATCCCATTTAGAAACATTTTACACGACTTTCAATAAAATCAAACATCGAAAATTTGACGGTTTAATCATTACGGGAGCTCCGGTAGAACACCTTGAATTTGAAGACGTGAACTACTGGGATGAATTGAAAGAAATTATGGAGTGGTCCAAAACAAACATCACATCGACGCTCCATATTTGCTGGGCTGCCCAAGCCGGATTGTATTATCATTACGGCATTCCAAAATACAGACTGGAGAAAAAACTTTCCGGCGTTTTTGAACACCGCGTCAATTTCCAGAATGTAAAACTGACGCGTGGATTCGATGATATTTTTTACATTCCTCATTCGCGATATACAACAACACGCCGTGAAGATGTTGAAAAGGTAAAAGAGTTAACGATTTTATGCGAGTCTGATGAAGCCGGCGTAAGCATAATCGTCAATGCAGACGGTTCGCAAATCTTTGTAACGGGCCATCCGGAATACGATGCTTGCACGCTTCGTGACGAATACATCCGTGACTTGAAAAAAGGGCTTGACATCGAGCCTCCAAAGCATTACTTTCCAGACAATGACCCGGAAAAATTGCCTCTCCATCGCTGGAGATCGCATGCAAACCTGCTGTTTATCAACTGGCTGAATTACTACGTTTATCAGGAAACTCCTTATATTTGGGAATAAAGGGATTCGGGTATGATTAGAACAAAACAAGATGCGGTAGACCTTATTTTCGCTTCCTATAACATGTCTCACAAACATGCTGTACGCAACCAGCAAGCTGCCCGCAAACTTTTAAACGAAATCGGTTCCCCCGATCGCGGGCAAGCGATCGTTTTAGTTACGGGAAGCAAAGGGAAAGGTTCTACCGCCTCATTTATTTCTTCGCTTCTTCAAGCAACCGGATACAAAACCGGTTTATTTACGTCTCCTCATTATTTTTCATTTAATGAACGAATCCGCATAAACGGAAAACCCATTTCAGATCACGATCTGATTCGTTTGGCAAATCACATTGAGTTGGCTGTAAAAAAATGCATGAGCGAACTAGAGGAAAATGAATATTTAGGACCGATTGGCATAACGCTTGCGATCGCCCTGCTTTATTTCGAGGAACAAAACGTCGATTACATCATTTTGGAAGCTGGCAAAGGCGGATTGTTCGATGATACGAATGTCGTAAGCAATCAGTGGGCGGTCATCACGCCGATTTTACGGGAACATTTAGACGAACTGGGCCCGACGATTTCAGATATTGTCAAACATAAACTCGGGATTGTCAAACCCTATTCGCAAGCATTCATCGGCAAACAGCAAGCGGGCGTCATTCAAGAAATAAAACAGCTTCTTTCTGAACATAAGCAGACATGCATGTACGGTGAAGATTTTGCGGTAAAAGAAGCGGCGCTTTCACGAAAAGGAACCCGTTTTCACTTTCAAACCAAACACTTCCATTACCACGATATGTTCGTTCCGCTGCTTGGCGTTTTTCAGTGTGAAAATATCGCACTTGCCGTTCAAGCATGCGAAGCCATTCTTAACAAACCGTTTGAAAAACAACGCGTTCAACAGTGGCTAAATACGCTTCAAAATCCAGGAAAATGTGAAATTTTGCACGATAATCCGACGATTATTCTCGATGCTGCGATCAATGAACAATCGGCAAAGTATTTACATGAAATCATTACTCACTTGGCGCCGAAAAACATGCTTCTCGTCCTTGGTTTATCGAACGATAAAGATTATAAAGGAATCATTCAAACGCTGCTGCCGAATACGAACAAAATCATCATCACGAAACCGGCCAAAAGCTACAAAAATTTTGATGAACGGGAAATTTATCGCTTTGCATCGCGTTTGCTTCCGACTGAAATCGTATCTTCCCTGGAAAAGGCAATCACACAGATTTTTCAACAACCCGCGCACGATCTCGTATTCATCGTCGGAAATCACTCTTTTATTTCCGAAGCAAGGCAATCCATATTAAAACAACAATAAAAACCCCTTTGGCATAAATCCAAAAGGGGTTTTAATATGCTTTTATTTGTAAAGTGCATCCATTAATTCTTTATATTCATGCGACAACTCGTAAAACGTTTCTTCATCTCTTTTATCTAGAGCTTCATCAATCGCAGCCAATAACCTTTCCACCTTCAACTTTAAAACCGCTTCATCAATGACCATTTGCAAAAACATTTCCATCATGAACCGTTCATCTTGTCTCTCAACTTCCATAGCAGACTTCTTCATGTTCTCTTTGTAGGAGCTTTCGTGTATCATGGCCGTTTCCTCCTCTGCTTTTTTTTATTGTATCGAATTTTTTAACAAATTTCAATTTATTTTTTTGTCTTTTCTGAAAACTGGCCTTATGTTCACAGGATTGTGATAAAATAATAAGCAACATCATTGTTGAAAGGAGAATTCTTGACATGTCAAAACCTGTAATCGGTTTTATCGGACTCGGTGCAATGGGGCTGCCAATGGCGAAAAATTTAGTGAAAGCAAACTACCGAGTGCTCGGTTTGAATCGCAGCAAAGGTAAAGAACAGCGNTTTAAAGAAGCCGGCGGTGAAGTCGGTTACACATTGGAAGAAATCGTCAAAGAATGCGACGTTTTGATGACGTGCCTTCCATTTCCAGAAGACGTTGAAAAAGTCATTTTAGGGGAAGGCGGAATCGTTGAGAATGGACGAGCTGGCCAAACGATTATTGATTTCAGCACCGTTTCGCCGACGTTAAACCGAAAAGTGTATGAAAAAGCAAAGGAAAAACAAATGCGTTTTCTCGATGCGCCAGTAAGCGGCGGAAACTGGGGCGCGGAAGCTGGCACGTTAAGCATTATGGTCGGCGGCGACAAAGAAGTTTTTGAAGAAATGCTGCCTTTATTTGAAGTATTAGGCGAAAACATTTATCACGTTGGACCGTGCGGAAGCGGTTCGATCGTAAAGCTCGTGAACAACTTAATGGTCGGCTTCCATACGCAAGCGGTTGCTGAAGCGTTGAACCTAGGCGAAAAAATGGGTGTGAAAGCTGATGTTCTTTTCGAAATATTAAATGCAAGCTATGCGCAAAGCCGTGTGTTTGAACGCCACTATAAAAACTTCATTTCCAAAAATGAATTTTCGCCTGCCGGATTTGCGATGAAATTGCTGCATAAAGATTTAAGAATTGCAAATGAACTGGCAGAAGAACAAAACATTCCGCTCCCGATTGGAAAACAGGTGGCTGACATGCTAAAACAGGCAGTCGATGCGGGACACGGCGACCAGGACATGAGCGCTCTTTACCTATATTTAAAATAATGGAAAAACCCTCCAGATTACGGAGGGTTTTTTATATGTCTTTTACTTTTTCGTACACACGTTTTATTTCGCCAACGTCAACATCTGCAGAAAGAACCGCTAATTTGCCATCAAAATAATCTTTCATTTCGCGGTTCAATTGATCGGTCATTAATTCGAACCCTTTCATGAATGTTTCCTCGTAGAAACGCTGGAACGACTGCAGGTTTTCTTTCAGATAGTTTTCAACCGGGCCATCCAGTTCCTGAAGCAGCCGTTCTTTTAATGTCTCCTGGCCGTTCTGTTCAAAAAACTGTTTCGGGTTTTTAAACACGGAAAGATGCTCGTAAAGCGACTGAACTTGGAGTGTTGTCAACTGTTGCAGAAACTGAGGCGTTTCGATTTGACCGACCTCAAACTCGCCCAAAAATGACGTCGTTGTATGCTCGTGAATCGTTTTTGCGATTTGTTTATAAAGTGCATCGAGCTGTTTTCTTAAAAACGTTTCGATTCGAAGAGATGTCGCCCGCATTTCCTGCGCCAAATCAAATTCGACAAGCTCAACGAGTTCATCCGCGCACTGCTTTAGCTTGTTTTTCATCGAACGGGCGTCTGCCTGCAAAACAGCAGGGTTAAACGACTGTTGATAACGGTCTTTAAACCCATACACAAACCGCTGTTTCACGTAATAAAACAGTTCTTCAATCTCTTGTGACAATGCCTGTTTTTCGGAGCGGACATCCCATGCATGCACGCGTGTTTTAAGTTCGTTAAAGATCCGCTCGGTTTCTTTGATTTGCCTGAGGCGGATTTCATCGTTTTGCTGTGCGGATTTCAGCCAGTCATCAAACATTGCTTTCGTTTTTGCAATTTCATTCGTTGCCGCTGTCAGCGCTGCACTCATTAATTCACTGTTGATAAATTGATAAAAAGCTTCTTCAAATTTCGGAAACTTTGAAAACGAAATGCCATAATCAAACATTTCCGTTTTATCGCAAGATTTGTCCAGTAAATGCGTTAATCGCTGAAGTTGTTCTTCAGAAATTGTTTGCTGTTTCCCTAACTTAGACAATAGCGCAGCTTGACTGGAAAGCGGGAAGATTCTCGGATTTCTGATTTGATGCTGCAACAAATTCTGTTCAACATGCCCGACAACGAGGTTCAGCTCTTCTTCCGATTTCGCTAAATCGGAAGCATTGACAATGAAAAACATTTTATCAAGTTCAAAATTGTCTTTTACGCGTCCAAGCTGAGTCAAAAAATCTTTATCCGCTTGCGAAAACGCATGGTTATAATAGGTGACAAATAGAATCGCATCGGCATTTTTAATATAGTCAAACGCGACATTCGTATGCCGGGCATTGATCGAGTCAGCACCCGGCGTATCGACTAACGTAATCCCTTCTCTTGTCAGCGGGCAATCGTAATACAGTTCAATCCATTCTACAAAACAGGCTTTTTCTTCCTGAGCGACAAATGCCTGAAATTCATCTAATGGGATCGTAACAAGTTGTCCTGCATGCTTCCGATAAAAGCTGATCCCTTTCTCTACCGCTTGTAAAAATGCATAATGAGGTTTTGCTTTCGGATCAAGCTGGCTAGCCTTGATTTTCGCAATTTTTTCATGAACAGCATCAAGCGAATCGACATCTTCGTTCACGTATTTTAGAGACAGGCGAATATCTTGAAGCAAATCTTCTTCCGATTTCATTTTCACAACGACGGTGCCATGAGGATGGTTTTCATCAACTGGCACGATTTTATTAATCGCTGCCGTTGTTGGATTCGGTGAAACAGGGAGAATTGCGTCCCCGATAAATGCATTTGCAAACGAAGACTTGCCTGCGCTGAATGCCCCGAATAAAGCAACGGTAAACTGCCTGTTTGAAAGACGTTCAGCCCGCTCGGTCAGTTCTTTCGCCGCAGATTGAAATCCTTTTAAATTTTTGATTTCTTCTGCGATTTTCTGAAGGCGAGCAATGAGTGCATCGGAGTTTGGCTGGGCGCTGTTTTCCTGTTTTTCGCCGCTTTCAGTCACTTCGTCCGTTTGTTCAATTTTATGCCGCTGTTTCTCTGCTTCAATGTCGCTATCATTTACAATTGTTATTTCTTGTTCTTTTGGCAAAGCGCCCAGTGCCTGTTCTATCACGTCTTGCGGCACATCCGTTTCAGCATTCAACAGGTTTGCCAACGTTTCGTACGCATGCGTTTCTTCATGCTGAAGTTCTTTTTCTTCTTGAATGGCTTGCATCGCTTTTTCCAACTGGCAAAGTTTATCTTCAAGTGAATGCAATTCATCTTGAACAGACGTTGCCACTTTTTCAACCAGTTCTGCGATTACTCGATAAGCAAACTCACGATACGGTTTTTTCGCCGCTTCTGCAACATCAGCCGTGTAGTTTAACAGATAATCTCCATTCAAAGTAGCGCCCGGCTTCATATTTTCCTGTAAAATGGCAATCGGAATTTCGATTGTACTATCGAAAATCATCGCTAGAAACGCACTGTCGTGAATATCTTGCTGCTTCGCTTGATTGACAAGCAGCTGCTTGACATGCCAATCAAGCTGCGATTTCACTTTTTCCATGAAATTTTCGTAAAAAGCTTGCATGCGAGCTTGCCGTTCCTGCGCGGTTTTCTGTTTTGAAAACAGAAAGCCAACTTTAAATTTTTCATCCATCGACTCGAGATATTTTCGCGCCAGTTCTCTCGTATCATAAGGCATTAAAATCGCATTTTTTAAAATATCTTCAACTTCCTGTTTCAGTTCTTGTTCGAGATTTTCCGTCCGGTGTTTTAGTTCATTTTTCCGCGTTAACGCTTGTTCGTAGTCATTTTTTACAGAAGAAGCATCTACTTTTGACAACGTTTCGTTAATCTTGAAGCGCTTTTCTTCATGCTCCGATTTCAGCCACTTCAGGTGCTCGCCAATAATGGATTTGGCTGCGTTTTTTACATTTTCAAGAAAAAGTTGCCCACGATTTTCAATGAGCTGTTGAATACACCGTTTTAATTTTTCAAGTTCATTTCCTTCCGATTGTTTGGCGAGCGACGTATAAAAAATGCCAGCGGGTTCGATATTCCAATTTTGAAAGGCACTTTTTACCGATTCCTGATATTGTGCGAATGGAATCTCTTTTTCATCATGTTTATCAATTTGATTAATGACAACATACAGCTGCTTGCCAAGTTCTTGAATTTTTTTGGCAAAATGAAAATTCACTTCTGATTGCACGTGGTTGTAATCCATCACATAAAAGACAACGTCTGCCAGGTGGAGAGATGACATCGTTGCAAGGCGGTGAGCATCGTCTGTCGAGTCGATGCCCGGTGTGTCCAAAATGACGACCCCGCTTGGAAAACGGCTGCTTGGATGGCTGATTTCAACCGCTTCGACTTCATCGCCATCGAGACAATAAGCTTTTACTTTTTGAATGTCATATGGATAGGAAAACTGAATGGGACTTTCCTGTTTAAAATGAACGCGCGCCCACGGGTCTCCTGCTTTCACTTTCACCAGATTGGCGCTCGTGGGAATCGGACTGGATGGAAGCAGCTCTTCTTCCCACAATTCGTTAATCATGCTTGATTTTCCAGCGGAAAAATGCCCGCAAAACGCGAATGAAAATTCACGATTTTTCACTTTATTTAAAAGTTGCCAAATTTTCTCTCCACTCATATGATCGCCTTTTTCGATCATTTTGGCTCTAATCACGGCCAGGCGCTGAATGAAATGGCTAACAGTCCGATCAGTAAGCGTATCTGTTCCAATCACACTCATTTTTAGTCCCCACTCTTTTTCTCTTTTTCTATTACCACAATAACTATATTTTATGGCTGGAATGGATAACGTGCAAGTTTTGGGATGAATGCACAAAAAAACCGCCGGCAAACGGCAGCTTTTCAGTCCGGTCTGTGAATTCCCCGCTAATTGCGATTGTGGCTATTCTATCAAATTCTTAAAAGCATTTTTCAATTCCGCAATTTTTGATTGGTATCTTGCTTGATTCCAAGAATTATACGAAGGATGCGGAACGTCGTAAATAATTGACCAATCCTTATCTTTGGCCGGTGCCAAACGAAAGAATTTCTGCGCAAATCGACCGCATGGAACGAGCGTGCATTTTCGACCGATAAGCGTTTTTAACTGCTCATTGAACCGTTCGAGTATGACGCGCTGCAGTTCATTCAATTCTTCTGAAACATATTCAGCGCGATCATTAGCCGTTCTCAGTTTTTCTAACAAATGAAAAAAATGTCCGTACCTCTCGACATCGCGAACGTCATACGCTTTTTTTTGCAATGGAATGGCTGAGATGTTCATAATCCCGATATGATTTAACAGTTTGTCGGGAAAACCGTCCTCAGCGTTTTGTTTCACCAAAATTCCTAACGGTTTATCGACCGTGCGGCCAAGCAATACACTTGCCATCGTTTTTCCCGACGAACCAGCTACGGGAGCGGAATGTTTTAATTCCTGAATGTGCGGCGATTCAAGAATGAAAATCAATGAAGCGCATTCGGGAATAATCGGATTGACTGTGTATTTTTCACTTAATGCATCAATAATCTTCGCAAATGTTTCCACCTTTCATTCCCCTAACATCAGTTCTTCTAATTGCACCATCACTGTATCTGCAATTTTTTCATAACCTTTCCGGTTCGGATGAAAATGGTCTTCGTGCAAAAGCTGACGATTCCCATTTACAAAAATCGACTCAACGGAAACAAAATAAGTATTGTCATAATCATTAATCACCGTTTTCGCCTGCTCATCCCATTCGTGAATGATTTCGTTAATTTCACCTACTTCGGAAAAAGTCGCAACAAATGGATTAAACAGGCCGATCATAAAAATCGGTGCCGTTTCGTTTTCGCTTCGAATGATGTTCAGTATTTCCGTTAACCGCTGAGCAAATGTCCTGCTTTCTTTTTCAAACAGCTGAATGTCCAGCTGGAAAAAATGATTTTGAAACACGTTCACAATATCATTTCCGCCAATTGTAATAAAAATGAGATCCGCATTTTGAATTTTTCGGCGTACCTGTTTTTTCTTCACTTTCTTTAATAATCCCTTGCTTGTCAACCCTTTTTTTGATTCATTGATGACGGATACATTCAAGCCGTATTTTGTCTCAAGCCTATCCTGAAGAATGCCGATATATCCTTTTTTCAGCGGATCACCGACGCCTTGCGTTAACGAATCGCCTAATCCCAGCAAGTGAATGGAGCGGTTGTCGATTCCGTTCGCCGGTTCAGAAATGGTTTCAAGCACTTTTTTCGGAAAGGAAAAACTGCTGATGGCCAGCGAACATAACAGCGCCACAAAAAATAAATAACTTTTTCGCATTCCAATCAATCCTGTAATCGAAAACGATAAATATGTTCCCACAAGCCTTCTCGTTTTAAAATATAAAGCTGTTTTTCACCAAACAAATCGAAATGGGGATAACTGTTTTTCCGATCGATCCATTCCGGTTTTAAATCGTACTGTTTTCCCCAAACAATCAAGCGTTCAATGTCACAACAGCCGACTTTCGTCACCGTTTTTGCTTCTGGAAACCGTTCATCGAGCCAGTAGTGCGTCAAAAACGCAATTTCTCCGCGCGACACTTTTTGTTTCCAGGTGATTAATTCTTGTCTCGTAATGCCAAAAGCCATCCTGCCTTCAACTCAATTTCACTTTTTCATATGCTTCGTGCCATTCCGGCAAATGTTTGCGAATCGCGATCGGACGGAAACTGTCTTTCATAACGCAAATATGTACACTTTCGCCGGCTGCGCAAATTTCACCGTTGCCGTTCACGATTTCATAAGCATATGTCACGCGGACGCCATCGTATTTTTTTACGTGCGTTCTTACTTTCACTTCATCCCCATATCGCACTGGTTTTTTGTAAGATGCCCAAACATCGATAACCGGTGAAATGATTCCCTGCTTTTCCATTTCAACGTAGCTTAATCCAAGACTATGAATCAGTTCCGTTCTTCCTAGTTCAAACCAAATAATATAATTTGCGTGATAAACGACTCCCATTTGATCAGTTTCCCCATAACGAACCTGAATATCCTTTTCCACTACGTACATTTTATTCCTCACTCTTTCTGTTATTCTCTATTTTCAAATTCTTTTTTTATTTTAACATAAAAATATTTAACGGATATTAAAAAAGAAGCCGCTTAAGCGCGGCTCCAAAACGCTTGGAGTGCTTGCTTAACGGCTTCTTCTGATTTTAGTTTTTCGCTTGCGCCAATTTTTCGCGCAATACCATTTGGAGAATACCGCCGTGACGGTAGTAATCAATTTCAACTTCGCTATCGAAGCGGGCGATCGCTTCAAATTCTTTTTTATTTCCGTTTTCGTCTGTTGCAATGACTTTCACAAGCTGACGCGGCTTGATGTTTTCATCAATTTGAACTTCGAACGTTTCTTTGCCAGTGAGGCCGAGTGTTTCAGCGCTCTCACCTGGTTTGAACTGCAATGGCAATACACCCATCAAAACGAGGTTGCTTCGGTGAATCCGTTCGAAGCTTTGGGCGATTACTGTTTTAATGCCGAGCAAGTTTGTACCTTTTGCCGCCCAGTCACGGGAACTTCCCATTCCGTAGTCCTTGCCGGCAATAACGACTAATCCGATATTGTCTTTTTTGTATTTCATTGCCGCATCATAAATTGGCATCACTTCGCCTGTTGGCCAGTACGTTGTCCAGCCGCCTTCCGTTCCCGGAGCAATTTGGTTGCGGATGCGGATGTTTGCAAACGTGCCGCGCATCATGACTTCATGGTTTCCTCGACGTGAACCGTAAGAGTTAAAGTCGATTGGACGTACGCCTTTTTCGATCAAGTATTTGCCTGCAGGACTGTCTTTTGCGATTGCACCTGCCGGTGAAATATGGTCTGTCGTAACAGAATCACCGAATTTGCCGATGACCCGCAAGCCTTTAAGCGGCTTGATTTCTTCCGGTTCTGAAGATAGGTTTTCGAAGAACGGAGGGTTTTGAATGTACGTTGAATTTTCATCCCAGTTATACAATTCTTCAGAAGTTGTTTCCAGTTTGTTCCATTCTTCGTTGCTGTCAAAGACGCGTGCATATTCTTTTCTGAACACTTCTGGCGTTACCGTTTGTGCCATCACTTCTTTAATTTCTTCAGGTGTTGGCCAGATATCTTTCAAGTATACGTCGTTTCCGTCTTTGTCTTTTCCAAACGAATCGTTTTGCAAATCAAAGTTCACCGAACCAGCAAGCGCATAAGCGACTACAAGTGGTGGTGAAGCAAGGTAGTTCGCTTTAATCAACGGATGAATTCGGCCTTCAAAGTTACGGTTACCAGACAGCACGGCAGCAACCGTTAAATCATTTTCAGAAATGGCTTGTTCGATTTCAGGAAGCAACGGTCCTGAGTTGCCGATACAAGTCGTACATCCGTAACCAACCGTGTGGAAGCCCAATTCATCGAGATATTTCTGCAATCCGGAATCCGTTAGGTATTGAGTAACAACCTTTGAACCTGGCGCCAAGCTTGTTTTAACATATGGAGGCACTTTCAAGCCTTTTTCAACCGCTTTTTTCGCAAGCAAACCTGCACCGATCAAAACGGTTGGATTTGACGTGTTTGTACAGCTTGTAATCGCTGCAATCGCAACCGCACCCGTTTTCATGACCGCTTCGCGGCCATCTGCAAATTTTACAGTTGCTTCTTTGTTGATTTCGTCTTCAGAAAGACCAAATCCGTGGTTTCCTTGCGGTGCAACGAGCGCTTCGTTAAACGCTTTTTTCATTTGCGAAAGCGGAATTAAGTCTTGCGGACGTTTAGGTCCCGATAGGCTTGGTTCGAGTTTTGAAAGATCGATTTCAACGATATCTGTAAAAATTGGATCTTCAGCATCTGGAGTATAGAATAGTCCATTTGCTTTGCAATAGTCTTCAACGAGTTTTACATGTTCTTCGCTGCGGCCAGTCAAACGCAAATATTCAAGCGTTTCTTCATCAACTGGGAAGAATCCGCAAGTTGCTCCGTATTCAGGCGCCATGTTTGAAACGGTTGCACGATCTGCAAGCGGCATTTTGGATAATGCTGGACCAAAGAACTCAACGAATTTGCCAACCACGTTTTTCTCACGCAATACTTGCGTTACTTTTAAAGCTAAATCTGTTGCCGTAACACCGCTTGGCATGCTTCCCGTCAGTTTTACGCCGATAACTTCAGGCACTGGGAAGTAAGATGGCTGACCGAGCATTCCTGCTTCCGCTTCAATTCCGCCAACACCCCATCCGAGTACGCCTAAACCGTTAATCATCGTTGTATGCGAGTCTGTACCAACGAGTGAATCCGGGAATGCTAGCAGTTCTCCGTCAACTTCTTGCGTTTGCACGACGGAAGCCAGGTATTCCAAGTTTACTTGGTGAACGATACCAGTTGCAGGCGGTACCGCACGATAGTTGTCAAATGCATTTTGCGCCCATTTTAAAAACTTGTAGCGTTCCTGGTTGCGTTCGAATTCTTTTTTCATGTTGAATTCGAGCGCTTTTTCTGAAGCATACATGTCGACTTGAACGGAGTGGTCGATAACGAGATCAACCGGAATTTCAGGGTTGATTTGTTTCGGATCGCCGCCCATTTTCGCCATCGCGGCACGAAGCGCAGCTAGGTCAACGACTGCAGGCACTCCTGTAAAGTCTTGCAAAATAACGCGAGATGGTTTGAATGGCACATCGATGTCCTTGACTTCATCAGTACCCCATTTTGCCAAATTTTCAACGTGTTCTTTTTTAATGACTCTGCCATCGTATTGACGCAAAACAGATTCGAGAAGAACTTTAATGGAATAAGGCAATTTCGAAATTTTTCCAATTCCCGCTTCTTCCAATGCTTTCAAGTCATAGTAATGGTATGATTTTCCATTTGATTGAAACGTTCTTTTTGCATTAAAGACATCGTTGTTCGACATAAATTCCCCTCCTCTGTTACCTATCATAAATGAAAAACCTAAAATTGTCGACGAAAGCAAAATTTTCATATGTCCAATTTAATATATTACATCAATAACATTTTATAAGTAAAATATAACTATATTATTGTATTTGATAAGTATTTATTATTGATTGAAGTTGCTTGCCTGCTCTGTTCAGTTGCTCTTATAATGATACTTAGCAGATTCGTTATGAGGTGATTCCCCATGTCCGCATGGTTTATGGGTTTCATTATATTATGGTCAGTTTTCTTAATAATAATTGTGTCTATTGGCGGTTTTTTTATGTTGCGGAAATTTTTGAAAAGACTGCCGAAAGAAGATGGAAAATCGACATTGGACTGGCAGGAATATTACATTAACAAAACGCTTCATCTATGGACAGATGACAAAAAACAGCTGTTAAATGAACTGGTGGAACCCGTTCCTTCTCTGTTTCGCGATGTCGCCAAACAAAAAATTGCCGGCAAAATCGGCGAGCTGGCATTGAAAGAAAATGCAAAGCAGTTAAGCGAAGATTTAATTATTCGCGGCTACATCATGGCTACGCCAAAACGCGATCACAAGTTTCTCATCAAAAAATTAAACGAAAAAAATATCGATTTAACCCCTTATCAACATTTGTTGTCATAAAAGCGAAGGAGAATTTGAGTGAACTCAAATTCTCCTATTTTTAATTTTTTTTGCCATCAGAAACTGAACAAGGGGAAGCGTAACGATCGTTGCACAAATAATTAACATGATCGGCAAATCGATTTCTCCGCTTTCACCATCTAGCATTTCAGATCCCATTCCAATGATAAATATAGTAACCATCAATGCAAAATAACTGATTTTGCTGCTTATGTTTTCCACTTGTTCTTCCCATTCATCTTTTTGCTTCTCTCGATTCACGCTTCCCAAAAAAGTCATTTTTCCAAAAGTATTAAGCTCCAAGAGCGAAGCGATAAAAATACTGATTGCAAATAATCCGTAAGGTTGGATTGTGCGAGTGTTTAAAAAAGCAAATATCATTTTTGCAGCAACTGCAAATATCGCTATCCAAAGTATGAACATTACAAATTTTTTATGCTTAGTTTCCATTCATCGTTTTCCCCCTGCATCAATGTAAAGGTAAGCATCTTTATGCAGAAATTTTACTTACATTTACTATTTCTTTGTCTTTTCCTATAAAAAGTAACAAGAAAATGAATGTCACCAATCCCTTATCATCTTCATCCCTGCTTCAATGAATGCGGATGCTTACGATTTCATTATTCGTGCCGACGCGCATCGGCATTCCCCATGTGCCGACGCCGGATGTAACGATAACTTGAGGGCTGTTTTCATTTCTTCGGTAGTGTCCATAATCGACTTCAAATATCCGTTTTGTAATCAAGTTGCCTGGAAACACTTGCCCTTTATGGGTATGACCGCTCACAATCAGGTCTACTTCCTTGCCATATTCATCGAGACTAATCGGCGTATGATCCATGACGACAACCGGCAAATCCGGGTTCATTTGTTCAAACAAATGCCCGATATCCTTGCGCTTAAGCTCTCCATATCCGCCGATTGGATTTGGATCCAAACGTCCAACTAAAATCAATCGATCATCAATAACCGTATATTCATCGTTTAACAGCGTGATGTTGCTTTGCTCTAAAAAGTTAAGCATATGCGAAAATGTTTTCCCTGCATCGTGGTTGCCTAAACTCGCATAAACGCCATACGTTGCATTCAATTTTTTTAACGTTTCTATCGCTTTTTCTGGATTTTGAATCGAACCGAAATAATCATTAAATATATCGCCAGGCATGCAAACGAGATCCGGTTTTAATCGATTGATTTCATCTACGATTGCTTCCAAACGATTTTCGGAATTAACAGCGCCTAAGTGCAGATCGCTGATGAGGACGATCTTCATGCCTGATGCGGCCGTTTTTTCGTCGAATGAAACGCTGTAGGACACGTGTTTTAGTTGAGTTGCATTATAAAGTCCGTAACTAACAAAGCCGATCGTTAATAAAATCACGGCCAATCCGCCGAAAAAATGCAACGTCGAAGTAATTTCAACATTCAGAAGCCTAAGCACGATAAAAACGATATCTAACAAAACAAAAAACAAAAGGAAGTAAATAAAAAATCCCATCCAGTACGAACCGAGCCAGTTTGCGATATGTTTGAATGCCCCCGGAAACGGGATGAATCCTACAATGAGCGTAAACGCTATCAAACTGTAAATGATAGAAAAGATGAAACCATTCAAATGAGGAAACAAGAAAAGCAGCCAGCGAAACAGTCTATACCCGACGTAATAAGTGGTTCCTCCATATAAAATGAGTACAAACAGAAACGCGAAAACGATACTCGCTTTGCTCATAAAATAATCCCTCACGAAAACTTTTGTAACGAATAGACAACAATTATTTTGAACATTATTCGCAATTTTGTAAATAAATTTGCAATATTTCTTGTTAGCAAAAAAACCTGTGTACTGGCGACACAGGTTTTTTTGCTATCGATTCGACTGTACCGGGCGGGTATTCGACAAATATTCTTCCAGCGTCAAATCGTGTTCTTTTATATACGCTGCATGTTCTTTTCCAACATAGCGCAAATGCCAAGGTTCATAATCATATCCCGTAATCGCTTCTTTTCCTTTTGGATAGCGAATAATGAATCCGTATTTGTGGGCATTTTCCATCACCCACTTGCCTTCGTTCGTCTTTTCAAATTCAACCGTAAGCTGGAAATCGATTTCCGGACACGTCACATCCATCGCAAGACCAGTTTGATGTTCGCTTTGGCCTGGGACTGCACTGACGCGTCTTGCAGTTTCTTCACCCAGTTTTTTGACATTCATAGCAAACACATCTTTTTGCCGTTCATACGAACGGAATCCTGACATTGCGTACAGTTGAAGGTTTTCTTTTTTGGCATCGGCAAACAATTTTTCCAGCGCTTCCGCCGCTTCTTTGCGCATATATTTTTTTTCTAAGTTTTCTTCAAACGGAAACGGGACGTTAGGAATCACTAAATCTTTCGGTTTGTAATTGTCAGGAAGATTTCTTTCTTTATTGGAAACAACCAAGTAGTCGTCAGGATTCGTGACAACTTTTTCACCTTTTGCATTGACCGTAATCGTTTCATCCAAAAGATGCGCTTTTACATCAGGATGGTTTTGCTGTTCATCTGGTTCAGAAGTTTCATGGGAGAAATTCGTTTTTTCGCTTTGAGGATTTGCTTTCCCATTGTTTTCGTTATCCGATGTGCTGCATCCGAAACAGACAGCGAGTATCAACAACATGAAGATGATTTTTTTCATGAGTACGCTCCTTTTTGCCCAAGAAGAAAATAAAGCACTCAAACCGAATGAGTGCTAGTTTTGCTTGTTCAAGTGATTTTGCATCGCTTTCATCATTTGATTGATTTTCTTTTGCGACGGTTTTTGTCCCATCTGCATTAACATGACTCGAAGCATGTTTTCATTGATTGGCGGGTTCTTTTTCAAATAATCCATCATATATTTGCGGGCAATAAAAAAACCTAATGCAATTCCGGCTAACAAACAAAGAAATCCGACTAAAAAGTAAAGCCACACAACGTTTCCCTCCCTTGTCTCTCTCTGGCAATCATCAAAATTAATTACCGCTATTTTACTACACAACAACATGATTGTACAACAAGAGAGAGATTGGGACAACCACAAATAAAACTTGCATTCATGCAAGTTCCACACGTTTTTGCGGCTTCAGCCATCCGTAGTTGCAATTTTTAAAATCGACCGCTAAAAAACAGGTTTCGAGCTTTCTTAACACTTCAAAAAATGCCGTTTCCGCATCGATTGAACCGTACGAATAAATCGACAGATGATTCGGATTGACAATGAGAATGGCTCTGCTTGCACTTTCTTTCAGTTGAACTTCATAAATTTTTTCCGGTTCAAAACTAGTTAATACGTATTTCAGTTCCGAAACGATTGCCTGATGAAGTTTTTTGACCGGAATTTTTCTCGTTATGTATTGAATCTGTTTTTTTACAACTGAATGGTAAGGAGAAATTTTATTTTCGGCTTCACAAAAAAGTTGGTATAACATCTTTTCTTTTCCAAGATAATTTTTGGCAACATCGTTTTCCAATAAATAGACGACATACCTCCTCACAAAACGTAACCTCCTTATGCGCTAGCCTTTTCAACAATTATAAGGAATCTTCTGAAAAATAATCGTCGAACGCTGTTAAGAGAATGTTCTAGTTTCGTCGAAAAAAAGAAAAAGCATGAATGATGCCATTCATGCTTTTTTGATTAATGATTTTACTTTTTCGACAACGTTTTGAACGGTAAATCCAAATTTTTCAATCAGCACTTTCCCCGGTGCAGAAGCTCCAAATCGATCGATTGCCAAAATGTCGCCTTCATCACCAACATACTTTCTCCAGCCGAACGATGATCCCATTTCAATCGCTAAACGCGCTTTCACATTTGGAGGGAGCACTTGATTTTTATATTCTTCCGATTGCTGTTCAAAGCGATCCCATGACGGCATGCTGATGACGTTCACATAAATGCCTTCTTTTTCCAGCTCAGCCTGGGCATCCAGCGCCAAATTCACTTCTGAACCGGTTGCAATAATGAGCGCATCAGGTTCTTTTCCGCTTTCTGAAATCACGTACGCGCCCCGTTTTACTCCTTCATACGCCAACTTGTCCGTACCTTTGATCGTTTTTAACCCTTGACGCGTCAAAACAAGTGCGGTTGGAACGTCTCTGCTTTCTAACGCTAATCGCCATGCCGCAACCGTTTCATTGCCATCAGCAGGGCGAATAACGGAAAGATTCGGCATCGCGCGCAAAGATGCAAGCTGTTCGATCGGTTCATGGGTTGGTCCATCTTCACCAACGGCGATGCTGTCATGCGTAAATACGTACGTTACCGGAACTTGCATTAAAGCTGCAAGCCGGATTGCCGGACGCAAGTAATCAGAAAACACGAAGAACGTTGCACCAAAAACTTTCAACCCTCCATGTAATGCCATGCCATTTAAAATCGCACCCATCGCAAACTCGCGTACACCAAACCAAATGTTGCGTCCGTGATAGCTATCAGCCAAGAAATTGTCTTCTGACTTCATTAACGTTTTATTCGAACTCGCCAAATCCGCTGAACCGCCGAATAGCTGAGGAACCTGTTGGCAAACGGCGTTTATAAATTTGCCTGAAGCATCCCGGGTTGCAAGGGTTTCTCCTTCTTGAAAGACCGGAATAAATTCTTCGAGATTTTCTGGCAATATTCCTTCGAGCGCCTTCTCCAATTGCTCAGCAAGCGAAGGATGCTTCCGTTTGTATTCTTCAAACAATTTGTTCCATTCGTTCTCTTTTTGAATTCCAGCTTCCTTTAGCTGTTGGAAATGTTTCTTTACTGCGTCCGGAACATAAAACTCTTCTTCATAATGCCAGCCGTAAAATTCTTTCGTTAGTTTTGTTTCTTCTTTTCCTAATGGAGCACCGTGCGAAGCCGATGATCCGCTTTTGTTCGGAGAACCATATCCGATCGTCGTTTTCACTTCGATTAGCGTCGGTTTATTCGTTTCTTTTTTCGCTTCTTTTAGCGCCTGTTCGATCGCTTGCAAGTCGTTGCCGTCTTCCACCCGAAGAACTTGCCAGCCGTAAGCTTCAAACCGGTTTGCCACATCTTCTGTAAACGACAGATGCAAATCACCATCCAATGAAATATCGTTCGAATCATAAAGAACGATCAATTTTCCAAGTTTCAAATGGCCGGCCAGGGACGCAGCTTCTGCAGATACGCCTTCCATTAAATCTCCGTCGCCGCAAATACTGTACGTATAATGATCGATGATCGGAAAATTCTCGCGATTGTATGTCGCAGCAAGATGCCGTTCTGCCATTGCCATTCCGACAGCCATCGCAATTCCTTGTCCGAGCGGGCCAGTCGTTGCTTCTACACCCGGAGTATAGCCATATTCCGGATGCCCCGGAGTTTTACTCCCCCATTGGCGAAATTGTTTTATGTCTTCGATTGTAACGTCATAACCAAATAAGTGGAGCAAACTATACAACAGCATCGAACCGTGTCCGGCAGACAACACAAAGCGATCACGGTTAAACCAGTTTGGATTTTTAGGGTTATGGTTCATGATTTTGGCCCATAGCGTATATGCCATTGGCGCAGCTCCCATCGGCATTCCTGGATGTCCTGAATTGGCGCGCTCAATAGCGTCTATCGATAGTGTCCGGATCGTATTGACCGCCAGCTGTTCCACTTGGTTATCCATTTCTAAAATCTACCCCTTGCTATTTTTTTGTGCCTGTTTTAATTTTACCGGCGTAACATCATTGCCGTGTTTATCAATAATTGTAATCCCTAACAATTGTTTTTCAAATGCTTGGCGAAAACGTTTTAAATATCGCTCGCGCAATTGTTTCTGTTCGTTTCGCTCCTCATCGGTCAACCCTGCCGTTTTCGCTTTTTTAGCCAGCTCATTAATGCGCTCTAGCTCCTCATTCAAAATTTTTTTCCACTCCTTTAAAAAACTCGTAAACATGTTTCATTGTATCATAAGAAGCGAAGAAATTCCTCATCTATCTGACTAGAACTCATGTTTGTATTTTTGGTTGATTTTTGTTATACTTTTACAAAATATTTGAAAGGAAATGAGGTGCATTATGTCAAAAGTTTCAAAACGGCAGCAGGCGATACTAGACTTTATAAAGTCCGAAGTCAAGAAAAAAGGGTATCCTCCATCCGTACGCGAAATCGGCAAAGCCGTCGGCCTCGCATCCAGCTCAACCGTACACAGCCATCTGTCGCAGCTCGAAAAGAAAGGCTACATTAAACGCGACCCGACCAAGCCCCGTGCAATTGAAATTTTAGACAAAGAAAATTTGGATTCCGCAAGCGATGTTGTCAAGGTGCCGATCATCGGAAAAGTCACTGCAGGGCAGCCGATCACAGCAATTGAAAACATCGAGGACTATTTCGCGCTGCCGAGAAAGTTTGCGCGCGGCGAATCTCTTTTTATGCTGCTGGTTGAAGGCGACAGCATGATTGAAGCAGGAATTTTCGATCGCGATTACGTCATCGTCAAACAGCAGACAACAGCAGACAACGGAGATATTATCGTCGCAATGACCGAAGAAAATGAAGCGACTGTCAAACGGTTTTTCAAAGAAAAAGATCATGTTCGACTTCAGCCGGAAAACTCAACAATGGAACCAATAATCTTAAAAAATGTTTCAATTCTCGGAAAAGTCATCGGAGTTTATCGCGAAATCCATTAATCAGCAAAACTATCTTTACTCGAGAGAGTGAAGGTAGTTTTTTTATTGCAAACAACACAATTTATTTCGTTGTATTGTTTAATCAACACATTGTCTTTTTGTTTTGTGTTTTATACAATACAATTGGGTGGTGTTGCTGATGGGTAACGAACTGGGAGCATTATTGGAATCCGTTCGCATCAAAAAAAATCTATCGCTGCGTGAAGCAGCTGAACTTACAGGCCTCGGACATTCTTACATTCGAGATTTGGAATTGGGAATCAACCGAAAAACAGGCAAAAAAGTCGTCCCTTCTATCCAATCATTGCGGAAAATCGCAAACGCTTATGGATTAGATATGTACGAATTATTGTACAAAGCCGGATTAATTGACGAACAAGAATGGAGTCAAGNTCATGAAAACGAACTAAATCCAATCCCTGTTTTTGAGTCGTTAAAAAGTGATAAAGCAATCGAGCATGTGTTTTACCCTTCATGTGTTTTACCCTTTTGCAAACGAGCCGCAGCCTGATTTTGCGCTTATCATGCAGGGAGATTCCATGGCTGATGCAAGCATCGATGCCGGCGATCTCGTGTTTTTCAGAAAAAACAAACTGCCGGAATATAACGGTCAAATCGTTGCACTTGCATACAATGATAAAGATTACATCCGCAGAATTACATGGACAAATCAATATCCAAATTACGC
>JGI1652J44930_10000195_pt1 | contig 24045 bp, 21 predicted proteins | sample NewIslsDNAsample_FD_44930 | JGI IMG/M metagenome (IMG submission 44930)
AGCGTCCCCGGAACGGAAATCAATTTTCTTCAATTATCAAAAAAACACCATTTTCTCCCGGGAGAAAATGGTGTTTTTTATCTTTTGTCCCAGCCTCTTTTCCTATTAAGAATTCGGCTGATTCTTTCTGAACCGTTGTTGCGGTTGGAATCCGCTTTCTTCGGCAATTTCTTCTTTCACTTGTTGGATGTTTGTTCCAGCTGGTGTTTTGGCAGGAGCCGGGCTTGGCTGTGGTTTATTTGGACTTGCAAAACCGCTCTCTTGGGCGATTTCTTCCCTCACTTGTTGGATGTCCGTTCCTGCGGGTGTTTTACCTGGAGCAGGGCTTGGTTGAGGTTTATTTGGATTTGCAAAACCGCTCTCTTGGGCGATTTCTTCCCTCACTTGCTGGATGTCCGTTCCTGCGGGTGTTTTACCTGGAGCAGGGCTTGGCTGTGGTTTATTTGGATTTGCAAAACCGCTCTCTTGGGCGATTTCTTCCCTCACTTGCTGGATGTCCGTTCCTGCAGGTGTTTTACCAGGTTGGCTTGGTTGTGAGAAGCTTTGATTCCCAAAGCCGCCTTCCTGAGCAATTTCTTCCCTCACTTTTTGGGGATTCGTTCCGAATGTTGAACTGCTGCCTTGAGCATTTTGACGTTTCACTTCTTCAATATTTGTTCCTGTTTGCGTAAATTGTTTATTGTTATTTGCCATCTTTGCACCTCCATAAGTGTTATGCCTTTATCATGCTAAATTTAATGTGAATTATTCATCATGGTTGCCGCTCATTTTCTTCCAATCATGAAAGCAGGCATTCCCGCAATTATTTCCTTATAAGAAACGGGCGAATAATCCCTTTCGAATCGGTGCAAAACANTTAAGCATTTTCTTTATTGTCCTTTCATACAATAGTGCATGTCCTGCTAGATGGAGGAATGTTCATGTACTATGTACAGAAGGGACTGGCCATCCTTCTTGGAAGCATTTTGTTATCCATCGGAATCAATCTTTTNTTGGCACCGAATGAAATATTGGACGGGGGCATAATTGGCCTCTCCCTTATTTTGCATTACCTTTTCCACCTCAAAATCGGACTGATGGTCATTGTATTGAGCATGCCAATTTTCATTTTGGCGTGGTTCAAATATAGACATTATTTTTATAACAGTGTCCACGGTTTATTAGTCTCTTCTGTGATCATCGATATTTTTAAGCCTCTTCGTTCCCTGTTGCACATTAACTCCTTCATCGCGGCAATTATCGGTGGGGTATTTGTAGGATTTGGAATCGGGATGATGCTGAGATTTGATACAAGCACCGGAGGAACCGATTTATTGGCCCAATTTATCAGCGACAAAACGAAAATCAATGTGGGCATCATTATTTTACTGATTGATTCCATTATTGTTTTAATCGGTGGAATTTTACTCTCCGCCAGCACATTGCTATTATCGATTATTGCGATTACGGTTGTCGGCATTACAACAAGTACTGTAACCGGAAAACATTGACTTCTTTCCTTTGTTTTATTTTTTATACGGGAACAATCCAAAAAAAATCCCGGAGAACTCTCCAGGATTTTGCCAAAAGACCGTTTTTCCACCGAGATTCATCATTTTATTTCTTTAATATCTTCCAAACTTTTTCCTTTGAAAAAGTCCGGCTTTGTTTCCGCCAAAATAATGGCAGTTAAAATCAAGGCGGCTCCAATGATCATTCTTCCCGTCAACACTTCGCTTAATATGATGACGGAGAAAACCATTCCCCATAAGGCCTCTGTCGATAAGATGATCGCTGTTTTTGTTTCGCTCGTAAATTTTTGGGCCATTGTTTGGAAACAGTATGCAAGCGTTGTGGAGAAAATCCCCAAATACAAAGTGGAAAGTACCCCTTCCCATTCAAGGCTGAAATCGACTTCCCCCTTTGCCAGCACAAATAGCCACGCAAAAAGGGCAGCCGCTCCCATTTGAACAATTGTCAGCAATATCGGATCTTCATCTTTCACATATTTGGCTGTGTAATAAATTTGATAAGCGAAACCAAATGCACACCCTAATGTCAGAAGATCCCCCACATTGATGTCGGCAACGGACAATTGCAACGAAAGGAAGCCGATGCCGATAATCGCCAAAAATGCTCCCGACAACTCAAATTTATCGACTTTCCTTTTGTCCATAAAAAAAGCGATAAATGGAACTATGACTACATTGATGGCTGTAATAAAAGCATTTTTTGATGGAGTTGTATATTGCAAGCCGACCGTTTGCAGCAGAAACGCCAAATATAAAAGAAACCCCAAAATGAAGCCTCTCTTGATTGTCGATTTCTTAATATGTTTCAATCGATTATAAAATATGATACTCAAAATCAATACTCCAACAGAAAAACGGATAGCCAATATTTGATAGGGAGTAAAGTAATCCAAAGAAATCGCACTGAATGCAAATCCGCTCCCCCAAATAATGGCTGTTGTAAACAACATGATTTCCCCTATATATTTGNTCATAATTGCCTCCATGCAAAGTTTCACCCATACTATAATTTTATATTTTAACATGAAATTTCTTCTATTTTCTAAAACTTTATTCTTACAATTATCATAAATATGATAAAATTATTGACAGTTTATATTTTTCTTGATCGTTCGGAAAGCAATAGTTAGAAAGGGTGCAAACCTTTTGTTACAATCAATCCTTTCAAACATAGCGGTCATTTTGCTGATGCATTTAACGATGACTTTTATATTGGACAACCAGAAAAAAATCCCCCATCCATTAAGAATCGCCATCACAATTGTGCTGAGTTCCGGCTGTGCAATATCGCTTTTCTATTTGCCGATCCATTTACATGAAGGATATTTTGTCGATATGCGGTTCATTCCTCTCGTTTTCTTGGCGTATTTGCAAGGATGGATTGCAATTCCGGCGTTGTTGATCGCATCCGCTTGGAGATTTTTTATGGGTGGAAACGGGATGGTTCCGGGGATTATCTTTGGAATGGTGCTGCCAACAATTATAGCTCTTGCCTTCCATCCCCGTTCCCAATTGAAAAAGCATTATATCGAAAAAATTTTAATTNTCCTTTTATGCTGGTTTGTTTGTGATTTTCCTATCATTTTTCTTGTTCCAAACGGCTTTGAAATTTTCAAGGAGACCGCACTGACCCGCGTTACCTCATTTGTTGCAACATCAGCCATTCTTTATATGTTCATCATGCAAGATCGACAAAGGAAATTTTTAAATAGCCAGTTGGAAAAAATGGCTGATGAAGACCCNCTGACAAAACTCGTAAATAAGAGAAAATTTTATGAAGTGGTTGAAGAGAAAACCGCTGCATTAAAACCTTGCCATTATATTGCCATGCTCGATATTGATTTTTTTAAAAAAGTGAACGATACATATGGTCATCTATTCGGTGACAAAATTTTAGNGGAAGTGGCGAATATATTAAAAAAATATGAATCCCATCATTTGGTTGCCGGACGATTTGGGGGAGAAGAATTCATCATTTATTTAGGGGAAACGGATTTGGATTCAGCCAAAAGCATATTGGAAAAAATACGNGAAGAAATCAAACACACTTCCTTCGTATATAGTAATGACACAAAGGTCAACTTGACCGTTTCCATCGGGCNGGCTGAATTAAAGGATGAAATCGACATATTGGAAGCGGTATATTATGCGGATCAAAACTTATATAAAGCGAAAAGCAGCGGACGGGATTGCCTGGTCAGTCCAGTTTGAGATATGTGGATTGCAAAAGTCTAAACGGTCCGGACCGGTTCGTTTTTTGACTTCAGGGAAACATAAGAAATTTGAAGTTCTCGCAACACTTACATAAAACTTCATCCAGCCTTATCAAAATTTCGATTATTCGCACCGATTACAATTGCCCGGAATAATATGTATTTAGTGAATAAGGCTGGAGGTGCGCTGATGATTCATTATGTGAAACCAGGGGAAACCCTTGCACAAATTGCAAGGGATTATCGGGTGGAATACCTTATTTTATTGGAAAACAATCCTCAAATTACAAACCCGGATTTGTTATATGTCGGTCAACCGATCAATATTCCCGGATTGCCCGATCCAAGTACAATTCCATATGAAATCGATGTATCCATCAATAACCGCACTTTATCCTTATACAACAACGGAGTTTTAGTAAAAACCTACCCAATCGCTGTGGGGCGGATGCTATTCGAAACGCCTACCGGAAACTTTGTCATTGTCAACAGAGCCCCTAACCCGGGAGGTCCATTTGGCACGATGTGGCTCACTCTTTCAAAAGAAACCTATGGCATCCATGGCACGGATGATCCCAGTTCCATCGGCTATGCCGTTTCGAAAGGCTGCATCCGCATGCGGAATGAAGATGTGGAAGAATTGGCAAGCATCGTGCCCAACGGAACAGCAGTATACATCCATTATTAATGTTTTGGGGGCGTCTCATCATCCGATGTCCCCTTTGTTTTCACCCCATTCAATACATATAACCAAAAGGATGCCATAGGCGAAAAAGATATTCCCTTCACCGCCTATGGCATCTATTTGATATCCTATTCCACTTTGGCTTTCTTGCGCATTGCTTTTGGAATATATACACAATACGGCTCGCTTTCCATATAATCTCCCGTCACACTGTACGCTCTTGAACGGGAACCCCCGCATACTTTATTGAATTCGCACACTCCGCATTTTCCTTTGTACAAATCCGGATTTCTTAGATTCTTAAAAATCTCTGATTCCCGATAGATTTCTGCCAATGGAGTTTTGCGTACATTTCCTGCCTTAATTGGCAAGAGCCCGCTTGGATAGACATCACCTATATGGGAAATGAACAAAAAGCCGTTCCCGTCATTGACGCCTTGCGGAGCCCTTCCCAAGCCGTCAAATTGGCCAGTTTTCCCCTTCATTAATGCATCCTCATAATCAATATGGTCAAGGTCGCCCATTCCTTGGCGTTCCCGGAATTTTTGCTGGATGACGACGCGGCGGTAATGCTGGGCAGCCGTTGTTTTAATGTCAAAAGGCACTCTCTTCGACAAATCATAAAGCCATCGGAACACCTTCTCATGTTCTACNGGGGAAATCATATCCGATTCTTTCCCTCTGCCGGTTGGAACAAGGAAAAAAACGCTCCATAAAACACAATTCAAATCCTCCACCAATTTTGCCATTTCATCCAAATAATCAACATTGTAGCGGGAGATGACCGTATTGATCTGCAAAGGCAAATCCAACTCATGTATAAATGAAATCGCTTTCATTGTCAGATTAAATGAACCGCTTGTCCCCCGGAAATGGTCATGCACTTCCGCACAATGCCCATCCAAACTGAACGCCCATCTTGCAAGCCCAATTTCTTTCGCCTTCTGAATGGCTTCTTTCGTCACATTCGGAGTCGCCGATGGAGTCATCGATACCCTCATCCCTTTTGAGATTGCGTATTCCGCCAAATCAAATACATCTTCCCTCTCAAGGGGATCCCCTCCTGTGAAGACAAGCATCGGATTATCCATTTCATAAATCTGATCAATCAATGCTTTTCCTTCTTCAAAATCGAGTTCCAAAGGATGTCGGTGGTGCTGGGCTTCCGCGCGGCAATGCAAACAATGCAACTGACAAGCCCTCGTCAACTCCCAAATGACAATAAAGGGATTTTGATTATAATCTCGATTAAACATTCCAATCACACTCTCTAAAAGTAATATTTTATATACATCTTTAAAACAATTGTAACCGATGGAATACATAAAAGTTGTGAATAAAAAATAACAATTTCCATAAAAAAACGACCCTTACTGAACCTTTCAGGATCGTTCCCAACAAACTAATTGTGAGCCCAGCTGTTTACCGCAATCTTGTCCCTTTCCCGGTTGTCCCGTTTAATGATGACGCTGATTTTTTGATGCCATTTTTTGCACTCCCGCCATATTTCCTCATATTCATCAGAGTCTTTTTCAATGCCGCGTTTGTCCTCGAAGAATGTGAATTCAATCAGGGGTTTTGAAAGATCATCTACAATGATTTTTAAACTTAATTTCTTGATGGTATCCTCTTCTTTAAAATCCTCTTCATTATAGATTTCAACATCATCTTGAAGAATTGACCATCCATGAATGCCCCCTTTCGAGATGAGGCAGCATATACTGTCGTTTACCGCAATGGCGCATTCGTAGATTTCATCGAATGAATAGCTCTTCTTTTTGAAATTCGATTCAACATCTTCCCTTTGCAGATAGTAAAAGGTTTCTGCGGTCTCGTCCAATAATATGGCCGATAAACAATCTTCCGAAACCGCTCTTCTGTTATGGGGAATTCTTTCCAGTTTCTGAATCGTATCCTGTTCGATTTTCTCTTGGCGGATTTTCGCCTCTTTGCGCATTTCATAAATCCACCAGAGAAAAATGGCCAATGCGACAAGGAAAAATATCTTGTTTCCCGAGCCCATCCATAAAAACAAATAGACTATTTCCAACACGCAAATAATGAGAGTCATTCCATCATCACCTCTAGTAAAANCATTCGTCAAAACTCCAATCTTTCTATTATTTATTAACCATACTATTCGTGAAAAAGAGATTTATGATTATTCGGTTCAATTTTGTNGTTTTATACCCTTGTAGGTAAAAATGAATAATACGAAATAAAATACTTATAAATGGACATTTAATTCGAAATTAAATAATATACATATAGGGGTATTTATAAAATTTGAAAAAGGGGGAAANTTTTTTGAAGAGCGTAACAGTGTATACAACGAGCAGTTGTCCTTATTGCGTCATGGTGAAAAACTTTTTGCNGCAACAAAACATCCCTTTCAAAGAAATTAATGTGGAAGAGAGTCCTCAACTCATGTTTGATCTGGTTAACAAAACCGGACAAATGGGCGTTCCTCAAATCGAAATTGACGGCCAATGGATTGTCGGATTCAATCCAAGCGCCATCATGCGTGCATTATCAAATTAGCCGTTCAGCCTGCCTCCCAAAGGTATTTGGGAAGCAGGCCCTTTTTGTTTTCCACTGTATATGAAACAAAAGAAAAACCAATACTGATAAAAGGAAATTTGATGGATTGAGGGGATGATTTTGTCATCTAAAGATATGCTTTCAATTTTTGCACTCGGTGGAATCAACGAGATTGGGAAAAATATGTATGTGATTGAATACGGCGATGATTTAGTGATAGTGGACTGTGGAGGAAAGTTTGCCGATCGGTCTTTTTTGGGTGTCGATTTAATCATTCCGGATTTTACTTATCTTTTGGAAAACCAACATAAAATACGGGGAATAATCGTCACCCACGGTCACGAAGATCATATTGGAGGGATACCGTATTTTCTGAAAAAAATCAATGTGCCCGTGTATGCGACCCGATTTACATTGGGACTAATCGAATTAAAGCTGAAAGAGCATAAAATTTTCCGCGAATCCACATTGATTGAAATTCATTCAGACTCCGAATTGAATTTCGGCCAAATTCAAGTGACGTTCTTTAAAGTGAGCCACAGCATACCGGATTGCTTAGGCATCGTCTTCCATACGCCTGAGGGAAAAGTGGTTCACACAGGCGACTTCAAATTTGACCTCACTCCTGTAAACCAGCAATTTTCNGAGATCCATAAAATGGCNAAGACCGGAGACGACGGTGTGCTGCTTCTCATCTCGGAAAGCACCAATGCGGAGCGGCCCGGGTCGACACCTTCCGAAAGAGAAGTGGGAAAACAAATCGAAGAATCCTTCTTCAATGCAACAGGTAAAATTNTTATTTCGACCTTTGCATCCAATGTTAATCGTATACAACAGATCGTTGAAGCAACCATCAAGACGGACCGTAAGCTAGCCTTGCTCGGCAGAAGCATGGTGAATGTCGTCAGCGTCGCCAAAAAATACGGGTATGTCGACATTCCTGATTGGCTGCTGATTGATGCAAAGGATGTAAAACAATGGCCGTCCGAAAAAGTCGTTGTTCTTTGTACAGGCAGTCAGGGTGAACCTCTCGCCGCTCTTTCAAGACTTTCTACAAACAGCAATCGGGATGTTCGAATCNANCCGGGAGATACGNTCATTTTTGCGGCGTCCCCCATCCCTGGCAACGAAAGAGATGTCACAAAAATTGTGGACAACTTATTCAAACTNGGCGCCAATGTCATTTACGGTGCNGCCAGCAAAACAGGAATGCATGTTTCCGGTCATGGCTATCAAGAAGACTTGAAACTGATGCTCACATTAATGAAGCCAAAATACTTTATACCGATTCACGGGGAATACCGCATGATGCATTTGCATGCCAAATTGGCGGAAGATGTCGGGGTAGATCCAAAAAATATTTTCATTCTGAACAACGGCGATGTGGTGGATATTCAGTATCAAGATGCACGGCAAACTAGAAAAATTCCGGCTGGAGATGCCTATGTAGATGGATTTGGTGAAGAAGGAATTGAAGATATCGTCTTAAGAGACCGAAAACAGTTGTCAGAAGAAGGAATGCTCGTCATTGTCATTACCATCGACAAGTCTGACGGCAGTCTGGTATCAGAACCGGACTCCATTTCCAGAGGCTTTGTCTATGCAAAAGAGTCGGAGGAATTAATCCGCCATATCAATCAAATGGCAAGAAAAGCGATTGAACCTTTCAAAGAGAAAGATCCGAATCTTTTTGCCATGAAAAAAGCCGTCAAAAAAGAAGTGGGACAATTTTTATATGAAAAGACGAAGAAAAAACCGATGATTTTGCCAATTATTGTGCCAATTTAATAATGGAGTTGAACATCATGACAAACAACGATGAGAAACACCTGACCAATATTGAAAAAGATGATACATTAACGAACCGTCAGGGCCACCCGGTGACGGACAATCAAAACATCCGGACAGTCGGTAACCGTGGTCCGGCATTACTGGAAAACTACGATTTCATTGAAAAGATCAGCCATTTTGACCGGGAAAAAATTCCGGAGCGCATCGTTCATGCACGGGGTGCCGGAGCCCACGGTTACTTTGAAGCTTACGGCACCGTCGGAAACGAGCCCGCTTCAAAGTATACAAGAGCGAAATTGTTCCAGGAAAAAGGAAAAAGAACGCCTGTATTCGTCCGTTTCTCAACGGTTGTGCACGGACTCCACTCCCCGGAGACCGTTCGGGACCCAAGAGGTTTTGCGGTGAAGTTTTATACGGAAGATGGAAACTGGGATCTGGTCGGTAACAATTTAAAAATCTTCTTCATCCGGGATCCGATGAAATTTCCGGATATGATTCACGCATTCCGTCCGGATCCTGTCACAAATATTCAAGACGCCAAAAGATTCTTTGACTTTTGCGCGAATTCCCCGGAATCATTTCATATGGTGACCCTTATTTATTCCCCATGGGGAATTCCTGCAAACTACCGCATGATGCAGGGATCCGGAGTAAATACCTACAAATGGGTGAACAGTGAAGGAAAAGCGGTTCTTGTCAAATATCATTGGGAACCAAAACAGGGAATCAGGAATTTGACGACGAAGGAAGCCCAGGAAATACAGGGGAAAAACTTTAACCACGCCACCCAGGATTTATATGAAGCCATCGAAAGAGGCGATTATCCGGAGTGGGAATTGTTCGTTCAAATAATGGAGGACGGTCCTCATCCAGAGCTGGACTTTGACCCGTTGGATTGCACGAAACTTTGGCCGAAAGATCAGTTCCCATGGCTTCCTGTTGGACGAATGGTGTTGAACAAAAATCCTGAAAACTATTTTCTTGAAGTGGAACAAGCCGCCTTTGGAACAGGCGTACTTGTGGATGGGCTTGATTTCTCCGATGACAAAATGCTGCAAGGAAGAACCTTCGCCTATTCCGATACGCAGCGCTATCGCCTTGGGGCCAACTACCTGCAACTCCCGATCAACGCTCCAAAAAAACGGGTGGCCACAAACCATGAAGGCGGTATAATGCGGTACCACAACGATAAAGGGCCAAATCAAAACCCGCACGTCAACTATGAGCCTTCCAGCATGGGCGGCTTGAAAGAAGCGGAACAAGTCGGAACAGAACATACTCCATGGATCGAAGGGGAACTTTTACGGGAACCGATCGACCNGAGAAATGATTTTAAACAAGCGGGAGAAACTTACCGCAATTTCGAACAATGGGAAAAAGACGAGCTGATCAATAACCTTGTCAACGACTTGTCCATTTGCCCAAAAGATATACAAGAAAAGATGATTTCTTATGCGGAAGCGGCCGATGAAGAATACGGAAGACGCTTACGGGAAGGATTGGAAGCAAAAAATAAAGAGAAAAACCGTGAAGAAATTGCGGAAGAGTTCCATCCGCTTGGCGCTCACAATGCGAAAAAGGCTGTGGAAGAAGCCGTTCAGAAAGGGCGGGAAACGCAATCTTATTAATATTGCCGAATGTCAAAAAAGCGTGTAGAGTCTGACTTTCTACACGCTTGTTTCATCTTTATCAAAGATTAAAGATAACCTTGTTTCTCCCATCTTTTTAATTGGATGTAACCATACAAGGAAATAAAAAATGCGCTCACTGTATCCACAATCAAATCCATCATCGTATCACTCAAAGCTTCTCTTCCAATGAGCACCGTAAAATCCGATGCGATAAATTTTTGCATATTGGTTGATAAAAGCCCATCTGCCAAAAACTCATAAATTTCCCACAATGTCCCCATTGTGACCGCAAAACAAAAAGCAAAAAAAGAAACGAAAAACGGGGTTAATTGAATATGTGTATGTTTTGACTCATTCAAAAATCTCACCAAAATGAATCCCAGGGCTCCCAGCATCACTCCGCTGAATGCATGCAGTATCGTATCCCAATAAGGAACCAAATAATAAAAGTTTCTCACTTCCCCCAAATAGATGGCACAAAAGAGAAAAGTGTAAAAGATGACTTCGATTGAGTCGGGAATATCGATCGAAATTTTCCGTTCAATGAAAGTCGGAATCATCATAATCAATAATCCCGAAATGCATTGCAAAAGCATCAAAACATAATCGGTCTTGACTTTCGCATGCTCCTCCATCGCTTTCAATTCCGCTGGTGCCATGATCATCCGGGAAATGATAAAGATAACCGAAAGCAATAATGAAACAAACAAAATAGCCCAAGTGATTTTTTTCCAATTTAATTTTCTTAACATAATTGTTTTTCTCTCCTAGGTGCATAACACAAAATTCAAAATACTAGTTCCATTGTGCTATACTTTTATATTAGCAAAATTTTAGAAGAGTTACCTAACGTTAAGTGCGATGTTGATGCTATTTCTTCGTAAACATAATAAATTCATAGCAATAAAAAAATAAAAGCCCATGAATTTTTTCATGAGCTTCAACAAAACCCATCATGGATTCATAGAGTCTTTCTTGAATTCCGTTTCCCATCATAAGAATAAAGGACAGGTTTTCCTTCAACCACCGTTTCCATATGGACAGGGCGTCCCCAGAGACGATAAATATAAGGCAATACATTTTCCAAATAATACGAATCCAGTTCCATTCCTTCATAGTAATGTTTCAAATACAATTCTCCGTTTCTTAAATAATCCCCGTCTTCAACAACGATGTATGGAAATCCTCCGTTCACCCTCATCGAAACAAGTTGGTCCCGGATTTTTTCAAAGTCTTTGTTCGTAATTTGATACGTATTGCCTTTTTTCTCGAACAAATATAGATCCTCTTGTTCCACCAGTTCCTTTGTCAAATAGTTGCGGATGAAGGAAATATCCGATTCGATCTCCCGCACTTCAAAGATTTTTTCCCTGCCTGATCCCGGTTTGACCCCCATTTTTTTCATTTCTTCCGTCGGGTTGTCGTAACGCCGTTCAATATCCTCAAAAATTTTTAATCCTAAATAATAAGGGTTGATGGAGGTTCTCGATGGTTGGAGCACCCCGGCATTGAGCTTCGCATATTCAATCGTTTCAGCCGTATCCAGATCAAGCTCCCGCATGATCCGTTGATGCCAATAGGATGCCCATCCTTCATTCATGATTTTTGTTTCAAGTTGCGGCCAGAAATACAACATTTCTTCCCGCATCATGGTCATGATGTCCCGCTGCCACTCTTCCAACTCCCGGCTGTATTGTTCTATGAACAGCAGCAAATCCTTCTCCGGTTTTGGAGGAAATTTTTTCTTTTTTTGCTTCTTCGGCTGTTCCTTTTTTTCCTCCAACCGTTCATCCAGCTTCCATAAATCGTCGTAAGGTGTTGGCAGTATGATGTTTTCTTCTTCACCCTCTTCTTCCTCTTCGTACAATAACTGCGGTCTTATTAAAGAAGGATCGATATGTTCCTGAATGGACAAAACCGCATCCAAAAATTGTTCCACTTCATATTTGCCATATTGCCGTTCATAGCTTGCGATGCGTTCAGCCGTGGCCGTCATGCTTTCCACCATGTCCCTTCTCGTATTGGAAAAACGGACATTATTTTTAAAGAAATCGCAATGGGCCAATACATGGGCAACTATCAGTTTGTTTTGCGTGAGGGTGTTGGATTCCAGCAAAAAGGCGTAACATGGATCCGAATTGATGACAAGTTCGTATATTTGGCTAAGGCCCAAATCATAATGCAATTTCATTTTGTAAAATTGCTTTCCGAAGCTCCAGTGGGAAAACCTCGTCGGCATCCCGTAGGCTCCGATTGTATAAATGATATCCGCAGGGCAGATTTCATATCGCATTGGGTAAAAATCCAACCCGAATCCGATCGCGATTTCCGTAATTTCATCGATTGCTTTTTGAAGTTCTTTATCCACTTCATTCACCCCTTTAAGCATTCGCTTCCTGTTTGCGGAACATGCTTTTTAACGCTTCGTAGACATCGCTTTTCTGCCGGATCACATAATGGCGGAATTTCGGGTTATCGATTTTTTTATACGTGTTCATTAATGTGGAATAACGGTTCAGAGCGTTCACTTCCCCATATCCGAACATTTGGGAAACTTTCATCAGTTCACCGACAAGCTTCAAACATTTTTCATTGTCGCTGGACATGTTTTCACCGTCTGAAAAGTGAACTGGATATATATTGTAACGGTTTGGGCTATACTTCCGTTTAATAAGCTCGAGCGCTTTCAAATAGGCGGACGAACAAATCGTTCCTCCACTTTCCCCTTTTGTGAAAAATTCTTCTTCCGTTACGACCTTCGCTTCCGTACTGTGGGCAATAAACTCAATTTCCACTTTTTTGTATTTCGTCCGCAAAAAGCGGGTCATCCAAAAGAAAAATGACCGGGCGCAATATTTCTCAAAATTGCCCATACTTCCACTTGTATCCATCATCGCTAATACAACCGCATTGGATTCCGGTTTCACTACCTCATTCCAGGTTTTAAAACGCAAATCTTCCTCGGTGATCGGCGTAATTTGCGCCTTTCCTCTCAGCGCATTTCGCTTAATGGCTGAAAGGATGGTGCGTTTTTTGTCTATATTCCCCATTAACCCTTTTTTGCGGATATCGTTGAATTCAATTTTTTCTGTTATGATATTGGACAGTTCCTTTTGTTCCAGATTCGGCAATTCCAATTCGCTGAATAAAATGTTTTGCACTTCTTCCAGACTGACTTCCGCTTCATAATAGTCTCTGCCAGGCAGATTTCCCGCCTCTTTTCCTTTCCCTGGACCTTGGGCTCCGCCTTGGGAATCCCGCGCGACAATATCGCCGATTTTGCTGTCTCCTTGCCCCTGCCCAACATGTTTGGATTTTCCGTAATTGTATCGAATTTTATATTCATCGAGAGAACGGATCGGAATTTTAATGACATCACGGCCGTTTGACATAATGATGCTTTCTTCACTGATTAAATCAGGCAAATTATTTTTTATGGCTTCCCTGACTTTTTCCATATGCCGTTGCTGGTCTTGATATCCCTTGCGATGTAAAGACCAATTTTCCCTTGAAACGATATAGTCCCTATTATTCTTTTTCATTTGATCATCACCCATCTTTCATGATTTTCCCGTATTCTCTTGGAAAATCACTTTTTTTATCATATGCGCGTGATTTATGGAATTACCACAACATTTTTCTATTAAAAAAAGTGCTAAGAACAAATCTTAGCACATACAGTGTTTGATGGTTCAGAAACGGTATTCGGTTTATCTGTTCAACAAACTGCCGACATAACGCAACAATTCATTCGCTGAAGTGGAATTATAACCATATTCATCAATCAATCTGGCAATCACTTCGTTAATCTTTTTCAACTGTGCTTCATCCGGCGTTTTTGTGGAAGTTGTGATTTTGACTACATCTTTCAAATCCGCAAACAGTTTCTTTTGGATCGCTTCCCGCAGTCTCTCGTGGGAATTGTAATCGAATTTCTTCCCTTTCCGGGCATAAGCGGAAAGGCGGATGAGAATTTCTTCCCTGAATGCCTTTTTCGCATTTTCGGAGATGCCGATTTGTTCTTCGATGGAACGCATCAATTTTTCATCCGGCGGCAATTCTTCGCCAGTCAGCGGATCTTTGATTTTTTGTTTGTTGCAATAAGCTTCCACATTGTCCAAATAGTTGTTTAAAAGCGTTTTGGCAGATTCTTCATAGGAATATACGAAGGCTTTTTGCACTTCATTTTTCGCGATTTCATCATATTCCCGTCTTGCGATGGCAATGTAGTTCAAATATTTTTCCCGCTCTTCCGGCGAGATGGATGGATGTTGATCTAGTCCATCTTTTAATGACCTTAAAACGTCCAACGCATTGATGGATGGCACTTCTTTGCGGATAATGGCCGATGAAATGCGGTTGATGACATAGCGTGGATCGATGCCCTTCATTCCTTCATTCGGATATTCTTTTTTCAATTCCTCCACATCCGCTGAATTATATCCTTCCACCGTTTCACCGTCGTAAAGCCGCATTTTTTTCACAATGTCTATGCCTTGTTTTTTCGGCACTTCCAGTCTTGTCAATACTGAGAAGATGGCGGCGACTCTTAATGCGTGCGGGGCTATATGCACATGGGCCATATCGCTTTCCTTGATCATTTTTTCATAAATTTTCACTTCTTCGCTCACTTTTAAATTGTATGGTACAGGCATTACGATAATTCTTGAGTGAAGCGCTTCGTTCTTTTTATTGGCAATGAAGGAACGGTATTCGGTTTCGTTCGTATGGGCCACGATAAGCTCATCGGCTGAAATTAACGCGAACCGGCCCGCTTTGAAGTTTCCTTCCTGAGTCAAAGACAATAAGTGCCATAAAAATTTCTCATCAAGTTTTAACATTTCCTGGAATTCCATCAACCCGCGGTTTGCTTTATTCAATTCGCCGTCAAAACGGTAGGCTCGCGGATCGGATTCCGAACCGTATTCCGCAATCGTCGAGAAATCGATGCTGCCTGTCAAATCTGCGATGTCTTGGGATTTTGGATCGGATGGGGTGAATGTCCCAATTCCGACGCGTTTATCTTCCGAGAAGAAAATGCGCTCCACGATGACATCTTCAATACGGCCGCCATATTCCTGTTCCAAACGCAATTGATTCAATGGCGATAAACTGCCTTCAATGCGGATGCCGTATTCTTTGTAGAAATCCTCCCGGAGATGATGGGGGATTAAATGCAATGGATCTTCATGCATCGGGCATCCTTTGATGGCATAGACCGCTCCTTCATCGGTGCGGGTATATTTCTCCAATCCCCGCTTTAACAAAGTGACAATGGTTGATTTCCCACCGCTGACCGGCCCCATGAGAAGCAAAATCCGTTTCCGTACATCCAGTCTTTTTGCTGCGGGATGGAAATATTCTTCCACCAGCCGTTCAATCGTTGACTCCAATCCGAAGATTTCATTGCTGAAAAATTTATATATCTTTTGTCCATTTTTTTCCTCTATCCCTGCGCTTTTAATCATATTGTAAACGCGAGCATGTGCGGATTGTGCAACTTCTGGCCGTTTTTTTACAATTTCCAAATACTCGGCAAAGGTACCTTCCCACTTCAGCTTTTCCTCTTCTTCTCTATGTTCTCTGATTTTCTTTAAGATATCGATAGCGCCTTCCCTCCATTCAGGGCTTTTAATTTATAACATAGTATGTTTACGTTTTGTTTCTGATACCAAAGAATTTTAATTTGCGAGTCTATGAGATAGAAAAAAGCTCCCCTAAGCATGATTGCTTTAGGAAAGCTTTTCAAAACTCCCAATACCATATTATGTTGGGACATTGTTTTTATGAAAAATTTTATCCGCCATAATAGAAGCCGGTTTCTTTCATTGTAAGCGGATCGCCTTCGCGATGGACGCCGGCATTGATCACTTCTCCAACGTAAATGTAATGGTCTCCTTTTTCAACCTTGTCCACCACTTTGCATTCGAAGAAACTCAATGCATCTTTAAAAATCGGGCAGCCTGTTTCTTCCGTGTAGAATTCATAGCCAGCCAATGTATTGCCTTCCGGTTGCAATGATTTAAAGAAAGCAGTGACCATATCTTTTTGTCCGCTTTCCAAAATATTGACGCTGAATACGCCGCTTTCTGCGATCTGTTTTTGGGAGCGGGTGCCCTCTTTTACAGCAATCGCTACAAGAGGCGGCTCAAAAGAAGTTTGTGTTAAAAAGTTTCCTGCAAAGCCGTTTACCCCTTCATTATCTTTTGTACCAATAATATACAACCCGTATGTGATACCTCTAAGTGCTGTTCTTTTCGCCTTCGGATCCATTCCAATCCCTCCTGGTATTCTTTTAAAATGATTCTAGTTTTATTATACAAACAACCGTGTATATTTTTCCACATTTTAGGACTTGCATTGCACACGAAAAAAACTGTCCGGAAGTTCTTCCAGACAGTTTGCTATTCCCGTCATTTTTTACTTTTTCTTTTATACAGGATTCCTAACGTATTGGGTCCGCAGTGGGAGGAAATGGTGCAGCCTGCAGTCGTTTCGATGATTTGTTCGAAATTAGCATAGGTTTCAACGGCCTCTCTCACTTTTTGAACCGTTTCCGGCGAGCAATAGGAATGGGTGATGAACACTCTTGAATAATCGATATCATTGTTATTTTCAAGACGATCTTTTACATAATTCACGATGCAACGGTCAAAATTTCCCCGATATTTTTTGCCGACAATCATTTTTCCATCGACCACTTCGATGGACGGTTTAATTCTTAACAAAGTGGCGCCGAACGCTTCAATTCCGGAACAACGTCCGCCTTTTCTCAAGTATTCCATTGTATCAATAACGAAGCTGGCATCCACTTTAGGAGCCACCTCTTCCAAATGTTTGACAATCTCTTCCGGTTGAACCCCTTCTTGTGCCATCAGTGCGGCTTCGTAAACAATGTGACCGCTTCCAGTTGAAAGATTTTGCGAATCCACCACATACACATTATCAAACTGTTGGGCAGCCATTTTTGCATTTTGGCAGCAAGAGGAAAAACCTGAACCTAAACTGATATGTATCACCGCATCATAATTCTGGGAAAATTCCTTGAAAAAATTTTCATATTCAAACGTATTGACCGCCGCTGTTTTGCATGATTTTCCTTCCTGTCCGACATAACGGAATATATCTTTCGGTTCAATATCAATACCATCGCGGAAATCTTCGTCATCAATCAATACATGCAAAGGCATCAATGAAATATCAAATTGTTCTATAATTTGGGGAGATAAATCACATGTACTATCAGCTGTAATTTTAATCATACAGTTCACCTCAAATATTTTTCTTATCCCACAAAATTTCTTCAATTATAACACATTCCATATCCGTAAAATCATTATGAAGTACTTTTCCTTAAAACATTTGAATAATCGTTTGTCCATAACTGTTCAAAAAGTTTTGAATAATCTTTGAAAATCCATTAACTTGCTTTTAAACTTCACTCATTCGGGGTACAATTTAGACAAAAGGATGGATGGATTACAATTTGTAAAAGCATTTACATTGTTGCCCCATGCTTTAAATCCTTACTTTCAAAACCCCTTTCTTATCTACTCCCTTTGGTGCGGGAATCCTCCCGCACCTCTTTTTTGTTCCAAACCACTTTTTACAATTTGCAAGGAACATTGAATGGATAAATTCCCCACAGCAAATCGGTTCTTTCATACGGCAGTATTTGGTAAACTAAACAAAGGGTTGTAAAAAATGAAGAGGATGAAGGAAGGTTCAATCATGAGAATACAAAGGGTATCCATCATCGGTCTCGGTGCGCTGGGCATCATGTATGGCCACCATTTATCAAAAAAATTGCCCAAAGAAAATGTACGGATCATCGCCGATGAACAACGCATACAAAAATATAAAAATGAAGGCGTATTCTGCAATGGGGAAAAATGTGAATTTCGCTATGTAACGCCTGATGAACAGGTGGAACCGGCAGATTTGCTTATTTTTACGGTGAAATTTCACGGTTTGGAGGAAGCCATTCGCTTTGCCAAACACCACGTTGGAGAAAATACAATCATCATTTCCGCGTTGAACGGCATCATTAGCGAAGAAATGATCGGGCAAGCTTACGGTTTTGACAAAGTCCTTTACTGCGTTGCGCAAGGCATGGATGCAGTAAAAGTCGGCAACAAACTGACTTATGACCATAAAGGGATTCTCGTTTTTGGCGATAAAGAACCAGGCATCATCAGCGAAAAAACAAAAGGCCTAAGAGAATTTTTCGATTCCGTCCAACTCCCCCATCAAGTAGATACGAACATGACCCATCGCCTCTGGGGAAAATTTATGTTGAACGTTGGGGTCAATCAAACGGTCGCCGTCTACAAGGGCAATTACGGGACAGTGCAAAATGAAGGGGAAGCAAGAAATACGATGATTGCTGCGATGAAAGAAGTCATTGCCATTTCCGAGAAAGCGGGTGTCCCGTTATCCGAACAGGATTTGCAATATTGGCTCGATGTATTAAGCACTTTAAGCCCTGATGGAAAACCATCCATGGCGCAAGATGTAGATGCAAAGCGGCCAAGTGAAGTGGAATTATTCTCCGGCACCGTACTTAAACTTGGAGAAAAATACGGAATCGATACGCCTGTGAATAAAATGCTGTACGAAAAAATAAAAGAAATGGAAGCCGAATACGTTCATTAACCTCCGGATATGGTCATCATTTGACGGTTGTTTTCCTGGGGAATACTTTTGTCGGTCAAAAAACGGATTGGAAAAAGAACCATTTTCCAATCCGCTTTTTTTATTGCTTAAAATTCGATTTGCCCATTCCCTTCCGCTTCCCATTTTGCCACTTCTTCCCGGACAATCGGCGCCACTTCTTTTCCTAACAACTCAATACATCTCATCACATCTTCATGTGCCATAGAGCCAACAGGGCAGTGCAGCATAAAGCGGGTTACTCCCACATTTTTGCGCAAGAAAATTATTTTTTCGGCGACGGTTTTAACATCCCCGCAATACAGTGCCCCTTCCATACTTCTGGCGTAATCGAAAGTCGCTTGGGTATATGGTCCCCATCCCCGTTCCCTGCCTAAAACATTCATTGCATATTGGGTTGGAGGGAAAAATTTTTCCACCGCTTCTTCCGTCGTATCTGCCACAAACCCGTGAGAATGGGTGGCCACTTTAAGTTTTGAAAGATCATGTCCCGCTTCTTTAGCCGCGCGGTAATACAGCTTCACCAAAGGGGCAAATTGCAATGGACTGCCGCCGATGATTGCCAAACATAATGGCAATCCCAATGCCCCTGCCCGTGCTACCGATTGTGGAGTCCCGCCGCTTGCAATCCAAATGGGAACCTCTTTTTCCGGTCTCGGATACACTCCTCTGCCATCAATGCTTGGACGATGTTTCCCGTTCCAATGAATCAATTCATTTTTTTGAATTTGCAGCAATAATTGCAATTTTTCCTCAAACAATTCATCATAATCCTTTAAGTCATACCCAAACAGCGGGAAAGATTCAATGAAAGAACCTCTGCCGGCCATAATTTCCGCCCGTCCATTGGAAATCGCATCCACCGTGGCAAATTGTTGATACACCCGGACAGGATCATCGGATGATAATACCGTTACCGCACTTGTCAGCCTGATGCGTTTTGTTTTCGTTGCCGCAGCTGCAAGCAAAACGGCAGGAGCTGAACAGGCGTAATCCTTCCGATGATGTTCCCCAACACCGTAAACATCCAATCCCACTGCATCCGCCAGTTCGATTTCTTCCACCACTTCCCGGAGGCGTTCAGCATGACTGATCACTTTTCCGGTTCTTACATCGGGAGTCGTTTCAACAAATGTCGTTAATCCTATTTCCATTCTTCATCCTCCAAAAATTCCAACTCTATTTATCTCGAAATTGAAATGTTTTTCTTATCATACACAAATATCCCGGTGGTAATCAATTATTCTGTTTTAGGAATAGATTTCGGGCAACACGTAAAAAATAGAATTAAAAACAAGGAATGAACAACGATGAAACAAAGAAATTTTGGCAGCAAAGCGATTGAGTTTTTAATGATTCTCATGTTCAGTTTCGGAATTGTCATTGCCCTTTACAGTTCCTTTTCAATCAATCCGGATATATTTGATCTTAAATTGTATTTGATGCTTTTCATCACGGTGATCATTTTTTATAAACCTTTCAGAGTATCCAGTTTCCGCTTTCTTTTCTATTTGATTTGCCGCATGATTCACATGGTGAAAAATGATGACTGGGAAGCGGATTTGACACAAGACCATTTACAAAAAATTGAATACCTTTATTTATTAAAATCCCATTTTGAAAAGCGGGGATATGTCGCAATCGTCACAAAAGAGCTGGATGGTTATGATGTTGACCTTATTTTATGGAAAGGCACAAAAAAATATATTGTCCAAATTCTCGAGTCACAAAAGGCTGTCGATATTCGAAGGGTCCAAAAAATAGCCGCCAAAAGAAAAAGGCATGGGGCGAATGGCGCATTGATCGTTTCCAATCAANCCTTTACTGCATCTGCAAAGAAATATTCCCCGTTACACCACATACAGTTAATCAATCAGGACGAACTGTTGAAGATGAATGACGAAAAGAAGAAGTACTTTTTCCAATCGGCTTTATCCTATATTTTGCACCATAAATAAAAACCATTCGCCGGTTTTTTCATTGAAAACCGGCGAATCCATTTTTCCAATATTCCCCTTTAGGGCACTCTTTTCAAGTCATCCGCATTACCGCTTGGGAAACCCTGGTTCCCCAAGGCCGTTTGATTCATTGCAGTCCACACCAAATCCAATTGATCTTCATTATTCATGAAAGTAAGAATAACAATTAAATTTCTTAATTTTTCACCCTTCCACTTGAATATTTCAAATTTTTCTGCATTTTATATAATATTAAAAACATTTATACGTTCTTGATACTTAATAAATATTGCATTTCCAATAAAAAGAATATAAAATGTATTTAATTATACATCGACTTATTTCAATTCAATATTGTTTTGAAGTAAGGATAGAGGCGCAAAGACCAAGAGTACACAGTTTGAGGATAATGAGGTCCAATGATGATTGTGGAAAGGGGGATTTGCCGAAGTCTCTGGAAACTCATTTTTCCAGAGGCTGGTTCTGCATTGAATAAGTGCAGGACTGTCATATAGGAAACTATATGGAGGGCTATCTTACGCAAAAAATTCAATTTTTTTGCAACAACGAAGCTCTTCGTTGTTGCTTTTTGCGTTTAATTGACAATTGCCCTTCTCCATTACAAAAAAATGAAAAGGATGTGGAGAAGAAATGAATTTTGGAAGAGTATTAACTGCAATGGTAACGCCATTTGACCAAAATGGTGACGTAGATTTTGACGCTACGCAAAAGTTGGTCGATTATTTGATTGCCAATGGAACAGACGGCTTGATTGTATGCGGTACAACCGGAGAATCACCTACTTTAACAGAAGGTGAAAAAGTCGAACTATTCAAATTTGTCGTAAAAACCGTAAATGGAAGAGTTCCTGTAATTGCAGGTACCGGCTCGTATAATACGAGAGCTTCCATTGAACTTACGGAAAAAGCGGAGGAAGCCGGTGTGGATGGTGTCATGTTAGTTACACCATACTACAATAAGCCGAACCAGGAAGGCATGTACGAACACTTCAAAAGCATCGCTCAAAGTACTAAACTGCCAGTGATTTTATATAATATTCCGGGTCGCAGCGTAGTCAATCTATCCGTTGACACTGTAGTTCGCCTTGCGGAAATCCCGAATATCGTTGCCATCAAAGAAGCAAGTGGAAGTTTGGATGCAATGGCGCAAATCATCGAAAATACGCCGGATGACTTCTCCCTTTATAGCGGAGACGACAGCTTGACATTGCCTTCTTTGGCTGTTGGAGGCACTGGGGTCATTTCCGTGGCTTCCCATATCATCGGCAACGAAATGCAAACAATGATTCAACATTTCTTAAATGGCGATATTCATGAAGCGGCGAAAGAGCATCGCAGACTATTGCCAATCATGAAAGGGATGTTCATAGCACCAAATCCTGTACCTGTAAAAGCTGCATTAAACTTAAAAGGCATATCCGTCGGTGGTGTGCGCCTGCCATTAGTGCCATTGAACGAAGAACAACAAAAAACGATTGAACAATTATTAAAAAATCTGGATCTTAAATTGGAATTGATTTCTTAATCCCCTGCCTTTTGCCGGCAGGTTTTTTTTATGCAAACGACACAAAGAATTAATGGGAAAATGGAAATCAATATTATAAAATAGCAATTGTGACATTTAGACATTCAAACAATTCAGTTGGGTTGGAGGATCCGGTTTTGCTTAACTTACTATTCGCTGTCCTAATATTCATCTTTACGCTCTTCCTCGTAATACGCCAACCAAAAAATATAAGTATCGGATGGTTTGCATGCGGAGGGGCAGTCCTGGCGCTGCTCGTCGGAGTGGTGGATATTAAAGACGTTTTTTCGGTTGTGGATATCACTTGGAATGCCACCTTGTTATTTATCGCCATCATCATTATTTCATTGATTTTGGATCAAATCGGTTTATTTGAATGGTCCGCGTTGCACATGGCCCGTATCGCGAAAGGGAACGGCGTAAGAATGTTTATTTTCGTCACAGTCCTTGGAGCTTTCGTTTCAGCCTTTTTCTCCAATGATGGTGCCGCATTGATCTTGACACCCATAGTGCTAGCCATGGTGCGGAATCTGCAATTAAGCGAAAAAATGATTTTTCCTTTCATTATGGCAAGCGGTTTTATCGCTGACACCACCTCTCTTCCCTTTCTAATCAGCAATCTGGTGAATGTCATTGCCGCCGATTTTTTTGGTGTGAGTTTCAAGGAATATGCTCTGCGAATGATAGTGCCAAATTTATTTTCTTTGATGGCAACCATCCTTGTGTTGTATCTGTATTTCCGAAAATCCATTCCACCAAAATATGATGCAGCAATGCTCAAAAATCCCCGGGAAGCCGTCCGGGATAAAAAATTGTTCAAATTNGCATGGCCCGTGATGGTTGTATTATTAATCGGTTATTTTACAGCTGAACTGATACATATCCCTGTTTGCGTCATCGGCTGGATCATGGCGATTTTCCTTCTGGCTTTGGCTTGGAAAAGTCCGGCTGTGAATATTAAGGCGGTGATCAAAGGGGCACCCTGGAATATCGTATTTTTCTCCATCGGTATGTATCTCGTTGTATATGGTCTTGGGAATGCCGGCTTTACAAAAGCAATCGCTTACGTGATTGAATGGACTTCGCAGGGAGGATTATTCACTGCAACCATTGGAATGGGCTATCTTGCAGCTTTTCTTTCTTCCGTGATGAATAATTTGCCGACCATCATGATTGACTCATTGGCCATCGCAGAAACAAATACATCCGGTACCATTCAGGATGCTTTGATTTTCGCCAATGTCATCGGTTCCGATTTAGGACCAAAAATTACACCGATCGGATCGCTTGCAACACTTGTATGGCTGCATGTTCTTAAAACGAAAGGAATCAAAATTTCCTGGGGAACTTATTTTAAAATGGGAATTGTGTTAACCCTCCCAATATTATTTTTCACGTTGGCCGGTTTGTATTTGACGTTTTTAATTTTTTAATGTTTTTTCGTATCGCACGTCTAATATTGGGCATTATGGTTAAAATAATATCGGATTTAATTGA
>JGI1652J44930_10000198_pt1 | contig 23878 bp, 29 predicted proteins | sample NewIslsDNAsample_FD_44930 | JGI IMG/M metagenome (IMG submission 44930)
TTTTTGCATAAAAAATGGGCATTTCGCTCTGATAAAACCGCCCATTGTAAAACTAGCTAATATATCATCTTATCCTATCTTTTCAAAAATAACTGCGTCCAATATGTTCCATACGTACCGCCTTCTTGATAGCCCACTCCAATGTGCGTAAATTCAGGGTTGAGAATATTTTTCCGATGTCCTTCACTATTCATCCAATCCCTTACAACCTGTTCAGGACTGCGTTGGCCTGCTGCAATGTTTTCTCCCGCCATGGTAAATACAATGCCTTCTTTCATCAGCATGTCAAATGGTGAACCGTAAGTCGGGGATTGATGTGAAAAATACTTTTTGTCGCGCATATCAGCTGATTTTTTTCGAGCAACAATCGTTAATTCTTCATCAATCTTTAATGATGCAGCACCATACTTTTTCCGTTCTTGATTTACAAGTTGAACCACTTCTCTCTCGTACGGTAAAATTGATACAGTTGTTTTTTCTTGCTTTTTCTTTTCCCCTTCCCCTTCTTGTTTATCTGCATCCGATTGTTCTACTTCCTGCTCATTTTCATCCTCTTGGACCTCTTTCTTCCTCGCGATATCAATCTCAAAATTGGTAGTAGGTTCTTCTTCAGGCTGCTTAATTTCAATCTCTTCTTTTGGGATGATTTGCTCTATCTTTTCTTGTGAACTCCATGCATCTGGAGACTCAACCATCGCGACGGAACACGCTGTTAACATCAATAACNGGAAGAGTGAAAAAATCCACCTAGCCATTGTGCCACTCCTCACTATTGTGAAGATCAACTATATTATAACAATCATGATGACAAATAAGTTTGAAAGAAAAGAAAAAACGCTTATAAAGCGTTTTCAACAACACTATGATTTAGGGCAAATTGATTGCGAATGTAAACTCTCAAACAACTTGTTAATTCTCATCAATTGCCTTACCATCCCAATCGCTTTCCCGCGACCAACAGCTTCAGGATGGAAGCCATCAAACCCAACATAATGTTCATACTTCCAAATCTTTTTCCGTTTCTTTTTGGCCATCTCTTGTAATCTGTATAATCGACGAATCACTTTTCTATTCTTGTTTCGCGTATGATAGACGCGCGCATATCCACATTCAACCAAATATTCTTGAATCAATTTTCCATCGCAATAAACATACGCCAACAATCGACCATGATGATCCCAAACCTCTCGATCACGACTTAAGCGAATCTCTTTACTATTCGTAATAATCTGCTTGGTAAATGCTCGTGCAGCGCGAGCAAACGGTTGCCTTCCTTTCTCAGGATGATTCAATTCAGGCGTATCCACCAACAAAAAACGAACATTCACCTGATAACCATCTAAAAATTGAACACGAATGGTGTCGCCATCATAAAAACGCAAAACCCTTTTTACTTTAACTTTCTTATATCTTAAAAATTCTTTCAACGACTTTCCACGTCTTTGATAAGGGTGTCGAACCATACACGCAGTCCTCTCTTATTTGATATCTAACCGTTCATAATTCTTTTCCCGAATCAACGATCTAGTAAAACACTTCCAAAAAAACTTAGCAATCAAAAAGCTCTATATGGTTTTGGAATAAACCCAGAGCAAACATTGGTCATCGCCTTAATCCTTTTTCGTGAAAATCGTAAAAAATTCGGGATGAATCGTGATCTGGATTCGCTTTTCACCCTTCACAAAAACGTGCATGGCTCCCATCTGTTCCTGTTTGTTTTCACGCCAGCCCCACTTTTCAATTTCCCGAAAATATTGATCGCGTTTTGATAAATCCATCAAACCAGAAAAAGCATAGCGGACATAGCGAATTTTCGGGTTCTTTGAACGATGATTGGTCTTTTCTGCCTGCTTAGGGACTGGAAAATCAGGTTCAATCGCAGAAGGTATGTAGGCCGGATTCTTTTGCTGTACCTTTGACGAAGATTGTTGGGTAGCTGAAACATCGGTGGAGTTTGATTGTGCCTTCTCGTTAATAGCATTGCAGCCTGGCAGAACCAAAAAGAATAAAAGAAAACAGATTATTGCTTTCATCATCCGTTCACCCTATCTACTTTCCACTCTTGTTCTCAATCACCACTTCATCAGCAGATAACTGGGCGGGATAAATCATCAAAATAGGCCCATCTTGCCAAACACTGATATCCATTCCAACTTGCAAATCTTCCTGCTCCACTTCCACCAATCCGGCATTTCCCTTTTGAAAAATTTTTGTCTCCTTTGTGATGGTAACATAGCCTTTTACTTCATTGCTATGATTCTCTACAACTACGATGCGATCCCCATTGATTTGTTGAATTTGTCCCTGTAATACAGGGGGTTGTTTCGATCTTGGTTCTGCTTCCCTTTCGTTCTCACGCATCTTGTCCATTGGAAATTGAAAAAGTGCATGCAGTCCATTTTCAATTGGCAAACCCCAACCCATTAAAAGCAATGACGTAAGCAAAAGCAAACAACTCCCCCATATCCATTTTTTCTTCATCATTGCATCACCTACAAATTATCCGCGTAAAATTCCCTCAATTAACTTTGAAAAATCGTCCGTTGAAAAATATCCTCCAGCTGACGGGACAACACTTCGGATCTTCTGGCCCAGTGAAATTAAAACAAACAGATCGGCCATTTTTTTCCCGTCAACCAATGTAGAAAAACCAACAGCCTGCTGTCCAGATTGAATCCATTTGTATGTGGTTTTCACCACGTGCCGATAGTATTGTCGTATCACTTGTCTGGCAACGAGCTGATCCTTTCGGTGCAACAAAGTAAAACTTCTCCACAAATTGAGCCAGTGTCTTGCTGGTAAAAATCGATTAGCGCTTTAATCCATGCTGATTCTGTTCGCTCTTTCTTTTCTAAATGCTCCCAAAATTGCGTAGTCAGTTTTTCCAATTGATGTTGTAAGACCATCGCAAACAATTCATCTTTGCTCTCAACATAATGGTAGATCCCTCCTTTGGAGATCCCCGAGCGCTCCATAATATCCTTCATCGTGAGTCTACTACAACCCTTTTCCTTAATCAAAAGCTCCGTCGTTGTTAGCAATAAGCGCAATGTTGGACTGATTGTTTTTCCAAGCAAAAGCGAATCTCCCCTCTATCGCCCTTCGTTATTTTTTTAAACACTATGTGGCGATAACCGTCCTGTTTGCTCTGAATCAGCCATAGATCACCTATGAAATTTCCAGAAATCGTTTGCGTAACTCCGGAGTTGGCAACAGACAACTCTCCTGTTTGCCAAAAAAACGATAACGATTTTTGGCAAACAAGCGATAGCATCCATCGCGAATCGGCTTTGGAATAAACCGCAATAGGTATAACAATTTCCAAAAACCAGTAAGATGCTTGCAAATACGAAGAATCGCTGTTGATTCAGTATAATGTTGATCGCCCTCTAACAAGACAATTGTATTCAGCGATACCTCCATTTGACGTTCTTTTAACAAAGCAGCTGCGACATCGGATTGAAGCGAAGCAAANCGAAAATATTGCTTGGGATCTCGTTTTACAATAAACTTGACCCAACCATTACAAAAATTACAAACACCATCAAATAGCACCGTAGCATAATGTTCAGCTTGAGCAGGCTGCTGCATGATCATCATCCTTCCAAACAAGGCATTGACATCGTAAAGTTAACAAGAACCCTATTACCTTTATTATAAGATTAATAAAACACAAATGATATAAATTATGCTATGTTTATATAAAAAGATGTAGAGAGGAGAAACCTCATGTTGCAAAAGCGCCTCATCATCGCGCTCAGTTTCGGGCTGGTGATTCTACTAATCATTCATTTTGGGATGACGATTCTCTACCTGACACCTGAAAATCCACTGCGAACAAAACATTGGAACATCATCTACGCCTATATGTNCCCTTATTTTTCCCAAAACTGGTATTTGTTCGCACCAAATCCCGTCAACCAACACCAAAACTTAGAAATTAAAGTAAAATATAAGGCCAAAAACGGTGAAATTCTTGAAACCAAATGGATTGATACAACAAAACCCTTATTAAAGAAACTTTATGCGAATCGTTTTTCTCCCAACCAACGCATCTTTGAATATCAATCGACCGCAATGCATACATACGTATACAATCAAAACCGGCGAAAACAAGCTGAAAAATATATGCGGTTATATGCTGACTATTTCCTTAAAAACTACTTCCATCCTGATGGAAAAATCCTTGCATATCAAATCCGTGTCGTTACAAACAAGTTTCCCCGTTTTGATAAACGTCATCTCCCCGACTCCAAGGGAAAAAAATATTACAATTACACCAAATGGNTTGGATATGCTGATTGAAAATTGCTGGTAAGGGGTTCGTTACAATGCTCGATAAATGGTATCAAACAATTACAAAAGAACATGCGCTGATCGGCATCAGTATTACGCGTATCTTTTTTGGGATTGCCATTCTGTATATATTTTTGATTAACTACCCAACCCGTTATCTGTTATGGGGAGCTCACGGCCTTTATCCTTATTCGGAATATCACGCATATGTGCAAAAAGAAAATTTTTTTACCCTCTTTGATCTTAGTTCTTCCGATTTGTTTATTGATATCTTTTTTACCATTGGCATCCTAGCCGCAATCGGCTATATTGTCGGCTATCACACTCGTTTTATGGGAATATTGCTAGCGGTGTTGATCTTCTCCCTATATTATCGTAATCCGGAAATTACACATGGTGGAGATAATATCCTGCGAATTATGCTAATCTATTTAATCTTTGCACGTGTAAACGCATACTTTTCCCTCGATGCCATGCGTGCCAAAAAATTAAAAGAAAATCCCTCAAACAACCTTTTCAACATCATCCAAACTAATGAAACATGGCAAGCCATTCGTGCTGTCTTTCATAACTTCGCTTGGATTGCTTGTATTCTCCAACTTGCATGCCTCTATTTTGCAGCAGGTGCTTATAAAATGATGGGCGATTTGTGGCAATCTGGCACAGCGCTTTACTATGCAAGCAGAGTGCAAGATTTCTACACACCGCATCTAACGGAACTATTATGGATGTTCGAACCCATGATTGTCTTTATGACTTACTTCACGATTGTTTTTCAGGTTTCTTTTCCATTTTTACTACTAAACCGATACACAAAATACCTGGCCATCGTATGCGCTTGCTCCTTCCATCTAGGAATTGCCGTCTTTATGGGCTTAGCTGACTTTTCCTGGATTATGATTGGCTGTGAATTCATGCTGCTGCTTGATCACGAATATCGAAAAATCTATCAATTCATCTCCAAGCTAAAAAGACGAACAAATGTTGCACAAAAGCAAGCGGCATAAAAGACATTGGGAAGTGATCAACATGTCAACCCATTCATTTGAATACATACAACTTAAGAGTTGCACTGTACCTAATTCTGTTTTATGATCTACTTAAATAAAGGGGAGTAGCTTTTACAATAAAGTCGTCAGTTCAGGGATTTTCCCTCGGCTTTATTGGCAACGGATGTTGTTAGCGAGACCTTTACCGAATTACGGTAAAGGTCTTTTGTTTTTTCCCCTTTTTATTACACTGGAGGTTATCCCGATGGACGTTTTCTCAGCCCACTTCTGGGAAGTCTTGCTTTCCATTATCATTATCGATTTGGTGTTAGCTGGAGATAATGCCATTGTCATTGGACTCGCTGCCCGAAATTTACCAAATCATCAACAGAAAAAAGCAATCGTTTGGGGAACATTCGCTGCCATCTTCATTCGTTCACTTTTAACTCTGATTGTCGTAACTTTACTGAAAATCCCAGGATTGCTGCTCATTGGCGGCATGCTGTTAATTTGGATTGCATATCGATTGCTAGTAGACGAAAAACAACATCAACCCATCCAAGCAAAAGCTAGCGTATGGGGTGCAATCCAAACCATTCTGATCGCCGACATTGCCATGGGTCTAGACAATGTTTTAGCCGTTGCCGGCGCTGCTCACGGAAGTTTCCTTATGGTGCTATTAGGACTGATCATCAGTATTCCGATTGTCATCTGGGGAAGTACATTGATTTTGAAATGGGTCGAGCATTATTCCATTATCATCTATATTGGTGCAGGCGTGCTTGCTTGGACCGCTGTCAAAATGATCGTTGATGACCTTTTGCTAAAATCATTTTTTTACCACTACCCAATTTTTAAATGGGGACTAACCATTATGATCATAATTGGTGTATTATTAGTGGGAAGAATAAAAAGAAGGAATCAAAACAATTCTCTAAAAAAAACATAATTTATTCTTTATTACACTATACTGAGGAGGATTATTGTTGCAATGGAAAACTGGATTACACAATTTATTGAAGACTTCGGTTACTATGGAATCTTTCTGCTAATTGCTTTGGAAAACATCTTTCCACCCATTCCATCTGAGATTATTCTTTCCTTCGGTGGCTTTATGACAACGAGTACACAATTAACAGTGATTGGTGTGATTGTCGCTTCAACCCTTGGCTCTGTCATTGGTGGCATCATCCTGTACGCAATTGGCATGCTGTTGGATGTACATCGTCTAGAAAAAATTATTGATCGCTGGGGACATATCCTTCGACTAACCAAAGAAGATATACATAAAGCACAATCCTGGTTTGACCGTTATGGCATTTGGACCGTCTTTTTCTGCCGGATGGTTCCATTAATTCGAAGTCTAATTTCCATCCCAGCAGGAATGGCTAGAATGAATTTTCTCACATTTCTTCTCTTTACAACACTGGGAACCTTGCTCTGGAACACGTTGCTTGTAAAATTAGGCGCACAATTTGGCGAAGCATGGCCCACCATTGTTCAATATTTTGACTATTACTCTAACTTTGTCTATATCATAATTGGCATCGCCATTATCTTCGCCATCATTTGGTTTGTTCGCCGAAAACGAAGCTTTGAATAAAAAATCCCCAGCCTATTTAGGCTGGGTTTCAAAGAACAATAGCTTATTTTTTGCTATAATATTCAATCATCCTTAGCAAAAGAGGGTGAACCAATGCGAACCTTCTCTTCATTGCTGGTTACCATCATTCTCCTACTCATCAGNGTCGGTTGTGTTCGCGAAACAAAAGTTTACTGTGAATCCCCTCCCTGCCCACCTATTACCGAAGAAGTTAGTATCGCAACGTTTCTTATTGATGCTTTCGTACACGTCGCTACCTTTCAATTTGATGACCTGTTTGAAGCATACAAATTGGAAAATCAGTTTTAAGAGCAAGATCGACAATGTCAAGCAAAGTAACATAATACACTCCCAGATCAGGGGGGGCGCATATTGTTACAAGTCATTTTTGATCCAAAACTGATCCGTACTTTACATGTCTCCCATTGGATTCATGCAACGCTTGCGGAGAGACTAGAAGCTTTAAAGCNGTACGAAGAGTATTTAGCGAAGACACAAGGTAGGGAATCATTATCGATCAAATTAAAAGCTGATTTAGCCCATGCAGCCATATATCAATTTTCATCAAAACCTTCAGATCCCGGAATCATTTTCATCAACCCACTTTTTCTTAGAGTGGATAACCCTTACACTGCTGTTTACTTGTTATTGCATGAAACGAGACATGCTTACCAACGTTTTTCCTATATAAAACCTGAAATGGTTCAACAGAATCATGAAAATGAACGAGAACTTTGGCGAATGAACCAAGCAGCCGATGGCTTTTTGAAAAAGAAACCTGATAAGTATTTGCAACCTGTTGAACGAGACGCAACCGATTTTGCACTGGCAGAAATGGAGAAAGTTTATACGATATTACAAAAAGAGTACGGGGATGATTCGCAGCTTACAAATTTTATAACCCAACAACGAGCAAAATTGAAAGACCTTGAAAAACAAGCCAGAAATTTATATGGCGAACATTTCTTAGCAATCATTGATCACAAATGCAGACAAAAATACAACCTATGTCAACAATTTAAGAATAAATATTTTCATGTAACAAGCTTCGATAGCGAGTTTTTCCCCCTATTTCATAAAAAAGCGGAAATGTTTGTACATGAGCATTACGAACAAAACGTATCCTTTGAAGAATTTGAGCAGTCTTGGCAAAACGACCAAGCATTTTTACAAGCTTTGGAGAACGAAAAAGCTCGTCAGCGCTTTATNAGAGAATTCTTGCATTTAGTTGGAGAATATCATCACTCACCCCAACCTTGGACAAATGTATTAATATTACCACGCCGATTTGCGAATTCATGTCCGGCCAAACACTTATCGATGGATGCTTTTAAAGCTTATTTAACCAAACATCACTATCATGATTTTCTGACATATGTTGAACGACGAATCAGAGAAAAAAACACTTTTATGGAGAATTTTCGTAACATATATGGTGAAATTACCAACCAAGCCATCCAAAATCGCTTATATGATAAAATCGAACAGTTTTTATATTTGCATTCCCAAAAAAACTTATCAATTAACGCCTTTCAACGATTTCTATTAAAAGAGATTATCTTGGGAGCAGGAAAAGAGCGCGATTTACTCATGTTTCTAAGAAAGCAAAGAAAAAATAGAAGAATTGCAAAACCGCATCTTCCACCACCTACTGAAAATAATTGTCTCGTAAGCAACGACGTGCGAGAGAAAACACTTTTGGATCAAGAATATCAGTAGAACCTCTAAATTGAAACTTCATTTATCATATAATGATTGCCTACTGCGATTTGAATCAAATAAAGAAGGTAGTGAGGATCATGGATCAGGCTGTTACAAACACACAATTTGATCCTAAACCTTTCCGCACTTTGCATGTTTCAAACTGGGAACATGCAACATTTAAAGAAAGATTAGCGGCATTACAACAACTGGAAAAATATCAAGCAACATTACAAGGAAGAGCCGAACAATCATTGCAAGTAACCGATAATTTGCCAAATCACTTTTCTGCTATGTATTCTTTTAGTGAAAAATCATCTGAGCCAGGAACCATCTTCATCAAATCCTCTATTCTAAAAGAAAATAAACCTTATGCCGCTGTTTATCTACTTTTGCATGAAATAAGACACGTATACCAACGTTACTGTTGTATCACACCGGAAATGGTTCAACAGGATCATGAAAACGACCGAACACTTTGGCAGATCAATCGCACTCAAGATGGATATTTACACAAAATGCCTGACTATCATCTGCAACCTTCAGAACGAGATGCTGATCGCTATGCGCTCGAGGAAATGGATAAAATCTATACGAGATTACAAGAAACATATGGACGTGATGCGAAGTTTTTCGATTTCATGCTAAATCGACAATTAGCAATCAAAAACTTAGAGACCCAAGCAAAGGCCTTATATGGTCAACAATTCCTCAACATCATTGATAACAAATGCATACAAAAATACAATTTATGTAAGGAATTTAAGAATAAATATTTTCATGTGACAAGCTTTGATCATAAGTTCTTTCCTATATTCCACAAAAAAGTAGAACAGTTTGTTCATGAAAACAATGGAACAAATAGATCCTTTGAAGAATTTGAGCAATCATGGCAAAACGATCAAGCATTTTTACAAGCTCTGGAAGAAGAACAAGCTCGTCAACGTTTTTTTGATCAATTTTTGCAGTTAGTCGGTGAATATCACTATTCACCACAGCCTTATAACAAAATTGTGTCATTACCCCGCCAATTTGCAAATTCGATCCCTACTGAGAATTTATCGATGGACGCGTTTAAAGCTTATTTAATTGAACATAACCACCATGATTTTTTGAAATATATTGAACGGAGAATCACAGAAAAAAACACTTTTATGGAAAATTTTCGCAACACATATGGGGAGATTACCGACGAAGAAATCCGCAAACGCTTACATCATCGTATTGAATGGTTTTTATATTTGCGTTCTGAAAGAGATCTATCCATCCGAGCATTTGAACGTTACCTAGCCGATGATGCCATAGAGGTGGACCATGAAATTGATCTATTTATGTATTTAAGAAAACGACGAAAAAACCGAAGTACTACTCAAGAAAAAAAGTCTACAATCTCCCCCCTTCCCTCACCTACTGACAAAATTGAAATCATAAGCCCAAATCGACATCAGAATAAAGAAATAACTGATCAACGATAGTGTATGCTTTAAACAGATAATTATATCGCAAGCACATCCTTGGTACTTACGACTGCTTGTTGTTGATGTGTTGCCAAGGATTGCGGTGTACCTTCGTGATATGACCGAAATACTTCTTCTGTCTGAATAAAAGAAATAAAAACATTTGTAAAAGCATCCGTTTCTTATCAATCTATACAAATAACAGCCGCCATCTTTTACTGACAGCGGCTCCATTCATATTGATTGTGTTTGATCATCTTTGACTTCAATCAAATCTGCACGAATAATATACCGATCAGGCGCATCGCCAATATAATCAAATGGATAGCAGGTTGTCAAAGTTAAAACGGGGCGATTGATGGGAACAATCACAGTACGATCATCTGCATGTGTCACCCAACGTTTTCGAATCTGATACGTATAGATCTTTCCTTTAAAACGAATATATAGTCGATCGCCATCCTGTAGCTTCCCAATCTTACGAAAGACTGTATCGCGATGACCAGACAAAACCACATGACCGGTTTGATCAGGTGCTACGGTTCCATAGCCTTTATACTTCCCAACACCTTTTTCCAATGAATTTGGATCTGTTCCTTCTACAATTGGAAGTATCCCACCAATCCTAGGAATAATTAATTCTCCAATTTTTTCTCCTGTCTCCAATTTCGTTGGTTTTGCATTCGGTTCGGTTTCCACCTTGGTCAATGCTTTTTGTGTCGTTGTGTCGTTCCAATCTTCAGCAATGGACATCGCCAGCTGTGGATCTTGTACGACAATATTAATTTCGCCCCACCATTTGTAGCCATTATAGCCAACGATTAACAATCCCACTAGTACAAAGCCCCAAGCAATAAACCGAGCCAAAATCACTCTCTCCTCTGTTCTACAATCTTATTAGATATTATAGAACAAACAAAATAAATGAAAAAGAGACCCTTTTTCTACGAAAGAGAGATGCGCTTCTTAGCCATCCCCTACCTTCTTCTAAACTACTTGACATTTGCGAAGTGTAATATTTATTATTACATTAACGAGAGGGGATTTCTACATGAATAGTGATTTNTCCATCGCTCTGCACTGTTTATTACTCTTAGCAGATCAACCCAATATTATTGCAACAAGCAATGTGATTGCAAAACGTGCATGTGTTCATCCTGTTAGAATCCGAAAAATCTTAGGGACTCTTAGAAAAAAAGGATATATACGATCNAAAGAAGGAGCAAGCGGCGGCTTTTTTTTAGCAAGTGATCCAAATCAGATCACGCTTGATGAAATATATCGACTCACCTCCTATGGGACACTTAAACCCAAATGCCCAAATATCAATAAAAATTGTCAAATCAATGCGAACTTCAAAGAAACACTTCAAGGCATTTTTGACCAAGCCGAGGCACAAGTAGAACTTTTTCTAAAACAGTATACGATTGGGGATGTACTCTGTCTTGTGAAAGAGCAAAAGAAATAATCCCTTTCCCTTGTNCACCAAAGTTCACCAAAGGAGCTGATCGCCGTGTCGTACTTGTTTCAATCTTACCAAGTTGGTGATTGGGTTTCTGGTACTTCCCTGAAAGATGAGCGGTTTCGTGGATATATTGAAGAAATTCATGAGACTGGCTACGCAACAGTTCGCGTAATCGAATCGGATAACGAACAAGCGATCGGGAAACTCTCCAAAAGNCATTTACAACGGCTAAAAAAATTGGAAGTAACCCCTTTTCAACACGAAGGTCAGATACAGAATCTCATCGACTTGGCACTTGTGAACAAAGATAAGGAATGGTTCATGGAGCTGACAACTCAGCTAAAAGAAATTCAAGCTAAACAAGCCAAAGCCAAGCAAGACACAAAAACTTCTTTTCCAACCAAAAGATGGTCTTCCTAACCATAACCCAATCAACCAAACAAACCTGCTCTTATTTTGCAGGTCTGTTTGGCATGCTATCAAAATCTATTCATCATGGGTCGGGTGTTTTCCGGGATCAACTCGGTCTAACCCTTCATGAAACTCACGATTTTCATAGGTAAAAGCAGATGTTCGATGTTGCCCAGGTTTCCAAGGCGTACTTTTGCCAAGCGGTTTCGCCTCAGTTGCTGCACCATAAGGTCCTTCTGGAAACTCCTCAGGTCTCAGTTTGGAGCGATATGCATCATCTACATCCAATTTCTGCTGATGATCTGCCATCTGTTTTCTCACCTCCACCAATACCTGTATCATTTCCCATTTTCGTTTTCCATACTCGAACTTCTTTCTTCAATTCCGTTAATCCATCTGATACCAAAAACCATCTTTCCAAAGAAACGTNACCGTTCGTTGTTTCTCATCCAGACAGATGCTTTCTTGATTTTGCTTTTTGAAAATCATATTATCTCCTTTGTAGAGCGTCCAGTTGCCATCCTTCGTTATCAACATCAATGTTTGCCCATCCACCCAGCCATCTGGCAACGGTTGGCGACTGGAAGAAGTGGATGGTCCAACAAGCAATACGGATTCACCGTTCCCATTTAGAAAAAGATGATCATATGTAAGCGACCAGCCTTGACTTAGTGAAAGCACACCTGGCCGATCCGACATGATTTTTCGAATGCTTCCTTTGGTCCGATGACCGCGAAAACTTCCAACACAAAATGTACAGTGTGGTGAAGCACATACAGATAAATCTTCCACTACCAACTTCGCAAATGAACCTTTGGGATGAAAGTGAAACAATGTGCTACCAATCCGTTCACAATGAATATTGAGCATTGTGAATTGCTGATTTGTCCCATTGGCACAAGCTATAACTGTATCGCATTGCTCAATATCGATATCGCNCAGCAAAATCCGACACTGACCCTCGACTACTTTGCTCGCAGCCTTTCCCTGTAAATCAATCGCTTTCCGAACACCCTCAATCCGGCAAGCGAAGATCCTGATATGGGTCTCTTTTGGACATATGCGGATGCCTGCATTATTTAAACCAATCCCCTGACTGGATGAATAACGAAATTGACAATGCAACACTGTTACCTCTTTACAGGGAGCTTCCATCACCACACCAGCATGAGCTGAATGAGCTAATATTACTGTACAATGTTTTAGTGTAAANGAGTAGAATGTCCATAAAAGCGGATCAGCAAATCCTTGTGAGCAAGCAACAAAGCCTGACCCCAATGTATGATAGGTTCGACAATGCTCAAAAACAACATCGCTTGTAAACCCATTATGTGCCATCATAAAAGCTGCACCAACAGAATGATAATCAGTCACCCGGCTTACATACACATCAAAACTTCCATCCAAATCGACCGCATGTCGACAACCAACTGTATAACCATCCTGTACAACAACATCTAAACATCCGCCAAAAAACTGCACTCCATAACCTTGTCCACTTCCCGTCACTTGCGGCTGCAGAATACAGAAATTTCGAACCCGCGTATGGATGGCTTTACGCACTTGAATGCCGGAACCAGCGCTGCGATAGCCTTTGAAACCATCAACCACAGCATTACGTACATATTGCATGAAAATCCCAATTCCTTTGGTGGANCCTTCCTTCATTTGAAACGTCAAATTGTGAATTTTTACATCATCCACCGGAAACACCCGATATAGGTTTCCTTTTTGCTTGGCAACCGCTTTTGGCAAGCGTACAAAATCACGCAATATGACCTGATTTTCGTCAATAAAAGCAATCTCATGCACTTCGGTATTTACATCTGGTTGTCCATCGGTAAATCGAACCGTCTCATCCGTTAGCACAATCATATCTCCTACTTGCCAACCAACTGGCTCTTCAGACAACAACAATTTTCGCTCCCCACGACGGACCGGTTTCAGTAACTGATACCAGCGTGTCTCTCGTTTTCCTTCTACTATAAGAATATCGCGATTCACCTCCACCGCCTCCATTTTGGCATCCATTGAAAACGAGAGCTGCATTGATTTTCGGATTTTGATTGAATCANCGAAGTAATGCCCCGGTGGAACCCACAGCGTTCCGCCAACTGGTGTTGCATTGATTGCCCGCTGAAATCGACCACGATCATCAGTCTCTCCTTGCAAACGTGGAAATTGTTCAAGACTTAGTATCGCATTTTGCATAGTCACCCGCCACGGAAAACTCCCAAGTTAACCGCAAGCTGAACCTCCTTCACCCATTTTCCTCTTAATATATGCTTTCCCAGATCTGATTTCACTAATTTTTGNTATTTTGGAGTATAATGGATATCACAATCAAAAATATTACATAAGCGGGTGTGAAGCAAATGAAACAAAAATGGTTGCTAATCAGTTTTCTCTGTTTGTTCCTCGTCATAAGCGGATGCGCTTCCCTACAACGTGAAATCAAAGATACACAATCCGACTGGGCTGGTGGCTTAAATCGTNTAATCACCGTGTATGACGAAAATGGGAATGTGATCAAAACCTACTCCGGAAAAATTGATCTTGATCCTGATACAACAGGAGGAAAAATCCGTTTTGAACTGAATGGGAAACGAATCATGATTTACAATGCAACCGTCATTGCAGAAGAAAAATAAACATGAAGAAAGACCGTTTGGGCGTTTTCCCAAACGGTCTTCCATCTATTTAAAAAATAAAGTGAACCTCCTGTTTTGATCTCTGCTTGCGGAATGGATTGAGTGAAAATCCACCTTGGCAAGGATAGGAGTCATAGGAAACAACAAACGCATCGCTATCAATTTCCTTAATAAAACGATAGAGGGACCGCTGATTTTTCTTATGCGTGGTCACAAACAACACCTTTCGTTGCCCTTCCAATCCCTCTCCGGTCCAAGTGGTCACGCCAAAACCTTTCTCACGAAGCTCTTTGGCGAGGGTTGTGTGCGCATCTTTGGAAATAATACTTAAATTTACATACCCCAATGCCAGCCGTTCTTCTACAAAAACACCAACTAAAATCCCAATTGCATAACCAACACAATAGATAACTAAATTCATTGGTTGATCAAGATTGTCCAAAATAATCTTAAACGCTGTTACATAGATTAATACATCAACTGCACTCAAACAAGCGGCAAAATAACGATAGCCTTTTATGGTTAAAATCGTTCGGATCGTGAGTAATGTGACATATACAACCTGCAATACAAAAATTAAGAGTAATGTCTTGATCATCGCCCTCACCTTTTGGATGAAATGGGAATGGGAATAGGAATTTAACATTGAGTGGGAATAGAATAACAGCTATAAAATGATCATCTTCATTTACAAAAGACAATTATATTCACCCTCTATACAACTGACAAGGCGAATTCTTGTTGTAAAACATCATTCCTGGCCTGTTACATCTTCCCCACTCATTTCTTTGTCCATTTCAACAAGAAATCTCTTTTTCTGCTCATAACGACAAAAATTTTTTGCTAAAGCCAAAAGAAAAAAATTGATCTCATTCCAAAGGTGGGAATATTTTTATGACATGATACAATGAAGCTATGACTTGTAGACGGAGGAAAACAAATGGACTTATTCACATATGGTTATCAAACACGCAATCAAGATGAAATCCCACTCGCCGTTCGGATGCGTCCCAAAACGCTTGCCGAGTTTGTGGGGCAAACCCACCTGATCGGAGAAGGGAAATTGCTGAATCGACTGCTACAAGCAAAACGTATAACTTCGTGTATCTTTCACGGTCCTCCTGGTACAGGCAAAACCACACTAGCCAAAATTATTGCGCGTGAGCTGCAATANCATTTTGTTCCCTTGCACGCTGTAACGGCAACCGTTAAAGAGATCCAACAGATTTCAAAAGAGGCACGTGAACGGTTACATATGCATGGTGAACATACGCTGCTATTTATTGATGAAATTCATCGATTTAATCGCGCACAACAAGATTCATTATTAAAAGATGTTGAAGAAGGTACATTGCTCTTTATTGGCGCTACCACGGAGAACCCATTTTTTACTATTAACTCTGCTTTGTTGTCTCGCATCCGTCTTTTTCCGTTGTATCCACTCTCTGAGCAGGAAATACGCCAAATTTTAGAAAGGGCGCTCACGGACACAGAACGCGGACTTGGTAATCAACATGCCTCACTTTCACCTGATGCATGGGCGCATTTGTTAAAACACTCAGGTGGTGACGTTCGTCATGCTTTACAAACACTTGAACTAGCTGTCCTCACTACAGCTCCCGATAAAAATGGAAAACGTTATATTACACTAAATGCAATCGAAGATTCCATGCAACAAAAAGCAATCCATTATGACCGCGCTGGTGATCAACATTACGACGTCATCTCAGCTTTTATTAAAAGCATGCGTGGTTCGGATCCTGATGCCGCTCTCTACTATTTAGCTAAAATGATTCAAGCGGGCGAAGATATTAACTTTATTGCCCGTCGCGTTATGATTTGTGCTGCGGAAGATGTTGGTCTAGCCGATCCACGTGCTCTGCTGATCGCCACCGCTGCGATGCAGGCAGTGCAATCCATTGGTCTACCTGAAGCGCGGATTCCTCTAGCGGAAGCAGTTGTCTACATCGCAACAGCTCCCAAAAGCAATGCAGTCTATCAAGGGATCAATCAAGCGATGAAAGCTGTGGAACAAGAACAACGAGGAGAAGTCCCTGCACATCTTCGTGATCGGCATTCTTCCTTCAAGACCCAACAGGACGAGAAGATGAAGTACAAATATCCGCATGATNATCCTCGTAACTACATCGATCAGCCTTATCTCCCGATTGAACATCGAGGAAAAACATTCTATATGCCTACAAATCACGGATATGAAAAGCGAATCCGAGAGTTTATGCGCTGGTTAAAAGGGACATCTCAAAATAAGTCATAAAAAAACAGTCTGAACCGATTCAGACTGTTTTTTTACATTTGTACCTTCGTTTCAGGATGAAAGATATGCTCAACATATTGAACAGCACTTTGTTCAATTTCATCCCAAGTCGCTTCAAAGGCATTATAAAAAACAAAAATGGGCAAGAATTTCATTCCGTTTAGTTTGGCCATCATTTGTAAAGGGCGTACTAACTCTTCAACAGTATATTGATGAAACCCATCGGGTTGAAAAGCTGATTTGGGCGCTCCGGCTGAGATGGCTAATAACAATTCTTTTTCTCTTAATTTTATGCCTTCATCACTCGCCCAAACAAAGCTAAGTACTTCATCTTGCCACTGTTTCAGAATGGAAGGTGTACTAAACCAAAAGAGAGGGAATTGAAAAACGATCCGCTCATGTTCAAAAAGTAATTTTCGTTCGCGATAGATATTGATTGGAACATTAAAGTATTCTTGATACAGATCATGAATTGTGATTTCTGGATATTTTCGCAAATGTTGTACCCATGTTTGATTCACTCGTGATTGCTCTAGTTGTGGATGCGCTACAAGTACCAATATCTTCATCGTCGTACCCTTTCAAAATTTGATGATACTATTTTAACATCCAAAAAATAAATCAACAGAGGTAAATGGAAATAGTCAATTTATTGACAAAATAACTTTCTACAAACTTTTTCTCATTCACCGACCACCTACACATGAATATGATGAAATAAAAAATTGGGAGTGAATTTGGATGGGACCAAATGATGCTACTCCTTATCTGGATCAATATGATTCTGCACGGGAGGCTGAAAATTCTTCCATCTATACCCGTCAATTTTATGGTAATCCCTACTTTTTCTTTCCGCCACCCATTATTATTCCGATTGTGCCTTTTCCTCCCTTCTTTGGACGATTTCCACATCGCAGAAGATTTTGGTAAAATACGAAACGCCTCTGTTGCACAGAGGCTTTTTTTTATTTGTCCAAGACAAAAATTGGCATAAAGTAGGCAAATTTGATCAAGCTATTAAATAAACATTCTTTGCTAGGGTGAAGTTATGGAAAAACAAACCGTCAATATCCTGCAAATTGGGTTGATGTTCTTCGGAGGAATTGGCATTTTGTTGCATGTACTCGTCGTTCCATTGGTGATTGATGCTTCCCTTCGCGACGCTTGGATAAGTGTTGTTCTTTCAGCTATTCTTTGTCTCCTTTGGATTCCACTGCTTTACTCCATTTACCGAAAAACAGCAGGCCAACCCATTATGGAGTGGTTAAGAAAACAATATGGTAAAATTATCGCTTATGTTATTCTTGGGCTTCTGCTCATTTATTTGATTTTGATGAGCTTTGTTACGATCAAAGATACCATTACGTTTATTTCCATCTATTATGCTGAAACACCTAGTTTTATCTTTCTCTATATGTTTCTTATTATCTGTCTTTACAACATATATGGCGGTATTAAATCCGTTGTTTATACATCAGGCATCTTACTTCCTTTCGTGTTTATCTTTGGTTTCTTAGTCATGTCGACCAATTTTCAATATAAAGATTATACGCTGCTACAACCCTTTCTGGAGAACGGTTTCAAGCCTGTTCTGCAAGGGATGATTTACCCCGGGGTGGGATTTGCTGAACTACTGTTTTTTCTGTTTTTTCAACATCGTTTATCCCCTCAAGTTAAACGATACCATCTCTACATCATTGCAGTCATTTTAATCATGTTGACATTGGGACCCACGATTGGTGCGATAACTGAATTTGGTCCCGTAATCAACAGTTTGCAACGTTACCCAGCCTTTGAGCAATGGCGAATAGCATCCATTGGTAAATATATTGAGCACCTCGACTTTCTAGCAATTTATCAATGGTTTGTTGGTAGCTACATCCGTGTCTCCATGATGGGCTTACTGATGGCTGAACTGCTTCCCATCAAAACGAAAAAAACCAAAAATATTGTGATCTTGTTGATTCATTTGATCATCTTTCACGCCATCTATCTGCCACTAAATGATTCGTTGATGTATATGATGTTATACCAACATTTATTTCCCATCTTTATTGCCATCTTGATCGCCATTTTTCTCATTTTATGGGTTCTGACACTGATTTCACCAAGAAACAAGGAGATATCATCATGAAACGATTTCCCAAATCAAAACGAACAAAAATCAAAGACTCAACAGTTGAAGCATGGTTTGCAAACTGTGCAGATGTGACGATCGAACGGTTGGTGCGCAAACCATCAGTGATGTTAATTTTTTGCGAACCACTAATCGATGGCAAAGAGTTGCGCAACAAAATTATCCCGTATCTTGAAGAATTAGAATACGACCACATGGATGAAGGAGTTAGTCTGATCGCTACGCATTCCATCGCGATCGATGACAAACTACAGAATCACCTGATGGCTCAGATATTTGAGGGAAAATTGATCGTCATCATTGAAAACCGATCCATTTTTGCCATTGACATCAATTCGATTCCACATCGTTCCATCGACCAGGCAGTCACAGAATTATCCATCAAAGGAGCAAGAGATGGTTTTGTCGAAGAGCTTACCACCAATCTCGGCTTAATCCGTAAACGAATCAAAACGATGTCCTTGAAAATCCAGTGGTTTACACTTGGCAAAAAAAACAAAACAAAAGTCGCCCTGCTCTATATCGAAGATGCAATTTCTCCCAAAATAATCAAAGATATCTCCAGTCGAATCGAAAAAGTAGATGTGGATAGCATTCAATCGAGTACGCAGCTTGAAGAACTCATTCAAAGCAAGAGACTCCAATTTTTTCCCTTAGTTGATTATACGGGACGCCCTGATTATGCTTCCAACTGCCTAATGCAAGGCAGATTTATCATTTTGGTTGATGGCTCTCCAACAGCAATCATAGGCCCTGTAAGTCTTCCCTTTTTAATTAATTCAGCGGAAGACCAGCACGTTATGACCTTTACGGGAAGCATGTCCCGCATCATTCGTTTTATCAGCTTGTTTATTGCAAGTTTTNTGCCTGGTCTATATATCGCACTCATTACCCATCATCCGGATCAACTTCCTTATTCCTTGCTCGCAACTTTCACCATCACCCGCAAAGGAATTCCGTTTCCTTCCTCACTTGAAGGATTTTTAATTATTCTGCTTTTTGAACTGCTGCGCGAAGCCGGGCTTCGTTTACCAACCGCTTATGGTCAAACCTTGTCCATTGTCGGTGGTTTAATTATTGGGCAAGCCGTAATCAATGCTGGAATCGCTTCGCCCGGCATTATCGTCGTTGTTGCAATCTCCATTATTTCAACGTTTACCCTTGTCAATCAACAACTTGCTAGCACCATCAGTATGATTCGCATTGCAAACTTTTNTATTTCTTCTCTATTGGGACTTGCCGGTTTTTTCCTCTCTGCCATATTTGTCATTGTTCATGTTGCAAACCTACGGTCGTTTCATACGCCCTATCTGGCCTCATTTTCACCCATTCGAAATAAGAAAGAAAACATGCAATTCTTTTTCCACGATACTCGTCAACCGCAGAAGCATTCTACCCAATCACAAACGAAGAATTCATCGAGGGAGTGACGGGGTGTGTACTTCAAACGAAAAATATGCATCTTCAGTCTGATCGTCTGCCTACTTACCGGTTGTTGGGATATTAAAGAAACCGAAAACATTTTTTATATCGATTCANTTGGTNTCGATATCAAAGACGGTAACTATGTTATCTACGCTCAATATGTCAATTTTTCAGCGGTTGCAAAGACTGATAATCCTGCAGAGCCAACCACTTCGATATATTCTTCAAAATCACAAGGTCGGACCATGATTGATGCCTTGTATCATCTTTTCACCATCACACCACGTCGAACCTCGCTGGATCATGTCAAATCATTTATCCTGTCGGAAAAAGTGCTAAAAAAAGGTGGCATTCACCNGTTTATTGAATTTACGGCTCGATTTTATAACTGGCGAAGAACCATGTGGATTTTTGTCACTGACCAGCCTTTAGATAAAATCTTATCCATCAGCACTGTCCTTCATATTGATCCAACCTTGAACATCCTAAGCGACCCGATGAATAAATATCAACATTATTCCAATATCAAACCTCTTCGTTTGTTTCAATTTGAAGCCAAATTTTATGAACCGGGAGAGACCGCAAAACTTCCCCTTCTTGGTTTATCCAACACATGGAAAGAAGAAAAAAAGCCGCTCACACAACTGAAATTTGACGGTGTTGCCTTTTTCGCCAACCATCAGTATGTCGGCAAAATGAACCAACACGATATTATGGGGTTAAAATGGATGGATCCAGATTTTATTCGTACAACACTTTCGGCGATGAACAAAAATGAGATTGCAGCTAAATTATTAATCCATGACGCCAAAATCAAGGTTCAACCAATTCAACGACATGGAAAAATCGCCTTTGAAGTAAAAGCAAAATACAAAGGCGATATTTTCCAAATATACAAAGATGTCTCGATCAAAGAGATCCAACAATATGCCGAAAAAGAGGTTGCAAGAGAAATTATGCACACCTATAAAATAGGTCTAAAAAAAGGCATCGATGTCTACAATCTCTCTCATACGCTGTATCAAAAGAATCATTCGGTTTGGAAAAAACACCAACGAAATGGTCACATCCCGCTTGACGAATCATCACTGATCATCAAGCCCGAAGTTGTGATTCAATCTGGAGGACAATGGAAAATCAAAAAAGCAAATTAACACAGTCAAACTTAAGCTGACTCATTGTTCGTTAATAAAAAACGGCGGATAAAATAAGCAACGCCCAAATCATCGTTTCGTGGGACAACCAGTTGAGCGGTATCTTTTACCAATGGATCACCATTCTCCATGGCCGCAAAAAAACCAGCAGTTTTGGCCATTGATAAATCATTCAATTGATCACCGATGGCTGCAACTTCTTCAATTGCTATTTGCAGATGCTCGCATAAGGCTAAAATGGCATCGCCTTTGGTTGAGGTGTAAGGCAGCACTTGGATAATTTCCTTCTCCCACAGATGTACATGAAACCGATCCGAGTTCCTCTCTGCCCACTTTTGCATCTGTTGAAAAACACTTGGATCTTGAATCATAACCAGAGCACTAATCATATAAGCCTCTGTATCAATCACTGCATAGGAAGGAACAACCTGATACTGATAGAACCAATTGGTTGCATACTTTTCAATCATGGGATGATTGGCAACCCCATATACACAATAGTGATGTGTCTCTTTATTACAGGCAAACACAAAAACTTCATTGAAAGGGCTAATTTCTTTGCACTCTTGAACCAGTTGCTCCAGCTGCTCCCATGTAAAACTGGAAATAATCTCTTTTTTTTTACGGATTGGATCATACAGAACTGCTCCATCCGATAAAATAACCGGCACATCCACTTGTAATTGTTCAATAATTTCCAATGTATGCGGAAAGTTTCTACCCGTCGCCAGCGTAAACCGTCCTCCAGCACTGCGAAATTCTTCAATGCTTTTGATTGTCTCTGGTGCAAGCCGTTCATCATTTGAAATCAAGGTTCCGTCAATATCGGAAACCAATAAACGATATTTCAGTCGATCCATTGCTTGCTCGTTCTCCTCTCCTACAGATCACATAAAAACATACTAAAATTATAATAAAGTATTCATTATATACAGCGTACTGTATAGAGACGGAAAACACAAGCTGAATCTCGGGCTTCGCCACTTGTCGTTCTGATCAGCGAAGTTCTACATCTATATGCACTTGGATTGTGAATCAGTCTACACTGATGTCTTCCGCTTACATTTCTTCTTTGGAGCGGTTTTTCTCAGTCAACATTAAAGCAAGCAATATGCCGATCCCTGCAAGGAAAAAGACGAAAGTTACGGCAATACCAGCATGAATCTGTCCCGTTGTCACACCTGCGATAATACCCGAAAAAACGCCAAATAAAATGGAGCCAATGGCCACCGCATAAAGACCTGCGCGAATTTTGTTCATGGCGATCCGTTTTTCCGTTTCTCGTGTCAAAACGCTATAGGCAAGTAAACTGCCTCCAAGCACAATAAAGATGCCCATTCCAAGCGAACTTTCAATTGACTCATGACTAAAATAAACCACTGCGCCAATGAACAGTCCAAATAAGATCAACAATACTCCCAAAACAATTCCGGTTGTCGTGAGGTATTGGTTCAGGATTGAAGGATGATGCTGATGTTGCGGTTGAGCATATTTCCGCATATCTTCAACTAACCCGGATAAATCCCCCAACGAAATGATCGCCTCTTGAAAAGCTTGTTGTTCATCCAATCCTTTTAACCTGTAATCCTCTATCTTCTCTCTTAAATTGGTAGCAAGCTCTTCTTTTAGATCCCTTAGTTGTCGACTTTCGCCCACAGAAGCAAACTGCTGATCAAGAAAGTGGTGAATCTTACGCTCAAGAGATGGATCTTGCTTTGTCATCTTTCAACTCCCCCTTTATCAAGCGATCCAATATCTCCCTCGCAAACTCCCAATTACGACAGTTCTGTTCGTAAAGCCTTTTTCCCACATCGGTAATCCGATAATACTTTCTCCTACCCCCTTGCGATTCATCCCCCCAATAGGAAACAATATATCCCTCTTTCTCCATACGTCGGAAGGCCGTATATAGTGTTGCTTCCTTCAGTTCATACTGATTTTCACTTAATTCCATGATCTTCTTATAGATCTCATAGCCATAACTATCTCCTTGACGCAGGATATTTAAAATAATCGTCGTGGTATGACCACGGATTAAATCATTCGATATGATGCCAGTCAAACAACCTCACCTCCCAAATAACATCATAAAACATATTACTATTTGTGGCAAGGTAATTTTTTTACAAAAGTTTTTCAAACCTCATTTCGTTTTGAAGCGAAAAACTAACTCCAACTATCTTCCAAAACAAAAAACAGCCCAGGCTCCCGAAGGAACCTGAGCTGCAAAAGTTGAAGCCCGGCGGAACCACGTCCGAGTTCACACCAGATCAGTCTTGACACTCCACACGGCTAAAGCCGTGGGATTCTTGGG
>JGI1652J44930_10000199_pt1 | contig 23857 bp, 23 predicted proteins | sample NewIslsDNAsample_FD_44930 | JGI IMG/M metagenome (IMG submission 44930)
TTTATTATACGTTCAGTTTCGCTTCCTTCATCCGTTTGCTTCGCAATTGTCCGCATGCCGCATCGATATCCGTTCCATGTTCTCTCCGAATCACACAGTTGATCTGATTCTTTTTCAACGTATCGTAAAAGGCCAGGATATTCTCTTTTTTGCTTCTTCGATACTCACTGTGTTCACTAACCGGATTGTAAGGAATTAAATTGACGTAAGTCAAATGCCGTTTATCTTTCAGTAATTCGGCAAGCTGCTCGGCATGTTCAATCTGGTCATTCACTTCATCCAGCAAAATGTATTCAATCGTCACCCTGCGGTTTGTTTTTTCGAGATAATAGTCAATTGCGTCCATAATTTCCTTGATCGGATAAGCGCGGTTAATTTTCATGATGCGGGTGCGCAGTTCATCGTTCGGGGCATGCAGCGACACCGCCAGATTCACCTGCATTTCTTCGTGGGCAAACTGTCTGATTTTCGGAGCGAGCCCGCTCGTTGAAACCGTTATATGTCTCGCACCGATTTCCAATCCTTTTCTCGCATTCACAATTTTAATAAAGTTCATCACGTTGTCATAGTTGTCAAACGGCTCTCCGATCCCCATGATAACAATGTGGCTGACGCGCTTTCCGTTTTCTTCTTCATCCAGATAGCGCTGCACTTTCATAATCTGTTCCACGATTTCTCCTGTTTTTAAATCGCGAACTTTTTTCAACAGTCCGCTCGCGCAAAAACTGCAGCCGATGTTGCAGCCTACTTGTGTAGTCACACAGACAGATAAACCGTAATGGTGCCGCATCAATACGGTTTCAATAAAATTGCCATCATGCAATTGAAACAGGAACTTGATGGTGCCATCTTTTGATTTTTGCACAATCTCCTGTTTTAACGTTTCGATAACAAAATGTTCATCCAAAAGCTGCAAGCAATCTTTATTGACATTTTTCATATCCGAAAAACTCGTCACACGTTTGCGGTAGAGCCAATCCCATATTTGTTCAGCTCGAAACTTTTTTTGTCCCCGCTCGACAAGCCAATCGACGAGCTCTTCAAACGTATAATCATAGATTGAAGTTTTCATCACAACATCCTCACTTTTTCATTCAGATAAGCAATGCCTAATTTTACTATAACCAATTATAAAAGAAAAACATGCTAGTTCTCACCAAATTTTTTCTCAGGCACTGCCCGTTTCATAAACAATGATAAAATGAAAGCCGCAATGGCAATAAATGTGGAAATGAAAAATGCATAGTTAATGCCTTCCAACATGGCTTGATTTGTGATTTGTTTCATGACTTCATCACTTACAGCCGTATGGGAAGTTGATGCAGTGCGATTGATCAATTCCTGTATCGTTGATTCTGTTTTTTTGTTCATAATTGTCACTAAAATGGCAGAACCAATAGCTCCAGACACTTGCTGTAAAGTATTGTTCATTGCCGTTCCGTGCGGATTTTGAACAAGCGGAAGCTGATTTAATCCGTTCGTCATGACTGGCATCATAACCAACGACATGCCGAACATCCGAACAGCATACAGCAACATGATGTGAAAATACGGCATATCTACCGTTAAATGACTGAACATGTAAGTTGTAATGACAGTTATGATTAAACCGATGCTTGCTAAAATGCGTGCACCATACTTATCAAATAATCTTCCGGTAATCGGCGACATGATTCCCATTATAATTGCCCCAGGAAGCATCAGTAACCCGGCATCAAACGGCGAAATTCCTCTGATTGATTGCACATAGATAGGAGTAAGTATCATTCCTGAAAACATCGATGCGGATAAAACAATTGAAATGGCTGAAGATAAAGCAAACATTGGATATTTAAATATCCGAAACTCCAACAACGGCTCAGATAAACGCAACTGCCTTGTGATAAAAATGATTAAAAAGACAGCTCCAAATAGAATTGTTCCGTAAACCGTCGGGTGGCTCCAGCCTTTTTCTCCTGCCCAACTGAACCCGTATAAAAGTCCTCCAAATGCAAAGGATGAAAAAATCAAGGAAACGATATCAATTTTTATATCGCGGTTTGGAGTAATATTTTTAAATTTTAATAATCCCAACAACAGGATGATGACCGCAATCGGCAAGACAATTTCAAAAAGCGTTCTCCAGGAATAATGTTCAATGACCCAACCTGAAAGCGTAGGTCCAATTGCAGGAGCCATAATCATAACCAATCCAAACATCCCCATTGCTCTTCCGCGCCGTTCAACCGGAAAAGCTGTTAACATAACGTTCATGAGCAACGGCATTAATAAACTTGACCCAGAAGCCTGTATCATGCGTCCTGCAATTAAAAAACCAAAATTTGGCGCGATTGCTGCCAGCAATGTACCTAAACTGAACAGAGACATTGCCGTCAAAAACAATTTCCGGTTAGTAAATTTTTGAATAAAAAAAGCACTTGCCGGAATTAAAATCCCATTCACTAGCATATAGCCGTTCGTTAGCCATTGTACAACGGCCGGCGAAACATTAAACTCTTTCATAATGGAAGGCAGTGCAATATTCAGCAAAGTATTGTTTAAAAAAGCAATAAAAGCGCCACAAAATAAAATGCCAATCATGGCATAAGGCGGGTTTTTTTGCAATTTTTCTAATTCCACCATATTATATTCCCCTTCTTTCTGTTAAAACAGGTATCATTAATTTTTGAACGATCAATACAAGTATTTTATACTCTCAGTCTATAAAATTCAATTATTTTTCATTTTATCATTTGAAAAGCTTTGATATTACGTTAAAATAAGATTGTACTATAAGTTCAAAGGTGTTGTTGAAATTGCAAGATCGAAAACGCCGTGTTTTGCTATCGGCTCAAAAATTATTTATACAAAAAGGATTTAACAATACGTCCATTCAGGATATTCTGGATGATTCCAAAGTTTCAAAAGGAACTTTTTACAACTATTTCTCGAGTAAAAAAGAATGCCTAATAGCAATACTGGAAGCCGCTCAAAATGATACGATTGCCCGAAGAGCGAAATTGCAGCACCATCAGCAGCCGAATGATAAACATGTGCTAGAAAAACAAATTGCAGCGCGCTTTGAAGTTGCTCATGAACATAATTTATTGCCGCTTTTTGAATACATTCGGCATTCTGATGATTATGAATTGCAGCAGTTTGTAAAACAATACCATTTTCAGGAAATTAAGTGGCTGACTTCCCGTTTAGTTGATATTTATGGAAAAGAAGCAAAGCTTTATGCGTTTGATTGTGCCATTATTTTTTTAGGAATCATTCAGCAATTGTTCCATATTTGGAGAACATACACAAACAAAAAAATCCAGCCGACTGCTATAATCAGCTATGCCATGCGGAGAATCGACAAAATCATCGTTGATTTGATTGAAAACAACGATCTTTTATTTGGTGATAACTGGTGTGAAAATGTTAGCAATCAAACACCATCAAAACAACAAATCGTGCGTGAATTAACAGACCTGTCTTGCGAGAATAGCCAGAAAGCAAAAGAATATGTTCAATTTATTATTGATGAATTGAATTTGGACAAACCTAGAAAATATATTCTCCATTCGGTATTGCTTTCACTCAGACAGGAAATTCTAGATTCTCAACTTCACGTTGAATCTTTAGCGATCTTGTCAAAAATTGAACAATATCTCGAGCAACTATAAAAACCCCCTCACTTCACGAGGGGGGTTTTTTTATGACAACAGATTCTCCAATGTCGTTAAATGCTGTTCAAAAAGCTGCAAAGCTTTTTCAATCGGCTCTTTTGTTGTCATGTCGACTCCCGCTTTTTTCAGCACTTCGATCGGATAATCTGAACTTCCCGCTTTCAGAAAATCCANATAACGCTGGACGGCTGCATCGCCTTCTTCCAAAATCTGTTTCGCCAGCGCACTTGCAGCGCTGTAGCCTGTCGCATATTGATACACGTAAAAATTGTAATAAAAATGAGGAATTCTCGCCCATTCATAGCCAATTTCCCTATCGATATGAATGTCCTGGGTGCCAAAATATTTTTCATTGAGTTTGTAGTATTCTTCTGTCAAAACTTCTGGTGTGAGCGGTTCCCCTCCCGCTGCTTTTTCATGGATCAGCTGCTCAAATTCAGCAAACATCGTTTGCCGGAATACGGTTGCGCGAAAACTGTCTAGAAAATGATTGATCAAGAATAACTTTTCCTTTTTATCTTTCGCTCTTTTGAGCAAATAATCATTTAGCAGCGCTTCATTGCATGTCGAAGCAACTTCCGCAACAAAAATCGAATAGTTTGCGTACGGATACGGCTGGTGTTTCCATGTATAATAACTGTGCATCGAATGGCCGAGTTCATGGGCGAGCGTAAATACATTGTCAACATTATTTTGCCAGTTCATCAAAATGTACGGCATCGTTCCGTACGTACCCGAAGAATAGGCCCCGCTTCGTTTTCCGACGGTTTCATGGACGTCAATCCAACGGTTTTCAAATCCTTCTTTCACTGTGTTGACATACTCTTCTCCTAATGGCTGAAACGCTTCTAAAATGATGTTTTTTGCTTCCGCATATGTAAATTTCATATCGACATTATCAATTAATGGAACGTACAAATCATACATATGTAATTCGTTTACTTGAAGCAGCTGTTTTCTCACTTTTACGTAACGATGCAAAAGATGCAAATGCTGATTGATCGTTTCCACTAACGCATCATACACAGTTACCGGTATGTTATTCGGATAAAGCGCTGCTTCGCGGGCATCTTTAAATTTTCTAACGTTCGCGAAAAAGTTGTTTCTTTTCACTGCACCAGACAGCGTGCTTGCAAACGTATTAATGAATTTCTCATAAGTCGAATACATGGCATGAAATGCCGATTTTCTGACGTTGCGATCTTTGCTTTCCAGAAACTGAATGTAACGTCCATGTGTCACTTCAACGACGTTGCCTTCTTCGTCTGTTATCGTCGGAAATTTCAAATCGGCATTATTCAATACATTAAACGTGTTGCTCGGCGAGCGCATCACTTCGCTTGCCTGCGCCAAAATCGCTTCTTCCTGCCGGCTTAAGACATGTGGACGCTGTCGGTTAATTTTATCGATTTTATGAGCGTACACTTGTAAACCTTCATGATCGTCAAGTAATTTTTTTAAATGATCTTCTGATACGGATAAAAGCTCGGGTACGATATAGGCGGACAATGTACTCATTTGTGTCGCCAAATGAACCGCCCGATCTTTTAATCCCTGGTTTTTTGAATTTGATGTATCTTCATCGGAACGCATCTGTGCATAGACGACCAGTTTTCCAAGACGTTTTGATATTTCATCGAGCAGTGTAAACGCTTCGTACAAATTTTCGGCTGAAGCGGTTAGTTTTCCCTGAAACTCGCTGATTTTCGGAAGCAGCTGCTTGATTTCGGAAAATTCTTTTTCCCACTCTTCTTCACTTGCAAAGATCGCTTCTAAATTCCATGTTTCTTCAACAGGAACCTCGCTCCGTTTCGGCAGCGTTTTTACCGGTTTTTGTTCTGACAATATCGGCACCTCCATCAAATTCAATAGTAAACATTACTAGTTTATTCTAAAGGAAAAATGATATTTATTCATCTATTCTGATAGAATTCATCATCCATTCGCATCGCTTCTTCCAACGTATGCGGAAGTTCAATATTTTTCTTGATCGCAAACGAACTTTTACCCGTTTTTTCAAGAATTCCAAGCTGGCACAATTCGTGCAAATAATCCATAATCGCAAACGAATAATGCGAGTTTTCAATCAACGGGAATTTTCGAACGCTGAATATGCGTCTCTGAACGAGAGATTTAAACTGTGCATAGACATCTTGAAACTGAAATTCTGCATGCTTTGCTTGAGGAAGGATAAATTGAATGAGCAGCCACGTTTGCCAAAGATATAGAGGCGTCTCGATCCAAAAGGAATGCTTGGTTGGAATTCCGGCTTCTGAAGGAAACAATGGAAGGCTTCTGTTTTTTTGAAGAAGCATGCGGTGTATGTAATAGGAGGCTCGATTTTTTCGTCTGTTCGGGTAGATGCGCCAGTTCATCTTAACTTTTTTCCAATGTTCGGGATGAATATAATTTTGCAACCATGAACCAATTTTGTAGACATTATCACAGCTTAACTCTTTGCGAGTCAAAAACTTAATGTTGGCAAACACTTTTGTCGACGACACCGGCATCAGATTTGTCAAATAAGCGAATGTATCCCGAATCGGGCAATAGTATAATAAAAACGTTTCACTTACTGGATCCATCGATTCATTTAAAGCAAGCCAATCCATTTGCTTTAAACGAAACAGATTTGTTCCGATTCGATTCAAGCGGTTTAAAGATAAAATCCATAATGGCTTTTCACCGTTTTTTTGATAATTTTTCGTACGTTCAAAAAACCGTTGGTCAGGAATCGTCGAACATTGAAATTCAATCGGTCGGTTGGCATACAGGTCAGCCCGCTGGTTAATATTTGGAAAATATTTTTCCAATTCTGCCGTTTGATTTTGACTCGTGAACCATTCATAAAGAAGCTTTTTTCCAAGCAAATGATAATCCGACTCCGGTTCTGATGATGCGCAATGCGAATTGTGGTAATGCGCAAAATGCCACATTCGGTTCGAACCGGTTTTCACAATCACGCGTTCCTTGCAGGCGGGACAAAAAAATTCCTGCTGCAATTGACGCTTGTCATTCATATTTACCATTGAAATGATTTCTCCACGTTTGTTTATTGCATTTAACAACGATATGCACCCTCCTTCCCCGTTAATAACCCGATTCGACTTATAATCTGGAAAATCCTTTAAAAAAAGAAAAACTTGCTGGCCTGCAAGCTTTCATCAGTTAGTTATAAGTAAAAATGATATTGTTGCTTGATTTCATTTTCTGATCGTTATCTGAATATACGAAACCTTCGATAATTAACGTTTCAGGACGTTGGAACACAACCGGAATTTGAAAACGATGAACGGCCGTCGATTCTCCCTGATTGATACTGATTGGTTCTGTTGATACAATCCAGATTTCGCCTTTTTCTTTTGCTTTATGAGACCATTCGGAATCGACAAACATCCATTTCGGAGTTAATTGCTGATGAAATGCCGCTCGTTCAAGCGGTAAAATTTGTCCTTTTAAAACAGCGAGTTCTGGTGGTGAAAAACGGAAACAAATTTTTGGATTGACAATCGGTTCGCTTCCAAAATTGTGAATGTGCAAATCACCAATGAAAATAAATTCCTTTTCTGATTTTTTTACGATTGAATAATCAAAATAACAGAGCGTTGACCTGGCGTTTGACAATGGCTTGCGGGACTGTTGCTGGCTGGCGCTTACAAACATCCGGTTCTGTTTTTCTAGCGATTTCACTTTTGATTTGTAATAATCAAGCTCTTTTTCTTTTTCGTTTAATTCTTTTTCTATTTCGCTCAACAACCGTTCATAATCTTTAATTTTTTGATTCAGTTTTTCTTGTTCGTATCCAGTTTGATTCGTAAGTTCTTTCAGTTTCTTCAAAAGCAGATAGTTTTCTTGCTGCAGTTTTTCAAGCTCATTTTTATCAATGGCAATTTTCAATTCACGGTTTTCTTCAGTTAGATTCGTGTTTTGTTGTTCCAATGTTTCGATTCGTTCAAGCAAATGTTGAATTTCATTTTCGGCGATCTGCAGTTTTTTTTCCAAATGCAGCGTTTGCTCGCGATAATATTTTGTACGTACGATTAAGCGCGAATGATTTAATTTGCTCAGTTCCGTCAAGTAAATCCCTCCTTTTCGCTAACATTACTATATGAACGAATGAAAAATATGAGTTTGTCTAAAAACAAAAGGCTGCATGATGCATGCAGCCTTTGGAAATCAGCGGATTATTGAGTTTTGATTTTCACTTTTCCTTCTTCTACATTAATGATGCCTGAGTCAAATACTTTTCTGCCTCTTTGATTGAACAGTTGAACCTGGAACTGATCGCCTCGTGAACTGTCAACGAGCGCTAAATTAAAATCAAGAATTTCGCCTGATTTTGTTTTTCCGACGCCGCTCACTTTTAATAATGTTCCATCTTCATAGCATGGTTCACAGCTGAGAGAGTTTTTATCGAATTCAGTTGCGCGGAATGTTAAATGATCCAAACCGTCTGAAGTGTCTTTATCATAAAAATCCATTGCGAATTTGCTGTTGGCGATATTGAAATTCGGTGCAATTTCGGCATGAATTCCTATTTTTCCCTGTTCCGTTGCTTCTTCGTCAGTAAATCCGGCGGCTTCCGCTTTTGCAGAGCATTTCGTGCTTGGTCTTGGGAAGATATCCGGGCATTGTTCTGGGAACGTAATTTCCGGGCATTGTTCGCCGACTTCCGGTGCAACGATATCGTTTTCACGAGGTGAGCAGAATTTCGCAAGCACTTCAAGTTTTACTTCCGCTTCTACTTGAATATCTACACAAAACGTTACTTGAAGCGTAAATGATTCAGGGCAAGGCGCATTTAACAATACCGTTCCTGATGGAATTCTGCAAATCACTTTTGTAATTTTGCAAAAGATTTCCGTACCTTCTGGTGCACATAATACAAATGGTTCGAAGCTTGATACGTTGCAGCTAATATGGGTTACTTCTTTGCCTTGTCTATCAACAACCATTACTTTAACGTCAGCTGTAAATAATAGATCCACCAATTGAGCTTCCGTGAAACTGCCATTGACTGAAACCATGACATCTTGGCGATCTCCGACTTGTTCGCAATGAATATCGTCACTGTTAGCGCGGTCTGCATTTAAACCAATTAGATGTCCGGTTTTTGGAGTTTTGCAAATGATTCTTAACGGTCTGCGATTTGGATCTTCCATCGCTTGCTCGACTTTTTTCAGCTGTTCTGGAGTAAAGTGAAAACGTTTTTCTACCGTAAGAGCATCTGTCACCCAGTCATAAACTTTTTGAACCCGTATACATTCTTCCTGAAGACCGCTTAAATCTTTCACAAGCTGCCCTTCATAATGTTTATGACTCATGTATTTCATTCCTTTCTTTCATAAATGGGTATTTCACTACATACTATGGATAAACAAGGTTAAATGTAACTCTTACAGATGCCCATTTCTTTGAGGTGATTGCATGCTACACCCGATTCGCTTTCAAAATTTCGTTGCAGCCCATTTATATGAAAATGAAATCGATGCGCTTTCCGCTCTTGCACCTTATTGGGGGCTTATGGTTGACAGACAGATGCTAATCCTTTATCCGGCATTGGAAAATCGAAGTGTCTGGATAGAAACTGATGATAAACATTTTGAAATTGGTGAGCTGGAATCGATTTTACACCATACAAAATTAACGTTTGCTGAAAGCAGTGAATGGACTGATCTTTCCATTCACGTTCACACTTTTGCGGATAATGACTCTGTTCCCGTTTCCCTTGAAATTAACAACCATAAATACCATTTAAAATTCATAAATCATTTCGATCACACCAATATACAGACGCTCATCCACCGCAACATCTGGCTTCCAAAAAGAGAAAAACGCTTTTCCGTATATGTACGAGACAGACAACCTGACATCATCGCATATTTAATCATTCAATTTTTCCTCAAGGATCAATTGACTTCCATTTCACACATTCCTTTTCCAATTTACGAAAAATTGATTACGCAAGTGCTGACCCCGATCAATCCAAATTTCTCCCATCTGCAGAAAAACATCTGCTTGTCAGTTTGGCCCGACATGCCATCACGATTTTTCAAACATGAGCAGTCGCAAGCTGAAAAAATCAATCCGTTTAAGAAAAAAATTACGACTTATCACAATCCAATCGATCCGTTTAAAAAGAAAACACAGAATCAGAATAAACGAATATAATACAGTAAATTCAACTAGACGAGAGGTGAAAGTTTGAATAAACAAACGTTGAAAATTCAAGACAAGGATGCAATAAAACTCACTTCTTTTTTTGACGAGAATATGGTGAAGCCGCCTAAAAAAGGCTGCCGTTCATGCGGCAGCAAAAAAAGACGTACGATTTCCGAATGAGGCTGTCAAAGCCTCATTTATATACGTTTTTTAAGATNGGGGCGTTAAAAAGTGAAAGTGCTGTTTTGCTACTATATACCGAGCGGAGGAACTGAAACGTTAAACCGCCAGCGGGAAAAAGCGCTTCAACTCGTAAATATCGAATCGCATTTTTTGTACCTCCATCCTGGGTCAGGGATAAAAAACGCCAGCCAATCCAACGTATTGGTTACAAATGATGACGCCGAAATTCAAAAGCTGATCCAAACGGAACAATTTGATGTGATTGTTGTCAATAGCGATGCCAATCTGCTGAAGCGTCTTCGCGATTTTGATTACAAAAACCCGATTATTTATGAAGTGCAGGGTTTGGGGACGATAAGCCAAGCAAACAGATATTTAAGACTGCAGGCCAAAACCAACATTAACAATTATTGCGATGCGATTCTTTATCCGAAAACGAAACATTTGCAGCAATTAATGAAATCGATTTTTCCTCATAAAAAACAGTTTTCTTTCCACAATTGCATTGACACCGACACATTTACATACAGAAAACACCGCAAACATGAAAGCATCATCATTGGCTGGGTGGGAAGAATTGAAACGAATAAAAACTGGCTGGAGTGTTTAACTATCACGAAACGCCTGCTATCTGAAATACCAAACATCGAATTGTGGATGTTTATCGATGATTCATTAACGAAACCGGCTGAAAAAATCAAATTTCAAACAAAACTGACACAGCTCCAGTTGCAAGAAAAAGTGAAAATTTTTGATAATGCGCCTCATGCTGAAATGCCAAATTATTATTCGTTAATTGCTGATTCCGGTGGATTTTTATTATCAACTTCGATCATGGAAGGCTTTGGTTATGCCGTCCTTGAAGCGCTTAGCTGCAAATGTCCGGTGCTTACGACAAAATCTGACGGCGTTGAAAGTTTTGTTTTTCACAATTCTACCGGAAAATATTACCGTCAGGGAAATGTAAACGAGGCGGTACGCGAAGCGAAAGAATTGATTTTTAATCAAAGTTTGAGAAAAACAATGTCAGAGCGAGGAGCAAACTATGTGAAAACCCATTTTAATTTAAGGCAATATGCTCAGCATTTCCGGAATATGCTCCTTCATGTAATAAAATCGTTATGATTTTTCAAGTTTTTTCTGAGCCTGTTTAAACTGCTGCAATTTCAATCGTTCCCGTTTGTCCAATTTGTCTAATTGTCTGCTTAATAACTTTTTTGCATATTGATAGACGAGCAAATCTTTGTTGTGGACTTTTTTGATTAGTTTAATTGTATCTTCTGGAATTTCTTCAATTTTGGGACGTTTGGCTGTTACATTTACCCGCTTGTAATGAAGTTTCGGCCATCCATATCGTTTTCCAAGCAAAAAAAGCGTTTCATCAAATTGTTCCGTTGTGCCCACAACATCAAAATGTTTTCGCAAATTGCGAACCGCTTTCAATACACTCGGTTTGTTTATGCTGCCTGAAAGAAATCCGGTTTGGATATTCGCTTCAATTTTATTCATGACAAATTCATCGAGCGTCATTGCCCGATATCTGTCATACCGTTTTCCTTCGATGCTTGTTAAGTAATAATAAAGTGAAACGACGCGTTCAACCGGATGCCGCAAAACCGTAAAATAGGAAAACGGTCTGTTGATGTGTTCATGAATCCCGAACCAATAATGTCCGTGTATTATCTTGAGATTGTCCGCATTGACTCGTTTTAAAGCTTCTTCGAAATCTTCCTTGTAATGAAAATATGGAAGGATTTCATGTTTTTTGAAATTTTTTTGAATAATTGTCGTCAATGTTGAACCGCCCGTTTTAGGCATATGAATGAAATAAATTAACGGATGTTCATTCATTTACAGTCAATCCTTTCACTTTTGATAATTCAGTTTATGAAAAAATCATTTTATCCGTGTTGGATAAACAGTCATTTTCAAAGGGGATAAGCCGTTGAGCAAGCAGAAATTTTATTTTTCCGGAAACGAAATGGTAAACATCTGTCCGCTTGTCATGGAAATCTCGAATAATTTCACATACGAATTTTTCGTAAAACCGGAATCCGATCACGGAATCGATTCGGAAACGACAGCTGGCACCATGGGGATTTCAGGAAAAAAATATGCGATTGGACCTGGCGGAACTGCTGATCGAAACCGGGCTGGAATTGGAATATCCGTGGGGACAAACGGCATTTCTGTCTACGAACATTCGGTCAATCATTTGCCAGCCGTTCTAGTGCATAAAACGCATATTCAGGATGAAATTCACATAGCAATCGTTTACCGTCAAAAAACTCCCTATTTGTTTATCAACGGAGCATTCGTGAAAAAAGGCAAGCAAAGCGGAAAACAATTTGTCCATCCTTCCATTTTAATCGGAGGCATGCACCCTTACGGGTATTTCAGCGGAGAAATTCGTGATATCCGCATTTGGAATCATGCCCGAACAGAAGAACAGATCAAAAATCATATGAACCGCCAATTAACGGGCAAAGAACAAGGGCTCTATTTTTATTACAGACACCCGCAAGATCCGCTGTCTTTCAATTCCAACCGATTTGACGCCGATATCAGCATCATCATCCCTTCCCATAACAAATTCCCGGAAAATACGTTTACTCTCCGATCGCTAGCCAACCAAACATACAATCTAGCAAAAGTGGAAGTTATATTTGTCGATGATGGCTCCACAGATGAAACGATGATGAATGTACATCCAATGCACTATCCATTCTTGATGAAATTCATACGGTTCCATCAGAATCGCGGCCGGGCTCGAAGCCGAAATGCCGCTTTTCAATATGCCAACGGCGATTTGATTATTTTTATGGATGCCGAAACGATCGTTGCAAAAAATTTTATTGAAGAACATCTCAATGCACGCGTAAAAAATCCAGATATCATCGTGAACGGCGTCATCAATCAAAAAGGCGTATTTTCCGTTTTCGATCCAGGATTTTCACAAGAGCAAAAAAATCAAATCTTTCAGCTTCTCAAACAAGCAAATTATCCGATGCAAACGATTCATCAAATCCAAAACGCCAAAGTCAAAACACCAATTATCAGCTACACCGACATCGATAATGAAACGTACAAATCGCTTGCTTTTCAAAAGCCGCATGAAATGTTCTATAAAAACCAGTTATTGAAACATTTCGGAAATCATTTGCACAACTTTCACATGCCTTGGATGATTTTTTTCACCGGGAATGCTTCAGTTCCCCGCCATCTTTTGGAAAAAGCCGGTTTATTTGCAGAAAATCTATTTATTGGATACGGCTGGGATGATACCGAGCTTGGCTACCGGCTCCATCAAATCGGGGCAAAATTTATGCACCATGAATCACTGATTTCCTATCATCAGGAACATCCTGTCAATCCCGCGAATCAAATCGAAGCGAAAAAAAACGCATTCATTTTTTTTAACAAATACCAATCAGATATTTCAGCACTTAGTGTCGTTTTGTATATGTCTGGTCAAGTCGACAGTTTCGTGAAACTGAATCGATTCGTTTCAGAATTTAACCAGTTCAATATTGTGTTTCCTCATTCTTTCAATGCGTTTAAAAAAGGAGTAAAAAAACTGCTGTTGGCTTTAGCGTCTATTCAGGCGGAAAACAAGCCATTGAAGCATTTGCGGACGATCGCAAAAGTTAACAGGCAATTCCAACTGGAAATGAATCTATTAAAACGGAAAAACATGTTTCCAACCTTGCTTGAAACGTGCCATCGCCTGCTTCAACTTTGACTGTTTCTATTCTGCATTTCACGAGCGATTAACGAATTCAATGCGTGGCGATATTTCATTTTAATCCGCTGCACTTCCCGTTGGATCTCTTTGAAATGATTTTTTGTTCCCATTTCGCGATGGATGCGGTATTTGACAAGCGGCTCTCTGATTACATGAAAATGGTAATGTTGAACGAGTCGATTCCACATATCGTAATCATGAGCATAAGGAAACGCTGGATTAAAAAGCCCGCATCGTTGAAACACCTCTTTTTTTAACATAACTGTACAACCGTTTACCGGACAATATGATTTCAACGCCTGCAAAAATGAAATTCGATCGGGAAGATGCAAGCCAAGGACATCAGTAGTGATTCTTCCATCCTCATCGATATGCACAAACCCTCCGTAAGAAACGGAAGCATTTTTTTCTTTCATGAACATCAGCTGTTTCTCGGTTTTATCAGGATAAAACAGATCATCTGCACTCAACCATGCAATGTAATTTCCCGTTGCCCGAACAATTCCTGCATTCAATGCTGTAGCTGTTCCGCCATTTTTTTTGTGAATAATGATTATCTGCTGTTGGTATTTTTCGATTTTATCAAGATATTCGGTTGAGCCATCGTTCACGACAATAATTTCGATGTTTGGATACGTTTGGTTTAACGCGCTTTCAATCGCCTGATCGACATACTTGCAATTATACACGGGAATAACAATTGAAACTTTATCCACCCATATCCTCTCCAGCTTTTTGTAATTTGCGGAAAAAATCCAAACAGTCCTGCAGCGATTCGATTAACGAATATTGCGGTTTCCATCCCAATAACTTAAGCGGCAGCGGATTTGCCAGAAACTTCGATTCTTTAACCGGCTGATTTTCATCGACATATACAAGTGTTATTGGTGTTAATTGCTTAAACGCATTCACGATTTCCAGCAGCGATTTCCAATTCCCTGTTCCAACGTCGTACGTTTTTCCGTTTTCCCCTTTTTGCAGCAGAAGGTCATAAGCCCTGACTGCATCCCGTACATCTAAAAAATCTCTTTTTGTTTCCAGATTGGAAATATGCAATTGACATATGCTGTTTGCAGCTTCGGATGAAGCAATTTTTCTTGCAAATTTTGCACAAACGCCTTTCGAAAAACCAGGTCCGATTAAATTGACCGGTTTTGCGACAACAACATCCAGTTGAAAAAATTCGGCCCATTTTTTTGAAATGACATTCTGGATTTTTTTGCTTAAACCGTAAGGATTGATAAATTCCTCAAGAATGGAGCCAACAACGAGAACTTTTGCATTGGGACAATGTTTTCTTATCGCTTCCAACAGATTGAGCGTAATCAAGACATTCGCCTCAAACGTGTAAAGCGGGTCATCCCAAGATGCTTTCACATCATTTTGACCGGCTAAGTGCAGCACGTAGTCTGGCTGAATCCGTTTTATCATTGTTTCAACATCACGTTTCTTTAATAAATCGATTTTATACGTGTTTAAATTTTCATGTGTTCGAGATGTAGCAAATATGCGATAGCCTTGGTTTTTAAAATGTTCGAATGCATGTTTGCCCGTAAAACCGTCACCACCAGTGATTAAAATCGTTTTACTTTCCACCTCGATCCATCCATTCCTTCATTTCAATTAACATCGTTTTATAATCGGGAATTTCATATAAAAAATCTGTTCGCGTGTTTTTCAATGTGCGGTCGATGACCGGTTCATCGCTTGGAATAATCGTGACATCGTGTTTTTGGAAGACGGATTGGAAAAGTTTGAGGAGTTCGTATTTTGAAATGGAAGTTGGTGCGGTGATATGAAAGAGACCGGAAAGGTTGGATTCGATTAATGCATGAGTGACTTTTGCGAGCTGCAATGTCGTAATCCCATTCCAGCGTGCATTTTTATAGCCGTATACAACTCCGGTTTGCCGCATAAACCATTCAAACAAACCGATCCCGTTCTGTTTTAATTCAGGTCCGATTATCGATGTCCGAATCGTGATATGTCTTGTATTGATGAGTTCGCCTAACCTTTTGCTTAATGCGTAGCTGGAAGTTCCATTCGGTTTGTCTGTTTCTGTATAATTTCCTTTTTTTCCATCAAACACGCAATCTGTACTGATTTGAATGACCTTAGCCTGATGAGCATCCGCCCACTTGGCTAATCGGTGTGGGAACACTCCGTTTACCTCGAAGGCTTCGATAAACTTTTCATCTGCATGTTTGTTTAATATCCCGACGCAGTTAATAATCACTTGAGGCTTTGCTTCATCTAATGCCTGATACACTTTAACTGTATCCAAAACGTCCAATGGGTAATGGTTTTGTCTATTTTCATTCATGCGCGAACTCGTAAAAACATCGTAATTGGTTTTACTCATGAAATAGTCGCTCATGACATGGCCCAACATTCCCCGACTGCCAAAAATGAACACTTTCATTCTACGAACTTACCTTTCTTCAGCATTTGAAGAATTTCATCTTGAGTCATCAGATGTTCATTTGAGGCATAACTTTTCAGCTCGACTTTTGGAAAGCTGCGATACTTTTTTTCAATTTGGTTTAAATGAATTTTTGGCAAAATCACAAAATAATTCGAATCATACAGCACCGTGTTTAAAGATTCATATTCGGTAAACAAAATTTCATGAATTTTTTCTCCCGGACGCACTCCCAACTCTTCAAACTCAACTTCTTTGCCATACGCTTTTCCGAGTACAACCGCTAAATCCTGAATGCGGCACGAAGGCATTTTCATAACAAAAATTTCTCCGCCGACGCTTTCTTTTGCGGCTTTAAATAAAAGTGAAATCGCCTCTTCCAACGTCAGGAAAAATCTCGTCATGTTTTTATCCGTTATCGAAATTTTTTGGTTTTCTAAAATTTGCTGTTTAAATATGTGCACTACACTTCCATTGGATCCGAGTACGTTTCCTGCCCGGATGCATACGAAAGTCGTATGTTTGCTTAATAGATTTGCATGAACGATCAGCCGTTCTCCAATCGATTTTGTGATGCCATAGAAATTTGCCGGATTTGCCGCTTTATCCGTAGAAATGTAAATGACTTTATCTACTTTGTTTTCCAACGCCGCTTCAATGACATTTTGGGTGCCAATGACATTCGTTTTTAATGCTTCATATGGCTGTTCTTCACATACAGTGACATGTTTCAATGCAGCTAAATGGAACACATAATTGACGTTCCTTAACGCATTTATTAGCGAACGTTTATCTCGGATGTCCCCTATGATAAATTTCAGTTTGGAATGATGATGAAATGTTCTTTTCATCATTACTTGATTGTTTTCATTTCTTGAAAAAATCCGTATCTCTTTCGGATTTTCTTTTAAGAGTTGACGGACTAGCTCGTATCCCCACGATCCGGTTCCGCCTGTAATTAAGATGATTTTATCTTGAAACAATTCCAATTCCTCCTAGTAAAATATTGATCACTTTGTCTGAAACATTTGGATCCAGATAACCTTCAGGGCAAGTCCAGCTGCCGCGGTCCTTTAACATCACGTGCGCTGCTTTCAGCATCTGTTCAGGATGAATGCCAGAAAGCAAATTGCTTCCGCATTCGATCGTTTCCGGACGTTCCGTTGCATTGCGTACGGTAACCGTCGGAACCTGAAAAATGCAGCATTCTTCCTGTACGGTTCCGCTGTCTGTCAAGACGAGCTGCGCATGTTTTTCCAACTGAACAAAATCAAAAAAGCCAAACGGTTCATGGAATTCAATAAGCGGAGAAAGCATTTGCATCTTATGGTCGGATAACTTGGAGGCGGTGCGAGGATGCAAGCTGCAAATCATTCTTTTCTGAAATGTATTGGCTATCTCGTTTAATCCTTTCAAGATATTTTCCAGATTGTGCGGATTATCTACATTTTCCGTGCGGTGAATGGTGACAAGCATATACTCTTTCTTTTTTAGCTGCAGCTCATTGATAATAGTGCTTTTCTTGATTTGTTCAGAATAATGGGTAAGCACTTCATAGATCGGATTGCCTGTCACATAGATTCGTTCATTTTCGATCCCCTCGCGAAGAAGATTTTCTTTGCTGTTCGGTGTGTATGGCAAATTGTATGATGATATCGCATCGATTAATTTGCGATTGACTTCTTCCGGCACAGACTTGTCAAAACAACGGTTGCCCGCTTCCATATGGAAGACGGGAATCCCCATCCGTTCAGCCAAAATCGCACTCAACCCGCTATTGGTATCTCCTAAAACGAGTAATTTGTCGGGTTTTTCTTTCAAAAAAATTTTTTCGAGCTTCACAAACATCATCGCGAGCTGTTCACCCAGCGTTTTTCGCGAATTCATTAGCACATAATCCGGTTTGCGCAAACCAAGCTGCCTGAAAAATACATCGTTTAATGAAGGCAAAAAATTTTGTCCGGTATGCACAATAACATGTTGATCAGCTAATTGATCCAATTTTTTCATAATCAAACTTAATCGTATAATTTCTGGTCTCGTACCAAGAACTGTCATAATTTTCATATCGTTCCCCTTCCAGCCAACCGTCACAGGCCTCTGATAAACTGAATCAGTTCATTTGCCCGTTTTTCAGTAGAATGGCGTTTTCTTACCATTTGATAGGCATTTGCTGCAATTTTCACCCGTTCTGTTTCATTGTTTAAATAATAGCGAGCTTTTTCCAACACATTGGTTTCATTTACTTCCACAAACGTTTTCCCATCGATGAAACCTAAATCTCGCAATTCTTTTGATCCATTTGCCAAAAGAAGCGTATTGCATGCCGCTGTTTCAAAGTACTTCAAGACCGGATACTGATAGATGGAATTACAGGTAAACAGCATTTTTGAGCGGTTGATAAGCTGGGCATATTTTTCGCCAACGACATATTGTTCAGACTGGTAATTGATAGGTTTATAGCCTGGATGGCCGTACATGACAAAACCTTTTTCATTTTTCAGCTGCTCAATCATTTTTGCCCGCAGCGGATAAACAAAAGGTACACAAGCTCCAACAAATAAATAATCGATCGTTTTTGGCAGCTGATAATCTTTGAAAATATGCAGCGGGACATGATGAGGAAACCAGATCATCCGATTTTCAAACTCCGGAAACCAGCGTAAAAACGCATCGCGGTAATGCGGGAAAATAAAATCGATTTTTTGTTCCTTAAAAAACTGGCGGCGATACTCCGTCTTGTAATGCAAATCATGCACGATGGAACCGACGGGAATCGTGACGCGATCGATATTTTTAATGATTGGGCAGTACGTTGGATGCAAATCATTTAACAAAATAAAATCCGGTTTTATCGGAATCTGCTTTAAAATGTCGGGCAAACTGCCATGTTTTGTCCAGACGATGATATTGATTTTTTTTTTAATTCTTCGATTAAATAATGAGTGCTTCTCTCCAATTGGTTTCTGCGATCCGTCGTAATGAACAGCAAATCGATTTTTTTCATTTTTTTCTCTCCTTTTATGAACCAGACTTCATGCATAATTCCTACACATGAAGTCTGTTCTTTCACACGTAATTAAACTGAAATCGACACAATTTTATCGATGGCAACATATACCGTTCCAATACCAGGCGAAACTTGATCGGTAAACGTTACATACTGACCGTGAACCGATTGAACGAATACTCCCATTAGGCTTGGTTGTCCACCGACTAATGTCACTTCGTTGATAAGTGTTCTTGTTTTCGCCAAACGCGATAACAGCGTTCTGAGTGACTCATGATTAAACATGTTAACCTGCTCTCCCCTTTTTGAAATATTCCTTTCTCTAACTATTTTTATGTAAAAATAAAAACGAAACACAGACCAACAAGCCAAATTTTGAAAAAAAGTGTTTATACCCAGTGTGCATCCATCTAATTTTTTTGGAAACTAGGTGAATGTTTAGTCGATTAATTGTTTTGTACGTATAGTAATAATAACCTGATAGAAGTCAGGTACCTGAATAAAAGGAGGACGTAACATGAGCAGCTTATTTCATGATGGTTGCGATTGTGGTCATGACAAAAAGAAACAAACTTCCTGCAAAGGCTGTATATGTGAACAGCTAATGAGCCTCGAGAAATGCAACACGTTTACGAACCAACAATTTTTAATCGTATTAAAAGGCGACAGCGCTGCTTTGGATTTAACAGGTGCTGGTGTTGGCACGATCTTCACGTTCGTTGGATTTGATCCTCATAAGTGCTGTGCAAGATTCACATATACGTCTACTGCAGATACAACTGAGACGTTTGTGATTGATTGTCGTTCGATTGCAGGTTTATCATCAATTACAACTATTCCAACACCTGCTTAATGATTGAGAAGTACGCCTATGAAAACTAGCAAATAGGGTACTCAAAAGGCTGTGAACAAGAGTAGCAGCCTTTTTTTTTTTACATAAAAAAACTCCGCTCCTTTTTAAAGAAGCGGAGATAAAAGTCTTGACGTTGATTCGATAATCCGTTCCACAATTCGTCTCTGCTTAAAAGTTTCCAAATCCAGTTCAGTAGAAACCTTTAAATCATTGATAAAATCGCGGACAAGCTGTTCCGTACTTTTCGTCCGGTATAAAAACGCATTCACTTCAAAATTCAAATGAAAACTGCGCATATCCATATTTGAAGTTCCAATCGACGCCAGTTCACCGTCGACGATAATGACTTTGCTATGTAAAAAGCCTTTTTTATATTCGAAAATGCGGACACCGGCTTCCAGTAACTCCATAAAATAAGAACGCGACGCATAAAAAACAATTTTTTTATCCGGCCGCGAAGGAACAAGCAGGCGTACATCAATACCGGCAAGTGATGCGATTTTTAACGCGCTTAAAATATCTTCGTCCGGAATAAAATACGGTGATGCGATCCAGATCGATTTTTTTGCAGACACGATCATCGCAAAAAATAAATTTTTGATGACTTCCCATTCGTGATCCGGACCGCCTGCAACCATTTGAATCCCGCTCGCGCGCACGGTTTTCAGCATTTCAACGGACGTATATTTTTCGGAAAGCAATTTCTCATTCGTCATGTAATACCAGTCTTGGATAAAAATCAGCTGCAGGCTCCGGACAATTTCTCCTCGTACAAATAAGTGGGTATCACGCCAGTATCCGAAATATTTGTTTTTGCCTAAATATTCATCGCCGATATTCAATCCGCCGACAAACCCATATTTCCCGTCTATTACGATGATTTTGCGATGATTGCGGAAATTGATTTTGTTATTGAAAAACGGAAAAACAACAGGAAAAAACGGGACCATTCTTACGCCAGCATTCCGCAATTCTTCTATGTACTTTTGTGATAATTTCCAGCTGCCGACAGCATCGTATAAAAAGCGGACTTCAACTCCAGCTTTCACTTTTTCTATTAAAATATCCTTGATTTGATTGCCAATCTGATCATCCCGAACAATGTAATATTCCAAATGGATGTATTTTTCCGCTTTTTTCAGACATTCAATAATTTTGGCAAATGTTTGCTCGCCATCTGTAAGCACTTCACTTTCACTTTGAAACGAAATCGGCGTTTTTCCTAGCTTATGTGCAAGTTTGAACAATAATTGATGATCCTCTCCCATTTTAGAAAACATTTCTTCATTGACTTTCTTTGAGCGATTCATTTCAGCAAATGCCTGTTCATCCTGAATCGCTTTTTGCTTGAACATTTTTTTCTTGCGAAAATTGCGGCCGATAAACAAATACATGATAAAGCCAATCAGCGGAAACAATGCTAAAACAATCAGCCACGTCAGTGTGCTCGATGGATGGCGGTTTTCAAAAAATATCAAAACAGCGATAAATAACGCCACAACTGAAATGATGATATTAAAAACAGTTGGCAGCCAATGTTCCAAAACGTTGTTATATAAAATTGAAATTAAAATAATTAAAGCGATCAAAAGGAAAATCTGCAGACGGTTATTCATCCAATTACCCCTTTTTCTGCTTGTGAAAGGTCCATTATTAATGTATCAAACATAAAATAAAAAGTCATGAAAACAGAAATCAACCGCCATGTAAACAATGCGCGGTTGACTATGAATGAAAATATTTTTTTAACTGCTCCAATGCATTATGCTTCATCAAGCGCTTTCCGTATTCCTGCAAGCGGTGAATCGTTACGTTCGATTGTTGGCCGTATTCAAGAATCTGGCTTTTAATGTTCTCAATTTTGTCTTCTGAATACATGGAACGATTATCTTTAAATACTAAATACATGTAATAAGCATCTTCAAAAAAATACAAATCGGTAAAAAACTGATTGGCATTCATTGCATGTGCAAGACGTATGGCATCTTCAAAGTCTTTAAATTTCACTAACAAATGTTTTTCTTCATTAAATACAAGCGAGTGTTTTTTAATTTGTTCCAGTTCTTTATGAAATTGATATTCAATAGAAATTTCAGCATCTTTTTCATCAACAATCGGAAGTTCCAGCTTCGTTCCATCCTGTGATACTTTTGCTTTCGTTACGATAATTTCAAGCCCTTTTTCAAATGCCTGCACTTGAATCCAGAGCGGACCTTCAAACTCGAAATCCCCTTTGTTCGCCGCTTCATCCATCATTTCCCAAAACAATTCTTCGCCTCGCTCGCGATCATACCAAATTTCATCGCGATCAAAACCTCTATCTTCAATATCTCGGTACGAGATAAAAAATTTTACCGTATGGTCGTTTACTCTTTCAATCTCCAACTGTTTTCTCTCCCTTCATCAAATCACTCGGAAGAGATCACATTCCGAGTAAAAACCTACTTATTACAGGTTATTACGTTTATTTTATGATAAAAACCACGATTTTGGAAATAAAACGGACGCGGAAATTTCTGCATAATAAAAATTGCTCCAAAGAGAGCCTCTTCAGAGCATTGATCGCGAAAGATGTATGTTAATTTACGAGCCGCTGAGCTTCACGAAGCTGATAATTGCGAACTTTTCTTGGCAAGAAACGGCGGATTTCATCTTCGTTATATCCGACTTGCAAACGTTTTTCGTCCATAATGATCGGGCGACGCAACAAACCAGGATGCGCTTGAATGAGTTCATATAGATCCTGAAGTTTTATGTTATCTAAATCGATGTTCAATTCTTGAAACGTTTTTGAGCGTGTTGAAATGATTTCATCCGTTCCATCTTCCGTCATTCGCAGAATCTCTTTTATTTCTTCCAACGTTGGCGCTTTTGCCAAAATATTCCGTTCAACGTATTCAATATTATTTTCCTCAAGCCACATTTTAGCTTTTCGACATGATGTGCAACTTGGGGAGGTATACAATGTAACCAATTGTTGCACTCCTTTCAAACAAGTATAGTCACTCACCGTAACTTATTATACAATATTTTCAAATATTTTTCCAGCCTGTTTCATGCGGCTTGAGAAAATCTTCCAGCAATTATGAAGCCGGAGCTTTATTTGTTGTCGGACCCCATTTCCTTAAATTTTTCCGAATGATATCTTTTAAATACAGGCGTTTTTTTCTTTGTTTTTTTTCGCGAGATTTCATCGTTCATTTTCCTCCTTTCGCACATTCTTTCGTATTCCCGTTTTTCTTAATATTAGTATAACATAAACTTATCCAAACTATTAATTCATGATCCGCTTTGCAATGAGATCGGTTACTGTTAATGTATTCGCAATTCAACAATTGACATCATTTCATTCACACAGATCGGTTGATTAAATTAAAATTCCTTTGTATACTTTCTTTGACGCAAAAATCTAGTTGGAATAGAGTGATCAATCATGAAAACCATTTTTTCAGGCATTCAACCAAGTGGAACGTTGACCATCGGAAATTATCTTGGCGCAATGAAGCACTTCGTCAAATTGCAGGATGATTACAAGTGTTATTTTTGCATTGTCAACCTGCATGCGATTACCGTTCCGCAAGAAAAACAGGCACTGGAACAAAATACCCGCAGCCTGGCGGCAATGTATTTAGCTACCGGCATTGATCCGAAAAAATCAACGCTATTCGTTCAATCCGAAGTTCCAGCGCATGCACAGTTGGGCTGGATCATGCAGTGCATTTCCTATATCGGTGAACTCGAACGGATGACACAGTTTAAAGACAAATCGGCAGGAAAAACGGCTGTTTCTGCGGGATTGCTTACATACCCGCCTTTAATGGCTGCC